>Ga0307380_10000754_pt1 | contig 48736 bp, 36 predicted proteins | sample UN3MG_FD_202239 | JGI IMG/M metagenome (GOLD analysis project Ga0307380, IMG submission 202239) | Soil microbial communities from Risofladan, Vaasa, Finland - UN-3 | ecosystem: Environmental > Terrestrial > Soil > Coastal area > Acid sulfate soil | place: Finland: Risofladan, Vaasa | collected... | reverse complement strand
GCCAGGCCCATCAACCCGCTGCCCAGGAGCAGCACCGTCCCCGGCTCAGGCACGAACTCCGCCGCCGCCACGACACCCAGCACGATGCTCCCATCCAACCCACACGGCCCGTCCACCCACACCGTCGCTGTCCCAGCGTGCGCTGGTGTAAGGGTCGCCGTCAATCTGCCCTCGGTGTCGCCAATGAATCCGGAGCTGGTAACCACACCGTTGTCCGTGCTCACCGTGAAGGGCGCCGGACCCCGCAGGTCGCCAGGGCCCTGGCCCAGGTACACCGCAGGCGGGCCGCCCGAGAACCGGAAGGTGATGTTTGTAGGTGACCCCACGGTCGCCGGGTCCGCGCTCGCACTGCCGGTGATGGTGTCGATCCACGGGGTGTGGTCCACCGTTGGCCCTGTAGACACGATGGGGTCGCATCCCGCATCACCGGGGCCAGCAGCGCAGCCCCACCAGTTGCCCTCCGCATTCACAGAGCCAGCTTCGGTGACGTACAGGCCGTACGAGGTGTTCCCGCAAACGATACTCCCATTCACCAGCATCCCGGCCGCGGGGTTCAAGCCCATGACACCTATGAGGTTACCCTCCAAGACGCTGGCCGTGATGCTCACGGCACCAGAGGGCCATCCCGCCCCGGCGCCTGCAACCGAATTCCCTTTCATGGTGCAGTTGGAGATGCTGACCTCTCCCTGCGGGTACTCCAGCCAGACGCCGTACCCGCACCAAGAGTTGCCCTCATGATGCACCCTATTGTTGCTGGAGCATACGTTGTTGTTGGCAGTACAGTTGCTGATCAGTACGTCCCCTTTCACCGCAACTACCACGATGCCCGGACCCCCAGGAAACGGTGCTCCGGCACCGTTGTCGTTGGCCGTGCAATCGGTAATGGTCACCTCGCCGCTGGTGTTCCAAACCAAGATGCCGGCCCCCTCATTGTTGCTCGCCGTACAGTTGGTGATCGTCACATCTCCGGACTCGGCCCACACCCTGATACCATCATCATGAACGTTGGTGGCTGTCACATTGCGGATCTCTACATCGTGATCCCCACTCACAGCCACGTTTATCGCAGGATCCATCGAATGCACGTTGAAGCCGTCTATCGTCAGGTCCCCATCGAATGCTGGAACTACCCCTGTGTAGATCTCCGAGTCGCCACCCTGGTCCTCCACGGTCACCGTACCCGGCGTGGGAACCCCCGCGGCGTTCACCGTCACCAGGGTAAGATCCCCATCCGGGTCCATCAGGCTGAGATTCACGCTCTCGTCGTAGTTGCCCGGGTAGACGTAGATCGTGTCCCCAGGCTGGGCTTTGTTGACCGCGGCCTGGATAGTACAATACGGATTGCCGGTCACGTCATCACAAGCAACCCCGTTGTTGACTCGCAGCGTGGCTGCCGACACCGGCGTTGCGAGAGCGAAGAGTAGAGGTACGACCAGAGCGAGGACGCCAATCAATACCAAACACTTGCCCAAACCAGATCTTTTCCTAGACATCGCTTCTCCTCCTGGAGTCAATACTATGTGCCCCCTTGCCGCCGGAGCAGCCCCTGTCCACGAACTCCGGCCAGACACACCGACACATTATACTGCCACCATCCCTGTCTGTCAATCAGGAACCTCCGGGAGGTTCATATCTACCTCTTTCTCAGCCCCGGCCCGGCTCAGGCACAGTGTACCACCGTTCTCGAGATCTGTCAATGCCGTAGCCCGACCTTCGCCCCGCCACGCATACACCCTCTGTGAGCCCATCACCGTGCCGGCGCCACCCAGCGAACCGGACCCAGCTGGGCGGGCCGCTGGGCATGCTGCCGGGGGTACGATTTTCCTATTGACAGGCGCCCATGGGGTCTGTAAACTGGATTATGCGCGTTTCATGCGGTTTCACATCGTTTGGGAGGGAGGACAGTCCCATGGGTCTGCTCACGGCAAGGGAGGCAGCACAGCACCTCCACGTCAGCCTCTTCACCCTGGGCCGGATAGAAAAGGAAGGTCTGCTGGTACCATTTCGCACGCCAGGGGGACACAGGCGCTACAGCCTGGAGATGCTCAGCGAGTACCTGGAGCACACCCGCACTCCATCGACCGAGCCTCAGACAAGGATCCTGATCGTCGATGACGGGAACCAGGTACTCGAATCTCTGGCCAGGACCCTCCCATCATTTAGTTTTGCCAGCGCTCAGGACGAGCTCCACGTGGGCATCAAACTGGCCGAGTTCAAACCAGATGTGGTGCTGGTGAACACCACCCTGAGGGACATCGATGGGCAGGAACTGTGCCAGCGACTCAACGAACAGAATCCGCACTTCAAGGCCCTGCCTTTCCACGGGCCAGAGAAAGCAGAGAGAGCTGCCACGGACTCGATGGTTGACGCTCTCGATTTCGACGGATTGTGCACGAGCATCGCCGCTGCCCTCGGCCTAGAGCACGGGAGACAGACTGGATGACACTGCGCAATAAGACCATGGCCATCCTCGGTGCCGCCATTCTCGCCTTGATGGCCCTCCTCTACGTCTCTTCGCGGACCATCTTGCTCGATAGCTTCGCCAGACTCGAGGATGAGGCGACCCGGAGGGACGTGCAGAGAGTACTGAACGCCGTCGACAACCAACTCCGCGAACTGGACACCACTACCGACGACTGGGCTGGCTGGGACGACACCTATCGGTTCATGTTAACCAGAGATCCCGCATATGTGGAGTCCAATCTTGTCGATGATACCTTCGTTACCTTGCGGCTGAACGCGCTGCTGTTGGTGGACCGATCTGGTGAGGTGGTCTTCGGCAGGGCCTTCGACCTGCAAGACGAAGAGGAGATTCCCGTATCTGAAGCCCTGTTGGGGCATCTGTCCCCGGAAGGTCTGCTCTCACCGGTTGGTGACAGGGAAAGCCATGTGAAAGGTATTCTGTCGCTGCCGGAAGGACCCATGCTTGTCTCGTCGAGGCCCATCCTCACCAGCCAGGATCAAGGCCCCATGCGGGGCTGGCTGATCATGGCCCGGTACCTCGACTCAGCCGAGACGGAGTACCTGGCCGACATCACTGACTCGTCGCTGAACATTCAACGTTTCGATGATCCAAGCCCCCCGACCGATTTTGGAGAAGTCCGGCCCAAACTCCTAGAGAGTCCCAGCATCGTCGTCCGACCGCTGAGCGCCGACGTTGTCGCTGGGTATGGCGTGCTCCGAGACATCTATGGTGCACCGGGCCTTGTGCTAAGGGTCGACATGCCCAGGGATATCTATAACCACGGCCAGTCTGCCGTCACCTACTTCTGGATATCCATGCTTCTGGTCGGCATCGTATTCGGCGGCATCCAGTTGGCAACTCTGGAGCGCCAGGTCCTGCGTCGCGTAGGACAGCTGACGGCACGTGTCGCTCGCATCCACTCGCACGACGATCTGTCCGCCAGAGTTCAGGTCTCGGGCCAGGACGAGTTGTCGGAGCTGGGGTCTGAGATCACCAGCATGCTGGAGCGACTCCAGAGCACTCAAGCGGACCTTCGGCGCAGCGAAGAACGTTTCCGCAGGATGGCAGACAATGTCCGGGATGGTCTGACCATCATCGAGGATGGAAGAGTCGTCTACGTCAACGATCGCGCCTGTGAGATCTTTGGATACTCCGGGGACGAGTTGAAACAAATGCAGGATCTCGACCTGGCTGCCCCTGAGGATAGACAACGGCTCGAGCCGGTCGTGCAGAAGGCCCGACAGTCAGGCGAGATGCCAGGCGAGTTGGATTTCTGGATCCTGAGGAAGAACGGTGACCGCCGCTACATATCCAACCGCTATGCCTCGACTTCCCACGATGGCGCTGGCCAGCGCACTTACGTCGTCACCACCGACCTGACCAGACGCAAGGCAGCGGAGGACGAACTCGAGAGAGACAAGGAGAGACTGGAAGTACTCCTGGAGGAGTTCCCCCTCGGGGTAGCCGTCATCGCCGGCGATGGCCGCTACGAGTACGTGAATCCCAGATTCGTGGACATGTTCGGCTACACTATGGCGGATGTTCCCAACGGCAGGGAATGGTTCAAGAGGGCCTACCCCGATGAGGAATACCGGCATCAGGTCATGTCCTTCTGGCTGCAAGACTTACACTCAGCGCAGCAAGGTGAGCGAAGGCCTCGAACCTTCACCGTTCGGTGCGCGGATGGCACCGACAAAGTCGTCCATTTCAGGCCGGTCTCCGTGAAGGGTGGGGACCAACTCGTGGTCTCTGAGGACATCACCGAGCGCCAGCGGGCAGAGGAAAGGATCAGACAACTGGCCTATCACGACCCTCTCACGGGCTTGCCCAATCGAACCCTCTTCTACGACCGTACGGAGATAGCCCTGGCACGAGCTCGGCGCAACGGTGATAAGTTGGCCGTCTTGCTCATGGATCTCGATCACTTCAAAGACGTCAACGATAGCCTGGGTCACGCCACCGGGGACGAGCTCTTACAGGCGGTCGGTGAGCGCTTGACCACTCTGCTGCGGGAGAGCGACACCATCTGCCGCATGGGAGGCGATGAATTCCTGATCCTTCTTACCGGCATCACCTCAGTGGACGACGTGAACAGAATAGCCGACAGGGTCCTGGAGGCCATAAGGAAGCCCTTCGTCCTGGACGACCACGAACTGGACGTCACCACCAGTCTGGGCGTGGCCATTTATCCCGATGATGCCGAAGATGTAGATACACTGATCAGACAGACCGATGTGGCCATGTATCTCGCCAAGGAACGAGGTCGAGACAATTACCAGAGATACAGTTCCTTGGACCACGAGACGCAACCCATGGACCGTAAAGCCAGAAGTGCTAGACGGGAACCAGCTCAGTGAACCCAGGCCTGCTGGCTTACAGCCCACGAAAACCGACGCGACCAGAGTGTAGACCAGGACATGGGCGGAGAAAGCATCCTCATCGCGGATGACGACGTCAGAAACGTGGAGTTTCTGAGGGACTCGCTCCTGGGTCCCGGCGGCTACACAACCCTCTGCGCATCCGATGGAGAGGAAGCGCTTCGCCTGGCAGTAGACCAGGAGCCGGACCTGATCATACTCGATTTGCAGATACCCAAGATGGATGGCCTTCAAGTGCTCGAGGCCCTCCGGAGGGAAAGCCGACATCGCCATGTATCGTGCCAAGGACATGGGAAGAGACAACTACCAGCGCTACGCGCAGGGGGTGCCGGACAAGCATAATGTCACCCCCACGTAGCCAGCGGCCTGTCCCTCGAACGGGGAGCGACAGGTACAGAAGATCGTTGTGAACAAAGCTGCCGTGTATACTGTAGATCAAGGTGCGCAGTTTAGAGTGATAGACCATCCGCTGCCACAGAAAGTGACATAGCATGAGCAACCAGCGCCATAGGAAGGCCAAGTCAAAGGACCCCTCACAGAGGCCGCAGCACCGCCGTGGTCCATTGCAGACGCCAGCAGACCAGAAGCACGGTTCGATGGGCAGTTTGCCAAGCACACACGAACAGGTACTGGCTCTCAGTAGAACCGCAGCGGGGGTCCAGAGCCTGCTTGACCCCGATCGCATCTTCGAGGCCATAGGCGACGAACTGAGGGACCAGGGCTTCAACTGCTTCTTTGGCCTTCTGGAGGACAGTGGTGGAAAGGTCGTGCTGAGACACACCAACCTCAGCTCAGAGACGCTCCAAGTCGTGGAGGCCATGCTCGGGGTTCCACTGGTTGGTTATGGTTTTGCGTCGGGCGCATCCGCTCACATCCAGGCTGTGGTCAGAGATGCCAAGACGACCCTGGACAGGGACTTCGCGCATGTCATGGGCGAAGTACTGCCCGGGCCCGCGAAGGAGATGCTCCCCCAGTTAGTCGAACTCTTGCAGGCGCATCAGGCCATCTCGGCGCCCCTCCTTGCGGGTTCCCATGTGCTCGGCATCCTGACCGTCTGGTCCGAGCGTCTCACCGAAGAGAACTTGCCCAGCATCTCGGTCCTGGCGCAACAGGCCGCGGTCGCTCTGGAAAGAGCGGACCTCTACGAAGACGCCATGCGCAGGGTTTTCGAGATGGAGGCCCTTCGCAACACGATTCTAGACATGACCCGGCAACTGGATCTCCCACAACTGCTGCGCCTGATCGTGGAAAGAGCTGCGGCCTTGATCGGGACGAAGGGCGGCGCGCTGTACATGTACCGCCCTCAGCAGGACGAACTGGAGTTGGTGGTTAGCCTCAACCTGGGGAAGGACTACTCCGGCACCCGCATGAAGGCCGGAGAAGGCCTCTCCGGACGAGTGATCCTCACAGGCCAGCCACTTGCTATCGAAGACTATTCCAACTGGGAGAACCGCTCGAGCCAGTTCGACGGCCTCCACTTCGGTGGCGTACTGGCGGTCCCTCTGAAGTGGGGAGACAAGACCATCGGTGTGCTCAACGTGACCGACGGCCCGAGCCCAAGATCCTTCGATGAGCGTGATCTCTGGCTGCTGGAGTGGTTTGCCAACCATGCGGCGGTGGCCATTGAGAATGCCCGCGCCTTCAGCGAGACAGAGCGCAAGATCCAACAGTTGGGTGCACTCCACGAGATATCCCTGGAGCTTCTCGCCGAGACCGACCACTCGCATCTGCTGCTCAAGATCGTACTGAAGGCCACCGAGTTGCTTGACGCCCAGGCAGGAGCCATTGACCTGTTCGACGCCGAGTCTCAGCGGTTAGAGATGAGATTCAGCCACGGCTACAGGAACGACTACACTGGCATAAGGCTCTCGCCAGGGCAGGGCGTGGCGGGCAGGGTGTGCGAGACCAAGCAGCCCCTCACCGTGGACCGCTACGCCATCTGGCCCAACAGGGTTCTACAGGTGGCCGAGGACGAGATATGCGCGGCCCTCGGCGTGCCACTCCTACGAGGCGAGGAGCTCATGGGCGTCCTCACCATCGACCGTAGCGAGCCTTGTCCCTTCGACGAGGACGATGTACAGCTCGCCACTCTGTTTGCGAACCAGGCCGTCATGGCCCTCGAAAACGCGCGCCTCTACCAGGAGCAAGAACGGAGATCGCAGGAACTACTGGCCCTGCACGAGACATCGCTGCACATCGTCAGTCGCCTGGAGCTGCACAGTCTGCTGGCGGCGATCATTGCGCGAGCCGTCCAGTTATTGGAGGGCGAGTCCGGGGACATATATCTCTACCGCCCCGACACCCAGGACCTGATCAGCGCCGCCTCGCATGAAATGCCCGCCCCGGTTCACGGTGTGGTGGTGAAAGCAGGCGAAGGGCTCTCCGGCACGATACTGGAAACGAGGCAGCCTCTGATCGTGGATGACTATGAGTCATGGCCTGGTCGCTCGGAGAGGTATGCCGGATATGGGTTCGCCCATGTGGTGGGCGTCCCGATTACCTATGGCGACAGGCTCCTTGGCGTCGTGGTAGTCGAAAGGGGCCGCGAAAGCCCCAGTTTCACTGAAGGGAACCAGAGCCTCCTCACGCTCTTCGCCCACCAGGCCGCAGTCGCTATCGAGAACTCCAGGCTCTTTGAAGAGACCAAGCACACGGCAGAGGAGCTGGAAGCCCTGTATGAGATCTCCACCGAGATCGCCACGCAGCTGGAACTTCCCGTGCTCCTCAATACCATCGTGCGACGCGCCCTGGACCTGCTCGATGGGCGCGCCGGCGGTCTGTACCTCCTAGACCCAGTCACGGAGGTATTGGAACTCATAGCTGCTCAGGGCCACACCAGAGATCGACAGGGGATCAGACTGGCCCCGGGGGAGGGCGTGTGCGGCAAGGTGGCCCAATCCGGTGAACCTATGGTTATCAAGGACTACAAGAACTGGGAGGGAAGGTCACCCCACTTCGAGGACGAACCCACCTGCAACGTGCTGGCCGTTCCCATCAAGCACGGCAACTCCCTGGTGGGTGCCTTCTTCGTCGACGACTCGAATCTGGATCGTGTGTTCGGAGAGACGGATCTCCGCCTCGCCACCCTTCTGGCCAACCAGGCAGCCGTCGCCATCCGCAACGCCCGCCTGTTCGCCGAAAGAGAGCGGACCATTGAACAGTTGGCCGCCCTGCAGAAGGTCTCATTGGAGGTTGTCTCCAAGACAAACCTCTCAGAGGTGTTGCCCACTATTGTGCGAGTCGCAGCAGAGTTGCTGGATGCCGAGGCCGGGGCCATAGACCTCTTCGACCCAGAGAGCCAGGACCTCGAGTTGACTACCGTCTATGGGTATAGCACCAGCCTCCTGGGCATGAAGCATTCCTTGGGAGAGGGCGTGGTGGGAGGAGTGGCACGCACCAAGGAACCACTGATCGTGAACGACTACGCGCACTGGCCTGGACGTTCGTCGCAGTGGGAAGGCGTGCCCATTGGCACCGTTCTCGGAGTGCCCCTGCTGCGGGCAGACCAGTTGCTAGGGGTTCTCACCATCGACCGACCCGCGGTGCGCCCCTTCGACGAGAGTGACCTGAAACTGGCTACCCTATTCGCGAGTCAGGCCGCCATCGCCATCGAGAACGCACGTACCGTTGCCGCCACGGTGCAGCGCGTAAGCGAGCTCACCGCTCTGCGCGAGATCAGTCTGCAACTCACACATTCCCTTGATCTGGCTACTGTGCTCGATACCATCGTCACCAGCGCCGTCAGACTGGTCCAGGCCAGCGATGCTCACATTTTCCTCCGTGACGAAGCGAGAGACGAGTTCGTTTTCGGATCCGGTGCCTGGGCCCCAGGGCAGGCAAGGCTTCTCTTCACAGAGGTTCGGAAAAACGGTCTCACAGCGACGGTAGCCAAAAAGGCCGAGCCCGTGGTAATCAACGACGCCAGAAGCCATCGTCTTTTCCGAGATGTGACAGACGAAGACAAACTCATGGAGGCCATCGCCGGCTTCCCTCTCAAGCGGGGGAACAAGGTGCTGGGCGTATTCAATGTGGCCTTCTTGGAACCCCACACCTTCGACCATGACGACTTGCGCGTGCTTACACTACTGGCTGACCAGGCTGCCATCGCCATTGAGAACGCCCGCCTCTACCAGGAGACCGACCGAAGACTGAGGGAGAGCCAGACGCTTCAAGAAGTGTCCCAGTTGATTAACTCAACGTTGGAACCGCAGCAGATCTTTCAATACGTCGTGGAGAAGCTGGCTTCAGTCTTCGGCTACGACATGGCTAGCATATACACCAGCGAAGCGGACGGGTTGCGGCTTGGCGCTGAGGCGGGCTACGACCCCCAGCGAGCCCTCCATTTCATTCCCCTCAACAGAGGGATCATCGCTCGTGTGGCCCGTACCGGTGAGGCAGAGTTCCTACCTGATGTCTCAGGGGATCCCGACTACCTCCCCGCTGCCTCAGGAATTGTGTCAGAGATTGCGGTGCCCATCAAGAAGGACCACGAAGTGCTTGGTGTACTCAACGTCGAGTCCGCTGCTGCCTCGGCCCTCACGGAATCTGACCTCACCCTTCTTTCATCGCTGGCCCATCAGGTGAGCGTGGCTATCCAGAATGCGCAACTCTATCAGGCAGCCCAGCGGGAACTGGTCGAACGGAAGCGCGCGGAGGAGGCGTATCGTGCCGTCGTCGATCACTCTTTGCAGGGTATTGTAGTCCTTCAGGACAACAGGATCGTCTTCGCTAACCAGGCTGTCGCCGACATCGTCGGCTGTTCCCCCGAGGAACTGCTGGCCCTGTCACCCGAACAGGTCAGAGATTTGGTGCACCCGGGCGATCAGCAGCTCGTTTGGGGCCGCTTCCGGGAACGGCTGGCAGGCAAAATCGTAACGCCTCGCTACGAGTGTCGCGCCGTTCGCAAGGACGGCAGCGTGATCTGGGTGGAGATGTTCGCCAATCTGGTCGAATACCTGGGGCGACAAGCCCTGCAGGCAGCCATTGTCGACATTACGGAGCGAAAGCGCGCCGAGGAAGCACTGCGCCAGAGCGAGGAGAAATTCCGGACGCTCTTCGAGGACTCGCGAGACGCAGTATACATTACCACCACGGCCGGCGATTTCGTGGACGTCAACGAGTCGTTCCTGGCTCTATTTGGCCTCACCAGGGACGAGTTGGCGCAGAAGCAGGCCAGCGATCTGTATGCTCGACCTGATGATCGTGGGAGCTTCCAGGCTGAAATTGAAGAGCACGGGGCCGTCAGAGACTACGAGCTTCGACTCAAGAAAAGCGATGGCACCATCATAGACGCGTTGCTGTCGACCACGCTGTGGCGGTCCGATGACGGCGCGACTCTCGGACACCAGGGTATCATCCACGACATCACCGAGCGCAAACGGGCTCAGGTGGAGCTACAGCAAAGCTTCCGGGCGTTGAGGACTGCCTTGGGGGGAACGGTCAAAGCCCTGGCAGCATTGGGAGAGATCAGGGATCCGTACACCGCAGGCCATCAGCAGCGAGTGTCCTGGCTGGCCTGCGCCATCGCGGAGGAAATGGGCCTTCCTGAGGAGCGAATAGAGGGGATCCGCTGGGCTGGGCTGGTGCACGACATCGGCAAGATTCAGGTGCCGGCCGAGATTCTCAGCAAGCCCACCAGACTCACCGACATCGAAATGCAGCTGATAAGGGCCCACCCTCAGAATGCCTATGACATCCTCTGCACGGTGGAGTTCCCCTGGCCTGTCGCCGACATTGTCCTGAAGCATCACGAAAGGCTTAACGGATCGGGTTACCCGCAGGGCCTTGCCCAGGGACAGATCCTCCAAGAAGCCAGGATCCTCGCCGTGGCGGACGTAGTTGAGGCCATGGCCTCCGACCGTCCCTACCGGCCAGCCCACAGTCTGGAAGAGACCGTGGAAGAGATCGTTGACACCGCGGGCACCCTGTACGATGCCGACGTGGTGCAGGCCTTTTTGGCGCTACTGAAGGATGCAAACTACGATCTGAGATCCCTGACAAGCGCGCCACCGTGGTTTGAAGAGTAGGACCTCGGGGCCACATTGGGACTGAGCTTCAGACTGTACTCGCCTTCAGTGTGTGCGCCCGCACACTCCCAACCGGCCCTCCTCCAACTCCGTCTCCTCCATGAGCAACGGTGGATCATCTTCCTTCAGACCCAGCTGCCTGTGCAGTTGATCCTCGAGTAGGGACCGGAGGGTTCAAGCAGTTCTCCCGCGCCCAGCCTCAGTTGAACGATTGAGAGTAAGGGGATACCGTCCTGCAGGTAGGTACCTGCCCGACCTCTGATCTCCGCCCGGAGTCCGCCGAACCGTACTTCTCTAGGAAGCCCGATCTCGTCTGGATCAATGGACACCCCGCCTTTGGGAGCGGTGCGCTCTCGCCGTGCGTATTGACGTCCTCTTCTGGCAAGGCTATAATAGCTTCAGGAGGTACCATCTTGAAGGTACTGGTCACTGGCGGAGCTGGTTTCATTGGTTCCCACGTTGTGGACGCCCTCATAGAAGAGGGTCACAAGGTGCTGGTTGTTGACAACCTCTCCACGGGCAAGAAGGAACACCTGAACCCGGAGGCCACCTTCTACCAACTGGACATCCGGAGCCTGGAGTTGGAGGATGTCTTTCGCAGGGAGAAACCCGATCTGGTCAACCATCATGCAGCTCATGTGGACGTGCGGCACTCTGTGGACGACCCTCGCCACGACGCCGATATCAACGTGGCCGGCTCCCTGAACTTGCTGGAATGCGCCCGTCGGCATGGGGTCAGCAGATTCATCTATGCCTCCAGCGGTGGCGCCATCTACGGTGAGCCGGAGTATCTCCCTTGCGATGAGGCGCACCCCCTGAACCCCCTCTGCCCCTATGGCGTGAGCAAGCTGACGGTGGAGAGCTACCTCTTCGTCTACGCCCACACCTACGGGCTCAGGTATGTGATACTCCGCTACCCCAACGTCTATGGACCCCGCCAGGACCCCACCGGGGAAGCAGGGGTCGTGGCCATCTTCGCCCGGCAGATGGCTCGGGGGGAAGGCGTGGTCATCAACGGCAGCGGCGAACAGGAGCGCGATTTTGTCTACGTGGACGATATCGTCCGCGCTAACCGCCTCGCCCAGGACCTTCTCCATGGGCAGATCTACAATCTGGGAACGGGCGTCGGCACCTCGATCAACGATCTGTTCGCACTGATGGCCGCCATGACCGGATATGACGCCGAGCCCACCCACGTTCCCCCCAAGACAGGTGAGACCTTCAAAATCTACCTCGATGCCACCAAGGCGCGCGTGGAGCTGGGATGGCAGGCGGAAGTCGGCCTGCACGAGGGTCTGAGAAGGACCATCCACTCCCACCAAGGCGCCACTTGAGGTCTACCACCTGACGGGCGGTGCGGCCCGAGAGCCCTCTCCACACCTGTCAACCACCATCATCTGTACCAGAGCAACATGGACCTGCCCTCCGCCAAGAGGACTCTGCGTGGGCCGGCGGGGCGCAGCACCGGTTGTGTCTGAGCCACACTGGCGAGTCTGCCCGCACCGGGGACAAGGAAAGTAGCTTAGGGCCCGCCTGCTATGCTATAATCGTTCCCGCTTGTGAACGGAGACGCAGTTCATGTCAGACCGCAGCAACCCGAATAGACGGAGGGTCATGGTCATCGGCCTCGATGGGGCCACCTTCGATCTCATCCGCCCCTGGATCGAGGACGGCACCATGCCTACCCTTCAGCGGCTCATGAACAGCGGCGCCTCGGGTGTGCTCACCACCACCCTCCCTCCCATCAGTTCCTCGGCCTGGGTATCCTTCGCCACAGGGAAGAACCCGGGTAAACACGGACTGGTGGACTTCGTCCATCCTCGACCCGATTCCTACCAGATCTCCATCGTCAGCCCTCAGCAGCGCGCCTCCCAGGCCATCTGGAACCTCCTCAGCGACGCAGGACGCAAGGTTGGTATAGTGGGCATGCCGGTCACCTATCCACCCGAAGAGGTGAACGGCTACATGATCAGCGACTTCCTCACCCCCAGCGCCAGCGATGACTATACCTACCCCTCATCCCTCAGTGATGAGCTGGAGAAGGCCATGGGCGGCTTTCCTCTGCTCCCGGACGAAAGATACCGCTCCACCAAATTCACAGATAGATTCATCGCCGACATGGTGGCCGACGTCGAACAAAGGCTGAAGGGAGCGCTATACCTGCTGGACAACAAGGAATGGGACTTCTTCTTTTTACTCTTCTGGAGCAACGACATGCTCCAACACGAGACCTGGAGCCTACTGGACGAGACTCACCCCTCCTATGAGGCTCAAAAGGCGGACCGATACCGCGACCTGGTGGTTGACTTTCATCGCCAACTGGACCAGGCGGTCGGTCGCCTGGCGGAGAAGGCCGGGCCCGACGATCTGATCATCGTGATGTCAGACCACGGTTTCGGACCCGTCCACAGCTTCTTTCTGGTCAACAACTGGCTGCGAGAAATGGGATGGCTGCAACTGAAGAAGCGACCTGCGACCAGGCTGAAATACGCTCTCTTCAGGCTCGGCTTCACCCCCTTGGGGGTGTTCCACCTGGCCAAGGCCTTGCGACTGGGCTTTCTGCGGCGTCGCTTTCGTTTCCAGAGGGGCGGCGGACTGATGAAGCGGCTCTTCCTGTCCTTCGCCGATGTGGACTGGGCCTGCACCAAGGCCTTCGCCGTGGGCAGCTTTGGCCAGATCTACATTAACCAGGCGGGCAAGCGGCCTCAGGGGATGGTCCAGCCTGGCAAGGAGTACGAGGAGCTACGCGAGGAGATAGCCGCTCGCGCCGTGGAGATACGCGACCCTCGCACGGGATCGCCGGTCGTGGAGCGAGTCTACCGCAAGGAGGAGATCTACTCGGGCCCCCAAGTGGAGAAGGCCCCTGATCTGGTGCTGCAATCCAGGAACTGGGAGTACATGGCCTTCGGACACGCCGATTTCGGCGCAGCCCACGTCGTGGAGCCCATCGTCGGCATGTCGGGCCATCACCGGCCCGAGGGCATAGCCGTGCTCTCGGGGCAAGGCATCAAGAGCGGCGCCACTCTCCAGGACGCCAACATCACTGATCTGGCTCCGACGATATTGTACGCCATGGGAATTCCCATCCCCTCCGACATGGACGGCCGCGTCCTCACCGAGGCCTTCGCTGCTGACTACCTCTCTGCAGTGCAGGTCCGATACACCAACGAGTTGTCTCAGCGTCCCACTGGCGAAGACCAGTACTCCCTTGAGGACGAGGAGGAGATCAAAGAACGATTGCGCGGCCTGGGATACGTCGGCTAGAGGAATCGTCGCTTGAGCAACAAGACACGACTTATCATCGGTACGGTCATCGGCTTGCTGCTGCTGGCTCTGGTCCTCGTGAGAGTCGACCTGCGCCAGATGCTGGAGACCCTCGCTGCGGCCGATTACATCTACCTGCTGCCGGCCCTGGCCGCGCAGATGGTCTTCTTCGTCATCAAGGCCTGGCGCTGGAAATTCCTCTTCCCCTCTGACCGGCGTGTCCCCTTCGGCACCCTATTCTCCACCACCCTTGTCGGCTACTTCGGCAATCAGATCATCGGAGCCAGCAGCGGCGAGCTACTCCGTTCCATCGTGCTGGGGCAGAAGGAGACCTGGAGCAAGAGCGCCACCCTGGGGACCATCTTCGTGGAGAAGATTTGGGACATCCTGGTGCTCTGCCTTCTCCTGCTTGCCATCCTGTGGGTCATTCCGCTGCCTCCCCTGGTGCAGACCCTCGGACAGGTCAGTCTGCTGGCCTTGGTACTCGGCGGTCTGATCGTGGTCCTGCTATTGTCTCGCAGCGAGGGAACCGCCAGGTGGGTCGGTGTGATCACAAACAGGCTGTCGGCCGGGCTGGCCCGGAGAATCAGCGGCATGCTGGAACGCTTCACCTTGGGCGTGCGAGCCATGCAGCAGTGGAGGCGCTCACTCCTCGCATTGTTCCTTACCGTTCCCCTCTGGCTTATCCTGACCGTGAGCTTCTATTTCCTGGGACGGGCCGCGCTGATTCCTCTGGGCATTGGTCCCTACATCTTTCCAGTAGTGGTCATCGCTCTTGCCGCTACCATCCCCAACCCTCCCTGGAACGTAGGAATGCTGGAGATACTCTCCATCACGACCCTCGGAGTCTTTGGTGTGGTCAGCAGCCAGGCGTTGGCCTTCGTGGTCCTCATGCGTGCTATGCGCCTGGTGCCCATCGTCTGGGGATACGTGCTCTTCTCCAGAGAGGGCTACGGCCTTCGCACGCGATCTCAGCCAGGCCTCGAAGCGGAACACCCAAGATAGCACCACTATGGCCAGAAGCATCCTCGTCCTGATGTGTGACTCGGGTGGCGGCCACCGCAGCGTGGCTGACGCCATCACAGGTGCGCTCGAATACCTGTTTCCAGGTCGCTATGACTTCCATCTCGCCGACATCATCGCTGAGGGGTACCCATTCCCGCTGAGCGCTGCCGGCCGCTTGTACGGCCCCGTGGTGGACCGGCTTCCCCGTCCCTGGGGCCTCCTCTGGCACTCGTCCAACGGGAGACGCCGCTCCCTCTTTCTCCTGCAGGTCGTGGCGCCGCTGTCCTTCGATAGAATCCAGGAGATAGTGCGCACTGCCGAGCCGGACGTCATCGTCTCCACACACCCCTGTGCCAACCACGCCGTAGCCTGGCTGCGCCAACGCCACCAGTGGGGGACGCCCTTGATCACCGTGGTCACCGACCTGGTCAGCATCCACCGCTGGTGGCTGTGCCCGGCGGCGGATCTATGCCTGGTGCCCACAGAACAGGCGCGCCGCAGGGCCCTGGATGCTGGCTTCGAAACGGACAGGGTCAAGGTTGTCGGGATGCCTATCAGCCTCAAGTTCCTGGACGCCCCTTCTGGCAAGCAGCAGCTAAGAAAGCAGCTAGGGCTGCGGGAGGACGATCTCACCGTGCTGGTCATCGGGGGTGGGGAAGGCATGGGCAACGTCTTCTCCATCTCCAGAGCGGTGGCCCAGGCAGGACTGGACATCCAACTCGTGGTGGTGGCAGGAAGAAACCAGGCCCTCAAGAGCAAACTAGAGTCCGCGTCTTGGGAAGTGCCCACCCGCGTCCTCGGCTTCGTTGATAACATGCCCACTCTCATGCACTCCGCGGACCTGCTGGTCACCAAGGCCGGGCCCAGCACCATGAGTGAGGCGCTCAGTTGCGGTTTGCCCATGCTTATCAGCGGCGCTCTGCGGGGACAAGAGGAAGGGAACGCCGAATGGGCAGTCGCAACAGGTGCAGCCATCTTCTCACCTACGCCCGAGAAGCTAGTATTGGCCCTCAGGGGACTCGCACGGAACGGGGCCGAGAGCCTGGCTCGCATGCGCCAGAGGGCCCGGGAGGCCGCCAGGCCTGATGCGGCTCTTAACGCCGCGAGACTGATAAACCATGTCGCTAACCCACGGAGTGAGGAAACCACCCAGCAGGCAGACCTGAATCTCCGGGCAGACCTCTCCACGGGGAGTTGACCTGAATGTTCTTCACCAGAAGCCTGAGAGCTAAGACATTGCTGTACGTCCTGATTCCAACGGCCCTGGGGCTATTGGCGGTAGCGACGATAGCTCTGTACGCGTACGAGCGGGTGGCCCAGGATGTGGTGCAGCAGCGAGACGCCGAACTGGCGAGGCTGCAAGCAGCCCGCCTCTCCGAAGGGCTGCATGAGTACGCCGAACTCCTCCAGGACTTCGCTATGCAGCGAGACGTCCAGTCCATGGATGTCGACCGGCTGGCAGTCGCCACAATGAAGGCTCCAGAGCAATTCAAGCACTTCGACGCAGGAGTAATCATCTTCAACGAGGAAGGGGTGATGGTCTGGGCTATCCATGCCATCCCCGGGCGACGAGGCACGGACTACCCCTTGCCTTCCCAGTTCGACCTGATACGCCTCACCCGTCAGCCAGCTCTCTCTGACGTCTTCACCGACCCGCTAACGGGCGAAGGCCTCATCTCGCTGGCGGTACCTGTTTTGGACGCGGCTGGGCAGTTCACTGGCGTGGTGGCAGGCCTACAAACCGTCGGCGGTTCACCATTTGCACAAGTGTACGCCGACCTGCTTCAGGTAACTTCTGAGCAGAGCAGGCAGGCCTACGTCGTGGACGGAAATGGGCGGGTCATCTACCACAGCGATGCCTCCCGCACAGGCACCGATCTGTCCAACTGGACGCCGGTGTCGCGGGCGACCGTCGGTGAGATCGGCGCCGTGCTCACTGACAATGAGGCGGGAGACCCAGTGGTCTCTGGCTTTGCTCCGGTGCCCAACACCCGGTGGGCGCTGGTCACGCAGCAAAGCTGGGAAGACATCATTGGCCCCATCAGGGGATACAGCAGGCTCATCCTGACTGTCTTGATCATCGCAGGCTTCAGTTCTGGTGCACTCGTCTTTTTCTCCATCGGACGAGCCCTGCGACCTATTCACGACCTGACTCGTGGGGCAGAGCGCATCGCTGGCGGAGACTTCGACTACACCATCAGGGCCCAAACGGGCGACGAGGTGGAAACACTGGGCGAACAGTTCAACCTGATGGCCAGGGCGCTCAGGGAATCCTACGCAGACCTGGAGCAGAAAGTGGCAGACCGCACCAAGGAGTTGGCTGCCCTCAACGCCATCGCCGAGGTCGTGAGCAGCACACTCGACCTGGGGGAGGTGCTGGGGGATGCCTTGGACAAGACCCTTGAGGTGATGGGGGTAGAGGCCGGAGGGATCTACCTCCTGCAAACGCCACGGGGTGCAACCGAGCAGGGAACGCTTACCATCGCCTCCCACCGGGGCATGAGCCCGGACTTCATCGCTGCCATCGACAACTTGAAGGTAGGGGAGGGGTTCTCAGGTCGCGTGGTGCAGACGGGCGAGCCGCTGGTCGTGCCGGACCTGTCCAGGGAGCCTGGACTGACGCGCCCAGCAGTAGCTGAAAGTGGCTTCCGTACTGTAGCCATTGTACCCTTGGCCTCCAGGGACAGAATCTGGGGCTCCCTGTTCGTGATCACCCGCTCGGCCAGGGAGTTCTCCGAGCAGGACGTAGAGCTGCTGAACCACATTGCAGACCAAGTTGCGGTGGCCATCGACAACGCGCGCCTGTTCGCCGCCCAACAGCGCCGGGCGGAGCAATTCCGCGTCATCAGTGAAATGGGTCGCCGCATAACCTCTGTCCTGACCACTGACGATCTACTGCGCGAGATCGTAAGGTTGGTGAAGGAATCCTTCGGATACTACGTCGTTGGCATTAGCCTGATCGAGGGCGAAGTGCTCGTCGAGAGAGCGGGGTCTGGCCCTCCTTTCGAGGATCGCGACTTCCAGCTTCCGAGCATGAGGGTGGGTGGCCAGGGGATCACTGCCTCGGTAGCTGCCACAGGTGAGCCGCTCCTGGTCTCAGACGTAAGCCAGGACCCGCGATACTTGTCTGTGCCTGGCATGTCGGAGACTCGCTCGGAACTCTGCGTCCCTCTCAAGACCAAGGAAGGTGTCATTGGAGTTCTGAACGTCGAAAGCGACCAGTTGAATGCCTTCGACGATAGCGACCTGGCGGTTCTCCAATCCGTTGCGCGTCAGGCGGCCGTAGCCATCGAGAACGCCCAGCTTTATGAAGATACTAAGAGTCGGCTGGCCCAGGTTACCGCCCTGCAAGAGACGACTGGGGCCGTGGCCAGCACGCTAGAACTGGATCCACTCCTCAACCTCATCATCGAACAGGCGACCACCCTTCTGCAGGGCGATGCCGGAATCATCAACGTCGTCGATTGGGGGAGCAACGAAGACCAGGCGGTGGCCGTCACCGGCCTGCCCGCCACGGCGCTGGGGGACCGCGCCCCCTTGGAGGGCTCCCTCTCTGGCTGGGTGGCCCTTCACAACCAACCAGTCATCTCCAACCAAGTCCAGCAAGACAGCCGGGCGGATCAGAGGGCGCTGTCCAAGCTGTTCCGCGAGGCCGGACGGCGAGTCCGGAGCGTAGCTATAGCCCCTTTGACTATCAAGGGCCTGGTGATGGGCACTCTGGTCGTCCTGGACAAACAGCGAGGCCAAGGCGAGTTCGACCAGACCGACCTGGAGCTATTGGTGGCGTTCGCCAGCCAGGCAGCCATGGCCATGGAAAACGCCCGGCTTTTCCATGGAGAGCAGAGGAGGGCCGAGCAGTTCCGTGTCATCAGCGATGTCAGTCGTCACATGACTTCCACTTTGAACGTCGACGACCTCCTGGACGAGATCGTACGCTCCATCAAAGAGACCATGGGCTACTACCTCGTCGGCATCAGTCTCATTGAGGGCCAAGACCTCGTCATCAAAGCGGGGGCCGGACCGCCCTTCGAGGATCCCGCTTTCCAGCCCTCACGGGCTACCGTGGGCGGCAAGGGTATTACAGGATGGGTGGCCGGCACAGGCGAACCTTTGCTCGTGCGCGACGTTTGCCAGGACGAACGATATTTCCCGTTATCCCCTGAGGCCCAGACGCGGTCGGAGCTCTGCGTACCACTCAAGACCAAAGAGGCAGTCATCGGCGTGCTGAATGTCGAGAGCGACGAGTTGGACGCCTTCGACCAGAATGACCTGGCGATCCTCCAGTCTCTGGCCAACCAGGCAGCTATCGCTATCGAGAACGCTCACCTGTTCGCCTCCGAGCAGCGCCGGGCCGAGCAGTTTCGCCTCTTGAGCGAGGTGGGCACTCGCATCACCTCTCTCCTGACCATGGATGAACTGCTGGATCAGACCGCTCGCTTGGTCAACGAGGTCCTGGGATACTACCTGGTCGGCATCGGCCTGGTGGAGGGCGACGAGTTGGTCGTCAAGGCAGGGGCTGGCCCGCGCTGGGACGATACCAAGTTCCACCCTCCACGGGTCAGGCTGGGCCGGGGCATTTCAGGCTGGGTAGCTCGCACCGGTGAGCCGCTCCTGGCGCCAGATGTGAGTCAGGAGCCACGATACCTTCTCCTGGACAACTCCGCCGAGACCAAGTCCGAGTTGGCCGTACCGCTCAGAACCAAAACAGAGATTATCGGTGTCCTGGACGTCCAGAGCGACCAGTTGAACGCCTTCGATGAAGGTGATCTTGTGGTGCTCCAGTCACTGGCCAACCTGACAGCCATCGCCATCGAGGAGGCCCGCCTTCTCGATGCCGAGCAGCGCCGGGCAGAGCAGTTCCGGGTTATCAGTGAGGTAGGGGCCAGCATCACGTCCATCCTTACGGTCGACGAATTGTTGCAGGAGATCGTTCGGTTGGTCAGGACATCGCTGGGATACTACCACACCGCCATCGGCTTGCTTGAGAACGGCGAACTGGTCATGAAGGCCGGCGTTGGCGCCCACTGGGAGGATCCTGACTTCTGCCCTGCTCATCTTGAGGTGGGCGGCGAGGGAATTACCGCCTGGGTCGCCTCCACAGGTGAACCGCTGCTGGTTCCCGACGTCAGCCTGGACTCCAGGTATCTCTTGCTCCCAGGTTCCGAGGAGATCAAATGCGAAGTCGCCGTGCCGCTAAAGACCACGGCTGGGGTCATTGGCGTTCTGGACGTTCAGAGCGACCAGATAGATGGTCTCGATGAGAGCGATCTGGCGGTCCTCAATTCCGTGGCCCACCAGGCAGCCATCGCCATTGAGAATGCTCGTCTCTACCAGCAAGCCCAGCAGGCAGCTGTGCTAGAGGAGCGTAGCCGCTTGGCGCGCGATCTACACGACGCCGTCACACAGACCCTTTTCTCAGCGAGTCTGATCGGCGAAGTCGTGCCCACCGTATGGGAAAGCGATGAGGATGAGGGCAGGCAGCTCCTCCAAGAACTCAGGCAACTGACCCGAGGGGCACTGGCGGAGATGCGGACACTACTCCTGGAGCTGCGCCCAGCGGCCCTCGCCGAGTCCAGCATGGACGAGCTCCTGCGCCAGCTGTGCGAGGCCGCCACAGGGCGCTCGGGAGCCGCCATCACCTTGGCCATCGAAGGCGATCAGGGCGAACTGCCGCCCGACGTCCTCGTCGCCCTGTACCGTATTGCCCAAGAGGCCTTGAACAACGTGGTCAAACACGCTCGCGCGACCGACGCCCAGGTCAGGCTTCGGTGCACCACTCGAACGGACGACGCGGAAACGGAGCGTGTGAGAACGGCGGAGTTGTCAGTGACAGACAACGGCTGCGGCTTCGACGCCCTTCATGTGCCGCCAGATCGCCTGGGGCTGGGTATCATTCGTGAGAGGGTGGAGGCCATTGGCGCAACGTTGCGAATCGAGAGCACGCCGGGCGTGGGGACAGAGGTCTCTGTGCTATGGCAGTCGGAAGAATGACGATAGACGCAGGACAAGTGCCTTTCAAGGTCGAGAAGCTAAAAGCGTAGCAACTGGCACTTGACCACGTCGACCCAGTCTATGAGATGGGCCGCCAGGTGCCCAGAACCGAAGGGTAGAACCTGAAACGGATACTAGGAGAGGAGAACTCGATGAATGGGCCTAGTGCCATTCGAGTCATGATCGTCGACGACCACGACATGGTCCGCAGAGGCCTTAGTGCCTTTCTCATGGCCATGAAAGACCTGCAACTGGTGGGTGAAGCCAGGAATGGAAGGGAAGCCCTGGAGATCTGTGATTCTGCCCGACCCGACGTGATACTGATGGATCTGGTCATGCCCGAGATGAGCGGGGCAGAAGCGTCTCGGGAGATCCGCGCGCGCTGCCCAGAGGTGCAGATCATTGCCCTGACCAGCTTCGAGGACAAGGAGCTGGTCCAGGATGCTCTGCGGGCTGGAGCGATCAGCTATCTGCTGAAGAACGTCTCGGCCGACGACCTAGCCGAAGCTATACGCGCAGCTCACGCCGGGCGGCCAACGCTGGCGCCTGAGGCGGCCCAGGCACTGATACAGACTGCTACGGAGGGCCTCTCGCCGGGCAACGAACTCACGCCCCGGGAGCGGGAGGTGCTCGCTCTCCTGGTTGAGGGCCTGACCAACCCTGAGATCGCCGAGCGACTGGTGATCAGCCGCTCCACTGCCAAGGCTCACGTCAGCAACATCCTCTCCAAACTCGGCGCGTCCAATCGTGCGGAGGCGGTTTCCCTGGCCCTTCAGCAGAAGCTGGTCAGCATCTAGGCGCCCCACCCACAACGCTTCTCACGCTCCCTCAGCCCTCCGACTCCCCAAGATGCTGGGGCATGGCCCCTCTTCCTGAAGTCGTGCCCCATATCCTGGCACCCGTGTCTCTCGCTCATCCACGCGGCTTCGCTACGTGATCAACCTAGAGGGCGCCTCCGCACCTCAAGCCCCCGGCGCCCGACCTCACCTTGCCCTCGTACGCCAACGACGACTGGAGGCGCACGTTGGCGATGGAGAAGACTGGCCACCTGGCCAATGGTCAAATCCCCCACCTGGCCGATGACTCCAGCCGATGCATCCCGTATACTGGAGTCGAAACAAGACCTCCCAGACTCAAACAGAGGTGAACTAGATGCGCATATTGCTGGCCGATGGCCGCCCCAAAGTCAGATTCGCGCTCCGAGCACTGCTCACACGACAGACGGCCCCGCATGTTGTACAAGAGGCCTCCGATGCTCAAGACCTATTGACACAGGCGGAAGCGAGCTGTCCCGATCTCATACTGCTCGACTGGGAGCTGCCCGGGCTGGGGCCCAGCGATCTGATCCCCGCTCTACGCCGAACCTGCCCCAAGGCGGCGGTGATAGCCCTCAGTTGCGGGGTAAGTGCGCGCAGGGAGGCGCTGGCTGCCGGCGTGGACGCTTTCGTCAGCAAGGGAGATCCACCGGAGAGGCTGCTATCGACTATCGATGGCTGTGCACAAACGGGATCCGCTCAGCGGAACAGTGACGACTGAGCCGATCAAAGGAGGATAGATGGAACTGGCCTGGCAGTTGAAGGGATACGCCATCAGCATCAAGGTATTGAGGAAGCGAGAGGCCCTGAGCAAAGCTGAGCCTGTGGAGGAGCGGATTGTCGAACCAAGTCGCACACACCACCGCTCGGAGAAAGCCCACGAGGATCTGCTGCATGCCTCTGGCTCCCGCTACGTGGGCCCCATGCGGTAACCATTTCGAGGGAACCTGCCAGGAGAGTTAGGTAATGTCCAGTAGCTTCTTCCAGGGTGTTTACTTCGGAATGGTGATTGTCGCCTCGTTCATACGTGTGGTCTATACCAGACAATACAGAAAAACTGCCGTTGCTGAGGATCACAGGACAGTTGCGGATGCTTTGCTGATCAGCCTCGGCCAGGGTATGTTCGTACTGCCCATCATCTACGTCCTGACACCTTGGCTGGACTTCGCCGACTACCACTTGCCCACCTGGGCCGGCTGGATTGGCGTAGTGCTCTTTGCGGTGTCGCTCTGGTTGCTGTGGAGATCTCACGCCGACCTGGCCCGCAACTGGTCACCAAGGCTGGAGTTCCTGGAAGGCCACACGCTGGTGACAAATGGAGTGTTCCGCCATATCCGGCATCCCATGTACGCCGCTCACCTGCTGTGGGGCATTGCCCAGGTCTTCCTCTTGCAGAACTGGATCGCCGGCTTCAGCATGCTGGTGACTTGGCTCCCCGGCTACTTCTATCGCACCCGGGTCGAGGAGCGGATGATGATCGAACACTTCGGGGACGAGTATCGTTCCTACGTGGAGCGCACAGGTCGGGTTTTCTCCCGGCTGGGGAAGTAGTCCTGGAGACAGACTTCGTCCGTCCCAGTACCGGGCGTAACAAAGCTAAACTCGGAAGGAGGCTACAACAGATGACCACCAGAAGCTTCAAACCCAATCGACGGTATCTGGTCAAGCTGTGCATCGGTATTGCTATCGCGGGGTTGCTCGCCATTGGCGGGACCGTGGCCTTTGGCCTGCTCATCCCAGACAGGGACGCCACCATCATCTTCGGGCTGTTTGCCCTAGCCGAGACGGTAGTCTGGATACTGGCGCTACTCCTGGCCGGTCCGTACTACTCCAGCCTGGGCTACGAGGTCCAGGACGACGAAGTGATCGTCCGTGTGGGCATCATCACCCAGTCCGTCAAGCATGTGCCGTACAGGACAGTGACCAATATCACGGTCAGTCGGGACATCCTCGATCGCTGGTTTTTTGGTCTGGGCTCTCTGCACATCCAGACCGCTGGCATGAGCGGGCAATCCGGGGCCGAGGAGAAGCTGGTGGGCCTGCCAAACGTCCAGGAGGTCTACGAGATGGTGGTCACGGAGCTGCGCCGTTTTCGGGGCGGCATGGCACCCACGGCGACCGAGGTCGAACCAGGCCCCCTGCAAGCTTCAGACGAGACGCTGACCGCCATTCTTGGCGAACTGAAGGCGATCAGGCAAGCCCTCCAGAAAGACCAGTAGTCGGTGCCGGCTGCATCCCTCCGCCCCTGCCACGGCGTATGGCCAAGGTGCCCGCGCCATCTCCTGCTCGTAGCGGGGTCGAACGACGCAGTTAGAAAGCGTCCTACCCGCTGGGCACAACGTCAAGTGGAAATACATCGGCATGATGGGAATGACTAAGTCTTATGGTCTTGGGCAAGGCGGTGCTGTCTGGTTCGTTTGTTGCGGCAACCATCCTTACCGTCTTCGTCACCTGGAAAACCGAGCCGGCCCAGATGCAGATGTACGGAGCGGAGGGCTGCGGGGCGACCGTTTGGCCTGCAGCGCTGATCCAGTCGATCCCTGGCGCCTAGCTGAGTTCGTGCGAGGGCAACTACCAACGAGAGGAGCACCGAGCCATGTATGCTGCTGAAGTCTCACACATCGCCAAGTCGTTTGGCAATACACAGGCTGTGGCTGATGTATCCTTTGCCGTCGAGCGCGGCGAGATCTTTGGTCTGCTGGGCCCCAACGGCTCAGGTAAGACTACGACTCTCCGCGTGCTGCTCGACGTTTTCAAGCCTGATGGTGGCACAGTGTCCATCTTGGGCGGCCCGATGAGCGAGGAGAAGAAGAACCGCATCGGCTACATGCCAGAGGAGCGGGGCCTCTATCAGGACCTCTCTCTCGAGAGATGTTTGCTCTACCTGTCCACGTTGAAGGGTGTGCCTGCGAAAGAGGCCCGCAAGCGCCTGGCGGAGCACCTGGAACGCTTTGATTTGGCAGAACACAAGGGAAAGAAAGTCAAAGAACTCAGCAAGGGAATGCAGCAGAAGGCGCAGATCATCAACACCATTCTGCACCGCCCGGAGCTGATCGTCATTGACGAACCGTTCACCGCCCTAGACCCCCTCAACACGCAGTTGGTCAAAGACCTGATGAAGGAACTACGTGATGAGGGATCAACGATCATCATGTCCACGCACCAGATGCACCAAGTCGAGGAGTTGTGCGACCGCATCCTATTGATCGACGATGGACGGGACATGCTCTATGGGGACCTGGATCAGATTCGCCGGCAATACTCCGGCCACGCCGTGCTGGTGCGTTTGGCTGGCGACCTTCCAGACGTGGAGGGAGTTGAACAGGTATTGCCTCACAACAATGCCACCAAGCTGATGTTGGCGGAGGGCACGAGCCCGCAAGACGTGCTCCAGGCCTTGATAGCGCAGCGCGTCATCGTGGAGAGATTCGAGATCGCCATCCCCACGCTGGACGAGATTTTCATCCGCGTCGTTGAAGAAGGAGACGCATGATGCGGAAGCTCTGGCACGTTGCCTGGCATGAATACACGCTTAACGTTTTCAAGAAGAGCTTCATCCTTGTGCTCCTCAGCGTTCCACTGTTGATTGGCGGCAACATCGGGTTGATCGTCTTCATGGTGTCTCGGGAGAACAACTATGCTCCTGTGGGCTACGTAGATCACGCCGGCCTGCTGGCTGATCCTATTCCGCCCCCCCTTGGACCCTCCGAAGAGGCCATCACCTTTTTGCCTTTCCAGACCGAGGAAGAAGCGCGCCAGGCTCTCGAATCACAGACTATCCAGGCTTACTACGTGGTGGCCCCGGACTACTTTGAGGCGAGCCGGATTGAACTCTTCTATCTCAAGGAGCCCGGTGAGAACGCCACCCGCCAATTCCACGATTTCATCCGGGCCAACCTGCTGGCCGACCAGCCCCCTGAGATTGCCCACCGGGCCGCCGCAGGCAATGACGTGACGGTGCGCACACCAGACGGCAGGCGCGAATTCCATGGAGGGCCGACCCTAGGTGCCGTAGCTCCGGTGATGCTGAGCATTGCCTTCATCGTCTTACTGCTGATGAGTTCCGGATACCTGATGCAGGCAGTGGTTGATGAGAAAGAGAACCGCACGATGGAAGTGCTGGCGACCTCTCTTTCCCCTGCAAAACTGATCGGCGGCAAGGTGCTGGGCATCGTAGGCATAGGACTGACTCAGCTCGCCGCCTGGCTTCTCGTCGCCATCCTCGCCGTCCTCCTGGGCGGCAGTATCCTCGGCATCGAGTGGCTGCAGAACCCAAACCTGGACTGGGGACCCATCTTCGCAGTAGTTGCCGTAGCCATCCCGTCCTACGTATTGGCTTCGGCCCTGATGGTCGCCGTAGGCTCGACGGTCGCACAGTCCCAGGAGGGCCAGCAGATAGGCGCGCTGTTCTTCATGCTCTTCATGATTCCCCTCTATGCCATCAGGGTCATTGGAGAAACCCCAAACGCTGCTCCCTCGGTCGTGTTGACTCTTCTGCCCTTCACATCGCTCATGACCGTCGGCTTTCGCAGCTTGTTTTCCGTGGTGCCGGTGTGGCAAATCGCTGCCAGCGCGACCATTCAGACAGCCTGCGCTTTTGGGGCCGTGTGGTTGGCCGGTCGCGCCTTCCGCCTCGGAATGCTGCGCTACGGCCAGCGCCTGAGGCTCGGTGAGATTATTGGCAAGGCAAGAGTCACCACCGAGGGAGGGAGCCGGTCATGAGAAAGATGATCCTTGTTTTGCGCCACGAGCTGCTCACGACCATCCGGCGACCGTCGTTCCTGCTGGTGGCCTTTGGCATCCCGCTACTGGCCATCCTGGTCTTGCTCGGCGTCACGATCTTAAAAGGCGGTTCGTCCGGCAGTGGTGGCATCGCACCTGAGGCATCAGAAACATCGGAGCTTGAGGTTCAAGGGTATGTTGATCAGGCCGGGTTGATCAGCGTCATTCCTCAAGATATTCCCCAGGGCTATTTGCTGGCTTATCCCAACGAGGATCATGCCCAGCAGGCTTTGCAGGCGGGAGAGATCGCCGCCTACTTCGTCATTTTTGAGGACTACATCGAAACTGGCAACCTGCACTACATCCGTCCGAACCCCAGCCCGTTCTCAGCCCATGTTCAGGACTCGGCGATGCGCTGGACGCTGCTGGTCAACGTGCTGGGTGGCAATGCGGAGTTGGCCCAGCGAGTCATAGACCCGGTGAACCTACAGGTCACGGATCTCACTCCAGAGCCACAGAATGGCGCCTCTGGCGATCACGAGTGTTCGAAGCCCGGAATGACGTGCGAGTCCAACCTGCTGATTCGCTACCTCCCCACGATCATGCTCGTTCTCTTCTACATCTTCATCCTCACGGGATCCAGCCTACTACTGAGAAGCATCAGCGGCGAGAAAGAGAGCAGTGTGATCGAGATCCTGATGCTGTCTCTCAGCCCTCTGCAGATTCTGAGCGGGAAGATCATGGGGCTGGGGATCGCGGCGCTGCTCCAGATGGCGGCCTGGGTGGGCACCGTCTACATCGTGTTGCGAACGGGTGGACAGACACTCAACCTCCCGGCAGGCTTCCAGATTCCGCCCTCGCTGCTGGCCTGGGGGTTGGTGTTCTTCCTCCTCGGTTACGCCCTGTACGCCAGCCTCATGGCTGGGGCGGGGGCCATGGTACCCAAACTCAAGGAGACCACCCAGGCTACCTGGGTGGTGATGATGCCGATCATGATCGGCTATCTGGCGGGTCTTTTCCTCGTTGAAGAGCCACATGGGGTGATTGCCACCGTGCTGAGTCTCTTCCCTCTGACCTCTCCCATACTGATGATCATGCGCCTGACCGTCGGAGGTGTGCCGCTGTGGCAGCCGCTGCTCGCGGCAGGTCTGCTGGCCCTCACGGCCATCATCGTCGTGCGTACTGTGGCCCGGATGTTCCATGCCCAGAACCTGCTCTCGGGGCAGTCCTTCAGCGCGAAGCGTTTCTACACTGCGCTCCTGCAGCGAGCATAGAGGGCAGCGCAAACTCTGAGACCGATGGCGAGGGACTGAGGGAGAGAACACCTATGAGACTGGTCATTGATGCTGTGAGCAAACTCTACAGGGGCAGGGTCTGGGGGTTGCGAGATTTCAGCCTGGAGTTGGAACCCGGAGTCCTGGCACTGGTAGGTCCCAACGGGGCTGGCAAATCGACCTTGATGCGTATTCTGGCCACGATCACCAAACCCACCGCCGGAAGGGTGACCTGGAATGGCACAGACATCTCCCGGTCACCCGACCAACTACGGGCAGTTTTGGGCTACTTGCCGCAGGATTTTGGCGTCTACCCCAATCTGAATGCTGTGGAGTTCCTGCAATACATGGCCGCGCTCAAAGGATTGCCTGGCCGTGCCGCGCGGCAGCGCATCGAGGAATTGCTGCACGTGGTGAACCTGTTCGAGGCTCGTGACCGGCCTTTGGGCGGTTACTCTGGCGGGATGAAACAACGGGTGGGTATTGCCCAGGCCCTGCTCAACGATCCACAACTGCTCATCGTTGATGAGCCGACCGCGGGGCTGGACCCCGAGGAGAGGGTCCGCTTTCGCAACTTGCTCTCCGACTTGGCGGGCGAGCGCATCGTGATTCTGTCTACCCACATTGTCTCTGACGCCGAGGCAGCGGCGACGGAGATCGCGGTCATCAACGGAGGGCAGCTGCTGGAACACGCCGAACCGGAGCGCCTGCTGCAAGCTCTGGAAGGCAAGGTGTGGCAGTGGGTCATCCCCAGCACGGAACTGACTGCCGTGAAAGAGCGGTATCTCATCAGCAGCAGCGCGCGTCGGAGCGATGGGGTACACGTACGCGTGGTCAGCGAGGCACCGCCCGCCCCGAATGCCCAGGCTGTCGCGCCGACGTTGGAAGATGCTTATCTATACTTCATCTCCTCCGCCAACGGGTCGACGGGCGGGGAGAACGGCCCATGAGAACCCTTCATACACTCTATCACCTGACGCGGGCCGACTTCTTTGAGCGTTTCCGCCGGTATAGTTTCCTGGTCGTCCTGGCCATAACAGTCGGTGCGGGATACCTGTTTGTGCCGCCAGAGGGGGCGGGCTACCTGGTACTGCACGTGGGTCTTAGACGGGGTATCTACAACTCGGCGTGGATCGGCCTCGTGTTCGGGTTCATCGCGGCGATGCACCTGCCCCTGTTCGGCTTCTATCTGGTCAAGAACGCCCTGGAACGCGACCGCCAGACGGGGGTGGGTCAGATCATCGCCACCACGCCCATCAGCAAACCGGTCTACGTAGTGGGCAAGTGGCTGAGCAATCTGGCCGTGCTGACCTTGATCCTCGGTGTTTTGACGGTGATGGCGGTGATCATGCAGCTTGTCCGCGCCGAGGACTTGACCATCAACCCCTGGGCGCTCGTCGGCCCGATCTGGTTGATGGGATTGCCGGCGTTGGCCATTGCTGCCGCGATGGCGGTGCTGTTCGAAAGCGTTTCCTTCCTCCGCGGCAGCTTGGGGAATGTGGCTTTCCTGTTCATCTGGCTCAGCATGATGGGCAGGGTACTCTCAGGGGCGTTCGATGAGGCAACTCATCTCGCTCAACCGACCAATGACCTTTTAGGCTTCACGCGGGCCATGGCGGATATTCAGCAACAAGTGCTGGCCCTCGAACCGGACGCCCACATGGGGTCTGGGCTCATTGTTCCCGTAGGCGATGGTGAGGTGAGCACCTTTGTCTGGGACGGCATCGGCTGGTCGGTGGGGAGCGTCCTGGGAAGGGCGATGTGGTCAGGCATGGCGGTGGTGATTCCCCTGGCCTCGGCTATCCCCTTTGACCGCTTCGACCCCGCCCGCAGCCGGCAACGCCTCAAACGAGAAGGTCTCTTGACCCGTCTTCAAAAGCGGATGGGGGCGATCCGCCGGCGCGACGTCCTGCGTCGCCAGTGCGCTGAGACACGCGTCATACAGGCGGCGACCGCCGTGCACCTGACCCCGCTAGCCCTCGCGCCCCAGCGTGGGCAGTTCCTCGGCGTACTGGTGGCGGAACTCAAGCTGATGCTCAGGGGGCACAGCCTGATCTGGTACGCTGGCACCGTCGGGCTGATTCTCGCCTGTCTGGTCATTCCGCTCCAGTACGTCAAACAATACCTGCTGCCGATGGTATGGCTATGGCCAGTGTTGATCTGGTCGCAGCTGGGGATACGTGAACGTCGCTACAACACTGGGCAGATGGTGTTTTCTGCGCCGCATCCGGTAACGCGCCAGCTACCAGCGACGTGGCTGGCCGCAGTTTTCTTCACCGTCGTCGCAGGAAGCGGCGCCTGTGTGCGCCTGGCGCTGACGGGGGAAATCACGGGCTTGCTGGCCTGGTTCGTAGGTGCACTCTTTGCGCCGGCATTGGCCTTGGCGCTCGGCGTGTGGGTTGGCAATAGCCGTGCCTTCGAGATTGTCTATCTTCTCCTCTGGTACCTGGGCGTGATGAATCAGGTCCCCGCCTTCGACTACGCCGGGGTGACCCCCGCCGGTCTGGCCATGAACATACCCCTGGTCTACCTGGGGCTCACCGCGGGGATGGTGGTCCTGGCCGTGATCGGCCGGAGGCGACAACTTCAGATGTGACAACGAGGGAGAGAGCGGTCTGCAGCGACAGCCCAGCGCAGGCCTTTCGTCTCCCAACTGTGTCGAGGCAACCGAAAGGGACAGGAGATGAGTTCCCGGATCTACATACTGCTGGCCTTGGTGGCCGTCCTCGTGCCGTTGGGAGGGTGCAGTACGCCCGCCACACCCTCCAAGGCCACGCCAACCTCTCCTCCTGCGGCCACACCTACCGAGACCACTCCGCCTTCAGCACGAGTCGACGAGGTCAGCTTCACGACTGATGACGACGTCAAACTCTCAGGCACGCTATTCGGCGATGGGGAGATCGCCGTGATCCTCGCTCACCAGGGCGCGCAGGGAGCAGATCAGACCAGTTGGGAGCCCTTTGCCAGCTTGCTCGCAGAAGAAGGATTCACCGCCCTCACCTTCGACTTCCGCGGCCGTGGCCAGTCGGAAGGCATCCTGCAAGAAAACGAGCTGGTGAGGGATGTCCGCGCGGCGGCAACATTCCTGCGCGACCGAGGCTCCAGCCGAATTGTCTGTGTGGGTGCCAGCATGGGCGGGACCTCTTGCCTGAAGCTGGCCCTGGAAACGGACCTGGAGGGGCTGGTGGTCATCGCCAGCACCATGAGTCTGGGTCCCCCCACCGATGTCTACCCCCAGGACTTCCCGCTCCTGACCATGCCCAAACTCTTCGTCTGCGCTGAGGATGATCGCTATGCTGGCCTCACGGAGAGGGCGCAGGAGATGTATGACCTGTCACCGGAGCCCAAGCAGATCAAGTTCTTCCCGGGCGTCGTCCACGGCACGGAGTTGTTTGACACACCGCAGGGAGACGAGTTCACAGCACTGCTGCTGGGTTTCTTAGAAGGGCTTCGATAGCACAGAACCCGCTCACAAGGAGACTGTCACCAACGAAGATGAGGAGACCAGGACCGATGAAACTCAGAATTTCTACCCTACTGGTCGTGCTGGCTATGCTCGTCGGGCTGGTGGCGTGCGGCACGCCGGCGCCGCCACCAACGCCAACCCTGGCGCTGCCAACCCCAACTCCTAGGCCACCGTCCTCGTCCTTCGACCTGCAGAAGCTGATAGTTGACGTCTTCGACCCTCAGCCAGGGGAGAAAGTAGTGGTGATGACAGATCTGCCCCATGGAGATCTGGACGACTATCAAGAATGGGCAGAGCGGCGGGAGATGGCCGAGGAGTGGCGCTCGGCCTTCAAGGCCTTGGAGGGCGAGCTGGGAATCAGCGTGTTTCCTTTGCTCACCTATCCAGCCACCGGCGCTCACAGTGGGCCCTTGCCGGAAGAGGGCCAGATGGACGGCCAGTCGGTTCGCCTGGAAGAGCTCCTGGCCGAGACCAACATAGTCGTCGCCCTGACGGAGTACTCCGCTACGGCCCCCTTGATGGAGTACACGCAGAGATTTCCCCAGCTGCGGGTGGCGAGCATGCCCATGGTCACCAGGAGCATGGAGCAGACCGCCCTGGCTGCTGACTACGCAGAGGTGGCCCGCAAGGCCCACCTTCTGCAAGCCAAACTCGATATGGCCCAGGGCGCCACGGTGGAGTTCTCCACCGGACACGAGATGTACTTCGACCTGCGATACCGCGAAGCTCATGCCGACGATGGGCAACTCCACGCCGACAAGGAGGGCGAACGCGTCATCAATCTACCCAGCGGCGAGGCCTATATGGCCCCTTATGAGGGAGAATTGGAGGGTGAGCCAAGCCTGACGGAGGGCACGATCCCTGTGATGTTTGGTGATGAGTTGGTATTGGCCAGGGTGGAGGAGAACCGCATCGTGGAGGTGATAGGCGACGGCCCGCAGGCTGACGGGGCCCGCGAGTACCTGGCGCTGGACGACGCTCTGCGCAACATCGCTGAGCTAGGCCTGGGCTGCAACGAGAGCGCGGTTGCCACAGGGAATGTGCTGGAGGACGAGAAGGTAATGGGCTTGCACTGGGCCTTGGGCCTCAGCGAGCACATCGGGGGAACCGTAGGTGTTGACGATTTCAGCGATCCAGGTCTTGTTGAGCATCGGGACTGGGTCTACCCCAAGGGTGGGGCCATCGAGATCGCCAGTCTCGTCCTCGAATATGCAGATGGGACGAGCGAAGAGATCATGGACGACGGTGAGTACACGCTATTCTAGCTTTGGCCGCTCGTCACCCTGAAACACACTTGGCGAAATGGAGTGGCAAGCCAGAGCCCCGGTCGACATTCCCAGATGGGGGCAGGGGTCCTGGAACGCAATCATGAGCACGGCCATAAGGAGGGAGAGAGATGTCCTTTGAGGAATCCGGGATCACCCACAAGAGACTGGATGATATGCTCATCGCTGCTCTTCGTTTCCAGATGCGAGAGAGAGAAGAGTTGTTCGCCAAACTCGAAGAACTCAGAAACGAATGCCAGGAGTACATTGCGGGCCCCGCATTCGCCGTCTTCTACTGGGACACGGGTCTCGAAGGTATCGACACGGAGGCTTGTCTGCCGGTGACCAATCCCGTGGAGATTGGCGACATCAGAAGCAGGATGCTGGAAGGCGGAGAGGTGTTCACCATGCTCCATCGTGGCTCCCACGAGAACGTAGAGGAAAGCTATCGCGAGATCGGTGGTCTGCTCGTGGAGCATGGGCTGAACCCCGAAAACCTGAGTCGGGAGATCTTTCTGGAGCTGTTCCCCGATAGTCCGCAGAGGAACGTGACCGAGATCCAGGTCTCCTTCGTCAACTGGGAGCAGAGACTCGCCGACAATCTGGAGCGAGTTCTGGGCGCAGACGACCGTGCCGAGGTCCTCAGGGACTTAGACCAGATATCGCTGGGCTCCAGCTGCGAGGAAAGAAAGACGTGGGTCAACTACGCCATGGAGAGACTGGCTGCATTGGCCGGAGAAGCAGACAGCTTTGACGTTCTGTCCAGGTGCGCCCATATCTTCTCACCAAGACGCATAGAGAGCCTTAGAGCAATCTACGAGCGAAACCTGGACATAGACGAAGTCCTGAAGGCGATGGAAGCAGACCCCGACTGGTACGAGAAACCAGCGAGGGATGGCGACATCATCTACGTCACCAAGGTTCCACGGAATCGCCAGGGCTACGAAGAAGCCACGGATGAAGCAGAGAAGAGGATGCACTATTGCCATTGCGCCCTGGTCCGCACGAAGCCTAGCGACGTGCACCCAGCATTTTGCTACTGTGGGGCAGGTTGGTATCGACAGATCTGGGAGGGCATCCTCGGCAAACCCGTGCAGGTTGAGATCCTGAAATCGCTCACTAACGGAGATGATACCTGCCAGTTTGCCATCCACCTTGCCCGCTAGCCAGCCGGAGGCGACAACTTCAGACGTGATAACAAGCGCCCAAGCGTCGCGCACGATAGGCCTTTCAAGGGCTGCGGGCCGACTGCTGTGAGCCAGGGTCTCAGGTGCTCTCCACTGCAGGAGAGGTGGCACTTGGATAACGCGGGACCAACTCAAGAAGGTCCGAGCATCTTTTTCCTCCCTTCCTGGGGAGGAGCCGGGGAGAGGGCATCACAGTCATGAATCTCCACCTGACCCACACGGTGGCCCAGACTCGGGGGTGGGAGAGGTGGAGAGTATGACAAAGGTTGCTCTCCCCCGGCGCCTCTCCGCACTGGGGAGACCCAGTCTCGCGACCCCGGAGCTTTTCTGATGACGTGGAACTGTCTACTCGGTATCAAGCGAAGAGGAACTCCGCGAAAGGCGCCCTTGCCACGAGCGAAGATCGGCTGTGGGCCTAGGGGCTCACCTGGGCGGTCCATATCCCTCTGGCTGCTGCCGCTAAGGGAATCCTGAACCTGCCCCTGCCGCCCGGTTTGCGTTTTTGACCGTCCTGAATCGAGTTTGGTCATACTGCGTCAGCCGCGTGGCGGCTTAGGCGCGGTCCGTTACGCCGCGCGGCATTACAGCGCGAAAGGGGAAACCGTGGGTCTATGAAGTCAACAACAATTGGCAATGTTGTGTTGGTGTATGATCCTGGTGAGCAGGGCACTGCGGATTTGATCAGCGGTGTCTGTGAGAAGGCAATCCAACTCGCTCAAGAGAACTGGGGGTTGGAACCGCCCGAGGACTGCCGTGTCTACGTGATGACCTCTTGGTGGGGGTTTGTGTTTCAGTCGGCTCCTTGGCTCTGGCGAATACTGCTGGGGGCGACGATGCCGTTCTGGTGCTTCCGTGCCCGGAGGACGTGGCCGTATAGCGCCGCTTGGACCCAGCGGTATGGCAGGCGAGTGGCGGTCGGGGTGAAGCCCCCGCGCCTGTTGGAGCAAAGTGACAGGGGCATCGGGGTTCGCATGTTTGTGGAAGAGAAGGACATGAAGGTGAATGTGCAGCACGTGACGTGCCATGAGTTGGTACACGCCTGTTCGGCCCATCTGAGGCTGCCCCTGTGGCTCAACGAAGGGATAGCGACCGTGACGGTGGACCGATTCTTGGGAAGGCCGACGATTAGACAGGAGACGTTGGAGTTTATGAGGGGCTTTTTGCCAAAGGCGCCACCGCCGACGTACCGAGAGCTATCGCGCATGGGGCGAGAGGCGATCGCCTATCACGGCATGCGCGGGTACTGGCTGGTACGGTACCTGGAGGAGGCGCACCCCGGTTTCTTGAGGGGTATCTTTTCGCCCCTTCAGGATGCGAGGGTGATAGAGCGAGAGATGGTCACACAGTTGGGGATGGAGCCAGAGAACTTCTGGAGTGAGATAGATGACGTGGTAGTTGGGCATTTCGAGAGGAAAGGGGCAGGCGGCCAGAAGGAGCCGAGAGCTAGATCGGTCCAGAGGAGGTAAGAGATGGACAAGGGATGCACGATCGAAGGATGCGACATCTTCGACTTTATGGCCAAGCATGTGGGCTTGACCGTGATCCACCCCGGGGGGTTCGAGGCCACGCGGAGGCTGGCTGAGTCGTGTCACCTGGGCCAGGGCCAGCGGGTGATCGACATCGCTTGTGGCAAAGGCACCAGCGCCGTCTATCTTGCCCGGACCTATGGCTGCGAGGTAGTCGGAATAGACTTCTCCGAGGGCCTGGTGGATGAAGCCAACGCTTTGAAAGACAGAAAGCGGCTGGATGGGAGGGTCAGCTTTCGGGTCGGCGACGCGCTCGACTTGCCGTTCGAGGATGGCGAATTCGACGTCGCCGTATCGCAGGCGATGTTGGTCCTCGTGGCGGACAAGCGCAGGGCCATCGAGGAGGCGCTTCGAGTGACCAAGCCGGGCGGCCGGGTGGCGTGGCTCGAGCTCAGCTGGCACCAGGAGCCGCCCCCAGAGTTCCTGGATGCCGTCTCGAACGTGCTCTGCGCCTATTGTATGCTGAACGTGCACACGTTCCTGGGCTGGGAAGCGCTCTTCAGGGAAGCCGGAGTCCGACAGTTGCAGACCATGGCCTTTCCGCTCAGCGGCGGGGGCATGACTAGCATGCTGGCCGATGAAGGCCTGGTCAACACCAGCAAGGTCATGTTGAAGAACTTGACTGATGGCCGGATCAGAAAGCGCATGAACACCATGAATCGCTTCTTCGCCGAGCATACTGAGTACTTCGGCTACGGGATCTACACCGGCCAGAGGTAGCCCTTCCTATCTGCGGGTTGAGTTCAAGTCCGTCTGGGGCAGCTGAGTTGGCCGGGTCTCTTCGCTGTATGGCGCTGCTGGGCTGCGCGCCCTTCACTGTCCTGCGAGAGGGGATCGTACGTGTCAACCACTACTGCCCTTTTGTCGAGGCCTTCGACCTTCATCGTGACCTCTTATTCTTTGAAGGCCGGCCGACCCTGGCGTCCCAATCATGGTACTCCTTCTTTGGAGGCCGGCGAAGCCAGCTGGCCTCCCACTCCTGGTACTTCAGTTCTTTGTGCAGACCGCCCAACCACTTGCGCTCCTCTTCGATCAACGCGGCCCTCTTGCTCTCAGCCCCACGCTGCTCGAGGTGTATATCCATCAACCGCCTTCGAATCAAGGCCCTCGCCACTTGAACCTTGTGCAACTCAAATCTGTGCTTCATTACAGCTCCTCGCTCGCCTCCACCCTCTCCCGCCGCTCCCTGCGCAGCAGCAACAGGTCCCCGTACTGAAGCCACTCGTTCAGTTCCTCGGCGTTCAGGGCCCGCACCATGTCGCGGACCAACTCATCGACCCCCTGAAGCAGCTCCTCGTCCAACTCCGCCACTTCCAGGCCAGCGAGCTTCATGATGGCGGCCTGCGACACCCCGAAGTACCGCGCCATCTTGTAGGCCGAAAGGGCACTGGGCCGCCGATGCCCTCCGACGTACGAGCTAAACCCATTCCGGGACAAGCCTGCCTCCACACTCGCCGTGGTGAGGGCCTTGCCGCGCAACTGGCACGCGCGCGCCAGGAACTCGCCCAGGTCCTTCGCCCCCCGACTGAGCCGGCTGATCTCCTGCTGTCCGTTCATGGCATACCTACCTTCTTCACCAAGTAGGGCCCCCTCCACACGACGGCCACTCCTATCACCGATTGTAGCACAAATATCAACATTTGACAACGTCTACAACTGGTGCTATACTGTCAGCAAGCGGTGACAGACAGGAGAGGCTCGTGCCCAACCAACTGGACAGGCAGAACGGCGACCAGCAGGTCGAGGTCGAAGTTGTCGACCTCGACCCCACGCTGCGCGGCTACCACGTGGCCTGGAACTACGGGACCCGCTACTGGCTTCCCCTGCTGGGGCCCATCCCCTGGGCCGTGTGGCAGACCCTTCTGAGCTTCTGCTTTGGGGGCCGCGACACCTGCTGGCCATCCATCAACCTTATCGCCGACATCGCTGCGGGGGGCAACCGCCACCTCATCACGGGACGTTGGAGAGGGAAGGGGGAAAGCCGCCGCCGCCACCCGGGCGCCCTGGAGACCCTCCAAGAGGCCGGCCTCCTGGCCATCGAGACCCAGCACGCCGGCCGCCAGACCCGCTACCGCTTCCACGTCCTGAGAGAGCCGCCCATCCTCGCTCCAGACCAACTGGCCCAGCTTCCGGTCCGTCTCCAGGAGACCCACGCGGAGCTTCTCACCCGCTGCGGCATGGACCAGCAGACTTATCAACAACGCGTCCACCGGCTGCACCGCCGTGCTGCCCAGGACACCACCCCTTATGTCCAGGACACTACCCCTAGTGCCCAGGACATAACCCCTGGTGCCCAGGACACAACGAAGCATTACAAAGAAGAAAGAGTAATAGAAGAAGTATGGAGAACCATAAAAGAAGCGCTCAAACTTGAAATCACTTCCTCCAACTATCAGACCTACCTTCACGACACCCGCGGCATCGCCTTCGACCGCAATACCGGCACCCTCCTCGTCGAGGCCTCCAGCCCCCTCGTTGCCAGCCAACTCAACAACTACTTCGCCATGACTGTTAGACGGGCCATCATCGCCACGAACTCCTCCATCCACGGCATCCCCATTGCGACGGTCGACTTCGCCCCCCGCCCTCAGCAACCCTGGGAAGCGGCTCGAGAAGACCCGGCCGCAGTGTGACCACCCCGGGCTCCACGCCCCAACAATCCAGAATGAAAACAGCGGCCCTCTACCCTGCCGCTGTCCCTAGGCTTCACAACTACCCCGCTTTGAACATGACCCCTAAACGGGCAACCGCTCTCACGCACCAGTGGCCTGACCCCCAGGCCCTATCACCACACCCCTTCCAAAGGCGTCCGGCACATCTCCCCCCGGCACAAAGGGAGCGACCCCTAGTATTTCTTCAACACGACCGGCAGCCACGTCTCATGCCCTCCGTGGACGTCCACCGTCGCAGTGGCACCGTTCTCATCACTGTCCTCTGCCGTGAACGTAATGACGTGCTGACCCGGCGAAAGACTCACCAGCACCTGGCTGCCTGTCCCCAGCGCGCCGTCTCGGTCGGATGACCATTCCAAAGAAGCGCCCTCAAGAACCCCATCTTCCAGATCGTAGGCATAGCCTTGGAGCAGAATCGGAGTCCCCGGCACAACACCGATCGAGCCCTCTGGCGAGAGGATGCTCACCTGCGGCGGTTTTCGACCCACTGTGAAGACACCATCCGATTGATCTTCAGAGGTATTCACTCCGTCGGACGCTAGCACCCGAACACGCGCGGTGGCGCTTCCAGCCAACTCGCCGGAGTTCACAGTCACCTGCGTCTCTGTGACTGTCCCACCCACTGGTATCCAATCGCTCGCGTCGGTGCTGTACATCACGCTGTACGTGAGCGAATCCCCGTCGTCATCGCTCGCGCTCCACGTGATGTCATAGGTATCGCTGGCAGCCCAGGTCTCACCGCCGTTTGGCGAGGCAACTGTGACCACCGGAGCGTTCGAACTCACCGACTGAACGGCCACCTCGCTCGCTCCCTTCTTAAGCACGATACGCGCCACCCCACTGGGGTACGGGAGCATCAGATTGAAGCCATCCACATCTGTGGCCTCGCCGGTCTCATAATTCATGAAGGTAAGGTCGAAGCACTGGCTGACCAATGCGATGTTGGAGCCGTCCTGAGCCTCCAGGCAGTACTGGGTGCCCGCTGGTGGGTTCTCGGGGGTGACTGTAGACGAGATCACCCAGATTGGGTCAAGAGTGGCGGTATCGTCCGTGTACACAAGTCCGCTGGAGATGAAGTAAGCCTCCAGGCCGGAGAGCAGTCGAGTCTCCAAGTCTGTCACTCCCACCTGAAGCGCCTCCGAGTACAGATGTTCATAGGTCCACGGCGAAGTCCATACGTTGTCCTCGCCCAGACCCCCACAATACGACATGTAGTCATACGAGCCTGCTGGGTTTTTCACCGCACTGGACGAAGAGACCAACCAGCCGAAGCCATACCCATCGATGCCGTAGTCCTGTATCCTCGAGTCAGCGTACGGCGGCGGCCCTGGCAGACCATCCTCTACCACCCAATCACTGTCCGTGTCGACGTAGGCGAGGCAGTCGCGATCTCCACCGCACTTTGACGGGTCTTTCAAAGTGCAGTCTCCCGAATAGTCCACGTTGTCCTGGGTGTTCGTGTGGTGCCGACCCATCAAATGCCCAATTTCGTGCGCAAAGGTCCTCGGTGCCTCACTCGGACGGTCCACCCCGAAGGCAGCCCTTCCAGCTCCGCCCCCGTCGCGCCATGTGGGATCGGATGAGCCCTCAACCCCTATGTTGACCCCTTCAGCTAGCCATCCGAAGATGTAGCCTCCGACGCGACCCTTCCGGTACTCCTCGGTAAGTCTGTTCTTCAAGTCTTCGCTGAGGCAATCCGAGTATTTCTCCGCGTTACCCAGATAGCGCAAGCAGCCAAGCGGGGCGGACCACTCGATCGTGGGCCAACGAATGTAGTTGATGCCCGCGGTTGGCCAGACACGCCGAGCCCACCAACTCGCACCATCAATACGAGAGGTTGGCTCTTGTCCATTGTAGCGCACGGGAACATAGATGATGTTCTTAGTCCTCGCTTGCTCGAAGGTAATCACTTGAGGGAATGCGTCGTAGAAAGCGCCCGAACTGACCTCGGCTGTTAGGGTTATCGTCCCCGTGGTCCATTCCGGCGGCAAAGTGAAGTTCAAGGTCTTCTCCAACTCGCTCCGCTGATCCGTCCAGGCCTGGAGGGACGCGACGATGAAGCGATTGACTGGCGCAAGGGGTGAACGCTGCAGCTCTCCAGACGGCCCGTAGCCCCGCAGCACGCCTGTCACGTTGGCCAGCGAGGTGCAGCCTGCCCCGCAGTCCACGTAGACGCGCACGAACGTGGGCTTGCCTTCAATGAGGGGCACGTTGTTGCCCTGATCTTGAATGGCCTGGGTGACCTCGATGTGTGTAGCGCCAAGATGTCTCATCACCAGCTTTGTCACGAAGGCGTCCCAGTATCCGTTATGGCTAATGTCGAAGGCCCCAGGCGTGGTGGGAAAGTCGGGGCAAAGGGTGTGGCCTGTGATGTAAGCTGCGCCGGAAGCGTCCAGAGCGATGGAATCGCCGAAGTCAGTGCTGCTTCCGCCCAGAAAAGTGGAATACACCAGCGCGCTGCCCGAAGCGTTCAACTTGGTCACGAAGGCATCCCCGTCGCCACCGAGAACTGTGTCCAAGGCACCAGACGTGGTGGGGAAGTTGGCCGAGCCAGTGGAGCCGACAATGTGTGCTGTGCCCAGATCATCCACGGCGATTGCGTTTCCATAGTCAATGCCATTTCCCCCAAAGAACGTGCCGTACACCAATGCCGCGCCCTCTCCGTTCAACTTTGCCACGAAGACATCCCAGCCACCGTTGTGACCGGTGTCGAAAGCACCGACAGTGGTGGGGAAGCTGGGCGAAGCAGTATCGCCAGTCACGTATGCGGCGCCAGAAAGGTCAACGGCGATAGACTCCCCTTCGTCAGTACTGCTTCCTCCGAGGAAAGTGGAATACACCAGCGCGCTGCCCGAAGCGTTTAGCTTGGTCACGAAGACATCCCTGTCGCCAGCCCGAGTTGTGTCGAAGGCACCAGGCGTAACAGGGAAATCTGAGGATCTTGTGTAGCCAGTCACGTAGGCTTCACCCCCCGCCCCCAAGGCGAGGGCGTTGCCAATGTCCTCATCCTCGGCCCCGCCGAGAAAGGTGCTATAGCTTAGGCTGGTTCCCTCCGCGCTGAGTTTGGTGACGAAGGCGTCGCGCCCATAGAAGCCGCCGCCATTGTGCGTCCTGTCGAAGGCACCGGATGTAGTGGGGAAGTTGGAGGACTCGGTGGTGCCCGCAATATAGGCCATGCCTGACGCGCCCACAGCGACCGAGTGTACATACTCGTCGCCGGCGCCTCCGAGAAACGTGCTCCACGCCATGCTGGCACCATCTGGGTTCAGCTTGGTCACGAACGCGTCAGCACCACCATTTTGCCCTCGGTCGAAAGCTCCAGGCGTGGTAGGGAAGTCCGAAGACCACGTGTACCCTGCGACATAGGCCGCCCCTGAAGGATCCACAGCGATGCCCGGGAGCAAGTCAATATCATGCCCGCCGAGGAAGGTGCTATAGGCTAGTCCCGTGCCCTCAGGGCCTAGCTTGGCCACAAAGATGTCCCACTCGCCGCTGTGGGTCCTGTCGAAGGCCCCAGGCGTGGTGGGAAAGCCCAGGCCAAGGGTGTGGCCTGCTATGTAAGCTGCGCCGGAAGCGTCCACAGCGATGGCCCTTCCCTCGTCCCACTCCGTTCCGCCGAGGAAGGTCCCATACACCAGGTCAGAGTCGCCCGTGCCTTGGGCAGAAGACGCGTACGCCGGGGGAGAAGACGTGAAGGGAGAGTTGATCTCTGAGGTCCCGCCCCCGAGGTTGGCGATTGACGGTCTGCCGTGCAACATGGTTCCTTCAACCCTAAGCAAGGCCAGCACCAGCTCGCCTGAAGTCGTGGTCAGAAGCAAGCTATCGCCCTCCAAGGCCACTGCTTCCGCGCCTTCCGTCCGCAGGCGCACGGCGTTGAGATCTGCACCGGGCCGCGTGATGAGTCGATGCACAAGATGACCATTGTCGCTGGTCAGTTCCACGTCAATGCCCGGGTACAACTCCTTATACCGCACCCCGCCCCAAGCCGGCACATCGGCCTCCCATTCTGCCGGGTCACTCCCAAGCAGGTAGGATACCCTGGTGTCAACACCGTTCACGCCGATGACTTCCGGGTGGTCGTTCGCTCCCACGAAACTAAGCTTGACGTTGACTCCACGCCCTCCTTCATTCTCACTGTCAAGCCCCCCGTCTGCGCTCACCGTGTCTGCACCACGACTGACGGACGACTCAGCGGGCTCCAGCACCGTGAACCAGATTGCATCCGTCGTGAGGAACATGGTGCCCTTTTCCCCCATCGCCTGGAAGCGCACCTGCGGATCGAACTGGCCCGTGTTCTCGATGAACATGAGGGGCGCGGCACTCAACGCGTCGGCCGGGTGCGCGCGCACCCCGGGGGAAACGGCCGGCTGTTGGCTGGCCTGCACCAACGGTACTGACATACCAGCGGTGGCGGTGGGGCAACTCCCAGGCGGCAGGCCAGCCAGCAGCAAAAGGAGAAGCAGGGAGATGGCCAACATCCGCGGTTTCATCGCCTTCCTCCTAGCAGACTTACTGGACCTCGAAGACCATGGCCCTTGCGGGGGGACACTGTGCAAGGACGTTAGACCTGAAACTCAGTTCCAGACGTATTGTACCACATATCGAACAGAGTGGCAAGCTCCCATTCAAGATGCCGTACGCTCCACCTCGTGCCGCCTCTGGCCACCACCCGTGGGACGCCGCCGGAGTCGACGACCTCTCTCTCTGACGATTCTCCTTCACTGCGCCAAGCAATCCACAATCAAAAGGGCGGCCCCTTCCGTTCGAGCCGCCCATCTCCAGCACCTAGCCCCCGCCCCTCAGGCTGCCGGTCGACCCTGGTGACACCCCCACCTCAATTGGTGTCCCACCCTGTCCCCAATATCAACTCTACACAAACGCTATAGTGTGAACATCAAACCCAAAGTGGCGACACCTGTCGCATTTCCCCGCCTTCGCCCGAAAGCCCTGTCACCACGTCGCCCCTCCCATCCACAGCCAAACGAAGGCAGCGTTGTCCGGCTTCACCTGCGAGCGAAGCGAGGCAGGTGGAAGCCGTTGTTAGACAGCAGGCATCTTCGGTCCAACCAGCGTCCGAGCCGTGCGGTAGGTGGCAAGACGCCCTTACGATCCGTCATCGTTCACTCTTGGCAGTCCGTCTCCTGAGGGGCATTCATCTTGTCGTTGAGCTCGGTCACGGCCTGCTCGAGATCCTCGGCCGTCCGCATCGAGGTGGCCGTCGGGACGCTCGTCGTGACGAAGTGCTGCGCGTACGGGAAGCACGCCGCCTCGAACGGCATCGGGTCCAGTGCGCCTGCGCCGAACGTGTTGGTGCACAGCGAGATATCGTCGAGCGGGAGCTCCAGCGCCTGCGCCATCTCCTTCGGATCGAACACCAGACTGAACGGCTTGGTGCATTGCTGCAGCTCACCGCCGTAGTCGACTGAGAGGTTGCCCTCGACCCACAGGCGCTGATCGAGCTCCGTGAGCACACCGTTCTTCAGGTCGGCGACGAGGGCGAGGCTGTTGTCGGACTGCGCGCTCGCGACATCAACGATGATCTCTCCGAGATAAGACGTCGTGACTACCGAATGCGACGTGCTCGGGCCGATGAAGCCCTGGCTCGGGTCGTAGCTGTGCGTGTTGCTCTCATACTCAGCGATGATCCAAGAGAGAAGTCCGGTCTTGCAGTTCTCAGCGATCAGGTAGAACTCCACGCGGCTCCCCCAAAACACGCTGGTGTGGACGTTGAAGGCGCCAATGATCGCGCATGGTCGCTTGGGGGTATCGCTGAACATCGCCGAAGGGAACAAGCTGTAGTTCGGCGGCAACAGCCGCTCGGCCGCCTCAGTATCGGCGATCTCAAAGGCGAGGAACACACAGTACGGTTCGACGACGAAGCTCATGTACGGGTTGGTGCGCGCCCCTCTGTTGACGATGTACCGCTGGAGTCCGAGCGGCAGCTTGCGGAGCATGGCGCTGCCCTGGGTCGTGGACGCGACCTTGGCGGGCACGACCATCTTCTCGGTAGCCTTGATGTAGCGTCGAAGGTCCTTGGCTTGCATGTCTTCTCCTCGCCATATGACTGCGCCGACAGAGTGCGGCACTTCCGAGCCGGCATCCGCGCTTCGCGCTCAGTCCGCGCGTCACCAGAGTACGGAGACCCGTCTGGCTAGCCATACTTCTACAGAACTCCTCTACCTAAGTAGTCTGAGCAGGTTGCTATCCAGAATACGTGTGTAGAAGCGCTCCTCGTTTGCGTATTCCGGAGATTCTCTATGGTCTTCTCTGCCATGACGCTTTGCGGAACCAATTGACATTCTATGACCGTCTCGCCCTTTCAGCAAATCCACCCCTTCCGGCGACTCTTGTGGCACCGGGACTGCGTCGGCGGCTCGACGGTATGCTTCGTCCCAAACTCGTTTATCCATTCTTGACGCACCTCCTTCAAGAGTTACCAGATGGACTCAGGCTAGCAACCACAACCATGTCATACGCAGATACATCATAGTCGTCACGGAAACAACGTAGGCCATCATGTTGCTGCCGCCCAGCAGCCTGTGGAATGCCTGCAGCACTTCGGACGCGCGTCCCCTCAGCCCCACCCTCTGCCCGTGCACCAACGGATCCTTCGTCGTGTCGTACGTCTCCACGATCCCCGGTACCCGGTACTCCCAGCCCCAACCCCACTTGGTGCCTCACCCTGGTCCCAATATCAACTCTACACAAACTCCATAGTGTGAACATCAACCCCAAAGTGGCGACACCCCTTGGACCTGCCCCCCCATGGAATACTAGCCACCTCGCCAATCCCCCCATTCCCCCGCCTGGCCGCCTGACGAGGCCGATATCCCCATTGCCCGTCACAGTGTTCAATGCTAGAATCCCGCCAACTTGGCTGAGGAGGTAAACAGGTGAAATCATTTGAGTTTGAGTGCAAGCGGGTTCTGCTGGGTCGGTTGGAGAAGGGCGACGACGTCTTGGAGGGGTTGACGGAGTTCTGTGTCCAACACGGTGTGGCGGCCGGGAGTATCCAGGCGCTGGGACTGTTGCAGCGGGGCAGGTTGAGATTCTACGATCAGGCGACAGCTGCCCATCACGAAACTGAGTTCGAGGAGGGCATGGAGATCGCCTCCCTGGTCGGAAACATCTCTTCGAAGGACGGCGAGGTGTTCCTGCACTGTCACGTTGTCCTGGCCGACCGGCAGGGCCGGTGCTCTGGCGGACACCTGACAACTGGGAATATCGCCTTCGTGTGCGAGTTCGCCATCATGGCCCTGGAGGGGACGGTCCCTGAGCGAACGCACGACGAGGCCACCGGACTGATCATGTGGTAGAACTGGTGTGCCGCTGCGTCTGTACTTGCCTCTCCCCATTTGGCAACTGGCTAACGTCCCAGGGTTCGAGACGTGCCGGAGGTTTTTCTAGTGGACCATCCGTTGTCAGGTGGCCGCCCAAAAAGAAAAGGGCCATCCCGCACAGGGACGGCCCTTTTGTAGCGACGTTGTACGAAGCTTACTCTCTCGTCCTCCAGCGGAGGGTCGCATACCCTGCCAGGCCAGCCAACCCGCTGCCCAGGAGCATCAGCGTCCCTGGCTCGGGGACGAACTCCACAGCTTCCGGGCAGACCTCCGCCACCAGGAAAGTGCCGCTGGCAGAGTCGACTACCGTGCCTGGGGGGTTCTCCTGCCAGAACCGCACAACCCACTCGCCTAAGAAGTCCTCCGGTTGGCTCACGTCCACGTCGAAGCCCAGCATGGAGACACCACCCATAGAGCCCTCGCAGTGGAACCAGTCCGTCCCCGTGACCGGGTCCTCAGGAGGCAATAAGTCACTGCAGTACTCACCTAGGAGTTCCCCATCAATGCTGAAGCGATGGCACAGCTCAAGCTGAGGGTTCCAGCCCCCCCAGGCAAATGGCTGAAGATACCGATCTTCCGTAGGTGCTCCCGTACCCGGCCAGCATTCCACGCACTCCTTCTCTATAGTGAAGTATAGACCCTGCGCCAGGGCCACTCCGCCTGCCAGCAGCAGCGCCAGGCTCACGCCCAACAACATGCCTCTCAGCCAACTCTTCCTCATCGCCTTTGCCTCCTTTGTGTCTGTGCCGACTCCAACCCAGTCGGCCCATAGTATAGCGCAACCCTGACCCGTTGTCAACCCCTGGGGGCATTCCTGAGCTGCACTGCAGGTGCCCCGTCCTCTGCCTTCCCTGCCCACTCGGCCGTGTGGAATACTAGCCACCTGGCCAATCCCCAAATCCCCCGCCTGGCCGATGCACTCGGGCGATTCTCCTTGTATACTGGGTTTAGCTTGAAACAAAAGCTTTGCCGCCTCGGCGGCAAAGGAGGTCCAATATGGAGGGGATTCCGATGATTCTGCTGACTCTTCTCGCGCTGGCCGGCATATTGCTGGCGACAGTAGCCGGCATGGTTGTACTGGTCGCTGCTGTCGTCATAGTCGTCAGAAGGCAGAGAAGAAACGCTGCCCCGGCCGTCGAGCCGGCTGACTGACCACGAAAACCTGCCGTAACAATGGAGGAAGCCAAAGGTGAAAGAGAGATCTGAAATCGTGCAGCTCGTGCTCAAGGCCGTGGGCATGGCCATGGGCGTAGCCAGCGTAGTGCTGAGCGTCCTGGGGACCGTGCCGGTGCAGACCAACGTCATCCTGCTGGGCATAGGGGTCTTCGCCCTGGGCCTGGCGGCGCTGGACCGGGAGACCGACTAGCCACACAGCGTAAGGATGTACCGTTCCTGCCCGCATGCTTCGATACGGGCCCTTCGACAAGGTCAGGACACGGCTTCGCCCTACAAAGGCACTAGGCGTGGCCAGGGTTCGCCCTAGGAGGCGAAGTCATGCCAGCAAGACCTCATAACCATGCCAGTGACCCTCTTCTGGCGCTGGGGACTTGTGCGGATGACCGACAAGCCCAGCGCGGGCGTATCGTCTCCGGTTACCACAGGAGAGAACGTCGGTGACCACAAGAGCCAAGGTGACGCTGACCCCCGAGCAGGAAACCCTGCTCATCACACTCTATGCCAAGGCGCAACCGGGCAACCCGCTGCTCTTTGACCAGACGGCCCAGGACATCCTCAACCAGGTGGAGTATGACTTTCCCCGCCTGCGTGTCCCCTACATGACCGTCGTTCTGATCTGCCAGCGGGCCAAGAAACTGGACATGGTTACACGGGACTTCCTGGACGAGCACCCCGGCGGCGTGGTGCTGCAACTGGGCTGCGGTCTGGATAGCCGTTTCTTGCGCGTAGACGACGGCCGGGTCTGCTGGTACGACCTGGACATGCCACCGGTGGTAGAACTCCGCCGCCGGTTCTTCACCGAAAGCGAGCGCTACCACATGATCGCCGCCTCCGTGACGGACCTGGAGTGGGTGGACTTTGTCGCGTCGGGCGGGCGGCCGGTGCTGGTGGTGGCCGAAGGATTGCTGATGTATCTGGACGAGGCCGACGTACGGCGACTGGTGCTCCGGCTGCACGAGACCTTCCCGGGCTGCCGGCTGATCGCTGACGTCTTCAGCCGGCTCATGGCCCGCTCGGCTACTAACCATCCCTCGCTGAAATACACCGGTGCGACCATCGGGTGGGGTATGGACGATCCGCATGAATTGGAGGCTTGGGCACCAGGTGTCCGCCTGCTGGAGGAGTGGTATTTCACTGACGATCCCGACCTGGCCCGCCTCAGCTTCGGGTATCGCGTGACTTTCAGGCTGGCTGGAGCCTTCAAGATGGTGCAGCGAGCGCACCGCATCGTGTATTACCAACTATGACCTGCGCCTGCCCACCGCCAGGCAGGCACCAAGAAAGCGCGTTTCCTACGGGGAATCCGCATGCTTCGATAAGGACTTCGTCCTACTCAGCATGCTGACCTTTCTCTCCTTAGGCAACAGGAAAACCGACTCTGAAGAAAGCATCCTGAGTAGCGACCGAACGCAGTGAGGGAGCGTATCGAAGGGTGCGGCTCGGTGACAGCCGCCCTCCTGTTGTGAACCCGCACGCTTGGATACGGACTTCGTCCCAGTAGAAGGAGGGGAATGCGCCTAGTTGCAGACCAGGGCACTGGGGTTCTGAGCTCGAACAGAGAAGTCAGGTTGTGCACGTCGTACCGGGAGGCGACAGAATGAAATACAGAGTCCACCGCGTGGACATCAAGATGACCCGAGACCAGAGCAAGTTAGAGCAATTCCTGAATGGCCTGGAGGGCGAGGTCGTAGGAATAATCCCCAACGTTAGTATCTGGTTCTTCTGGGCTCACCGGGTGGATTTTCTTCTCATCGTAGAGAAGCTGGGCTGAGCGTCCTGGGGACCGTGCCGCTGCAGTCGATCCTGGTGAAGGTTTGAAACCTTCGCCAGGGCGTCCCGTCTGGGACGCGGACCTGTTCGGTGCTACACTCTGGACGTACAACGGACCGGATGACGACAGCCAACCCAGGGAGACCCTACGATGAAGAAGCGACTGTTCGCCATTGACGCCGTGCGTGGGTGGGTGATGATCTTCATGGCCCTGGACCATGCCGTGCTCTTCACCTACTACCACATCTCGGCCGAACTGTTCCAGGGCAGGGGCCCGGATCCCATGCCCGATACGCTGCACTACCTGACCCGCTTCGTCACCCACTATTGCGCCCCCACCTTCAGCTTTCTGGCAGGGCTCAGCATCGCCCTCTATGCCCTGTCTCGCCGGTCCA
>Ga0307380_10000753_pt1 | contig 48762 bp, 43 predicted proteins | sample UN3MG_FD_202239 | JGI IMG/M metagenome (GOLD analysis project Ga0307380, IMG submission 202239) | Soil microbial communities from Risofladan, Vaasa, Finland - UN-3 | ecosystem: Environmental > Terrestrial > Soil > Coastal area > Acid sulfate soil | place: Finland: Risofladan, Vaasa | collected... | reverse complement strand
TGTGGTTTTTAAAGATATTAATCCTGCGGCTCCTGTTCATCTTTTAATTGTACCCAGGAAACACATAAGGAGTGTAAACGATTTAAAGGAAGAGGACAAAAAGATATTATCTGAAATGATAATGGCCGGCAAGGACATGGCAAAGAAGGAGGGCGTTGCAAAATCAGGCTATAAACTCCTTTTTAACGTGGAAAGGGGGGGCGGACAGGTTATTTTTCATCTGCATCTGCACCTTATTGGCGGGTGGAGGAAATAGATAGCGCTAAACCTTTACTAAAATGTCTGTGCCAGGTTTAAATATAATTTTGAGTTTTTAATTATGAATGAAGGAAAAAAATCCGATTTCAATTCAAAATTCAACATTCAAAATTAATAATTTTCTATAATCTATTGATTGTAGCTGCCATATACCCTGCTCCAAATCCATTGTCTATGTTAACCACTGCAACATTTGAACTGCAGGAGTTTAGCATGGCAAAAAGGGCTGTCAGGCCTGAAAAACTTGTGCCATAACCTGTGCTGGTGGGAACAGCTATTATCGGGCTGCCGGTCATTCCTGCAATTACGCTTGGAAGCGCACCTTCCATCCCTGCGACGACAACAAGAACCGAAGCCCTTTCAATCAAATCTTTATGGTCGAACAACCTGTGAATTCCCGCAACGCCGACATCAAAAACCGCTTCGACATCATTTCCAATGGCTTTTGCCGTAAGATATGCCTCCTTTGCGACAGGTATGTCGGAAGTGCCTGCCGAAATTACCAGGATCGTTCCTTTTCCCTGTTTCGGGGTTTTATTTTCCCCCCAGATTATCATCTTTGCATCATTGTGATATACGGCATCGTCAAAGCGGGAAATTACCTTTTCAGCCTTTTTTCTGCTGATACGGGTAACAAGAATGATATTTTCCTGAAGAGTCATCCTTTCCATAATTCCGATAATCTGGTCAGCGTTTTTACCCTGGCCGAATATTACCTCGGGAAACCCCTTGCGAAGTGATCGGTTATGGTCTATATGTGCATATTCTATATCCTCAAAGGATATATGCGTCAGTTTTTTAGTTGCATCTTCGACAGACATTTTGCCTTTGGCAACAGATTTAAGTATATTATTAAGTGAGTTAGTATTCATTGTTAAGTGTTAGGTGTTAAGTATTAAGTGTTAGGTGTTCAAGGTTCATTAGTTACAAGTGAGCTAAAGTGCCTGAAGTGAGCTAAAGTTAATGAGTCGCTTTGCTCCATTTTTTATATAAAATTGCCAGAATACCTCAACTTTAGTCACTCGTAACTTTAGTCACTTGTAACTTATAATTAATACATAAAGCAAGAAACAAGATGCTTGTTTTTCATGGAGAAAGTAATATGAAAATAGTGGTGATTATTCCTTCAAGATACGGATCTACAAGATTTGACGGAAAGCCTCTTGCCCTTATTGCCGGGAAGCCGATGATAAGACTGGTTTATGAAAAGGCGATTCAGGCGGAAAGAATATCGGACGTTTTCGTGGCCACAGATGATCAACGAATTTATGATGCTGTTTTGGCTTTTGGCGGCAAGGCCGTTATGACTTCGGCTAAGAATAGATCCGGCACAGACAGAGTGGCTGAAGCTGCAGAGAAGATCGGCCTTAATCCCGATGATATCATTGTGAATGTGCAGGGGGATCAGCCTCTTCTTAACCCGGCCTGTATCGATGAGCTTGTAGAGCCGTTTTTTGTTGACCAGGATCTTGGGATAAGCACCCTTGCCTTTAAAATAATAAATAAAGATGAAATAACAAACCCAAAGGATGTAAAGGTTACATTTGACAGCGCTGGTTTTGCTCTTTATTTTTCCAGATCGGCTATACCATGCGGCCGTGATTCCTCCAACCTGTCTGCGCCTGCCTGTGCGTTGCACGCAGACAGGTGCGATGCACAGGCAGGCAATTTTGATACTTACAAGCATCTGGGTTTTTATGCATATACAAGACGGTTTTTGGAAATATTTCGGAACCTGCCGGAAGGAAGGCTCGAGATGATAGAAAAGCTTGAACAACTCCGGGCTCTTGAATATGGCCATAAAATCAAGGTGGTTATAACAGGTTATGATTCTCCCGAGGTTGATTTGCCGGAGGATATTGCAAAGGTAGAACAAATAATTATGATGGGAGTAAATACTTAATGGCTGAAAAAGATCTCACAAAGTTCAGGATACGCATTGATGATAAAATTCCGGATACCGGGTTTGAAGAAGAAATTAAGGATCGCCGTATTGAAAAATTAAGCTGGAGGATTACGTTTGTATCAATTTTGATTCCCTGCCTGATTGTGGTTATTCTATTTGTCGCTTATATTGATATAAAGAAGAGGGTAGGCAGGATGCAATCCACCGGTGAGGTTATTTCTCAGGATATGGAATCAAGGCTATCGTTAGTGTCGGAAAAACAGGCAAAGCTTGAAGATATGCTTGTAAAAAAGATCGAGCCTGCAGAAAAAACCATCCTTTCTTTACAGGCGGAATTGAATGAGGCTACTACTGCCATAAGGCATATCAGATCCGCGATAAAGGTTGATAATAAAATGCTAAAAGGAGCTATAGCCGATATCGATAAGGAGTTAGGCCCTGTCCGAAAGGATTTGGAAAATGCCGTATCCGGAATCAAAGCCCTTAATAAAAATCTGGCAGATATTGGGAAAGAGCTTGATAAGGCAAAAAATGATTTAAATAAAATGCAAGCAGATATATCTTTGCTTTCTTCCGCCAAGATCGACAGAAAGGTGCTTGATAATGCTCTTGATAGTAAACAGAAGATTTATGAGCAAAAGCTAAAACAGATTACAGAGGATTTGGCAAATAAAGTTGAATCTATCCGGGAAAGGATAAAAAAGATCGAAAAGAGCATGCCATCAGTTGCTGCTACACCAAAACCCATTCCCTTGAAAAAGCCGGCAGAAAAAACCGTAACGCCACACGTAACGCCACAGCCGGGGGCTATTATTGAGGAGGATATCAAATAAAATGAACATCGAACATCGAACGTCCAACATCGAATTTTGGATAAGGTATTCTGCTATATTCCACCTTTGAAGGGGGTTAGGGGAAAGAAACAAAAATAGTCATTCAAGGTTCGGCATTGGTTTTTTTTTATTTGATTTTAAAATAATTTGAGGAGCAAAGCGACATCATTATTCGACGTTCGATGTTGGACGTTCATCACTAATAAGGAGATATAAATGCTTGAAAGCAGTGACCTGAGAAAAGGTCTTAAAATTGAGTTAGATGGAGATCCATATGTAATAGTTCAATTTGCCTTTGTAAAACCAGGCAAGGGAAAGGCTTTCTATAAATGTAAGTTGAAAAACATGCTTACAGGGGTTCAGTTTGATCGAACATTCAGATCAAGCGAGAAAATCAAAGAGGCAAATCTTGAAGAACATGAAATGGAATATCTCTATACAGATAATAACGGATACTGTTTCATGAACACATCTACATATGACCAGGAGTTTTTATCCAAAGAGCATGTTGATGAGTCGATGAAATTCTTAAAGGAAAATACTATTTGCAATGTGCTTTTTTTTAAGGAGAAACCTATCGACATATCGCTTCCCAACTTTGTTGATTTAAGGATTATTAAAACCGATCCCTGGGTTAAAGGTGATACTGCCGCAGGGAGCACGAAACCGGGGACACTTGAAACAGGTTTTCTTGTGCAGGTGCCTCCATTTGTTGAGGATGGTGAGCTTGTCAGGATAGATACCAGAACAGGTCAATATGTTGAGCGGGTGAAAGGATAGGTTGTAAACCCCTAAACAACCTTTTCTATAAGAATTTCGTTAATTGTTTTACTGGTTGATTGTATGATGGTATATTTCACATTTTTGTATATTAATATTTCTCCCTTTTGGGGGATCTTTCCCATCTGTTTCAGAATAAATCCTCCAATTGTTTCGTAATCTTCTTTGGGCAGATCAAGGTTCATTTTTTCGTTGACACGCTCGATTTCCATTACAGCATTTACCAGGAACCGGTTTTTGCTGAGGCTGACAAATTGGCCTGTTTCACTGTCGTATTCATCCCGGATTTCCCCAACAACCTCTTCAAGAATATCTTCAAGTGTAATAATACCCACAGCTCCGCCATATTCGTCAACAACGATTGCAATGGAGTCGTGGGTTTTCTGAAAGGAAATCAGAAGATCATCAGCCCTTTTAAGTTCAGGCACAAAAACCGCTTGGCGCATAAATTGACCGATCTTTTCCAGAGTATCGGGGGCGTCAAGTAGATCCTTGGCAAATATAATGCCTGTAAGATTATCGATTCTATCTTTGAACACCGGGAGTTTGGAATAGCCGGTCCGGCCGATTATTTTTATGGCATTCTCTACGGTGGTAGTTTCCGGTATGGCTGTGACATTAACCAGAGGAACCATGACATCAGCAACGTCCGATTCAGCAAGATGAAAAACCCTGCGTATGAGTTTTTTTTCCTTTTTTTGAAGATCACTTTCTTCGTCGGACACCCTTAACACCAGCGCCAGATCTTTTCTGGTTATAAGATGTTGTTTTTTAAAGGCCTCCCGACCTGAACTGCCGTAAAACAGCCTGCTGGCCTGAAAAACCAGATATGTAACAGGCGATATAATACGTGATGCTATCCATAGGGTTTTGGCGATCTTAGGGGCGATTTTCGTTGCATTTTGCTGGAAAAGTGTTCTTGGTATTATTTCTCCAAACATCAAAAGCACGGGAGACATGATAATAATTGTCAAGGGCTCGCCATAGATTCCGAAAAAGTGATGAAAGTATGTAGCAGCGATAACCGAGGATATTATCACGAACATATTTGTTCCTGTGCTGGTAGTCGCAAGAAACCATTGCTGGTTGTTAATCATATTCAGGGCAAGTCTGGCTCCTTTTGACCCTTTTGCAATTTCTTGCCTGAGTTTTAGCTTGTTTGAAGCTATCAGCATCATCTCAGAGCCGGAAAAAAAGGCCTGAATAAGGACGCAAAGGACTATTATGATTATATTCAGGCTGATCATCCGGCTTCACCCATATCATGTTCATCGTGGATTTCACCAAAGAGCTCTTCTAAAAGATCTTCCATTGTGACAAGCCCTGAAACCATTCCCTGATCATTCAGGCAGATGGCAATATGTGTATGCTTCTGCTTTAAGATATAAAAGAGCTCATCAACCATTTTTGTTTCAGGTATAAAAAAAGGTTTTCTGCATATTTTAGGCAAAATTTTTGTTTTGCCGTCGGTCTTTTTAATTTTAACCTTTAACAGATCCTTTACATAAAGAATTCCAGTGATTTTATCAGCAGTTTTTTTGCGAACCGGGATTCTGAAAAAACGGACATCCTTAATATGTTTTAAAATTGTGTTTATATCCATATCTTCAGTCAGGCAGAACATTTTTTCCAGTGGGGTCATGACCTCAAAGACGTGGGTATCGCTAAACTCGAAAACATTGTGGATAAGCTCCTTTTCCATCTTTTTCAGCTCCCCCTCTTTGTGGCTCAAATCAACCATGTCGCGGAAATCATCTTCCATGATGGCAGGCAAAGCTTTTTGTTTTCCAGCGCCTGATAATTTTATGATAAAGCTTGCGACATAATTGAGAACAAACCGTAAAGGGGAAATTAATTTTCCAAACAGATCAAGAGGTTTTGATACAAAAGGGGCGACACGTTCATTATGGGCTGCTGAAAATGTTTTTGGTATTACCTCGGCAAACAGCAGAGTTAAAGGGGTCATGATAGCAATTGCAATCCATTTGCCGTGTTCGCCTACCATGGATACAAAGAGATATGTTGCTGCAACAGATGAGGCTATATTTACAAAATCGTTGCCCATAAGGATTGTAATTATAAGCTGTTTTGGATGCATAAGAAGCTTGTCAACCAGAGCGGCTCTTTTATGTTTACTTCTTCTTATGCGTTCACGCTGCATTAGCGAGAGGGAAAATAGAGCGGTCTCCGATCCCGAGAAAAAACCGGAAATAAGCAGAAGAAAAAATATTATGCTGATTTTGATGATTATCGTGAGTTCCAATTTTATAAAATGTGTTGGGTGTTAAGTGTTAGGTGGTAAGTTAACAATTAAAAAAACCGTGAACCGTGAACCGTGAATAGTTACCGCTTATTTTTGCCGGCAGATTTCACTTAGCCTTTGATCATACATCTTGCCTATGCCATACTCTTTGCGCCGCATGAACCTTTCCTGCGGCGGTCCGATAATTTGCATTTCCGGATATTTCTGCTGCACTTTAAGGGCGATTTTCATTTCTTTTGTACATCCTGTGCTGAATGTGGCATCCTTACCCACCCATTCAGGCGGGACCTTTTTATTCATACTCTGAAACGTCTGAACAATATCATCATATGTCTGAAATCGCCATATATCTATAAAGCCGCTTGTCTGAACGATTTGCCACATATACATAAGGTCATCCGCATCCATCCCGGGCTCATAATATTCCGAGGGATTTATTATAAAGGTCATTGCAAACTGTTTCCTGAGGAAACTGATGGAAGCGGACATTATTTTTTTTGCTGTTTCTATTTTTCCGGGTATGGAACCGATAATTCCGCTGTAAAATATTATCGTCATCCCCTTTTCCCTGGACTCTTTCATTTGATCAATAATTGTTTTAGCCTTTTCTTCAAGGTCCGCATGAGAAAATTTGATTACTGCCGGATGTCTGGGCTTATAACTTATCAGTACTGAATCCTTATCTCCGGCTGAGATGTTATATATATTTTGAGTAAATTGAAAATGAGCGTCAAAAAAACGCCGCCTTTGATCCTTTCCCCTTGATATTACACCGTCGACCTCTTTAAAAATTCTGGCAAATGTTGTAGATGCGAGAAGGAGGTTGAGATTTTCACGTGTTCCATCAGATATAACGATAATATTTTTATCGCTTCTCAACATATTAGCGAGTTCATTTTTGCCAAGGTTTTTTTCAGAAATAAATAATGCTCCTTTAAGCTTTCCGCTCAACATTTCATCTTCAACAGCGTCATAATAATCGATCTTGGTAAAAAGAGGTCCATCTTTGAAAGCAATAATGATTTTATGTCCCAGATTTATAAGATAATTAATTATGGCGAAATCCATCATAATCTCTCCTGCTTCATCTGCCAGCCACAGTATTTTTTTGGATAGAGATTTTTCCTTGTCCTGAGCGCACAAAAAGTCAAACAGGGGTTCAACTCCGTTTCCGGAAAACCGGCGGTTAAAAAAACCAAGGTAATCATTTTGCGTGTAGCCTGCGGCTTTATCGGACTCCCACAGAGAATGTTCCACTGACAGAGAAAGAAGCCTCTTTAGTTCCAGATAATGCAAAATTTTTTTAATGCTCGAAAGGGTTGAAGGAGAATTTTTCAGATCGTCGATATCTCCATGATTCATGGCATTAATTAAGGCATCTGAATTTAATGCTTTATTTGCTCGGCTATTCCGCAGTTGTTTTTCACAAATGTAAGGGTCTTCAATTTGAGTGCGGTTTAAGAAGATTACCAGCAGGCGCTTTTCAAGACGGGATGGTATCATGATTTCATCCCTTGTTTCATGCTGGTACTTGATTTCAATCAGCGACTCAAGATAGGCTTTTTCATCTGTATTCTCTATTTGGCTGTCAATAACTTTAAGTATTTTCTGCAAAATCTCATGATATTTTTTCTGTAAAAATTCCGACTGGTTTCTGTTCATTATGGCTTCAAACATGCGATCTGAACATGGATAATACCGCTCATCTTCTTCTGTAAAGACCATGAATCTTATTTGTTCAGGTGTGGAAACATGGTCGGGGTAGGTATAATAGTCAATATGGTTTTCTATAAAAAATGCCGTAAACCATGCATCGGTTTCAGGGGTTTGGGGTGGCAACACCGGTCTTTTTGCGTCAATATTCTTCATTTTTCAGTATCCTTGTATATTGGAATTTTTGTAAGCGTTCAGATGGTTAAGTATCAGAAAAATATTTTATGCGCACAGATTATTTTCACTTCTTTTCTTTATAAGATCTTATTGATCGATTTTGTCAATTATTTGAAGCGGATTAAGAAGAATGATTTCTTTCTTGGATATCTGAATCAGTCCATCTTGTTGAAGTTGCTTTAAGGATTCGCTGACTGTTTGCTGGCAGGAACCGGTTAAAGAAGCCATTTGTTCTTGTGTCAGATTGATCGGAACCTTTATCGGCTTATTCAAAGAAGCTCTATCGATCAAACTATGACAGCATAAGTAAAATAAAAGTTTTAACATTCTTGTTGTTACGTCACTGGCCATCAGGTTTTCAATTTGCTCTCCAAGATACCGCAGGCGCCGTCCTAAAACCTTTATTACTTTTCTATCGAGTGAATGATGCTGGGAAAGAAGAAATTCGAAGTTGTTTTTGTTAATTTCATACAAAATACAAGGTGTCAAAGCCTGGGCGTTACATTTTCTTTTTTTGGCATCTATGACTTCAGCCAGTCCAAATATTTCGCCTGTTTTCCGGACGAAGAAAATGGACTCTTTTCCTAAAGCGGTTACGCGAAAAATTTTGACAGATCCCGTTTCAAGGTAAAAACAGGATTCTCCCGGATCTTCCTCATAAAAAATGAATTCGTTCTTTTTTAATGATCTCCTGGTCGATAGAGACAGAAATTTTTCTTTCTCTACCGGGAGATCCAAGAAAAAATCTTTTTCATAAAGATGCCAGTGCGTCTCCATCGCTTTTCCTTGTGCCGGAGCTAATTGTTAACAAAAGTTAACTTTATCAGACCTGATGGAATTTATAAAAAAGAATACCATTCTATAAACAGAGTGTCAAATATTCAATTTTTATAAAAACCACTTTGAAACGATTTGATTCGAATGGGAAACCATTGTTTTAAAAGATATTTTTTTACGGTGATAATGTGAAAATGAAGTTTATGACATGAAGATCAGGGGATATTAAATGGCGTGAAACTCCTCGTGATTGATAAAAAGTTGATTACTCAAGACAGAAAGTTCTCTATTCGGGTTATCGCCAACTCATTTTGTTCTATTCCTAAGATTTTTTTATCAATTCCAAGGCTCAGCCCAAGCAGCTGGGTGTAAAGGATCGAAGGGAGGGGCTGGGTCTCATTGCGCCGGGATATCAGCATCTTTTGAACCCGGTCAAACTGGAGTTGACAATAGACACAGGCGCTGCAGAGATAGTCGGCGCCGGACTGTTTGGCATCCTTTATTTTTTTCTGGGTTAAATCCAGCGACAGCTCATCATCAACGCCGAGCAGGGGCGACCCGCAGCAGTCCAGCTTGGTCTGCCAGTCGATGCTCTTAGCGCCGGTGAGTTCCACCAGCTGGTCAAATATGGTGGGTGCAATGGGATTGTCAAACCGGACGATGTTTTTGGGCCGTAAAATATGACAGCCGTAGTGGGTGGCAATTTTAAGGCCGCTGAAGCTTTTGACCACCTTGTCCTTGATCGTATCGAGGCCGATGTCGTTAAACAGCACTTCAAAAAGATGCTTGATTTCAACCGGTTTTTGATACGTCAACCCTTCCTTGGCAAGGATCGTATTGATATCCTGCTTCAGGGCCGGGTTTTTCTTCAGTGTGTGCTGGACATGCTTGAGGCTGTTGAAGCAGCAGTTACAGAAGGTCAGGATGTTAACGCCGTTTTTTTCAGCCAGGGCCAGGTTGCGGGCGCCGGCAAGGGCGTACGCCCTTGCGTTGATGTTTTTTAAAGGATAACCACAGCAGTTAAATTCCTTGATATCTTTAAATTGCACCCCGAGTTTTCGCAACACGGCATCCGTGGAGGATTCATATTGTTTTAAAAAAATGGACGTGGGGCAACAACGAAATAAAGCAAAATTCATGATTATTTCCATTCTACGGTTTTAGGACATTGTTCTTAACCTGTTTAATTGCGATGTTTTTTAATTCATAAAACACGTCGGTAATGTGAACCCCCTGTGGGCACTGATCCTGGCATTGATAGCACCCTAGGCATGCCCACAGCATCCGTGAACTCATAACCAAATCAGTAAGACCCCAGGACAGGGCATGCATTATCTGATGCGGGACCAGTCCCAGGGCAGCTTGGGGATTATCAAAATTATGCATTACCGGACAGGCGGCCGTGCAGGTTTTACAATTATAACAAAATTTAAAAGTGGTGCTTTGGGCTGACAGATGAAGCTTGTGTTTAAGCGTATCATCTCTGTGGGTCGTATTTATCGTATTATCCTGAATATCTATTTTATATTCATCTGAAATTAATTTTTTGGCTGACTGAATTGGGTTTTGATATTGTTCGGGCCCTATGGAAGGTTGCATCAATCCTCGATAGAGGGACAGGGGCGAAAGAATTAGCGGTTCAGGGCAGCTTTTTTGCAGCAGGGCTTCCCGGGCGCTGAACCATAGTTCCTGGAGGTTGATTCCCACCGGGCAGACCCCTGTGCAGCGCAGGCAGTTGGTGCACAGATACAGCCCCTCCTGAATCATCCGGATATCCTGCTGTGAAATGTTTTTGCCGGATGCCAGGGTTTTGAGCGCGGCGATTTTTTCTGAAGGCAGGATGTTTACGTTGGGAATCTCTTCAAACACGACACTCACCGAACAGCGCAGTGTGCAGGTGCCGCAGTGGGTACAGGCATCCAGCTCCATGATCTGGCGGGTGGCGATATTGGCCGGATCCGAGGTTTCCGGGTCCATGACCGCATTGGTCAGCAGGCTGACGGGGCTGGCAATTATGTGAAACATTTTGCTGAACGGCAGATAGGCCAGCCCGATAAAGCAGGCCAGAAAATGAATGATCCAAAGGAATCGCGGCAAGCCGGCCTTGTCCAGCCCAACGGCTGTCGGCGCGATGGTTTTGGCCACGCCGTATCCCAAAAATGCCCACTGGGGCCGTGAATGGCAGGCGATGCAGCTCTCATTTAGCTTCCGCCCCTTTTCAAGAACATCGTCTTTAAAGGGCCCCTTGAGTTCGGGTGAAACCACACCGTATTCTTTTACCCAGAGGGATTCGAGGGCTTTCATCTCTTCTTCGTTCCCGGCATCGGCATAGGTTTCCACCATTTCCTGGTAACGGGTATAGGAAGTTATTTTAGTCCCTTCCAGCAGAAACCCCGACACCATGATAACGGCCAGAATGATAATGGCATAATGATCCAGAGGGTTGGTTTTGAGGCGGGGAATTTTCATAAAAAAACGCCGATAGAGGGTAAATGCCAATCCGACCATGACCATGAGTCCGAAAAGATCCCGCAGGAACATGAACGGATTCAAGGTGGGATAATAATCGCTGAAAAGGGAGACTGATACGATTTTATTGAGGGCATGCATGAGGAGCAGCAGCATAAACCCACTGTAGATGAGCATGTGCATCCACCAGCGCAGCTGGCTTTCCTTGAGGGTGCGGGTCTGCAGGAGGACCTCCAGCACCAGCACCTTCAAGAGCGTCAGAATTTTTGCGCTGAAAACGGTCAGCAGGATCCCCTTGACGCCTGCCAGCACCCGTTTATTTGTCGGGATGTCGGCAGCCGCCGAGGACAGGCTGTAACGGAACCAGGTCGACACCTTGAACACCATGCCGATGGCGAAAATCGCAAGGGCGAAGTATAAGCTAACGGTAAAGAACATAATCGACTTTAATTGGTGTAAAATTCAATATTTTTATTCAGCTCCAAACGAGGATGCCTGATTGCGGTTAAATCTTAAAGGGATTGGGACCCATGCCTTTAAGATCCTTAATATATGAATTTAAGTGTTCCACATATTTGTTGGCGTCCCTGATTTCAATACTTACAAACCGGACTCTTTCAGGTTCGATCATCATTGTTTTTAGTTTCTCGCTTAAATCTCCACTGCGCTTCTGGACCAGTTGGTTTCCCCTGATATAGTGGCACTGGTCGTCTTTACAGCCGCCGATCAAGATGCCATCAATTCCTAAAGAAAGCGCATCGGCCAAAAGGGCGTTGTTTACTGATCCGGCACACGACACCTTAACGACAATGGCGTTGAGCGGGACAGGAAGTCCCTGGTCTACTGCCGCCCGGGCAGCTTTATGAGCGTCATTCTCACATAACAGCGCCAGGATGACGGGTTCATCTTTACCCATAAATGAAGTGTTGATTGCTTCAATCTGGACCGCCATCTGTTTTATGGTATTATTGTTGAGAGAGATGACTGCAAGCGGACAAATACCCATGCAGTTGCCACACTGCCGGCAGCGGGCAAGGTCCGGTGTCGGAAATCCTTTTTCATCGAAAACAAAGCTCGAAAAGGGGCACTCCTCCATGCAGCGTTTACACTGGTCACACTTCGTTTTGTTCACTACCGGATATGTCGGTTCGATCAGGACGGTGCCTTCTAAATATTTCAATGCCTGCATGGCGGATCTATGACTTGAATCGATCGATTGGGATACATTCATCGGTTCGCGGCAGCTTCCCCCCACATAAATTCCGGTTCTTTGGCTTTCCTCGGGATGGCATTGAAGATGCGATTCAAAAAATTGATATTGATTTTGAGGGAGTTTGAGCATTTGAGCGGTTTCCTGGGTACCGCTTGAAGGGCACATGCCTCCTGCCAAAACCAACAAATCTAAATTCAAATTAATTTTTTTATCCAGCAGTGGGTCGAGTACCGTTATATTCAGCTTCCCCTGATTTTTATCAAATTCAACCTTTGCCGGTCGATCGCGGACAAAGACGACGTCGCCCGATTCCCTGACTTTGCGATAAAGGTCCTCTTCAAAACCGGGAGTGCGAATATGCTGGTAAAAGACATAACATTTTACGTCAGGAACCAGTTCTTTGAAATAAAGGATTTGTTTCAAGGTTACCGAGCAGCAGACAGAAGAGCAGTATGAAAGGTGTCGCTCATCCCTGCTTCCCGCGCACTGGATAAAACCGACTTCCTTCAAATCGTTTAAAGAAAATTTGGCAGGGCGTGTCTGCTGTCGGTCGTAAGATGAAAGCAGCTGTTCCATTTCCAGGTTGCTGATAATGTTATCAAGGCGACCGTAGCCGTACTCTTCAACATTAGAAAGGGGATAGAGGTCCCAACCGGTCGTAACGAGAACCGCCCCGACCCGGAGCTGTTCTTTGGAAGGTGATTGGTTCAGGTCAACAGCCCTTGAAGGACAAATTTTTTCACACTCCCGGCAGTCTGGCGGGCAATGTTTCCGCTCTATCACAAAAGCGGATGGAAAGGGCATTGGAATCGGCGGATGAATCGCCTTGATATCATTAGAAACTGGAAAAGCCCCTGGAATTTCTTTGGGGCAAACTGCCAGGCATTCTCCACAGGCATTACATTTTGTTTCACTGACAAAACGGGGCGTTTTTTGAACCGTTGCCATGAAATTTCCGGGGCTTCCCGAGAGGGCTTCCACTTTGGATAGGGTGTGAAACTCAACACGATCGGATTCGTTGAGTTTCTGCAGGGTAAATTCCAGCCCACAGCGGGGATCACAGATTCGGGGGTAAAAACGGGAAAGCAGAGCAACCTTTCCGCCCACGCCGCTTTCCTTTTCAACGAGATGCACATGCTTTCCCAGTGCGGCTAGCGATTCGGCCGCGTGAAGCCCTGCCACTCCCGCTCCGATGATAAGAATTGAATCTGAAGCGGGAAGCTCCATGGGCTCTAGGGGTTCAAGCAGCCGGATCCGGGCAATGGCCATTTTAATGAGAGTGGAGGCCTTGGCCGCCCGGACTTCCGGAGCTGCTTCTTTAAGACAGATCCCCTGTTCTTCCAGGTCTGTCCATTCATGCAGATAGGGATTGAGCCCTGTGGCGGACAACTCACCTTTTATATTTTTCATTTGATAAGGGGTAAATCGTCCCACCCACAAGAATCGATCGACCTGTTTGTTTTCCACACCGTTTTTAAGCGAATCAAAGAAGGCGGCCGTCCACAGCTCATCAACAATTTCACAGCGGGCCACATTTTTAGCTTTTGTGAATTTCTTGACTAAACCTTCAAGGTCAATAGCCTGGGAAAGTCGTCCTCCTTGATTCCATATGAATATTCCTATTTTGGGTACTATTTTATCCATTATTCCGGTTCCACTCTGTTTTTGTAACGAAAGCGTTCTACTTTTCCGTTAATGTCCACACTCGTCCAGGTAATGTTATCCGTTCCCATCATGGGAATAAGCTTGGCACCATGGTAACCCAGCTGGTAAGGGATTCGGGTTTCAATGGCACCCACCGGACAAACTTTCGTACAAGACATGCAGTCCCAGCAATCACGAGGCTGCCGGCAATAGGCTTTCTTGTTTTCGCCAAGGGCCATGAGATCTCCCGGGCAGATTTGTTCACAGAGTGTTTCTTCTTCAGCTTTACAGCCATCACATTTTTCCTTGTCAACTCTCGGTGGCATGTTTATTTCCTCCTTATATTATGCTTTGAACCGATCCCCTGGTATGATTTGTTCATAGGGTCGGGTGAACGTTTCAATTTCGCCTGTTTCTATATTACGTTTGCTTTCAACGAAACAATCAAATTTCGGATCCATATCCGGGTAATCCGAGCGGGTTTGCCAGCCCTTCCAGCGGGTTTCTTTGCGAAACTTCAGGTGATGCGTAAGGACTTCAGCTACATCCAACCGGTCTACTACCTCGTGGGCATTCATCAGATCATGAAGGTCTTTGGCATAAAGGAACTTTACCTGTTCCTGAAGCATCTTCAGGTGTTTGAGGGCGTAATCGAGCCGCTCTTCATTGGTTCGGTAGAACTGAGAGGTCCCGCCGGCATATTCATCCATCAGCCGCTGCATGCGCTCTTCCATCTCAAGCGGGGCCACGCCGTCAAATTCAGCACCCCGTAAAAGAGGGGCAAAGACCCGTTCCTTCTCCTGTTCCACCTGCTGTGAATCCAGCTCGGGCAGAGAAGTCGAGCCCAAATATTCTACAGCACCGCGTGCAGCAAGTTTGCCTTCGGCTGCGCAGCCACCCACGAACTTATTGGGGTTGCCGCCGGCTGATTCGCCGGCGCCAAAAAGGCCGGGAATGGTGGTCATTCGGTTGATTTCCACCCAGTATCCACTGCCGGTATGGCCGCCCACAACATACGGGTCGCTGCCATATATTTCAATCGGTTCCTTGGTGATGTCCTGGCCCCTGCTGGCCAGAAACAAGACAAACGACGGCCGCTCGTTCAGATAATCTGTTTTTAGGTTTTTAACGTCCTCCTGCGACAAGTGGGTGGTATCCGCATACGTGGGTCCTCTCCCTGCAAGCCATTCTTCCATAGGAGCGTTAGCGCGAATGTAACGCGGCGCCTTATCCCCGCCTAAATGCGCATAGTGCTTTTCCAAAATCCGCTCGCCCTTGGCGTTTATGATATTAGATTTATAACCTACTGAAATCGTATCCACCGGTCCGCAATGGTCTTTGGTCCGGGTGGCCACCCATCGCTGCTCAAAAGATGTCATCTCGGCGCCTTTGCGAATCCCAATGGCATATCCGGATCCAACGTTAAAAGGACACATCCATGTTTGGTGATGAGAGTTAGTGGCATCGCTGGTATAAGATTTATACAGACCGCAGGCGCCGCCTGTTGAAACAATGGTGGCTTTGGCGCGAAACACATAAAACTTGCCATTCTTGACGCCGAATCCCATGGCGCCAACGCACTTGTCGCCGTCCATCAGCAAGTTAGTGGCGGCCACACGATTGTAAACTTCCGCGCCGACTTCCATGGCCTTTTCCGCCATGATGGGTTTTAATTGCTCACCGTGGATGGAAATATCCCAACTCCCGCGATAATGAGGCTTGCCTTCATCATCCCTGATTATGGGAAGACCCCAAGCTTCAAGATCCTCTACCGCCCCGTTTAAAACCTTTGCATTACTCAGGGCCAAATCCTCCCGAAGCGGTCCCCCGCCTACTTGAGATCGGCTCCAGCGGACCAGATCTTCCGGTGTTTTGCCTTCCGGGATGTAGGTGTTGATGGCGTCCATACCGGATGCGGTTGCGCCGCTTCTGCTGATATGAGCCTTTTCCATGATGGTGACTTTGAGCTCAGGGTTGAGCTTCTTGGCTTCAATTGCGGCAAAACAGCCGGCATTGCCGCCGCCAACAATTAATAAATCCGTTTCAATGACCTCCGTCGGGATTTCATTGATGTCTGCTGGTTGTTCTTTAGACATGTTTTACTCCTTTCAATGAAAATAAATATTCTTCCAGATTTATATTTCTGGATATCCTTTTAAAAGCGAAAAATAAAACAAATCTATCGGATGGACGATAATAACGAATTCACATGAAAAAATAATCGTTGTTTATCGTCTGCACGATATTCGGGCGACGTTTCAAGGAAATATAACTAAAATTCCGGAAAATCGTGAAAACGACAATCACAGGAGTTTAACCCTGACCAGGGTAATCACCAACCTTTTTGAAAGGAGGTTATTTATGAGCGAATATCGAGATCCGAAAAACTTGATGCAGAAGGACGCGAATGATAAGGTAAATTATTTTCGTGGTGTCCTGCTTACAAAAAATTTAGCCAAAAGGAGAAAGAGCATGCGTTCCACATTCATGACCCTGTTTTTGTGTGTGGCCCTTGCTGGCTTGTGCGTTGCACAGCCAGTCTTTGCGGCAGACTACCCAAATCGACCGATAAAAATGCTTACCATGGTAAAGCCTGGTGCCCAGATTGATTTGTTGACCCGCGCGCTGGCTGAGGCCATGAAAGATCAACTGGGACAACCCGTGCTGGTGGTCAACACCCCTGGTGGTTCCCATGGGAGCGTGATGGCCATGGACCTGAAAAACTCCAAAGCTGATGGCTACACCTTGGGTGTATCGGCTACGGCTGCGTATACCTATTCGCCGCATTTTGTTAAAACGGGTTACAAGTTTGATGATTTCGAGTTCATTTCCTTGTTGGGGCTCAATCAAAGCGGCCTTGTGTGCAAGCCTGATCGTCCATGGAAGACCCTGAAAGATACTTTCGAGTGGGCCAGAAAGGAAAAGAAGGGGTTGACCTATATGTTTCAGGGTTCTGACGACCGGGATGTTATGAAGCGTATCGCCGCCAAGGAAGGGGTAAATCTTTCGCTTATGCCAAGCACGGGTGGTCCTTCGATAATATCAGCCGTTATGGGCGGTCATGCCGACATAGGGCATTTGGGCGCTATTTTGTTTGAATATGTCAAGGCCGGCAAATTGACGTTGTTGGCCGCCACACCCCCTAACAGGCTCACGCCAATACCGGATGTGCTCACCTTGTGGGAACAAGGCTGGGACGAATCTGTGGAAATGTTTGTGGTGTTGGCTGCGCCAAAGGGTCTGCCCGATGCCGTAATGGCTCGACTGGAAAAGGTCATAGACAACCTTGCAAAAGATGAAAAATTTCGTGAATTTATTTCCGCAAAGCTAAAAATGGGCCCTGTGCCCTTTGGCAGGGATCATGCTAAAACCTATATGAAGCAGGCCTATGAGCGCTTTGGGCGTGAAGCGGCAGAAATGAAGAAGAAATAATAGGCCAAGGCACCATAAGGCGGTTGATAGAGATCCCAATTCTGGGATCTCTATCACAGCCGTAAAGAGCAGCGTGCCAAAAATGAATGTGCTTTTTGTAATGTATCTTGCAGGTGGTGTATAGACAGAATTCAAGGAATAATGTTATGACGATAAGACAAAGAGACAACCTCATCTTTGGTTTCATTGCTTTAGGCAGTGTGGCCTTTTTGTTGTGGATCATTCCTGCCTACTCGCCCCCATATCCGGGTTACGGTGTTTCTGCATCGCTTTTACCCAATGTGACCATTGGCACCATGCTGGTGCTTTCGGTGTTGGCGCTAATGCGTAATATCTTGTCGTATTTATTGGTAAAATCAAAAAAACCGGAAGGAAGCCAGTCAGGGAACACGAGTCAAGTGGATAAGGTATATTTGTGGCACCTTGCCCGTTTCATGATCCCCTGTATCCTGCTGATGCCCGCCATGCAGTGGGTGGGTTTTATTCCGGCCGGGCTCGTGTTTATGCTGGTGATCCAGTACTTTTGCGGGCAGCGCAAGCCCGTTTCTGCGGTGCTTGTGGCTGTTGGTCTGGTGGGTTTTTTGTATGCGGTCATGCGTTATGGACTTGGCGTTCCCATGCCGTGAACCAGAACATTTTCGATTGGAGTAAGTATGATAGAAGTAATCATGGCAGGGTTTATAGATGCGCTGCATCCTTTAAATTTGCTGTTTGTGTTAGTGGGTGTCATCGCGGGTGTGATTGCGGGGGCTATTCCGGGCATTAATGGACCTATGGCCATTGCGCTGTGCATACCGTTATCGTACTACATGTCCCCTGTGGCGGCCATCGGCTTTCTGGTGGGTCTCAATAAGGGAGCTTTTTTTGGGGGCTCCATCTCCGGCGTTTTGCTCAATACGCCGGGTACGCCCGAAGCTGCGGCCACCACGTGGGATGGCTATCCCCTGGCGATGCAGGGTAAGGGCGAAAAGGCTTTGCGTATGGCACTCTATGCGTCGGTTACAGGGGATGCCTTCTCGACCATAGTGCTTATTTTGGTGGCCGCCCCCCTTGCGACAGTGGCCTTGTACATGGGACCGCCGGAAATCTTTGCTTTGATTTGCCTGGCTATGACCATCATCGCAGGGCTGGGAACCCAATCTATTTTGCGGGGCCTTATAGCCGCTGCGTTTGGGGTTTTAATAGGCACCATTGGCATGGAGCCGGTATCGGCACTGCCGCGTTTAACCTTTGACATATATCAACTGGAAAGGGGCATATCACTTGTTCCCATCGGTATCGGGATGTTGGCTTTTTCAGAAATCATCATCCAATTAGAGCGCCTTGTCAAACTAGGTGGCGATGCATGCGCAATGTCATTCTCTTCTAAACCAGAAGACCGCTACATTTCCTGGGCCGAGTATCGCGGCCTCATCAAAACGCTCTTACGTGCATCTATTGCTGGCACAGTGGTCGGCGCTTTGCCCGGCCTTGGCGCGCCAGTGGCCTCGTTCTTTGCTTATGACCAGGAAAAGAAAAGATCAAAAACACCAGAAGAATTCGGTAAAGGCAAGCTTGAGGGCATCGCCGCCTCGGAAGCGGCCAACAGTGCGGTCGTTGGGGCCAGCCTGATTCCTTTGTTCACCCTGGGGATTCCGGGTAATGTGGCCGCGGCCCTGCTCATCGGCGCGTTCGTCATTCATGGCATGATCCCGGGTCCTTTGATGTTTGAACAGAACGCGCAGTTCATCTATGCCATTTACGGCAGTTTAATCGTCGCCAATATCTTTTTGCTGGGTGTCGGACGCATTGGGTTAAAATCGTTTTGCAAGGTGGTACAAGCCCCCGCCGTTATCCTTTATCCCATGATCATTTTCACTTGCATCATTGGCTCGTATTTGGCGGAGTACGCTGTATTCGATGTGACGTTAATGTTGTTTTTTGCCTTTGTTGCCTACTTCATGAAAAAGTTTGATTTCAACCACATCTGCTTTATTATAGGATTTATTCTTGCCCCAATTTGGGAAACGGCGCTTCAGCAAGTCATTATTTCATCAGAGCAGAATCCTTATCTGTTCCTCAGTCGCCCTGTGGCTATAATTTTAATGTGTATTACGTTTTATGTTGTTATAAAGTCAGTTAGAGGATCATTTAGAAAGGCATTAACGGCATGACACAGCAGTCCAACAGCCGTTAAGAGGAAATTATGGCAATTGAATTAAAAGAAAGGCCGTTCTTTGTAATCGGGTATGAGCGTTCAGGAACCACTCTGTTGATGGCCATGCTGGGATGCCATCCCCGCCTATCTGTCCCGGAAGTGGGATGGCTCTTCCCGCGCATCTATCCCTGGCGTTATACCTATGGAGACCTTTCCATCGACAGTAATTTTGGCATCATGGCTGCTGAGATGCTTTTTGGACTTAATCAGCCCTTGTGGGGAATGAGCCTGAATCCTATGACAGCTGTGAATGAGATTATCTCCTTGTCTCCGGAGCGAAGTTTTGCAGGCATTTATGCAGCCATGCACCTTCGCTATACAAAAGAATTCGGAAACAAGCCGCGCTGGGGGCAGAAGACTCCGAACAACCTGTTCTTTGTGTCGCAGATACTTGAGAATTTTCCTAATGCACAGCTCATTTTTATTACAAGGGACGGAAGAGATGCCAGCATTACGAGTATGGAATCTGCCTTCGGCGCAGGCAATATATACATGGCAGCACATACATGGAACTTAGCCCATACCTTTGTAAAGCCTTTCCGTGAAAAATACGGCCCCAGCACATGGCTTGATGTAAAGTATGAAGATTTGGTCAGAAAGCCTGAAAAGGAGCTTAAGAAAATCTGCGATTTCTTCGGTGAAGCATACTCTCCCCTGATGCTGGAATTTTATAAAACACCAATCGCAATTCAGCGGGGAAAACAGCGAGACCACGCACCGCTGGGGCACGCTGTTTCGGATAAATATGTAGGCATCTACAAATACCTGCTCAGCCTTCGTGATCAGCAGATATATGCTGCTGTGGCCGGAGAAACGCACAGGGAGTGTGGTTACGACCTGGAAGTAGAGCCTATTGAAATATCAGAAGCGGATAAGGCTCTGTGGCGCGAATCAGATGGCAGAATTCGCGCTGCTCGTCTCGACGGCCCAGGAGGACATATTGTTTTTGAGAGCTACAGGGATTGGCTGGTTGCGCAGAGGATGATTCGCAAGCAAAAGGGCATCTGGAGCAACGGAGATATAACAAATGAGTTTCCAGCAGGACATCAGGACGAAGATTATATAGTTGGTTTCCGTGCCCCGAAGCGATGGAAAGAACATTTCAGCATCAAGCGGCAATATGCTTGAAGTTATAATAGGAATTTAAACAGTGCTTGACAGAACTTGAAGAGCCCATTATATATCACCTGAAAAAAGAAACATAGCATGTTAAACAACCCAACTGGACAAACTTTTTTTATTTTTAGATGCTTCTTTTTTATCTTTAGAAGCGTCCATCCGGTTGTTTAGCCTTTAAATAGCAGCATAAACTCCCCGGGTGGACCCAGCAACGGTCTGCCCGGGTTTTTTTAACCCCGGGAGGAATCTCTCGGGGTTTTTTATTTGCCCATGGGGTCATAAACCATAACGCGCTTATTAGTAAATTTAATATGGAGGAATTAAGATGATTCTGGTTTTAAAAAAGGAAATTACGGAAGAACAAAAAAGCATCATTCAATCAACGCTTTTCGAGCAGGGATGCATCGTTCGGGAAATAACCGGCGCCGGCCAGAATGTTATCGGGGCGGTGGGAAGGAGAACCAAAGACGTCCAGATGTTTGAAAAACTGCCGGGTGTTGAAAAAAGTCATTCCCGTTTCAACCGCTTTTAAACTGGTCAGCCGGCAAATGCATCCGGAAGACATCCATGTTCGGATCGGCGATGTTAAGCATCGGCGGGGAGCGGATTGTCGTGGCTGCCGGGCCCCATTGTGAACATGCTCAGAACCGGCGGACTTCAAATGGGCAATGTGATCTCTATTTGCTTTACTAAAAATTTATTAAATTAAGGAAAGAGAGATACAGACCCACAATTTCCCACCTAAAATCAATACGAATTGTTGCCTTTAACTTTTACAAATCATTATAAAAAATATAAATTTTTTTCATTTTTTTCTTGACACTCTGATTGAAATGTACTTTTATCTACAGAAAGTGGATAAAAGTGGATAATTAGGGGGTTATATGTTCAGAGGCAGCTCCTGTAATACAATCGATTCAAAAGGACGCGTCATAATTCCGGCGAGGTTTCGTGATGTCATTAAAGATGGCGGTGGTGACGGCGTAATGGTTACCAGGCTTGACGGATCTCTGTTTGCATATACTTTTGATCAGTGGGGTGAAATTGAATCTAAAGTATTGTCCTTAGCGCAGACCAGTGAATATATGCGGCGTTTCAGGAGGGTTTTTATTGGGGGAGCATCTGATTGTATGTGTGATAAGCAGGGGCGCATCCTGATTCCGCCGGTATTAAGACAGTATGCCGGGCTTGAAAAGGAGATCATGCTTGTGGGTCAAATTGCTCACTTTGAAATATGGTCAAAAGAAAGATATGGGCAGGAAGTGATGCAGATGGAAGATGATATGAAAAAGGAGGATGTTGGAAACGAAATTGCAAAATTAAGGCTTTAATCCAATGCCATACAAACATATTCCCGTTATGCTTAGTGAAGTGGTCCGTTTCCTGAATTGTATTCCTGGGAAAACCTATGTTGACTGCACGCTTGGCGGCTCGGGCCATGCTCTTGCCATTGTGGAAAAAATTATCCCCGGCGGGTTATTGATCGGGATAGATCAGGATAAGGATGCAATATTAAATGCAAAGAAGGCCCTGAGACCACATGAATTAAATGTCCGTCTTTTTCACGAAAATTTTGTTAATCTTCCGGATATTCTTTCACAGATAAATATTGATGCGGTAGACGGCATTCTTTTAGATCTCGGAGTTTCCTTTTATCAACTCGAATTAAGCGGCCGAGGCTTTAGTTTCAAAAAGGACGAGCCTCTGGATATGCGTATGAACATTAACTCGCAGGTAAAAGCCGAAGATTTGGTAAACGGGATGGATGAGGAAGGTCTGAAAAAAATTTTTAAGCAGTACGGCGAGGAGCGCCGGGCAAAGCAGATAGCTCATAACATCGTAAAGGCAAGAAAGCTAAAAAAGATCTGTTCAGCCAGCCAGTTAGCTCAAATTGTATGTGATGCTGTCCCAAAGAAATCTTTATTTACTCAGAAAATTCATCCTGCCACTCGAGTGTTCATGGCTCTCAGGATCGCCGTCAACAGAGAGCTCGAAGTGCTCGATTCATTTATGCAAAAAGCCGTAAATTTCTTAAGGCCCAAAGGCCGTCTTTGTATAATATCTTTCCATTCCCTTGAAGATCGAATTGTAAAACATCGAATAAAAGCTCTGGAGGGCAGGTGCATTTGTCCGCCTGACTTTCCAAAATGTGTTTGTAATCCAAAAAGGGTTGTTCGTTCTTTGACCACGAAAGTATTGCGGCCGACCGAAGAAGAGATAGCGGTCAATCCCATGGCAAGAAGCGCAAAGCTAAGGGCTTGCGAAAAAATATAATATAATGAAAAAGAGGGCGCAAAAAAACATTCGTAGATCAAAACTAACAGGAGTCTGGTTGGTTTTATTATCGATATTTATTGTCGAACTTTTTTCTTATACCTGGTGCAGAGTTCAATGTGTAAGGATTGGATATGAAATAACAAAAGAAATAAATAATAATCAAAAAATTATAACCTTGCAAAATAAATTAAAAATTGAGCTTGCAAGTCTGAAATCTCCGAAACGGCTTGCAGAAATAGCAAGCTGCAAGCTCAATCTGACAAGGCCGACTTCAAAACAGATTATTATAATTCCATGAAAACAAAACATCAAAGACTGTCTGCAACAACCGACACTGCTTTTCAACAAAGGCGTATCAGGCTGCGCTCTACACTTATTGGTTTTATTTTCAGCATTATTTTGGTCGTAATAGGAGCAAAGGCGGTATACCTGCAGGTTTTTTGCGGCCCGTGGCTGTCTCAGAAGGCGGCAGATCAATATGAACAATCTTTTATATCCCCGGGAAAACGCGGAACCATATATGATGCAAATCAAAGAGAAATAGCGGTCAGCATAGATGTGGCATCGATAGCGGCATATCCTCTAAATATTTCAGAACCAAAAACAACAGCCAGGCTCATTGCAAGGGCGCTAAAAATCGATGAAAGCCCCCTTTACAGAAATCTAAATTCAAAAAAAAGATCGTTTGTATGGGTAAAGCGCCATGTCACACCCAGGGAGGCAGAACAGGTAAAGAATTTAAAGCTTAAAGGCATAGCTTTCATACCTGAGAACAAGCGTTTTTATCCAAACAAAACCCTTGCTGCACAGGTGCTTGGATTTTCAGGTGTCGATGTCCGTGGTCTGGAAGGCATTGAGTTTTATTATAACGATTATCTTGAAGGCGCCGCGGGTAAATTTACGGTTTTAAAGGATGCATTCGGCCGTGGATTTAACGGCGGGGAAGCAGTTGCCGGAGATTTTGGCGGAAACAACCTTATTCTCACTATTGACAGGACAATACAGCACATAGCGGAGAGTGCTCTTGAGGAAGCGGTTGATAAATTTTCTGCCAAATCCGGGATGGCGATAGTAATGTCCCCAAAAACAGGGGCTGTATTGGCTATGGCGCACTATCCCTTTTTTAATCCTAATGCTTTCAGAGATTTTAAAAGGGAGTTTTGGAGAAACAGAGCAATAGCCGATCAATTTGAACCAGGCTCAACCATGAAAATCTTCTCGGCAGCAGCAGCGTTAGAATCAGGGAAATGCACACAGAATACTATCTTTTATTGCGAAAACGGCGAATACAAAATCGGAAAAGATATTATTCATGACACCAAGCCTCACGGTTGGATGTCCTTGCAGCAGATCGTTAAATATTCAAGCAATATCGGTATAGTGAAGGTTGCTGAAACAACCGGCCAGGATGTGCTTTATAAGACTTTAAGTGATTTTGGTTTCGGCAAAAAGAGCGGAATAGACTGCCCAGGGGAAACAGCCGGAAGCATGTCTCTATATAAGCAATGGTCAAAAATAGATGCCGGAGCAGTTGCATTCGGGCAAGGGATTTCCGTATCAGCACTTCAGCTTATAACAGCCACTTGCGCGATTGCCAACGACGGGATTCTCATGAAGCCTTATATTGTTCAGGCCATAATGGATCAGAATGGACGTTTGATAAAAAGTTCAAGCCCTTGTGAAGTTAGAAGGGTTATTTCGGTCCAAACAGCCGGAATCTTGAAAAAGATAATGGAATCTGTAACCGATAACGGAGGCACAGGGGTTAATGCAGCGCTTGAAGATTATCCTGTTTGCGGTAAGACAGGCACGGCCCAGAAAGTTGATGAAAAAGGAACATATTCCGAAGATAAATATATAGCATCATTTGTCGGGTTTGCTCCTTCACAAAATCCTGAAATAGCTGTCCTGGTTGTAATTGATGAGCCTGAGCAACAGTATTTTGGCAGTATTGTTTCGGCACCGGCATTTAAAAAAATTGTCTTTGAAACCCTGAATTATATGAACCTGCCCGCTACTCATAATACGCCTTATGGCAGTCCTGTTTCAAAGGTTTCAGCATGAAGCTTTCGCATTTGCTTAAAACTGTTGCTGTAAAGAGTATTTCCGGTAAAAAAAAAGAGGGCGGAATGGATAACGTTGAAGTGGTTTCAATCCATTGTAAAGCTCAGGATGTTAAGCCGGGTGGGATCTTTGTGGCTATACAGGGCAATGTGGCAGATGGCCATGACTATGTTGACGTGGCATTGGCAAATGGCGCATCAGCAATTATTACACAAAAGCCGGTTGACCGGCATTCAATAATTATCGAGGTTGAAAACACCAGGAAGGCTTTATCTGCCATGTCTGCCGCCTTTTACGGCAACCCTTCGGAAGATTTATTTTTAATAGGAATAACCGGCACAAATGGTAAAACAACCACAGCCTATTTGATCGAAAGCATACTTTTAAATGCCGGTTTCAGCGTTGGCGTTATAGGAACAATAAACTACCGTTATTTGGGCAAAATATTTAGTAGTTCTGTTACAACGCCTGAATCGCTTGATCTTCAGAGAATTTTAGCCGAGATGCTAAACCATGGAATTACACATGTTGTTATGGAGGTTTCATCACATGCCATAGACCAGCACAGGATTGCAAATTGCTGGTTTGATGTTGGTGTATTTACCAATCTGACCCAGGATCACCTTGATTATCACGGGGATATGGATTCCTACTGGTCGTGTAAGAAAAGACTTTTTACAGAAAATCTAATGTCAGGGCCCAAAAAAGGCAGGACCCTGGCTGTAATTAATTGTGACGATACAAGGGGGAAGAAACTCGCATTGGAGCTGAAAGATGAAAGCTCAAAGGTGGAAGTTTTTGAGCTTTCGGACAACATGATCAGGCATTCTAACATCAAGTGCGAACCGAGCGGCATTGCGGGAAGATTTTCAACCATAAAAGGGGATTTTGATTTCAAATCATCCCTTGTAGGCAAACATAATTTGAAAAACATAATAAGCGCCACAGGTGTCGGCATTTCTTTAAATCTGCCGCTTGATGTCATAAAGGCAGGAATAGAGGATCTCACCAGCGTACCAGGCAGGCTTGAAGCTATTCCAAATACTGCCGGGCGTTTTGTATATGTAGATTATGCGCATACTCCTGATGCTCTGGAAAAAGTTTTATCCTCTTTAAGATCGATGGCTTTAAGATCAATGGCTCAGGCAAGAATAATCTGCGTATTCGGCTGTGGGGGGGACAGGGATAAAGGCAAGCGATATCAAATGGGTGAAATTGCCGGTAGGTTAAGCGACATTGCTCTTGTTACATCGGACAACCCACGCACAGAGGCGCCTATGGATATCATTGCGCAGGTGCTTGATGGAATGAGAAAAACGTCAACACTGGAATATAACAGTGAGGATATGGATAGCCTGTTAAATCAAAGCAATGGGAAAGGATATGTTGTGGAACCTGATCGTAAAAAGGCTATAGAGCTTGCCGTTACAATATCCAGGGCAGACGATATTGTTCTGATAGCCGGCAAGGGCCATGAAACCTATCAGATAATCGGGAACAAAACCATCTCCTTTGATGATAGAAAAGAGGCTGAAACAGCACTGAGAAATTTACAAAATCTTTGATATTTTTTACCACGAAGAACACGAAGGATGCGAAGATAAAGAAAAATCCTTTGTGCCCTTCGTGGTGATTGATAATAAAATCGCTTAAGTTAATGACATTGAATAGAAACCTTTAAGAAAGTGTTCAATATTTATTTATGAGCCCAGCAACCGACGATTACATAAAACCGATGCCGTGGACTACTGCTGATATAGTCAATGCCACAAAGGGAGATTTATTGCTCGGTAATATAAAGAGCACATTTTCAGGCATCTCCATTGACTCTCGCAGTATATCTGCTGATGAGCTGTTTGTTGCTATCAGAGGAAATATCTATGATGGGTTTTCTTTTGCCGGCGATGTAATCAGGAAAGGTGTTTGCGGTCTTCTTATAAACAGGGAGAAAGCAAGCAGTTTGCCACACGAAAAATGGAGAAAAAAAAAGGTTGTTTGTATTGCGGTAAAGGACACGACAAAGGCCCTGGGGGATCTCGCCCTCTTTAATCGCAAGCGGGCAGATGTTTCCGTTGTGGCAATAACCGGATCAAACGGCAAAACCAGCACCAAGGATATGACTGCCGCGGTCATTGCCAGGAAGTTTTGCACCTTATCGACCGAGGGTAATTTAAATAATGAAATCGGGCTTCCATTAACCCTTCTCAGGCTTTGCGGTCGCCATGAATGGGCCGTTCTTGAGCTCGGCATGAACAGCCCAGGAGAGATAGGAAGGCTTGCGGATATTTGTTTGCCTGACATCGGCGTTATTACAAATATAAGCCATGCTCATTTAGAGGGATTAGGTTCAATAGAAGGAATTATGCGCGCCAAAGGGGAGCTTCTGGAGAAAATCAGGCCGGACGGCACAGCGATTCTCAATGCAGATGACCGTAGAGCTGTTGATCTGGCGAATAAAACCTCAAGTGATGTGCTTTTTTATGGGCTGTCAAACAGAGCTGCTGTCAGAGCTGAGTCTGTGATTGACAAGGAGTGTGGAGTTTCATTTACGCTGATTTTGCCGTCTGAAACTGTTTCCATAAATCTTGGGGTTTTTGGCAATTTTATGGTGTCAAATGCGCTTGCCGCAGCTGCTGTTGGATATCTTTTGGGACTTAGCGCACTGGAAATTAAAGCCGGACTTGAGGATTTTAAGCCGGCTCATGGAAGGATGAATATCCTTATGATCAGCCGGGCTCATATAATTGACGATACATACAATGCTAATCCGGATTCAATGAAAGCCGCAATAATGACGTTTAAATCATTAAAGGGCAAAAACAGAGGGGCCATAATTGCCGGCGATATGTTTGAACTTGGAGAATACGCAGAGCCCATGCATAAAGAGATCGGTTCGTTATTCGCTAAATCGGATATTGCAAAGCTCTATATTACAGGTGAGTTTGCAGAAAGTGTCGCGGCAGGCGCCAGAGAAGAAGATAATTTACTGGATATCTTTACAGGCACCAGGGAAGAGATTCTCGAAGACCTGACAGACTGGCTCATGCCTGGCGACTGGATTTTGATTAAGGGTTCCAGAGCAATGGGTATGGAAAAGATAGTAGAAGGGCTTAAGTCTCACACAAAAATAAATTAGCATAGTTTGCGTTCATAACAGCAATCAGTCGTTGCATAATTCGTAGCCGTTCACGGCTTGAAACTTGAAATTGGAAAGTAGAAATTGGGAAGAGATGAAACGAGTTTACAAGAACAGTACAAAAGCATGAAGGCCAAATTTCCAATTTCTATTTTCTAATTTCAACGTTCCGTGAACGCTTACCATAATTCATTGAAAAAACTGTGAATTATGAACTGTAAACTGTAAACCGACAACCGTAAACTGGTACTATTATGTTTTATCATTTACTTTATCCGCTTCATAAAACAATTTCGGTTTTTAATGTATTTCAGTACATTACATTCCGAACTATCTATGCCAGCCTGACGGCTTTGTTGATATGTTTTTTTCTGGGGCCATGGGTTATCAAAAAACTTAGCGACAAGCAGATTGGGCAGTATATCAGGGAAGATGGCCCTGAAGCGCACAGCAAAAAGGCAGGAACACCCACAATGGGCGGAATCCTGATTATATTCTCGGTTGTAATATCGACACTTCTCTGGACTGATTTGTCAAATTTTTACATATGGATACTTCTTCTGATTACAATTGGGTACGGTTTTATCGGCTTTATTGATGACTATCTCATGCAGATCAAGAAGAGAAGTAAAGGTTTAAGCGGTCGAAACAAGCTGTTGATGCAGGCAACACTTGCAATCGGAGCAGGTGTTTTGCTTTTTTCTTACTCTGGTTTCTCTACAAACATAACCATACCCTTTTTTAAAAAGATATCGCCGGATATCGGCTGGGGATATATATTTTTTACAACCCTTGTGATTGTCGGGACTTCAAACGCGGTTAATCTTACAGACGGTCTTGACGGTCTTGCAATTGGGCCTGTGATCATAGTTGCGGCCACATACATGGTTTTTGCCTATGTTGCCGGCCATATCAGGATCGCTGATTATCTGCAGATCAATTATGTCTCCGGATGCGGGGAGATAACTATATTCTGCGGAGCGTTAGCCGGCGCAGGCCTTGGTTTTTTGTGGTTTAACACATATCCGGCACAGATTTTCATGGGGGATGTCGGCTCGCTTCCAATAGGGGCTGCACTTGGGACAGTAGCTGTTATTACAAAGCAGGAAATACTGCTCGTGCTTGTGGGCGGGCTGTTTGTAATTGAAGCGCTTTCCGTCATATTTCAGGTCGGCTTTTTTAAGATGACAAACGGCCGCAGGATTTTCAAAATGGCCCCTCTTCACCACCATTTTGAATTAAAAGGGTGGGCGGAGCCAAAGGTTATAGTTCGATTCTGGATAATATCGATTATGCTTGCCCTTCTTTCCATGAGTACACTGAAGCTCAGGTAAGAAGGAAATTGTGTAGCCGTTCACGGCTTGAAATTTGAAATTGGAAAGTAGAAATTTGGGAGAAATGAAACGGGTTTACGAGCTGGATGTTTACAAACTGGCAGAAGCGTTATCAGATATGGTCTGGCGCGACTTTGATAAGTGGAACAAAAAGGTTCAGGCCAAATTTCCAATTTCTATTTTCCAATTTCAACGTTCCGTAAACGCTTACTGGAATAGTTATGCAACTTGCTAATAAAAATATTGTCGTAGTTGGTCTGGGAAAGTCCGGGTTTGCGGCTGCCCGTTTTTTAAAGAAAATGGGCGCGTCGGTTATTGTTACAGACAAAGCAGAAGAAGACAAACTGGAAGCTTATGCGCCTGTTTTGCGTGAAATGGGCGTCAAGATGGAGCTTGGGCAGCACAGAATTGATACTTTTGAAAAATCGGATCTCATTATTGTAAGTCCCGGGGTTTCTCATAATATTTTACCGATAAAAAGAGCTGCATTAAAAGGAATACCGATATTGGGAGAAATCGAGCTTGCCTATAGGTTTATACTGGAACCTATTGTTGCCGTGACAGGCACTAACGGCAAGACTACAACCACAACACTTTTAGGAGAGATGCTTAAAAAATCAGGCCAAAGGGTTTTTGTTGGAGGCAATATAGGCAATCCTTTAATGGACTATGTGTACAAAGGGGAAAAGGCTGAAATTATTGTGGCTGAAGTAAGCAGTTTTCAGCTCGACACAATAGATACTTTCAGGCCAAAAGTGGGAGTGCTGCTGAACATTACTGAAGATCATCTTGACCGCTATTCTGATTTTACGGCTTATGCCTGGGCTAAGGCGCGGATATTTGAAAACCAGAAGGAAAGCGATGTTGCCGTCTTTAATGGTCTTGATCCTTTTACAGGTTCGATATGTAAAAATATTAAAAGCAAAAAATTGTCTTTTTATAATCAGATCGTAGATGATGCTGAGATAAATACTTTTTTTAAATCTCTTGATTTTTCAGCCTTAAAGCTTTCAGGAAAACATAACCTGGAAAATGCTTATGCGGCATCGCTGGCAGCGCTGACGATGGGAGGGAGTTTAGAGGGGATACAATCGGCTTTAAGTAATTTTAAAGGGCTTTCTCATCGGCTTGAACATGTTGCCACAATAAATGAGGTTGGTTTTTTCAACGATTCAAAGGCAACAAATGTTGATGCGGTCGCAAGGGCGCTTGAAACCTTCAGCAAACCAGTAATTCTTATTATGGGAGGTCGTGATAAGGGAGGCAATTTCAGAATCCTCAGAGATTTGGTGCGCCGGCGTGTTAAAAGGCTCATTGTTTTGGGGGAAGCAAAAGAGGATATTTTGTTCGCGCTTGGCGATATAACATCAACAAAAGAGGCTTCTTCAATGGAGGATGCTGTTTTGTCGGCATATTATGCAGCGTCTCCAGGAGATGTGGTGCTTCTATCCCCTGCATGCGCAAGCTTTGACATGTATACCAGCTATGCCAACAGGGGAGAAGACTTTTGCAAGGCTGTAGGCAAACTAAATAAAAGCGGGTTGAAATGAAACAAGGCATAACAGGGAAAATACCGGTTTTAACAACCGATGGCGCGGAGTCAGGATATTACGATGTCAAGCTCCTGTTTCCGGTACTTTTCCTTGTGGGAATAGGAATTGTAATGGTTTACAGCGCCAGTTCAGCTCTTGCGCTTAAAGAGCACGGCAGCGATTATTATTTTTTGAAAAAACAGGTCATTTTTTCCCTGATAGGTATCCTTGCCCTGGTTATTTGCAGGCACGTTCCATTGAAACTTATTTGTTCTTTAGCATACCCGATTCTTATTTTAGCCATTGTTTCTCTTGTAGCAGTGAAGACTACAGAATTTGGATATTCTGTGAATGGTTCAACACGCTGGCTGCGGTTTGGTGGTTTAAATTTTCAGCCGTCGGAATTTGCCCGTTTTGCGCTGGTAATCTATCTGGCTTATTCCATGAGCAAAAAAAAGGATGTTCTTAAAGATTTTTATATAGGTTTTTTACCCCACTTTTTTATTCTTTGTATATTTACAGCCCTAATACTTTTTCAGCCTGATTTTGGGTCTGTGCTTATTTTTTGGGTCATTACATGGATTATGCTTTATGTCGGCGGGGTACGCATTTTACATCTTTTGTCGCCTTTAATATTTTTACTCCCTGCTGCTTACTTTTTAATGATTACTTCAGCGTATCGCTTAAAACGTATCATTAGTTTTTGGGATCCGTGGCAGTATTCAATGAATGAGGGTTATCAGATCATCCATTCTCTCATGGCTTTTGGAACAGGTGGAATATGGGGCACAGGAATCGGAAAAGGTTACCAGAAACTGTTTTATCTCCCTGAACCACATACGGATTTTATTTTCTCGGTCATTGGTGAAGAGCTTGGTTTGTGTGGGGTGCTGATTGTCATAGGGCTTTATTCTCTGATCTTATGGAAGGGCATAAACATCGCGAAAAATGCCAAAAATTATTTTGAGTCATTTGTGGCTGTCGGTATTACATCTGCAATAGCTATTCAGGTTTGCATTAATATGGGAGTTGCTGTTGGACTTTTGCCGACCAAGGGGCTTGCATTACCTTTTTTGAGTTATGGCGGGACATCGCTTTTATTCAGTATGGCATCAATAGGAATACTGATGAATATAGGAGCGTCAAGTTTGAAGGGAAAATAACACCTATGCGCATTATTATTGCAGGCGGTGGTACAGGAGGACATCTTTTCCCTGGAATAGCTATTGCGGAGGCCTTTACGGCAAGGGATAATGAGAACAGAGTTCTTTTTGTCAGCACAGGCAAGCCTTTTGAAATGTCGATTTTATCAAAAACGGCTTTTAAACATAAACCTATTACAGCAGAAGGGATCAAAGGCAGGGGAATATGGAAACAGGCTGTTTCGGTCTTAAAAATACCAAAGGCAATATTTGAATCAATCATGATTCTTAAGGATTTCAGGCCTGACCTTGTTATAGGAGTTGGCGGTTATTCTGCCGGACCGCTTGTTATGGCGGCATGGCTTGTGGGCATTAAGATCGTCCTCCACGAGCAGAATATTTTGCCTGGAATTACAAACCGCATTTTATCCGGGTTTGCCGACAGAATATATGTATCCTTTAAAGATACAAGATTAGAGAGATTCCGATGGCTTGCCCCTGTTGAACCGGAAAAAGTACTTGTTTCAGGGAATCCGGTACGCAAGGAGATTCTGCGATCCACAATAGATCAGCAGGATGTAGGTTCGGCTGATCAATTGCAAAAAAAACCTTTTACAGTACTGATTCTTGGGGGAAGCCAGGGGGCTCACAGCATAAATACGGCTGTTTTGGAAACTTTTGAATACCTTAAGGAAAAGGATAAATATTTTTTTGTGCATCAGACCGGATCGACTGACGAACAAGATGTAAAAAGAGCATACGTGAAAAGCGGCATTTCCTGCATGGTTAAATCTTTTTTCGACGATATGGCCAGCCAGTATCATAATGCCGACCTGGTTGTTTGCAGGGCAGGCGCGACAACCGTGGCCGAAGTTGCGGCCATAGGCAAGGGGGTGATTTTCATACCGTATCCTTTTGCCGCCGACAATCACCAGGTTTTAAATGCAGGTTCACTTGAAAATGCAGGGGCGGCTGAAATGATACTGCAAAAAGATCTTAGCGGTAAAAAACTTGCCGAAAGAATCGAGTATTATGCATCAAGTCCTGGAGCTCTTAAAGGTATGGCTTCCAGGGCAAAGTCCATCGGCAGATCCGATGCAGCAGAGGCTATTGTTGACGATTGTTACAGAACTTTAGGGACTAAAGTGAACTAAAGTGCCTAAAGTATATTAAAGTGCCTAAAGTTGAGGAATGCGCCTTCGGCACTGTTGATTTTAAAGTTATACATGAAAGACTACTGAGTACAAAATGACAGAAATCTATGAAGATGGAACGTACTTGGAGAACAAACTCCTTCTATCTTTGGGTTATCAATTAGCACGCCGAAGGCGTACCATAACTTTAGGCACTTTAGATCACTTTAGGCACTTGTAACTTACACATTATGTATCAAAAAAAATATCACATGCACTTTGTTGGAATAGGCGGCATAGGGATGAGCGGTATTGCCGAACTACTTCTTAATCTTGGATACAAGGTTTCAGGGTCTGATATAAAATTGTCATCCATTACCAAGCGCCTGGAAAGGCTGGGATGCATTGTATTTAAAGGGCATTCCGGGGAGCAGATAAGAGGAGCCGATGTTGTGGTAATATCGTCGGCAATCGAGCAGAGAAATCCGGAAGTTGTTGCAGCCGGAGAAATGTCGATTCCCGTAATACCAAGGGCTGAAATGCTTGCCGAGCTTATGCGCTTAAAATACAGCATTGCAGTTGCAGGAACACACGGCAAGACATCGACCACCTCAATAATTGCAAGTGTTCTTGATAAAGGGGGGTTGGACCCAACAGTCGTTATCGGAGGAAAACTGAAAAGCGTCGGTACAAATGTGCTTCTGGGCCAGGGAAACTTTATTGTGGCTGAGGCGGATGAAAGCGATGGTTCATTTCTGAAAATGTCTCCTGCAATAGCGGTAGTGACAAATATAGACAAAGAACACCTTGATTTCTACAAGGACATGAACGCCATAAAGGAGGTTTTTTTAAGATTTATAGATCGAGTTCCTTTTTACGGCCTTGTTGTCCTTTGTCTGGATAATGAGCCGATACAGGGCTTAATCCCAAAAATAAAGAAAAGATTTGCTACATACGGGATGAGCGTACAGGCCGATTTTCAGGCCAGAGATGTATCATTTGAAGGCCTTAAAACCAGATTCAGCATTTATCATCACGGCTTGTTGCTTGGTGAAGTAGTATTGAATCTGCCTGGATTGCATAACGTCTATAATTCCATGGCAAGTATTGCAGTGGGAATTGAACTGGATATTCCATTTAAAAAAATTAAATATGCTCTTGAAACTATTGAAGGGGTTCACCGCAGGCTTGAGGTCAAATGGGAGATAAAGGGAATTACAGTCGTGGATGACTATGGTCATCACCCTACTGAAATCAAAGCAACACTGCAGGCGATTAAGACGTCCTGGCCTGACAGGCGCAAGGTGGTTGTATTTCAACCGCACCGCTATACAAGGACCAAAGCCCTTTTTGATGATTTTACGCGCGCTTTTTACCAGGCTGACAAACTTATACTTCTTCCCATATATCCTGCTGGAGAAGAAAAGATAACCGGGGTTGACAGCCTGTTATTATGCGAGGGAATCAAGGCCCATGGCCACAGAAATGTCGTATATGCAGACAGTGTTTCCGAATCTGTCTTTTATTTGAAAGAAACATTAAGGCAAGGAGATATTCTGCTTACTCTTGGCGCAGGGAATGTATGGAAAGTAGGGGAAGAGATACTGAAAGAGCTGAAAACAACCAGCGACGAGCAACCAGCAGCGAGTAACGAGTAATGCTTAATCCTGACTCAAAAAAATGGCTTGCAAAGCTTTTTGGCAAAAATGTCAAATTCAACGAACCTATGTCCAGACATACCTCTTTAAGGGTTGGCGGGCCTGCCTGGGCTTTTGTAACCCCTGAAAGTTTTGAAAAATTTTTGGAGCTTATCAGGTGGTCTAAGAAAAATGGGATTTACTGCATGGTAATCGGTGGTGGCACAAATCTTCTTGTAAAGGACGGAGGCATAAACGGGATTGTGGTTGTTCTTAAAAAGTGTCTTGACGGCATTACCGGCATTGCCGGAACAGGCGGCGGAAAGGGACCTGTAATTGTTACAGCCATGGCCGGCACAAGGCTTCAGGCTCTTTGTTCTTTTGCCATGGACAACGGTCTTGAAGGAATGAATTTTGCTATTGGCATTCCCGGAACCGTCGGAGGTGCTATTATAATGAATGCTGGCGCTGCTTACGAATCAATGGCCGATGTTATTGATTCTATAAAGGTTTTACTGCTCACAGGGGAAATCAGAGTTGTTTTAAAGCAAAATTTGCAGTTTGATTACAGAAAACTCTCATGGGACAGGAAGATAACAGATATTGATAACGGGCAACCGATTATATTAAGCGGCTGTTTTTCTCTGCGTCCTTCGGACCCGCAAAGGCTGAAAAAACAGGCTGTAGAAATCTTGAAGGCACGCAAAAAAAGACAGCCTTCAGGCTTTCCAAGCGCGGGATGTTTTTTTAAAAATCCTGTATCCGGCAAAACAGCTGGAGAACTTATTGATCTGGCAGGGCTTAAAGGAAAATCGATCGGGGGCGCAAAGATATCATCGAAACATGCAAATTTTATCATTAATAAAGGTAATGCATCGGCAGCAGATATGCTCGCGCTGATGGAACTTGTTCAGGAAAAGGTGTTGAAAATTTTTAACATCGAGCTCGAATCCGAAATTACAATAGTCGGGGGATAAGCATATGCGACAAAACTATTATAAAAACAGCCTGGCAAAAAGGCACGCTAAAGTTATTCGGCGCATTATTTCCTGTCTCAAAATTATGGTTGCGGTTTCCCTGATGACGGCTATGAGCATTGTTTTCATTTTTGGTTATGACCTCTTGACTCAGTGTGATTATTTCAGGGCAAACAGTATAATCGTTAAGGGAACGAACAGGCTTTCCAAAGATCAGATAATTAAGCATGCCAGTATTGATCCTGGAATGAACATTTTTTCTGTAAATCTTTTTGCAACAAGAAAAAGATTGTTGGCACATCCATGGATTGCCGATGCCGAAGTAAGGAGAGAACTGCCGGACGGAATAAATATAAAAATAAAGGAGCATAAGCCTCTTGCCATCATAGACCTTGGCCGTAAATTTCTTATAAACGATCATGGAGAGATATTTAAAGAGTTAGCGGCCTCAGATCCCTGCAATTTGCCGATCATTATCGGTCTTGAGTTTTCTGATCTGGATGTTTCCGGAAAATTCCGCAACATACCTTTTAATTCAGTAATGGATATATTGCAACTCGGGCGAAAGCCGGGATCGATTATCCCAAACAGATTATTAAAAGTAATCAGTGTTGATAGAGAAACAGGCATTACGCTTTATGCATTTAACGGCATCAAAGCTATAAAACTTGGGTATAATAACTATCTGAATAAGTATGAAAGGCTTAAAAACGTTCTTTTCTATATGGAGAAAGGACATATGTTTTCAGATTTTGATACTATCGACTTGAACAATTTAGATCGCATTGTGGTAAATCCGGTTAGAATTGAACCGCCGGCTATTGATTATAAGGAGGCTTAGGATGGAGGGACAGAAAAAGATAATTGTCGGCCTTGATATCGGAACTACCAAGATTTGTGCTGTGGTTGGTGAAGCGTCAGGGAATGGAATAAACATCATCGGGATCGGCACTCATCCCTCAATCGGGCTTCGAAAAGGAGTGGTGGTTAATATTGAATCAACAGTAGAATCGATAAAAAAGGCTGTTGAAGAGGCTGAACTTATGTCTGGATGTGAAATTTCATCTGTTTATGCCGGAATCGCCGGAGGACATATAACCGGTTTTAACAGCCGCGGGATTGTAGCAATAAAGGGTTCGGAAATAACAAAACAAGACGTGGAACGTGTAATTGATGCAGCGCGGGCAGTGGCTATTCCTATGGATCGCGAAGTAATACATGTGCTTCCACAGGAGTTTATTGTAGATGACGAAGCCGGTATCCAGAATCCTGTCGGCATGGCTGGTGTACGATTAGAGGCAAAAATTCATATTGTTACAGGAGCTGTAACATCTGCCCATAACATTATAAAATGTGCAAATCGGTCAGGTCTTGATGTATGTGATATTGTGCTGGAGTCTCTTGCTTCAAGTGAAGCGGTTTTAACCGATGAAGAAAAGGAATTGGGAGCGGCGCTTATCGATCTCGGCGGTGGCACTTCGGATTTGGCTATTTTTTCAGGCGGCAATATCAGGCATACATTCGTACTTGGCATTGGAGGTAACAATCTTACGAACGATCTGGCAATCGGGTTGCGAACACCAAATGCTGAAGCAGAAAATATAAAGAAGAAATACGGGACCTGTATTGCCCGTAATATACATGGTGAAGAAACAATCGAAGTGCCAGGAATGGGTGGGCGTAATCCCAGAAAACTTCCGATACAGATACTGGGAGAGATTTTAGAGCCACGTATGGAAGAGATCTTTATGCTGATAAAAAGGGAAATATACAGGGCCGGCATGGAGAACATTATTTCATCGGGAGCGGTTGTAACGGGAGGTTCAGCCCTTCTGAATGGAGCCGCGGATGTCGCGGAATCTGTATTGCAACTTCCAACACGTCTTGGAAAACCCAGGGGGATTGGGGGCCTTGTCGATATAGTGAATAATCCCATGTATGCTACAGGTGTCGGGCTCGTTATATATGGTGCCAGAAATCAGAGCATAAAGAAATTCAGAATTCGTGACGGAAATATATTTAATAACATTATGAACAGGATGAAAAGATGGTTTAAAGATGTCATTTAAGCTGTAACCGTTCAAAGGTTCAGAGGTTCAGAGGTTCAAAGGTTCAGAGGTTACCAAAATCTGAACCGTCTTACGAGCAAGGTTAAAAGGTTAACGAACCCTGAACGGTGAACCTTTGAACCTCTGAACGCTTATAAATTAACTTATATATAGGGAGGGGAATTATGTTTACATTTGTGGAAAGCGATAAATCTGCAAAGATCAAGGTTATTGGCGCAGGAGGGGCCGGAGGAAATGCAATAAACAACATGATTGATTCCAGGCTCCAAGGGGTAAAATTCATAGCAGTCAATACAGATTCCCAGGCTCTTGAGATATCAAGGGCGCCGATCAAGATCCAGATAGGAGGAAAAATTACAGAGGGCCTTGGCGCCGGCGCTAACCCCCAGGTGGGCAGAGAGGCAGCTCTGGAAAATGCAGATGAAATAAGAGAGGCCCTTAAAGACAGCCATATGGTATTTATTGCCGCAGGATTTGGAGGTGGAACCGGCACTGGCGCTGCGCCTGTTATTGCTCAAATTTGTAAAGATATTGGGGCGCTGACGGTTGCGGTTGTGTCAAAACCTTTTTCATTTGAAGGGAAAAAAAGAACCAGGCAGGCAGAAGAAGGGATTGAAATATTAAAGGATGTTGCCGACACCGTGATTACAATACCAAACGACAGGCTAAGAGGCCTGGCATCCAAAAATGCAAAGATGATTGAAATGTTTAAGAAAGCAGACGAAGTGTTACTTCATTCAGTCAAGGGGATTACCGATCTTATCATGATGCCAGGCCTGGTAAACCTTGATTTTGCCGATATAAGAACAATTATGTCAAAGGCTGGTCTGGCTATTATGGGTATCGGCGTTGCAAGCGGTGAAAACCGCGCAACCGAGGCTGCTGAACGGGCAATATCCCATCCTCTTCTGGAAGATATTTCCATCGCCGGCGCCAAGGGTGTATTAATAAATATAACATGCCCCAGTGATTTGACAATGGAAGAGATGGCGGAAGCTTCAGAACGGATATATAATGAAGTTGGTGAAGATGCGGATATTATATGGGGTGCGGTCGTTGACGACAGTCTTGGTGATGAGTTGAGAGTAACAGTGATTGCGACAGGAATAGGCGATGGTTCTGAATCGTCAAAGCGGAAAAACAGTTTTGACCATAGTCTGAGAGGTAAGGTCAGGGATATAACCCCTGCTGACTTGAAAAATTACGTAGATTATGATCAGCCGACATTTATAAGACAGAAAGAGGCGGTTGGTGAATCCTCCGGTGCCGTATACAGAGGATATAAGGGAATAATAATTGACAACGATCTTGATATCCCCACCTTTTTAAGAAAGAAGGCGGATTAGTTTAATTTTAACAAAACAAGAAAATACAATGTTGAAAAGATGGTGAGGGAAACCGACAAATCACATCGTAAATTTGCTGAATTAGAGATCGGAGCAATACGAAAAGATTGGAAAGGGCGCATCAGGGTAGCGCTTGTATATCCCAACAGATATTATGTTGGAATGTCTAACCTCGGTTTTCAGACAGTATATCATTTGCTCAACCAAATAGATCATGTATTATGCGAAAGGTCTTTCCTGCCGGAGAAAAACGGATGCGCAACAGATCGCATAACTACAATAGAGTCTGGGAGGTCTATTTCAGATTTCGACATAATAGCCTTTTCTCTTTCGTTTGAAAACGACTACTTAAATGTTCTGACAATTCTTGAAAGAGCGGAGATACCCCTGCAATCCAGCCGCAGAAAAGACACCCATCCTTTAATTGTAGCAGGAGGGGTTGCGTGCTTTTTAAATCCTGAACCTATTGCCGATTTTATAGATTGTTTTTTGATTGGGGAGGCAGAGGCAATGCTTCCTCGATTCTTTGAAGTTTTTCTGCCGGAACTATTGAAGACAGACAGAAAGTCGCATCTGAAAGATCTTGCCGGAAACGTTCCAGGAGTATATGTTCCTTGTTTTTACAAAACTACATACAATGTGGATGGAACTATTTGCTCTTTTGAGCCAAAATGTGATGTTCCGGATAAAATCAAGCGCATTTTTATTGAAGACATTTCCCATATCCCCACCTGCAGCGCCATTCTGACTCCAAATACAACATTTCAGCGAACATTTTTAATCGAGGTGAGCAGAGGCTGTCAGCATGGATGCCGCTTTTGCACCGCCGGATATATTTACAGGCCTCCACGATTCAGATCCCTTTATATTCTAAAAAAATGTTTGGAACATGGAGCTTCGCTTACAGACAGGATCGGCCTTGTCGGGGCAGCGGTTTCAGATCATCCCGGAATTGTAGACTTGTGCAGACCGGTTAAACAAACAAACATCAGAATATCTTTCAGCTCTCTAAGGGCTAATGCTCTGTCCCCTGAACTGATATCGGCGCTCAGGCAAAGTAAGGTCAAGACCGCAACTATTGCGCCGGATGCTGGTTCCGAACGGATGCGTAGAATAATCAATAAAAATATTACTGAAGAAGATATACTTGAGGCCGCTGAAGCCCTGGTTTTAAGCGGTATTCCAAACTTAAAGCTATATTTCATGATAGGACTTCCGACTGAAACAGCAGATGATGTTGAAGAGATAATAAAACTATGCGTAAAGATAAAACAACGGTTTCTAAAGTCGAGCAGGATAAAGAAACATATAGGACAAATAACCGTAAGCCTTAATCCTTTTGTGCCAAAACCGTTTACTCCCTTTCAGTGGGTTGCTATGGATGATGAACGCACATTAAAAAAGAAGATAAAGAGGGTAAAGGATGGCTTGAAAAAGGTTGCTAATATAAGAGTTAATGCGGAGATTCCGCGTCATGCTTACATCCAGGCTCTGTTTTCGCGAGGAGATCGCAAAGTTGCAAAGATTTTATCTATGGCCAATCATAATTATGGCAACTGGGCTAAAACTTTAAAATCAACTGATTTAAATCCTGATTTTTATGCACTGAGGGATCGCGCTTTAGATGAATTACTTCCCTGGGATTTTATTGATCATGGAATCAGAAAAACATATCTCAAGACAGAGTACAAAAAGGCGCTGCAGGGTAAAATCTCTGAACCATGCAAGGTTGAATCGTGTACTATATGCGGGGTTTGTAAGAAAAAGGGTTCTGCAATAGCCGCAAGGCTTTTATTAGTTTTTTCATGTCTTGTGGAACAGGTGCTTCAAATGACATACTGATTTTTGTAACAGGATGAGTGAATTCAAGTTGCCACGCATGAAGCATTTGTCTTGGCACAACCTTTATAATATCAGATATAGCCACACCAGGAAGCAGTTTTATCAATGTCTTGCGACCGCAATAAACAGAATCGCCCAAAACAGGATGCTTGATTGCACTGCAATGAACTCGAATCTGGTGTGTGCGTCCTGTTTTTAAATTAATCTCAAGTAATGTTGTCTCATAAAAACGCTCCACGACCTTCCATAATGTCTCTGCGGAACGAGTTTTTCGACTTATTATTGACATCTTCTTTCTATCAATGGGATGCCTGCCGATCGGAAGTGAAATTGAGCCTGAATCAGATTCTATTTTGCCGTGAACAATTGCCAGGTACCTTTTTTTAATCTTTCTTGATTTGAATTGCAACGCCAGATTATTATGAGCCACCTCGTTTTTTGCTACAACCAGTACTCCCGATGTATTCTTGTCAAGCCTGTGTACAATTCCATGCCTTAGTTTTTCTCCCATCTCTTTAAGGCCAGGGCAATGATAAAGAAGTCCATTTACCAGAGTTCCTCTATAATGGCCGGGTGCTGGATGAACAACGAGCCCGGGCTGCTTGTTAATCACTACAAGATGTTCATCTTCGTATATAATATCGATTTCAATAGGTTCAGGCTCAAATAAAACCTGTTCTGGAGACGGAATAAGACCGCATATTTCATCACCTTTCCTTACATGGTATCCCGGCTTTTTTAGCGTCCCATGAACAAGTATTTTTCCCTTGCGTATCAAGCTTGCAGAAAAAGAGCGTGAACAATCGGAAACGCAGGATGCAACAACCATATCAAGCCGCTTTCCGGCATTGTATTCATTAACAAGGATTGTAAAGCATTTCTGCCTGAGGTGATTATGAGGGGAATATTTATTCTGGCTCATCAAACAGAGACTCTATCTTTAACATCATAGCCTCTTCGTTAGTGTTGGCAGCGATCGAAAGTTCACTTACCAGCAGGCTTGTTGCGGTATCAAAAAGCTTGCGTTCCCCAAAGGACAGATCTTTTGTTACTTTAATAAAATAAAGATCTCTAAATACTTCCGCCACGTCATAAATAGATCCGGTTTTAATTTTGTCCATATACTCTCTGTATCGCCGGTTCCAAGTCTGGTTGTTAATTAGAGAATCTTGATCCTGCCTAATAACATCATATACTTTTGCGATTTCTTGTTTGCTGATAACATCTCTTAACCTGACGGATTCTATGTTCCAGGTTGGGATCATGATAATCATATCGTTTTCAAGCACCTTCATGATGTAAAAATCATATTTCTCATCGTTTACCACTCTGCTTTCGATTGCTTCAATCCGGCCAACTCCGTGTGCAGGGTAAACCGCAAGATCACCAACTTTAAACGTGCGAATTTTCTTATCTTTTATGGCATCTATTTTTTTTTGCATTTTTTAGTATCGTTGAACGTCAATATTTCAAGTTTTGCACAGGGTGCAAAATCTGAGTTATTATTTATATCATTGATTAATTTAATAATCAACAAAGAAAAAATCGAGGTTTTAAACGCCGATCCTTATATTTATTTTAAATCAAGTATGATTTTTTTTGTTAAAACAGTTCATCGCATATTTTATGCCTTTGCAAAGAATTGTTATTGTTGCATCCTGAGCTTTTGTGATTACTTGATCCAGATTTTTTTTTTCATTATAACTGAATTCGCTGAGCACGTAATCGGTGGCATCAATATCCTTTATCGAAGATCCAATGCCCATACGAATACGTGAAAAATCGTTGGACCCTAAAAATTCAATTAATGACTCTACGCCGTTGTGTCCCCCTGACCCTCCTTTTTGTTTTATTTGCAGTGTCCCAAAGGCAAGGTCAATATCGTCATGAACAACCAGAATATCTTTGGAGGATATGTTGAAATATTCTTTTATTTTATGAACAGGCGGGCCGCTTCTGTTCATAAAATCAATTGGTTTGGCGAGGATAACATCAACGCCTTCAATAAGACCGCGGCCAAGCAGTGCATTAAACTTTCTTTTGCCGACCGGGATGGAAAAGGAATCCGCAAGCTTGTCAAGCACCATAAAACCGAAATTATGACGGGTCGCCGCATATGTTTTGCCCGGATTTCCCAGCCCAACTACAAGGAATACTTTCTTTTGGGGCATATTTAACCTTTAGGCTCAGGCACCTCTTCTTTGGCCTCTTCTTTGGCCTCTTCTTTGGCCTCTTCTTCGGCCTCTTCAGACACAGCTTCTTCTACAGCCTTTGGGCTGACTATTGTTAGTACCGTAAAATCAACATCTGCAGGGATCTCAATGTTATCTTTAAATGGAATGCTTTTAACATGCACAGAATCACCAACATCAAGATCGCTGATATCAATCTCAATTGATTCCGGGATTTCTATTGGCAGGCATAATACCTCCAGCTCACGTCTTATAATCTGCAAGACGCCTCCCAGTTCAACACCCTTTGATTTTCCTTTGGTTACAACAGGCACTTTGACCTTTATCTTACGATTCATGTCGATTTCATAAAAATCCACGTGAAGGATGCTCCGTCCAACCGGATGCGTTTGCAATTCCTTGATAATCACCGGCTTGGTGTATGTTTCGCCGTTTTGAATCACAAGATTTAATAATGCCTGCCTTCCCTTGCTTTTTTTGAGTGCCAGTTCAAGATCGCTAAGATTAACGGAAAGCAAGATGGTTTTTTTGCCAGGGCTATAAAGGACCGCAGGTATTTGTTTTTTCAGCCGAAGAGCGTGGGCTTGACTATTTCCAACAGATGTTCTGATATTTGTTTTAAGTTCAATTGATTCCAAAAAAACCTCCTTAAAAAATCCTAATAGGCGTTCACAGGTTCAGGGTTCACCGTTCAGGGTTATAAGTTAACCTTCACCAACCCTGAACCTCTGAACGGTTACAAATTATACAAAAAGAGAGTTAACCGAATCACCTCTATAGCTTCGGATTATCGCTTCTCCAAATAATTGCGCAATAGAAAGCACCTTTATTTTATTACATGCTTTAGCTTTGTTGTTTAATGGGATTGTATTGGTTACAACAAGGCTTTTTAAAGCAGATTTCATGATACGGTCGATTGCCGGACCGGATAGCACAGGATGTGAGCAGCAGGCATGGATCTCCTTTGCTCCGTTTTCCGCAATAGCATCCGCTGCCTCGGTTAAGGTCCCTGACGTGTCAACCATATCGTCAAGAATAATTGCCGTCTTTTCAGCGACATCTCCTATTACTGCCATAGCCCTGGCCTTATTGGGAGCATCTCTGCGCTTATCAATGATGGCAAGATCGGCATGCAGGCGTTTTGCAAATGCTCTCGCCCTTTCAGCCCCACCAGCGTCCGGAGAAACAATGACAAGATTGTTTTTAAAATTGGCTGTAATATAATCAAGAATAACAGGAGCGGCAAAAAGATTATCCACGGGAATGTTGAAAAAACCCTGGATCTGAACAGCGTGTAAATCCATTGTAATTATCCTGTTTGTACCGGCAACCGTCAAAAGATCAGCAACAAGTTTGGCGCTGATGGGAACACGTGGCGCTACCTTTTTATCCTGGCGCGCATATCCGTAATATGGCATTACCGCGGTTATTCTTTTAGCCGAAGAACGCTTAAAGGCATCTATCATTAGAAGCATCTCAACAAGGTTTTCGTTTACAGGCGAACATGTTGACTGAATCAGAAAAACATCCTTTGATCTTACATTTTCATTAACTTCAATCTGTATCTCTCCATCGCTAAACCTGCCAACCTTAGCTCCACCAAGAGGAATATTAAGGTAATCGGATATTTCCTTTGCAAGAGATGGATTTGAATTTCCTGTAAATATTGCAAGATTTTTCATTTTATCTACTGTTACAATTAAGGTCTCAAATTTTGGCTGGGGCGGGAGGATTCGAACCTCCGAATGCAGGAACCAAAGTCCTGTGTCTTACCGCTTGACGACGCCCCATAATTCGTCAACTAAATCAGTATTTCAGCCTGAAACACACTCCAGTTATGTTTATTTAAAATGGCGTTATAGGCAATTAGGGCTTTGTTAAAATCAGGAAAGATGCCAAATACGGCCGGACCACTTCCTGACATTAGAGCGCCTATTGCTCCGTAGCTTAAAAGAGTCTCTTTTGCCTTATTAACGTCAGGACATATTGATGCGGTTACGTTTTTAAGATCATTGCACAAATGTTTTTTAATATCAAATATCTTTTTTTTAAAAATAATATCTTTAAGTTTTTCGTTGCAGTTTGTCAATTCTAAATTAAGATTTTTATATATCTCTTTTGTTGAAACAGCAAATTTTGGGCAAACCAACAATATTTGAAACGGTTTCAATCCTTCATAAGCTTCCAGTTTTTCGCCGATACCTGAGACTATCGCGGGTTTCCTGAAAATAAAAAACGGAATATCCGTCCCGATTGAAAGTCCCATAGACATAAGCTTGTCTTGGGATAGAGGTTGGCCGTAGTAGCGGTTTAAACCTAAAAGAACACTGGCTGCATTACTGCTTCCACCGCCAAGGCCAGCCGCGACAGGTATCTTTTTTTCAAGTCCGATTTTCACACCTTCGTTCTTGTGGAGGGTTTTGAAAAAAAGATTTGCTGCTCTTACGGCAAGATTGCTTTTATCTTCAGGCACTTCCGTGTTATTGCAGGATACGGTTGTATGTTTTGTGCCAAAAGAGAGTGAAACCGTGTCATAAAGACTTATACAGCACATAAGTGTAAACAGATCGTGATAGCCGTTTTGTCTTTTTCCAGTTATCTGCAAAAAAAGGTTAATCTTTGCCGGAGATAGGATCTTCATGTGAAATAAAGTTTACTTTGTCATCTTTATAACAATAAATCCCGCATTAATTCTTTTTATCAGCATTTCGATCTGTTCGCCATTTTTTATTTTTTTGATTTGGCTGTGATATTTATCAGGAGTATTTATTCCTATCCGATTTATTTCTTTGATAATATCACCTGGAGTCAATCCTGCTTCAGAAGCTTTGCTGTTCGGCTCGATGGCGACTACGATCACCTCTTTTGCTTCTGATGTTATATTAAATCGGCGGGCTATTTCCGGTGTTATCTTTGACACACGGATTCCGAGTTCATCTTCTGCCCCTTTTTTTGATTTATCGGCATAAAGTTTTGAAGCATCCCTTTTGGCGATTTTTACTTCGACCATTTTTTCTGCGCCGTTACGTAACAGTTTTATTTTAACAAGTTGTCCAACACCGATGTTTGCGATCATTGTGGTCAGATCCCGGCCTGTTTCTACCTTTTTACTATTAACTTCAAGTATAATATCGTTGGGCTTGATTCCAGCTTCATCAGCAGGGTCGCCGGGAAAAACTTCGGCAACAAGAATTCCATTTTTATCTTTAACACCGTAGTATTTTGCCAGCTCTTCGTTAAGATCCTGAATAGCCACACCCAGCCATCCCCGTGTTACCTCTCCGCTTTGCTTAAGCTGCTCAATGATCCCTTTGGCAAGGTTAATCGGAATGGCAAATCCTATCCCCTGGCCGCCTGCTATAATGGCTGTGTTTATTCCCACAACCTCCTTTTTCATATTGACAAGCGGACCTCCGCTGTTCCCAGGATTTATTGAAGCATCTGTCTGTATGAAATCATCATAGGGGCCGGACCCTATGACACGACCTTTAGCGCTGACAATTCCAGCAGTAACAGTGTGCTCCAGACCAAAAGGGCTGCCTATCGCCACAACCCACTGACCAACCTTCAGCGAGTCTGAATCTCCTAACATGGCAACAGGGAGATCCCGACGTGATTCGATTTTAATAAGAGCTAAGTCTGTGTTGAGGTCCTTCCCAATGATCTTTGCATCAAATTCCTTCCCGTTTTTTAGCTTTACCTTTATCTTGTCCGCATTTTCGACAACATGATTGTTTGTTACAATATAGCCGTCTTTATCAATAATGAATCCCGACCCAAGACTTCGCTGTTTAAAATCTCGGGGAGATTGTTCACCAAAAAATTTTTCAAAAAAGTCCTTCATGGGATCATCCTCGCCAAAGGGACTTTTTGAAAAATGACGGAATACTTGGCTACCGCCCTGAATAGTTTTAACAGTTCTGATGTTGACTACAGCCGGGCTGACCGATTCGGCCAGACTGCTGAAGCTTTCAGGCACTGTGAGATAATTATCTGATTTTGCCTCGGCACCAGGTTCCGAATAAGCACTTGAAACAAGCAAAAGCGCAGCCGTCATAAATATAACAGCAAAAAAAGCTTTTTCCATTAATATATTCTTTGTTCTAAATATTTTCATAAATAATTTCCTTATATATTAGGTTGTTGTCATTCTTTAAAATTCTCACGCAAAGCAGCAAAGACCGCAAAGAACAAAAAAAAGAAAATCTTAGCGCCTTAGCGCCTTTGCGTGATTCTTCAACCTTTTGAAGCCATGTTGCCTTCTTGCGTTCACATCAACCTTGAAGTTTCCCTGCCCCTCTATCCTTTTTGTTTTACGTAAGTTATTCTCAAATCATAAAGGATACTTTTGAGCATACTCTCTTCTTCCTTTGTTAGATTCCCACTGGTTTTTTCATCCAACATGCTCAAAATATCTATTGTTTGTTTCCCTATTGCCAGGCTTTTAACCTTTTTACCTGAGGCAGGGTCCTCAATAACGCCAAGGTGTACTAATGCGGATGCATTCAAAGAAATGATAAAAGTGGCAAAATTTATCTCCGGCAGATTTATCTCCGGCTCCTGCTTATCTTCCGGAGCACTCTCTTTTTGCGCCCGATCTTTAACTTGTTCACTAGAAGGTTCCTTTTTATCCTCTATTTCTTGATTTCCTTCAGCAAAAGCCCTGCGGTCTTTAATAGTAAATCCTTTATTTTTTTCGGTCATATCTGATCTCCTTTATAAGCTGCTTTAAAACTTTCGAGACGTTAAACTAAAGCTCGAAATGTGTTACCGAGTTAACCATCTCCAAAGCACGAAGATTTTCAAGCACTTCCTCAGAGATTGGCGTGTCGGTTCTAAGAAATATAATATTCTTTTCACCATCCTTTTCCTGGCCAACCTGCATCTGAGCGATATTAATGTTCTGCTTGCCAAGAACAGATGCAATACTGCCTATAACACCAGGTTTGTCAACATTGTTTATCAGGGTCAGGTGGCCATATGGGATCATCTCGAGACGGAAATTATCTATTTTTACAACCCTGACATCTTTTTTGCCGAATATAGTGCCTGCTATAGTGCTTGTCATTTCCGTAGTAACTACCCGTATAGTAATAAGGTTCAGATAATCTTCAGACTCAGAGCTGAAAGTCTCTTTAACCTTAATATCTCTTTCCTTTGCAATAACCGGTGCATTAACAAAATTTACATTATCCTTAAGCATCGGAGTGAGGATACCTTTTAACACCGCAGTAGAGACAGGCGACAGATCAATGTCCTGAAAATCCCCTGTATACTCAATAAGAATCTCCTTTATAGGA
>Ga0307380_10000752_pt1 | contig 48806 bp, 69 predicted proteins | sample UN3MG_FD_202239 | JGI IMG/M metagenome (GOLD analysis project Ga0307380, IMG submission 202239) | Soil microbial communities from Risofladan, Vaasa, Finland - UN-3 | ecosystem: Environmental > Terrestrial > Soil > Coastal area > Acid sulfate soil | place: Finland: Risofladan, Vaasa | collected... | reverse complement strand
GCCTACGGTCCTGACTTCAACCCGAACGCGCCCAAGCAGGTCGCGAACATCCTGTTCAACAAGCTCGGACTACCCAAGCAGGGCATCTCCGAGAAGTCTGGCGACCCGTCGACGAACAAGGACACCCTCCAACGCCTCGCAGGCATGCACCCCTTCGTTGATCAGATGCAAGAGTACCGACGCCTTGAGAAGATGGACGGGACCTATGCGCGAGGGATGATCCCACACATCCTCTCCGACGGACGCATCCACCCGACGTTCCGCCTCGACGGTACCGAGACTGGACGCGTCAGCAGCGAGAACCCGAACGGTCAGAACATCCCGCGCCCAGAGACAGTTGAAGGCAGGATGGCCCGTGACGGCTTCATCGTCGCGCCAGGGCGCGTGATGATCTCGTTGGACCAGTCGCAGATCGAGCTTCGCGTTGCCGCAGGTATGTCAGGCGATCTTGGGATGATTCAGATCTTCGTAGATGGCGTCGACTACCACCATCGCACCGCCGAGCTCATCGCCAAGGTCGCGTGGGGGATCCACGCAGCGGACGTCACCAAGTACCACCGTACCTACGCGAAGTCTGTGAACTTCGGGCTGCTCTATGGCAAGACCGATGCGGGGCTCGCTCAGCAGCTAGGCTGCACGATCGATGAAGCGGCTGCTGTTCGCCGTGCCATCCTCGGCCACTTCAAGCTGCTGGCGAAGCTCATCCAACAGTTGCTCTACCAGGTGCGCAGGTATGGCTTCGTCGAGGTCCCGTGGTTCAACGGTGCCTCCCACACGCGCCCGTTGTACGAGGCTGGCGGTCACGACAAGTGGAAGAAGATGAACGCGGAGAACTCCAGCATCAACACACCGATCCAAGGGCGCGCAGCTTGGTACACCATCGCCGCGATTCCTAAGATCCACGATTGGATCGACGCGTCAGGCGTCGATGCTGAGATCATCAACACGGTTCACGACTCCATCATGCTCGATGTAGCACGAGCAGATGCTGACGTGGTCATCGACGCCTGCGTCCGGATCATGGAAGGCTTTGACTGCTGGGGGGTGCCCCTGGTAGTGGATGTCGATGCAGGCGAACGGTGGGGCTCGTTGCGATCGATGAACAAAGGGGAGACCCTTCGAGACGCAGAGATCCGCTGGGTAGCGGAGCACCTGAAGGAGACTGCTGATGCTGCTAATTGACCGCGACATCCTCGCCGCTGTAGCTCGCGGCGCGATCGTTATCGACCCGTTCGACCCGTCTTCACTAGGGACCAACAGCTACGACGTTCACCTCGGTCCGTGGATCAAGACCTACCAGGAGCACTTCAGTGGGAGGCACACTGAGCCGCTTGATGTGAATGTCGCGCGCGGCATCGAACTTCATCACATCCCGCGCGTGGGGATGGTGCTCCAACCTGGCGAGCTCTACCTCGCGTCGACCTTCGAGTACACCGAGAGCCACGAGCACGTGCCATTCTTGGAGGGAAAGTCGAGCCTTGGCAGGTTGGGCATGTCTGTTCACGTCACCGCCGGCAAGGGGGACGTCGGGTTCTGCAACCACTGGACGATGGAGATCACGGTCGTCAAGCCGCTGCGTGTCTACGCAGGCATCCGTGTTGCCCAGCTCATCTGGTTCGAGGCAAGTGGACCGCCGATGACCTCCTACAAGGACAAGGCCTCAGCGAAGTACCGCACCCGCGACCCGATGCCGCAACCATCGGCGATGTGGCGGAACGAACTCGACGCCGTCGGAAAGTTCATCCAGTCCGAGGAAGGACAGCGCGATGCGGGTATGTGTCCAGACCCGGGGTCCGACCCCGAAGGCCGGAGGTAGGGTGCTGATCGATGGTCTGCACTACCTCGTGACTTCGGTTGAGGAGCCGACCGACCTAGACGATGAGATATCGATCACCGAATGTGACGTTCAGCCCACCGACGGTGGTAGCTGGGGCCCGTCGACGCTTAAGACCAAGCTCGTGAAGTGGAGCAAACGATGATCAAGTGCATGCGGAATGAGTGTGACAACGAGGCTCGCTACATTGGCGACACCGGAGATCTCGCCTGCGGGCTCTGCCCACTCCGCGAGGGTCGTGACTCGATCAGGATCAGCGACGTCCCCAAGCTGATGGCTTGGGTGCGCGAGCGGTTCCCAACAGGCGATATTGATACCGAGATCCCGCGATGGCGACGGCGAGATCGAGTCTATGTAGGCGTCGCCGAGATGTCAGAGCTACACGCCATCATCGGCCGGCGACCAGAACCAACGAAGGGGACAGGATGAAGTCGAAACTAGACGAGGTGTTCCAGTCAGAACCAATCGAAGACCCACAGGCTCATGTGCGGGCTGCGATCCACATCAACGGTGGCGACCTGCGCACGGAGCTCGAGCGGCTCCCGGCGGACATCGCCCACTACGGCTTCGAGTTCGCCAAGGCCCACAGGGCTTGGATCTCGGCGAAGATGGCATCGGAGGAGATCAAGGCCGCGCACGGTCTTCTTGTTCGTGAGGACATGGAGGCGCTGGGCGAGAAGACAACCGAGGCCAAGATCGACGCCAAGGTCACCGCGCTCAGGATCGTTCACGACGCCCGGGCCGCGCTGATCGAGGCGGAGTATGAGCGAGAAGCGATGCGCGCCATCTGCGACGCCCTGCGCGCGAAGCGTGAGAACCTCCAGTCCCTTGTGCATTTGGCGCGTGCCGAGATGGCAGGGACATCGGGTTTCAGGGAACCTGCGGGGTCTGAGTGATGGGTTGGGAGGATTGGGACGGTGTCGACGAGGACGGATTCGGATACCGCGAGCCTACCGTGTCCCGTGGCAAGTACAGCGGTCGCCGGAAGCCTGACAACGGCCACTCGATCCCGAACATCCGCGCCATCAAGCAGACCGCAGCCGCGCTCCTCGTGACAGGCGAGGGCCTGTCGACCGACCCATTCGGGACCGTCGACGCGAAGCAGGAGGAGTGGATCCCGCTGTCCCAGCTTCACACCAGCAGCGAGGTCAGGGAGGAGGGCGATGAAGGCACGCTGGTGATCAGCACCTGGCTCGCTGAGAAGAAGGGTCTGGTCTAGAAAAAAGTCAGAGGGTCGTGGTAGGAATTTCATCCCGCGTTGACAAGGCGTCGGACAAGCAACTCAACTCACACAGGAACACAGGACATGCCACCCAAAGAGAAGCAGCTCGCGAAGACCACCCAGGCCGCAGTGGTCGCCTACGGAGACTGGTCGGAAGACCAGATGAACAAGGAATCGAAGGAGATGTCGTCGGGAGGCGACTTCTGGAAGGTGCCGGTGGGTCGCACGACCGTCCGCTTCCTCCCCCCGAAGATCGGCTGGCCGAGCCCCTTCGTCATCCAGCACCAGCACTTCATCAACATGCCTGGCGTCGAGAAGGCGATCATCTTCGCTTGCCCCAAGATGCACGAGAGCAAGAAGTGCCTCGCCTGCGAGAAGGCTGACAAGCTCGAGACCAGCGGCAACTCGCGCGACGCCAAGGCCGCGAAGAACCTGCGCCCGTCCAAGCGGGTGATGGCCAACGTGGTCATCGATCCGAAGAACCCGGAGAACTCCGTCTCCATCTGGGCGTTCGGCAAGCGCGTCTACGATGCGCTGAAGGCGATCCGAACCGACGACGAGAACGGTGGCAACTTCCTCGACCCGATCGGCGGGTTCAACATCGGCGTCCTGCGCGTCGGCACCGGCAAGGACGACACCGCCTACACCCTGACGCCTGGGCGTGAGCAGTCGAAGCTCGTGAACATGGACTGGATCGAGATCCAGCGTGACCTGCGGCAGCTCTTGCGGATCCCGACCGTCGATCAGCAGAACAGACTGTTCGACGGTGAGGACCCCAAGGACGTGTGGGGCGACAAGGAGGAGGTGGGTGCCCCCGCTACCCCGAAGAGGGGGAAGAAGGACGTGATCGACGTGGACGTTGACGACGGTCAGCGCACCGCCGAGGACGACCTGTTCGACGATGAGGTCGATCTCGACTAGGGTTCTTTGGGGCTGCTCCAACTCCTGCGTGCTCCATTCACACAGGAGCAGTCCCACCTTTCTGCGATCAAGAGGCTGTGGTGAATAATGCACCCACGGCTGTGGTAGGTGGCGCGTCCACCGGGTTCGACTCCCACTTGATCGCCCATGGCAAACGATAAGATCAAGGCCGTCCTCGATGGCATCATCAAGCGTGCTGGCAAAGGCACAGCCCATCTCCTCGCAGAAGGAGCAGACTCGGACATCGAGGAGGTGATCCCAACAGGCATCGATGTGCTCGACCATCACGTCCTTGGCATCGGAGGCTGGCCATTGGGGCGTATCGTCGAGCTCTACGCCGACGAAGGCGCAGGCAAGTCGAGCGTGCTGTTCCAAGCAATCGCAGGGGTGCAGAAGGAAGGCGGCGTCGCTGTGCTCGTCGAGACCGAGCACGCGCTCGACGCCTCTCGCGCGGCGGTGTTCGGGTGCGACCTCGACCGTGTGATCCTTGCCCAGCCTGACACGCTGGAGGAGTCGCTCCAGATGCTGGAGGCTGCCCTCGAGTCCCTGCCTCGGACGAAGAAGGGCGACCCCCCGAACTTCGTTGGGTGGGACTCGTTTGCGGCAACCCCAACGAAGCGCGAGGTCGAGGAAGGGCTGGACTTCAAGGCATCTGTTGGAGATCGCGCGAAGATGATGAGCACTGCGATGCGCGTGCTCACCGCGCTCGCAATCGACAAGCGTGCGTTCCTCATGATCGTCAACCAGACGCGGGCCGACATCGGGAAGTGGGGCGGTGGCAAGACGACGCCAGGCGGCGCAGCCCTCAAGTTTCACGCGTCGGTTCGTCTCGAACTGTTCAGCGGGAAGTCTGTCAAGGTCGGAACGGACCACGTCGGCAAGCAGGTCACCATGATGGCTGCGAAGACCAAGATTGGTGGGAAGCCTTGGGCCAAGGCGCAGGTGCGGCTCTACTACGATACCGGCTGGTCGAACACGTGGAGCACAGTGAACTTCGCGAAGGACCGCAAGGTGATCCCGAACAACACCGCCGCCACGAAGAAGGCGTATGGGGTGGCCTGCGCGGCGCTGGGTTGGCAACCCGGCTTCGCTGGCAACCACGATCGTGCCGAAGGGGACGAAGGCACCCCCGACATCGACATCGATGAAGAACTGACCGGCGTGACCGGGGATGAGGACTAGATGCCGAACCCACCAGATCAGACGAAGGTCGAGTCGGTCATGGCCACAGCGCTCATCAAGGTTCAGGCGTGCTGTCTGGATGATGACGCGGACTTCAAGCGCGTGCTTGCATCGGTGATCGAAGCGGCGTTGATCTTGATCGCCCTTGACAGACGATCACAGGCATGATCAAACCGATCTACAAGGAGTTTCAATGGCAACGAAGAAGGATCTGCGGAAGGTTCCCAAAGACAAGCGGCCCAAGCCGACCACCGGTCAGAGCGCGGCCACCCGCGACCTCAGCTACGATCTTCTCAGCGATGACGAGAAGGCGCTGGTCAAGGCTCTGGATGGGCGCTCCCATTCAGGCAAGCGCGAGCAGCGAACGATCGCGTGGCTTGCTCGCTTGTTTGGTGGCGATGACCCCAAGCTCCAGACCAGGAACGCGCTGCGCCGCCCTGTGTCGTGCGGCTGGGTGGACAACGTCGGTCGCGGGCTGTATCAGATCAGCGAGAAGGGTCGGAAGCGCCTCTCTCGCACCTGATCTCGGCCATCTGACCCCAAACACGCAAACCGCGTACAACGCGAATTACACCCCGCTACCCTGCATTCTATGACGAAGGTGGCATTTGTAGCCGACGTTCATGTGGCCAACCACCGCAGGTGGGGCGGGGCAATGATCAACGGCATCAACGAGCGTGGAGCCGCGGCGCTGGCTTCGCTGAAACAAGCCAGCGCCCGCGCTGCGGTGCACGAATGCAAAATGTTCGTCGTGCTCGGCGACCTGTTCGATCACACGCGTCCAACACCGCAGCTCGTAGCTGGCACCGCCGCGGCACTTCTCGAAGGTAAGCTGTACCGCCCGGGGATGCGTGTCATCGTCATCCTAGGCAACCACGACGCTCAGTCAGACGGCGAAGGCGATCATGCCTGCGCGTCCCTCGCGCTCATCGACGGCATCGAGGTGATCGCACACCCATCGCTCATCTGTGTTGGCGATGTTGAACTGCTATGCGCACCCTACCTCCCAGGGCTGGCATCAGAGTGGCTACCCAACTCGATGGTCGTCCATGGGAAGGCTACAACCAGGATCCGCCTCCTTGCGACCCACATCGGTATCTGGGACGAGGACACGCCAGCCTTCATGAAGGCTGCCCGCGATGCCGTCGGTATCGGTCAGCTTCGGTTCTGGATGGACGCGGCAGACGTCCACATGACCTTCGCCGGTAATTGGCACGCCTTCAAGCGGTTCGACTCCGATCGCCCCATAGAGTCTCGTGAGCCTGCGCGGACACCAGTGCTCACCTCAGCGGTTATCCCAGGCACGCTCGTTCCCGCAGGCTTTCAGGAACCTGACCAGCATCTCGTTGGGCGGATGATCATGTGGGACAGCAACGATCCAAATGCAATCACTACACACACGATTGAAGGTCCGCGCTTCCACACGCTCACGCTAGGTACGTCACTTAATCCGGCGCGGTGGTCATCTGTTCCTCCAACGCCGACTACGCAGCGCCCAACCTCGCCACCGGCGGGACACGCCGGTGACCGACTCGCCACCCTCACAACCGACTCGAGGTCGAGGCTCTACGTTCGGATCAGGTGCCAACCTGATCAGCTCGTAGAGGCGACCGCGATGCGTGACAATTACCTCGAGCGCGAGTGTGTCGCGTTCGTCGAGGTCATCGAAGATGACACTCTCGTTCGGGACGCGGCACAGGCAGCGGTTGCAGCGTCGCAAGGTGAGGGGCCGGTCGCAGACTATGTGGGGCTGGTCGAGGTAGCACCACCCGGCACACGCGAAGGTGTGGCAGCTAGGCTGGTTGCGTACAGGAAGGCTGCGCTGTGATCCTCGATCTTGTTGGGTTCATGTCGCACAACGCGAGTCAGGTCGAGCTTCCTGCTCGCGGCGTTGTCCTGGTCACAGGACCCAACGGTTCTGGCAAGAGCGCGTTCATTGAGGGAATCTCGACGGCCTTGTGGGGGAAGACTTTGCGCGGTGCGCGCTGGTCGCCCTGGCGTTTCGAGGAGAGCGGACACGTTGAGCTGCGTGATGCCGGCCTGGTGGTCACGCGAATCTGGAATGGCAAGACCAAGAAGCTCGAGTGGTCGCACACCAACGACGGCGGAGTCACCTTCGACACCAACACCAAGTCGCAGGAGTCGTTGGACTCTGTTGTTGGGTCGCACGAGGTGTGGCGTCGGACGTGTGTGTTCAGCGCCTCTGACGCGGCTCACTTCACGCTTGCGTCTGACTCCGAACGTAAGGGCTTGCTCGAACAGCTACTCGGCCTTGGCTGGTTCGACCGCGCCCTCGATGCCTGCCGCGCCGATCTGCGCGTGGCACGAGGCTCCAAGGGTGCCACTGAGCGGGACCTAGAGATGTGTGGCGCACGGGCGGCCTCCCTAGAGGAGAACATCGTCACGTTGGAGACGTTGCTTGCGGAGACACCACCACCACCAGATGCCGGTCTTCGTCGCGTTGAGCTCGCGAAGGTTGAAGGTCATCGCAGCGAAGTGGACGATGAGCTAGCTGACCTGCGCCGCGAGCGAGATCTCCTTCTCGCTGAAGATGGTGCCGCACGCCAGAAGGTCGCCGCCGCCGAGGCCCGGCTGCTGCGCCTCGCCGATGATGCGTGCCACACCTGTGGTCAAGCTATTGGCAAGAAGCTGCGGCAGACCTTGCACGACGAGGTCGTCTCAGCTCAACAGACAGCCGAGGATACCCGCGTGTCCAACGCGACACGTCTCGACGAGATCCAGTCCTCGACGGAGGAGCTCATCGAGGAGCGTGACGGCTTGTCTTCGATCGCAGACAGCATTCGCACCGGGCTCAACAATGGTACAGCGGCACGCGCTGCCTACGCCCGCATCGAGGCGCCGTTGAAAGCTCAGCGAGTCGAGCGCGAGACTCTCGACGGGAAGCTGCACCTACTCGAGCAGAAGCGCGCGACGGTCACCTTGGACGTTGTTGAGCTAGAGGCGTGCGAAGGCATCCTGGGCGTTCGCGGTGCTCGCGCCCATGTCCTAGGGCAGACCTTGGCCAGCATCGAGGCGCGGACCAACGCGTGGCTACGCAAGCTCGCATCGACGATCACTATCAACCTCCGTTCCTACACCGAGAAGAAGTCAGGTGGCACCATCGATGCGATCTCCCTCACTCTGGTTGGCGCTGGCGGAGACAGCGGATACCTCGGGGCTAGTGCAGGTGAGCGCCGACGGGTGGACGTTGCGCTGCTCCTGGCGCTGGCTGAGCTCGCGAGCGGAACCAACACCGGAGCGCAGTGGGTGTCGCCGATCTTCTTCGACGAGGTCTTCGACTCCCTCGACGCGGATGGCAGAGACGCCGTGAGCGACCTTGTCGCTGACCTTGCCAAGGACAGGTGCGTTGTCCTGATCACCCACGATGAGCATGTGGCCTCGTGCGCTGCCGACCTGCGCATCCATGTTGACCGGGGCGAGGTGTCGTGATGTTCTGCCTAGATCTTGCGCCCCTTCATGCCTACGAAGACCGAGCGCGAGGATGCCTTGTTGCTCGCCAACATGATCCTCGACGCGATGGCTCGCGGTCTTCCACCACCGCTCGTTACCGAAGACAGGGCGTGGCTCCTCGCCGCGACCCTGCGGTTCCTTGTCTCGAAACGCGGAGTCTCCCTTGACTGAATCAACCGTCCTAGTCACGCATCGGATCCCAGGCTTCCACTGTTGGCCGAACGCGCCTGGTGAGGTCGCCTATCTGTCCAACACGCACCGGCACCTGTTCCTGATGATTGCTGCGTGGAAGGTGGGCCACGATGACCGGGATGTGGAGTTCCATACGGCACAGGCTTGGATGCGGAAGGTCTACGCGCCCAACACCGACTTCGGTGCCCAGTCGTGCGAGATGATCGCGAAGGACATGTTCACCAAGCTGACTGAGGCAGGCCACCGTGCGCCCGCTTGGATCGAGATCTGGGAGGACGGAGAAGCTGGCGCGAAGGTGGTGTTCTCGTGAGCGTCTTCGACGCGGCCCCAGACTCGCGAAAGGTCTACCAGATCGAGACCACGAACTGGTGCAACGCGACCTGCACCTACTGCCCGCAGCCCACGCACGCACGCAAGCGAGGCTTCATCGAGGAGGCGACGCTTCGTGCAGCCATCGCCTGCATGGAGAACAAGGTCGTCTCTCTACATCACTTCGGCGAGCCCCTCCTCCACAAGAAGCTGGAGCGGCTGATCGAGGTGGCGGTCGAGCTCGGTGTCACCGTCGGCTTCTCAACCAACGGCAAGGGTCTGGTGCAGGCACGCCTCGAGCGTCTTCGCGATGCAGGGCTGTCGTGGCTGCGCCTGCACACCGATCCGTTCGGCGTGCGCCTCAAGAGCTTCGCTATCCCCGAGGGGCTGGAGTTCACCGAGCACCGACTGCTGGTGAAGTCGGACGCCCCGAAGAAGGAGATGGTTTCGTTCAGTGGGTACCTCGACCTGCCTCAGCACGGCGGTGCCCAGCGTTGCTCCTACCTGAAGGACTCGTGGCAGGTTGTGCTCTGGGACGGCTCGTTCGCCCTGTGTTGCCATGATGTCGAGGGCTCGCAGTCACTCGATCTCTGTAAGGACTGCGATGGGTACGTCTTCAACAGTCCGCGTGACTGGGGCAACTACGACGGATGAAGATCCATCTGCTACCGATCGAGCCGCTTGAGGAACGGTACAGCGCCCAATGGCTGCACTGGTTCCCACCGAAGCTTGAGGAGCTCGGCTGTGAGGTCCACACCGTCATGGGTGCACCGACTCAGCTCGCGATCAAGCAAGGCCAGTTTCTCGACGTGGTCGACACCAACGTGTTCAAGGCCACCCAGCTCGCTGCGTTCGCGCACGATCTACAACGCGGCGCTGTCCGTGATGGGGACTGGGTCCTGCTCCTTGATGCCTGGAACCCTGCGGTCCTCCAGCTCGCGTACATGCGTGACCTCGGCGCAGTCAAGTTCAAGATCGCGGCGTGCTGGCACGCCGGGTCATACGACCCGTGGGATCTCCTGGGTCAGCACCCGACGATGAAGGACTGGGCGCGCTACGCAGAGACCTCCATGCTCGCCGCGGCTGACCTGTCGTTCGTCGCCACGCACGCTCATGCCTCAATGCTGGAGGGCGCTCGCGCCACCGACACCGGCAGCATTCGCGTCACAGGCTTCCCGCTCTACGCCGAGGACTGGTCGCGTCGGTATGAGCTGTGGGGGGCGCGTTCGCGGCGGGTGGTGTTCCCGCATCGCCTCGCCCCTGAGAAGGACCCAGTGTTCTTTGACATGGTGCGAAGCGCCTACGGCGAAGCCTACCCAGATGATCAGGCGGTCGAGTGGATCAAGACCAAGGAGGTCTGCACGACCAAGTCGGACTACTACCACATGATCGGCGGATCACGTGTGGCCTTCTCGTCTGCACTCCAGGAGACGTGGGGCATTGCGATGTTGGAGGCCGCGTCGCTCGGAGCACACCCTGTTGTTCCCGACCGTCTCTCGTACCGAGAGATCTTCGGGTCTTGCTACCGCGACGTCGAGCACGCTGTTGCACAGGTACGCGCAGGGTTGGAGGCACGCGAGCCTTACCAGCTCGACACACATCGTTGGACGCATGCGATCAGGAACATGGTCGCGTGCATGGAGGAGTTAGATGACCACGCCGCCACACCCAGCCGGTGATCATATCGGCGTTACCAAGCGCGCGCTCTGGTACGGGCTCGAAGTCGAGGGCCCACAGTGCCTCGGACGTCCCACAGCCTTCCTCGACGCCTGGCCCGGCCCGGATGACCTGCGCGACATTCTCGGACGCATCGACTGGGCGGAGGTGACGCACATCTTCCTCACCGAGAACTTCGAGGCGTTCGACCAGTTCGAGGAGGCGCTCCTCAGCGCGTGTGTTGGGGGTCAGGTGGCGATCACCATCGGCACCTTTCCACATCGTGTCGAGCGCCTGCTCAACCTCTACTGGATCCGCTCAGCGCGACTGATGGTGCGCGCGAACATGGAAGCTCGCTGGATCAGGATGCTCCGCAAGGACGACCAGGTTTCGGTAGGCCTCCCGTACGATCTCGTGACGTGGTCGGTTGATAGCGGTGTGCGGTCGGTTCCTGAAGACTACGCCGGGGACAAGGCATGAACGGTCCTGCTGGGCACGTCACGATGATCGGGCTCATCGGTGCGGAGAGCGTAGGTAAGAGCACGCTGGCATTGCTCCTCACTGGGCGGCTTCGCACTCACGGTGTGCGCGCCGAGCTCGCCGCAGAGGCGGGGAGCAAGCGCCCGTTCCCACCTGAGTACCTCGACGTCTACCCGGCGGCGCACTACCACATGGTGATGTCGAAGATGGTGGCCGAGGCGCACGCGGTCCTGAGGCCGAACGTCGACTTCGTCATCTGCGACCGCACCCCGCTCGATCTAGCTACCTACTACCACACGCGCTTCCCGAAGTGGCCAGGCAGGGAGGCCCTGCTCATGATGGCGAAGGTGTGGGTCGAGCAGTTCGACCAGCTCTACTACATCCCCACCGATGGGCTCGTCTACAGCGAGGATGGGCACCGCGCCCCGACTGCGGAGAACGACTACCGTGAGCGCGTCGATCGCGAGCTCGATTGTATCGTCGACTCGCTCCGCGTCCCAGTCGAGCGCGTTGACGAGGGTGACCATCGAGCGCGATCCGAGTACGTGTACCAGCACGTCCTCGCAACCTTCTTCGGGAAGTCACGTCCCCTGCGCGCCTACCGTCAGGTCAAGGACTGGCTCAGCTCTCGTGGCTGGCGCGTCGTCGAGGTCCGCCCGCAAGGGTCCCACAGCATCATGCGCTTCCACCCAGCCGGTGATCACGACGACATCGATGCCATGGTGGTGGTGGACGGTGACGCGGACTATGCGATCAAGGTCCGTGCGGACATCGAACTCAGCCGCGCACACCTAGAGAACATCGTCCAGGCTGACCTCGACCTGCTCGTCACGCCGCACGGCATGGAAGCGCACGAAGCGTGAAGATCTACCTCTCGGCTATCGAGTCGTCCCTTGATCATTCACTTGCCGTCACACGCGCCCAGGTGCCGTGCCTGCTGACGTCGTTCTACTACTGCTCGTGGAAGACCGGCCTTGGGCAGAGGCGCGCTCCGTGGGAGCGCGCACTTCGGCAGGCCAAGCTCCGTCTCGCAGACTCTGGGGCGCATACCTTCCGCACAGCAGGGATGGGGATGCGGACAGGTGAGGGAGCGGCGACGGCCCTCGACACCGACACCGACGAGTTCCTAGACGCCTACCTCGTGTGGGTCAAGGCGACCTCGCACGCGAAGCTGATCGACTACTGGGTCGAGCTCGACATCGGTGTGCTCTCTGGGAGCACTTGGGTCGCACAGCAGCGGCTGAAGTTCCTCGCCGCAGGGCTGGGGCACGGGCTCGTCCAGGTCTGGCACTCGGACGAGCACGGCTGGGACGATTGGATCGCGTTGCTCGAAGAGGCCCGTCGTCCTGGTCGCTCCAACTACGTGGCCATCGAAGGGCACAACACCTCAGTGCGCGAGCCGCATCGGTACGAGAAGTACCTGAAGGCGGCCTACGATCGCGGCGTTCGCGTCCACGCATTCAAGATCACAGGTCACGAGGACCTGAAGCGGTGGCCGTTCTTCTCGGTCGACTCCACGTCGTGGATCTCGCCGACCATGTACGGCTGCGACATCCAGGTCGTGCGCACCGGTGGTGTCACGCACTCGCGCGCCAAGTCTCAGATGCCAGGGCAGCGCAAGTCGTACCTCGCCTCGACCACAGGGATCGTGTCGACGATGCGGTCCCGCGTCGACGTGCTCGTTCGCAGCGCCGAGGCGTGGGTCACCTCAGAGCGCCAGCTCGACGAGATGTGGCGGCGTCGCGGCGTCGATTGGGACCATGCTATCTTGCACCCGAAGGTGATCATATGAGTCAGAGCCAGAGCGTGTCGTGGGGTGACGGACTGAAGGTCGAGCTGATGAGGCTCGACGCGATGCGGCCGAACCCTTGGAACCCGAACCGGATGGACGAGGAGACCTTCGCCAAGGAGATCCTCAGCATCCAGAACAACGGCTTCGTCGAGCCGATCAAGATCCGCGTCACCCCTGACGGCGAGAACGAGATCATCGATGGGGAGCATCGCTGGCGCGCATCCCAGAAGGTGGGGCTGGTCGAGGTGCCGGTGGTCAACCTCGGCACCATCAGCGACGAGAAGGCGAAGAAGCTGACCATCATCGCCAACGAGCTGCGGGGAGCACCCGAGCCCGTCCTGCTCGCCAGCCTGATCAAGGACCTGAGCGAAGGGACGACGCTGGAGGCGCTCGCCCTCGAGCTGCCTATGTCGACCACCGAGCTCGACGCCCTCGTGCAATCCACGACGCCCTTCGACTGGGCAGCGATCGAAGGTGGGCTCGCGACGACTCCCACGAACGGAGGCGGCACCGCTGTGGCGAACGCCGGCGACAGGAAGTTCCAGCTCGGCACGACCAAAGGCACGGTCGCCGCGCGCCTGCATGACGAGCTCATGGCGGAGTTCAACCGGAGTGCGGCCGCAGTCGGTTCGACCAATCCCGAGACCGTCCTGCGACACTGGCTCTCACGCCTCCAGGCAACGATCCCGAGTGCGGACCAGGAGGCAGCGGCAACGGTCGCGTCCACACCTCCTCCTACCAAGCGCGCGCGCAAGATCAAAGGGGCCTCCTCGTGACCATCACCATCACGCGCCGGCTGGAGATCGACGCTGGCCACCGGCTGATGAACCACGAGTCAAAGTGTCGCAACGCTCATGGACATCGGTACGTCTTCGAGATCGAAGTCACGGCCCTGAGCCTCGATACCATCGGCCGCGTGATCGACTTCAGTGTCATCAAGACGGAGCTCGGCGGCTGGCTCGACAGGAACTGGGACCACGGGTTCCTCTACCAGAAGGGCGACCCGATCCAGACTTTCCTCAACGAGTATGCCCAGAAGGGCTACGAGATGGAGACCACCCCGACCGCCGAGAACATGGCGCTCGAGTTCCTCGGCGTCGCCCGCGAGCTCATGGCCAGACACGAGATCCAGGTCGTCTCGGTCAAGCTCTGGGAGACGCCAAACTGCTTCGCCTACGTGCGGTGACGGCGCGCGCGGCCCTCTTCTGGCGACACGTCCGCCGCGACCCTACGGGCTGTTGGCTGTGGACTGGGGCCGAGGCAGAGGGCACAGGCTACGGGATCTTCAACGCAGGGGCGCAGGCTGTAGGAGCTCACGTATACGCGTGGGGACTGGCCAACCCCGGCGTTGACCGCCGGGGCCTTATCGTGCGGCATACGTGCGATGTGCGGCTCTGCGTGAACCCCAAGCACCTGCTCCTAGGGACCCAGCAGGACAACGTCCGCGACATGGACGAGCGCGGGCGACGGGTGAACAACCCGCGCCGCGGGGAGGCCCACGGGAACGCCAAGCTCACCCTCGAGCTGGTGCTCGCCGCCCGGCGTGCCCATGCTGCAGGCGAGTCCGTCCGGTCAATCGCGCGCCGACTCGGGGTGTCCTCCCCTACGATGACCTCAGCGATTCGCGGCAAAACTTGGAGATCGAAACCATGAGCAAGAACTACGTCGTAACCGAGATCTTCCACACGCTCCAAGGTGAGGGCTTGTGGTCTGGCCGACCAGCCGTCTTCATGCGACTCGCCGGGTGTAACCAATGGAACGGGATCCCGGCCGACAGGCACAAGGGATCCGGCGCATGCGCCATGTGGTGCGATACGAACTTCGCGAAGGGATCCAAGATGGATCTCGAAACCGTACTCACACAGCTCGACGCTGCCTGGGCAACTCATTCGCTACCTGAGCCAGGTCGGATGGTCGTCATCAGCGGTGGCGAACCAACGCTCCAGATTGACGAAGCCCTGATCGTCGAACTCAAGCGAAATGGTTGGTTCGTCGCGATCGAAACGAACGGCACTATCGACAACCCTGCACTCGCCCTTTGCGATCACGTTTGCGTCTCCCCCAAGCGCGGGTCCGAGCTTCTGGTATGGACGGCCGCCGAACTCAAGGTTATCCTCCCAGGCGGCATCCCAGGCGGCCCTATCGAACACCAGTGGTCAAACGCCGATCTCGAGTATCTCTCAGTCCTAGGCATCTGGTCGCACAAGTTCGTCCAACCCCAGGACATCACTGAGGCGTCCGCAGTCGAACAGACCTACCTCCACACCATCCGCACCGGCAAGCCAGGAGAGGTCCCGAGCGGCGCTGGTCAGTTTGAATCGAACGTCCAGACCTGCATCGACTTCATCGGTACCCACCCCGGCTGGCGCCTGAGCTACCAGGTGCACAAGATCTTAGGTGTGAAGTAGACCCTGGTCACGCCGCCGAGACCGCTCACGCTCAATCGTGCGCTGAAGAGGCTTCTGGTTGCTCAGAGCTGCCCACCCGTGACACAGTTCCACACAGCCATGGGTACCTCTTCAGGACGCGTTGACCAACCCCTCTGGGACAAGCTCCTGGAAGCCTACACAGACGACCCCGGGAACCACTCATCTGCGGCGCGTCATGCCAACGTCCAACGTCGTACCGCGCGTCGCGCCTGGGACATTGGCTACCCCGACCGACCGTGGGGCATCAAGCCAATCCGCCTTATCATCAAGGACTTGGCAGAGCTCGCCCGTTCCCGACTCCAGCTCGAGGCCGACCAACTCGACCTCGATCAGGACAAAGCAGAACTGGAAGCAGAACGAGATCGCGAACGCGCACGCCAACACGCGCTTCAGTCCCGTGAGCAGGAAGGGAAACTGATCCAAGCCACTCGCGTCGCCACTATGAACGCTCTCGCCGCAGCGATGAAATCGGCCGAGGGTCTTGGCCACGCGATGACCAAACTGGGCGGGAAGCTGATCGAAGTATCGCTGAACACTGAGTCTTTGACGGACAAGCAGATGGCGTCCCTCTCGGGCATCATGCGTCGATACTCCTCAACCCTCCGCGAACTCTCCTCTGCGGGGCAGACTGCGATGCAGATGGAGCGGCTGTACCTGGGCGAGCCAGGTGAGATCATCGGGGTCATCTCAGAGCTCGACACGATGCCGATCGCAGACTTGGTCAAGATGGCTGGCTACCAGGACGAGGTCCTACGGCGCGCCCAAGCTCGTGGCCTGGTGCTCCTTGAAGGAGGCCTCGACAAGAAGGCCACCGGCGAGTAGGAACGCGCCCCTCGTTTCGACAAGGCATTGGGTATGGCGCCCAAAGACCAGACCAAGAAGTCGCCGCTGACGAACGCAACCGATCTCGCTCGTGACGCTCAACGACGGCTCTACTCGCGGCGCGGGTACGATGGCCCGCCGACTACGAACCAGGGCCCGCGCCTGCCTGACCGACCGATGTGGTGATCCCATGCCGCGCTTCTTCCGATGCTTCCAGCGAGGTCTGCGTGTGCTCAGCCATTGGCGTATTGGCACACCCGCCGACTGGTGCGCCGTCAATGAGGACACGCACCCGACGGCGTGTGGCTTGAACATCACCGGCCTCACAGTGATCTGCTACGTCCCAGAGCGGGTGACGTGCCTGTCCTGCCAGACTGAGCTCGTCGCTCAGCTCCTTCGAGACGAGCTCGCACTCGATGATCTTCAAGCTCGGTGGGCCATCAGGGGCTGATGACGTTGACGTTTGCGGACCGCTGAAGGAGCCTTCGACCTGTGAAGTACGGGGCTGAGCCCGAGGAGAACCGAGGCAGTCCGTACGGGGGTGGCACCTGGAAGAACCCGTACCTGCGGGACGGCGAGGTCGTCAAGAGGTACCCCCCGGCTCGGCGAGCGGCGCGCCTCGCGACGTGCATGCGGGTGCTGGGCCACCCGCTGTCGATCATGATGGAGTGGGCAGAGGTCGTCGGTGCGCCACCAGCACTGGCACCCATCGAGACCGCAGCGCAGGCTGAGGCGGTCGGAATCCAGCCAGCCCCCGACAAGGCAAAGAGCATGGCAGAACAACGTGCAGTCGCCGCTCATCGTGCGGCGCTAGAGAAGTCGATCGAGAAACTCGCGGCCCGGCGCACCATCGTGAAGGACGAGCTGGACGAGCTGGAGTCGGAGCTCAAGTCGCTCCTCGCGATGCTGAAGGCGGCAGGCGGGTCACCCGTCGAGGCTGCTGAGGAGCCGAAGGGCAAGCGCAGTGCCAAGGGCAAGCGCAGTGCCAAGGGCAAGAAGGCGAAGTCCACGAAGAAGCTGACCGCAGCCAAGGCATCAGGGCCCTCTGCGGTTGCGCTCAACTTGGCGTCCAAGGGCACGGTGACGCCTGACCTGCTCGCGGATGAGACCGGGCAGACCAACGTGCAGGCGAGCAACGTGCTCGGCCGGCTCGCCCGCGACGGCCTGCTCAAGCGCACCGGGCGCGGCGAGTACGGTGCAGCATGAGCACTTGGCGACCGTGTTCGGTGTGTGGCGTCCCCGTGATCGGCATGACACGATGAGCTACAACTCCAGGGTCGAGCTGCTCCGCGAGGAGATCGACAAGCTGACCGAGAAGCTGAAGGTCAGCGAGGAGGTGCGGCTCGCCCAGGCTGCCCACATCGTCCGGTTGATGGCCGAGGCAGAGCACCGAGCACCTGCTCGACCTCGCCGCCGCACTGGAGTCGCTATGACCCCCACCGAGATCCAGGCGGACAGGGCAACGTGTGACGCGGCTCCTGTCGAAGTCGAAGCGGACATCAGCTACGGAGGCTATGGTGACTGCGCCGCCCCGTTCGTCGTGAAGTCGTGCGTCGCATTCTACGACGTCGCGCGCACCCGCTGGCCCCTCGCCCTCGACGCCATCGAGGAGCGGGACAGGGAGATCGAGCGGCTCAAGGCAGAGCGGGACGCCTACCGCGCCTGCCTCACGCCCGAGCGGGTCGAGGCGCTGGAGGGCATGAGGCGCGGGTACCTGACGCGGGTAGGTATCGCAGCCATCAACGCCCTGATCGCGCTGGCCAAGGAGACCCCGTGAGCAGCCAAACGATCGAGGAGATGCTGAGGGAGTTCGGCGACTCGCCGTTCACGTATGCATCGGTTGCTTGCGCGGGTCGGAACGCTCACACGCATCAACAAGGCTAGGGTCGATGAGTAAGGTTCGACGACAGATCAACTTCGACTTCGAGACCGAGCTCGCCGCTGTGTTGCGGCGTGCTGAGCGGCTCAAGGCTGCGGTCGCAGGGACGGCTACGATCACGCCGGTGGATGTGAAGAAGTGCATGGTCAAGGCGCACAGCCGCGTGGCCCACACCCGCTACGTGATCACCATCGGGAGACGGAAGTCATGACCGACACCCGTCGTGCACGGGCCATGAACCGTCCGGTGCTCAGAATCCCAGGACACGACATCGACCGCATCGATGTGGACGCTGGCATGCGCGAGCTCCGGGCGTGCGGCTACGACGATCCACATACGGTGATGGTCATCCAGTACGCACTGCAGCGCTGGGCCAACGGAGAGGAGGAGGCCGCCCAGCGTGGTGCCATCGATCGTAGCTTTCACGGGATCAACCTCACCTGCTGGATAAGGGTTGTGGCTGCGGCTCGTGCCTCCGGAGAGGCCGGGACCAAGGCTGCGGCCAGGAAGAACAAGCCATGACGAAGCGGCTGACCGACGAGGATCTGGACGGGATCGCCCACCCCAGCTAGGCTCGCCCGATGTCCCGAACCTGGCGCTGGCTCCTCGTCCTCGGCTACCCACTGCTCGCGGCGAACGCGCTGATAGCCTTCCTGTACGCGGTGCTCTGGTGCCGAGCTCACCGGTGGGCGTGGCGCGCGGGCGTGCTCACGTTCATCGCTCGACGCACGATGATCGGCAACCCAGGGGGCCAGGGCTGGTCGTGGATCGTCGGGTTCTCGTCTGAGGCAGAGCGCGACCGCAGTGACCTCCGGGTCCATGAGTTCGGGCACGTCGTGCAGGAGATGGTGTTCGCGGTGGCCGGTGTGCCGCTGGCCCTGGTCCCCCTCTCGGCCGACCGTCCGGTGCTCGGGGCCGTGGTCGGGCTGACCGCCGGCGGGGCTGCGTTCGCCCTCGTCTACGGTGCGACGTTCTTCTGGTACGCAGCCCCTGAGCTCACCCGCTGGGTCTGGGCCAAGGTCACAGGGCGTGGATCCCAGGTGTTCGACTGGCGACCGGCGTACATGAAGATCCCGTTCGAGAAGCAGGCGTACGCCAAGCAGGACGCGTACCGCTATGCCTCGGTCGACCAGCGCGCACGGACCTGGGGGCATCGGTGATGTGGGTCGTCTGCTCCGCCTGCCTCGGCGCGGTCACGGTCGCGTTCCTGATGATCGTCCACCTCAAGGGCCGACTCGAAGACGCCCTCGAGCGGGAGCGCTACGAGCGCAAACGCCGGGTGGTCGCAGAGGACCAGCTCTGCGAACTGATCGACCGAGAGGTTGGGCCACAGCTCGCCCGGAATCGTAGGCGCGTGTCGGAATGGGCTGACCGGTTCGACAAGGCAGCCCGCGATGACGACCATGGTCCGAACTAGACCACCGACCCTCCGCGTGATGGCCGACCAGCGTGACGTCGCGCGCTCACGCAGGCGTCGTCTGCTATGGCACGTAGCCCTCGGTGTCGCTTGGGGTCTTCTCGTTGCGTGGGCGGCTCCGTGATGGCCAGCCCGAACAAAGGATCCTGAACCGTGGCAAACAACTACTTCCAATTCTCATTCCTGATCCCACTGCGTTCCAAGAAGGAGCGCACCTGGCTCCGCAAGTTCTTCGACGAGAAGCCCGTGGGCTTCTGGACCCTCGATCAGATCAGTGACTGCGAAGATGTCGAGGACCGCTGCGTCGGATTCGAGTACGAATTCGAGGGCGATGATGACGTGGTCATCTACGCCACGGAGACCGGCGACACTGAGCAGGTGGTCCAGATTCTCAAGAAGTTCCTTCTGGAGTCGGGAACCAAGCTGACCCATGTCGGCTTCACCTATGCCTACACCTGTAGCTCACCGCGCCCCGACAATTTCGGAGGTGGGGCGATTCTGGTGAAGAAGGGTGCGCGGTTCTGCAAGGTTGAGTACGTCGATACGGCGGAGTGGCTCGCCAAGAAGGTTGGGTAACCATGAAGGCAACCTGTCCCACAAGAGTAACCGTTGCGCTCATGTCCCCGACCACTACCGGAGGGTCCTCAACATCGAAGCCGCGATACGGCATCCGCGACGAGCAGCTTTGGTCCAAGCGGAACTACCTCGTCTGGGATGAGGCTCAGGGCCGCAAGGTCTGGGCACGCCAGCCGTTCTACATCGAGCACCGCGCGACGGCGGGCATGCCGCTCTTGGTCCGGCCTCTGTTCACCCAGGCGCAGGTGCGCTGGGTTGTCGAGCGGATGCTGTACTTCATTGAGGTTGTCCCCGACCACTACCGGAGGGTCCTCAACATCGAAGCCGCGATGGCACGGTCGTTCGACAACCGCGACTCCTGGCCGGAGGACCAGTCCAGGAACAGCTCGCTGATCGCGCTCTCCATCGAGAGCGGCTTCCAGCTCGGTCAGGCTGTGGCCGACATCCTAGAGTGGCATGGGGTCCTGGTTGACGGTACCGACATCGACCAAGACGCGCTTGAGCTCTGGCAGGTGGCCGCTACGCTGTTGGCTGAACCCCTATAGCGCGCTGGTCGCGTGCTAGGGTCGAGCTGGTGCTCGTTCGGTCGCAGGTCAGTAGGTCCCAGCTCATCCGTGAGGCGCGTGCTCGCCGCGCGCTCCTGGTACGCCTCGCCCGCACAGACATCAACGTCTTCTGCGAGGTAGTCCTCAAGGACGAGCTCACCGGTGCGCCTGTCATCCAAGCACCCACGCACCACGCGTGGCACAAGCTGGCGGACGAGCACGACCGGCTCCTCATCTGGGCCCACATCGAGTCGGGCAAGACCCAGCAGCTCTCGATCGCTCGCACGTTGTTCGAGCTCGGCCGCGACCCGTCGCTCCGTAACCTCGTCCTGTCGAACACCAAGACGCAGGCGGGCAAGCTCGCCGATTCGATCCGTCGGTACATCGAGACCTCGTCTGACCTGCGAGATGTCTTCCCCAACCTCCAGCCTGGTGAGCCGTGGGGCTCCAACGCCTTCAGCGTCAAGCGACCAACCATCTCCAAGGACCCGTCTGTTCAGACCGCCGGTGTCCACGGCAACATCCTCGGCGCTCGCCTCGACCGCGTCCTGTTCGACGACGTGCTTGACTACGAGAACACCCAGACCCAGGACCAACGCAAGGGACTGATCGAGTGGGTCGCGTCGACCGTCCTCGGCCGCATCGTTGAGGGTGGGCGGATGCGCGGCGTCGGCACGGCCTTCCATCCGCAGGACCTGTACCACCACTTCGCGCGATCAGGCTGGGCGGCGTACCGGTACCCGGTTGTGGATGCAGATGGGCACCCGCGTTGGGCTGAGCGATGGTCTCTCGAGCGCATCGCGAAGAAGGTGCAGGAGCTCGGCCCCATCGAGGCACAGCGCCAGCTCATGTGTGAAGCTCGCGATGACAGCACCGCGCGCTTCAAGCGGGACTGGATCGAGATCGGCCTCCGACTCGGAGAGGGCACGTCGCTCGCATCGGCCCTGCACGTCCTGCCGCCTGGGTACCGTACCTACACCGGCGTTGACCTTGCCGTCCAGCAGCGGGACGCCAACGACTGGACCGTCCTGTTCACGATCGCCATCGACCCTCACGGCAACCGGAACGTCCTCAACATCGAAGCCGCGAAGCTCGCCGGGCCGGAGATCGTTCAGAAGATCAACCAAGCACACCAGCGGTACCAGTCCATCGTCATCGTCGAGAACAACGCCGCCCAGGATTACATCCGTCAGTTCGCTGTGGCAGGCAGCGCAGTGCCGATCATCCCGTTCACGACTGGCCGGAACAAGGCACACCCCGAGTTCGGGATCGAGTCCCTCGCGACGGAGATGTCTCAAGGGAAGTGGCGCATCCCCAACCACAACGGCAAGATGGCACCAGAGGTCGCGCTGTGGGTAGACGAGATGCTGTTCTACTCACCAGCAGCCCACACTGGTGATCGTTTGATGGCCTCGTGGTTCGCCCGCGAGGGTGCCCGGCTTGGTGTTCGCGCCATCGAGAACCACACCTCCGTCGACTTCAACCGCAGGTAGGAACGCGCCCCGGCCCTGACAAGGCTGCGAGCATGAACACCCCAGCGATCACCTTCCACGACGCCCTCATGCGCGAGCGGGCCCGCATGCAGATAGACCGTCGCACTGTGGCCGACCGGTGTGGTGTCGGCGAGAATGTCGTCAAGAGGTGGGAGCGCGGCGAGGCCATCCCCAGCCGTCAACAGTTCAAGCGCCTCGTGACCATGCTCCGCCGGGTTGCCCCCCACATCCCAGAGTGGGGCACGTTCGCCGACGAGATCGTGACAGGGGAGGACGCCCCTGAGCGCGAGGAGTACCAAGGGCATGCTCGCCGCGAGAACGAGCGTCTCGACAAGATCGGCGCGGACCTACGTCCGCCACCAGAGTCGTTCGGGGCTGGCTTGCGTCGCGTGCGCGAGGAGAACGAGGTCACGCAGGACGAGCTCGGTGAGGTGCTTGGGCTGACAGGAGGGGCCGTTGGATACTGGGAGCGCGACAACGCGATGCCGATCCAGGTCAACCTAGACAAGCTCTACACGGTGCTCCCTGAGCTCAAGGCCGGCGTCGAGACCGGCGCGATCAAGCGCCCTGTGTCGAAGGACATGGAGATGCCAGGACCGGTCCCGGGCGCGCCTCGCGCCAGTTCAGTCGACACCATGCTCGAGATGGCCATCGAGCAAAGCGAGGCTGAGCGCGAACGTCCTGTGGAGATCATCCGCTGCCCGACCTACACGGACCATCGGTGGCAGGTTGCTGACCTCGGCTCCAATAGTCCAGCGACCGGGCGGCGTCAGTGCTCGATCTGCGGAGCGATTGCGGCGGCGCCCCCTCCGGTCACGCTGCCTCGGCTTCCTCGATCCATCAACGAGACCATCACCAAGATCGTGAGAGGTCGCAACCACGGAGACTCCATCCGATGCCCGTGCGGCGGCGGACGCGACTTGGTACCTGAAGGCGATCACTGGATTTGCCCTGCGTGTCGGCGCGTGTTCGTCGAACAGAGCACTGTCACCGAGCTCGCTGAGGCGTATGGTCGCGCGCGTCTACTCGCCCACCAGGCAGCCGCAGAGGAGAAGCGAACCCACGCCGTGTTGTGCGACGCCAACGACGCCCACACTCGATCCATCAACGAGACCATCGCTTCGCGTAAGGAAGCCGAGGCAGCGCTCGAGCTTCTCGACCTCGCTATCTCGGAGGATTCATGACCGTGCGCCGTGTCGACAAGGCGGCCATGTTCGTGTTCGACCCGAACCGCAAGCGCAGGCGTGTGTTGATCGTTGGTGCGCGTGGGATGGAGATGCGGATCGGGATCAAGGATGCGCACCGGCTGATGCAGACCCTCCTGCTACTCGACCCGCGGTGGGAGATGCTGCCGGCCGACTGGCGCAAGTATCTGATCCCCAAGTATCAGGACATCAAGGGCTGCCACCTCGCGGACCACAAGGTTCCGAAGACACAGGATGCAGCTTCAAGCGCGTGCGAACAGCGTGAGGCAATCGAGGAGTCGATCTTGGCCATGACGTCGCCAGGCATCGCCTACATGCTTGGCGACATCGCGTCGATGGTGATCGGTGACTACGGCACGCTGACCTACCGCACGGTGTCAAGACACCTCGCGCGTCTCGTCACACAGGGCGTCTTCACCAGGACCGGAGACCCAGGCCACTACAAGTACGAGCGCGTGCGAATGCCGAGACGGTGACGTAGGGTGGCGCACATGACACTCATCCTCTGGATCTCGTGCGGTCTTCTCCGTCTCGCTACCACGTTCGTCCAACCATCGACGGCCGAGTGCCCGTGTGGTTGGTTCGCCGCTGGAACACCACCACACGGATCGACATGGTGTCGTCTGGACCAGGGTGAGATCGATCGGTGCGTGCGCGATGGCACCGAGTGCCCTGACGACCCAGACATCCGGCTCCCCATCCGCGTGTGGTGCCCTGTTGGGCTGAGCGCGCTCCTCATCGACAATGATCGACAGGTTGGGTGCAGGTAGTAGGAACTTGCACCGCCCCTAACAAGGCATAGGTTATGGCAGAGCTTTTTCGATCATGGGTGGAGATCGTATCCGACGGCACCAGTGGCGGCACCCACGTCTACTTGGCCGTGTCGGCTGGGGGCAAATCAGAGTACCGATACGAGATCCCCGGCGTCACGACAGCGAGCTGGTTCTGCAACCCACCTGGCAACGCCCAGCTTCAGCTCACCATCGCTGACGCCTCGATGCGAACGCGCGTCGCGATCGATTCGCAAACCTCGAAGATGGAGGAGCTTCTCACCGAGATCGCAGCGTCGCGCCTCGCACACGATGGTGATGATGACAGCATGACTTCAATGTATCCGCATGCGGCCCACTGTGCGACGGTCATCTCTCGCCGAACCGTTCGGTGTGACTGCGGTGGTGTGTGAGCCGCAAGAACGAATTCACACGCGAGTGTTCGTGGTGTGGCGTCGAGATGCGCGCGCGCGACTTCGCGAATCACGGTGAGCACAAGCCGCAGTGCGTCGATAGGAGGAGTCGGCGGTGGATGTACGATCATGGATACCGCTGGCCGGGCAGAGACACCGATGTACTTCGGCACGCTGGCGTGGTCAAACAGCTACCGTTCCTGTCGAAGAGCTGGGGCGGCCCGGTCCCAGGTAAGCATGGCGTCGAGTACACTGCCGTCGAGACTGTGATGCCCAGCCCCATCGCACCGCAGTGGGCTTGTACGATGGCCCGTCGGCTGATGGAGGACCAGGCCCTGATCACCAAGCTCGGCTGCGGTCACAAGTCGAAGCGTGTGGGCACACGTGGTGCGCGCCGACGAGTCGCCGAGGGCCTCCCGGCTGATTACATTCTTGTCATCCCCATCCAGCTTCGCGCGAAGATCATCCGCGCCGCTGCTTCGAGCGCGATGACACAGGCGATGTTCGAGGACGACGGCCTGGAGGCCGCGATCATCCTCATTCGAGATCTGATGTGAAGGAGCACCTATGAACGACGTCGACCGCATGATGGAGAAGCTCGGCTTAGCCATACATGGCGAGGAGCCTGAGCTCGTGTTGAACGTGCTCGTCCACCTCGTCGCGAGCCTATGCGCTGAGTGGCACGTCAACCCTCAGCAGTTCGTGATGGCACTGATGTCCGGCTCCTTCGACCCCGCGATGGCCTTGGTTCCGCTGCGGCAGGAAAAGAGCTAGGCTCTGTGGATGACGTGGCTCGACACGCTGATCAACCTCCTCAAGGGCAGGCTCGCACTACCAACACCAGCGCCCTCGATGCCTGGTGTCGAGTTCCACGACCGCCGCAAGACCGCCGCACAGGCGCACGGACCTGGAGGCAAGTGGAAGGTCCGTGATCGGCCGTGGGCGCAGGTCACTGGCATCTGCCTGCACCAGACCGCTTGTGTTCTTGGCGAGAGGCCTGAGCGATGGGACACCGTCGGCGCCCACGTCGGCGTCACCAGGTCTGGCAAGGTCATCTGGCTCCACGACTTCAATCGCTTGGTCGTTCACGGCAATGGCTGGAACGCCGGCACTGTTGGCATCGAGATCGACGGGCTCTACGCCGGTGTGGACGGCGACCCGTCGACAGTCTGGGATGATCCCAGCACCCCAACTCGCGAGCGCGGGCTCGCGCTGACATCTGAGACAGTCATGGCATCCAAGCAGACCATCCGATGGATCGACGACACCTTGACTGGTAGGGGGGCGGACTGCCGCGCGCTCGTGGCGCATCGCCAGTCGAGCAGCACTCGCCGCAATGACCCTGGATCTGCGATCTGGAAGGAGGTCGCCCTTGCCATGTCGGCTGAGCTCGGACTGACAGACGGAGGGAAAGGCTTCAAGCTGAACGACGGCTACCCAATTCCAGAGGCGTGGGACCCACGCCGTGTTGGGATCAAATACTGATGCCGCTTACGCCGCAGCAGATCGCGGACCTCAAGCTCCCCATCAACGTGCGAGGAGGCAAGCTGGGGGGCGCGCTCTATGCGGTCTCGGTCGCCTTCGTGACCTTCGAGCGTGTCCAGATCCTAACCAGCCTTGGGGAGGTGGACGTGGTGTGGTACTACGCCTCGAGCGATGGAGCCCGCGTCCATCTCCTGACCGACCAACCAGAGTGGTTCGTCGAACTTGAAGGGAAAATCCTCGATGCCCAACGCCCACGATGAGCGCCTGTCCCAGATCGTCAAGGACGTCGCCTATTACAAGGAAGTCATCGCTTCAGTCGGTGTTGGTGGGCAGCCGCCCACCATCTACGCTGCGAAGTACGTCGCGGACATGGAGGTGGTGCTCCAGCTTGTGGCCCCAGGGCCTGCAACCGCCCCGACCCCTCCAGTGAAGTCGCCGCTGGACCGGGCGCTGGCCGATGACCAAGCTGGGCGCGTCGAGCGCAAGCCTCGCAAGTCGTAGCCCACACCCTGCCCTCCGTTGTAGGCTGGCCACATGGCACTCACTGGATATGGGGGCACCGCCGCCGCGGTTGCTGCCGCTGCTCAGCTCGGCATTGGTGACGACACCGACTCCTCCAATCCAGGGCGTGTAGGCAAGCTCAGCCTCTCGCCGCGGCAGCAGACGCTGGACAAGCGGTGGGCCCACTACCGCTGCGAGCAGTACGCCCCACGCAGGGTCGCGTGGGATGGTTCGCGGGTGGTCGGCTCCTCCGAGCGCGACTCGATCGCCCTGGCCGGCTACGTTCCGCCTGGGTTCTACATCGCGAACAGCGAGACGCTTCCGATCCAGTTCCGCCGACCTACGACGCCGTACCACCTCTGCAAGGTGATCGTCGATCGGTTCACGTCGCTCCTCTTCGGCCAGAAGCGGCACCCGCGGATCACCGTTGCGGGGGACAAGCAGACCGAGGACTTCGTGAATGCGGTCGTCGAGGTCGGTCGCCTGTGGCCAGCGATGATGCAGGCGCGGACCTACGGCGGCGCTACTGGGACAGCCGTGGTCGGGTTCAAGCTCGTCAGCGGTCGGCCGATGTTCGAGGTCTTCGACTCGCGCTGGTGCATCCCCAAGTTCATCGATCGTTCCAACCTGTTGCTCGGCTCGATCGAATACAGGCACACGTTCAAGCACGAGGTGCAGGATCGTGAGAGCGGCGAGTGGGTCGAGGTCGACTTCTGGTATCGGCGCGTGATCGACACCAAGACCGACACGATCTTCGAGCCCGTCCGCGTCGACCCGACGAACCCTAACCCTTCCTGGAAGATCGCCGCGACGGTGCAGCACGGGCTCGGGTTCTGCCCCGTCGTCTGGATCCAGAACCAGCCTGGGGACACGGAGATCGACGGTGACCCTGACTGCATGGGCGTCTACGAACTCGCCGAGGCCGTCGACCGTCTGCTCTCACAGAGTGAGCGCGGTGTCCTCGCGAACTGTGATCCAACCGTTGTCGTCACCACGGACGCGCAGATGGGTGAGATCCGCAAGGGATCTCAGAACGCGCTCAAGCTGCCTGCTGGTGGCTCCGCCCAGTACATGGAGATGAGCGGTGGCGGCATCATGCAAGCGCGTGAGCAGGCTCAGCTCTACAAGGATATGGCGCTCGAGGTCGCCCAGTGCGTCCTCGAACAGCCTGACGGCCAGAAGACCGCGACCGAGGTCGAGCGGAACTTCGCAGCCATGCTCGCCCGCGCGGACACGTTCCGCGAGCAGTACGGTGAGATGGGTGTGAAGCGACTGATCAACATGGTGCTCGTTGCAGCGGTCCAGCTCACGAAGCCTCGCCTCGCGGATGGGAAGATCACGCGCTTCGAGATCCGCCTACCGAAGACCAGTGACGGTCAGACGCAGAAGCTCGGCAAGGGCCCGTTCCAGGCAGACCTCGCGTGGCCGCCGTACTTCGAGCCGTCGTTGAACGACGCGAACATGGCGGTGCAGGCTGCTTCTGGTGCACGTATGGCAGAGCTGATCGACGACGCAGCCGCCACCAAGTTCATCGCACCGTTCTTCCAGCTCGAGGATGTGAGCAAGTCCGTGGCCTCCATCAAGTCGGCCACTGGTCAGGCGCAGGCAGAGATCGAGCGGATGGCGCTCGAAGGGCCGGAGCGTGACGAGCTCAACGCCCCCGGCGTTGACATGGGTGGCGAAACGCCAGACAAGAAGCAGGACGTGGCGCTCAACGGCGCGCAGGTCACTGCCCTTGCCGACCTCGTCAAGTCGGTTGCGTTGGGCGAGCTTCCCGCTATCGCGGCGATCGAGATCATCATCGTCGGCTTCCCTGTCCCGCGTGAGGTGGCCACGAAGATGGTCAACGCCGCCGCCGCCAACGCAACCAAACCTGACGACACGACGGACGACACACCCGAAGACGAGGATGTCGGAAGCCCGCCGGCCCCGACGGAAGGACAGTAGGTCATGTTCGGAAAGCTCCTCAAGAAGAAGGTCAATCCCAAGGGGATCAAGGCACTGGTCTCAGCTCAGAAGGAAGACGGGTGGGCACGCTTCGCAAGGAAAGAACGCGAGCGCACCCGTGGGCCGCTGCCTGGTCGCGCGATGACCGCGACCAGGCTTCCGCAGGTGTCGTCGTCGCCGCTGCCTTCGATCCCGAAGTACACCGACGCGCGCCGCGTGACGAACCAAGGGCCGTCGCTCCGCAACTCGGCTGATGCGGCGCAGTCGGCGTTTCACAAGGCCGAGCGAGACCGCCTCTCAGCATTACCGGCTGATATGCGCAGCCGCGCCACGTTGAACAGGCACGAAGCCAAGATGATCGAGCACGGGAACCTTGCGAAGGGTGCATCCCCTACCGCTGCTCGCGCGGCGAGCAAGGACATGAGCGTGCCGAAGTCTCTCCGCCGAGGGCTCAGCGCCCTCGGCGGCAAGCTGCCTCCTGGGATGCCACCGCCGCCACGGTTTGAACCTGTTGGGCGCGCCGAGCTCGCCCGCAACAAGGCAGCGGCGCACAAAGCCAAAAACCTAGGCATCTACAATCGACGCGAGCGGGCTGCGCTGGACAAGCGCAAAGGTGGGCGCTGAAAGCCTATGGCCTCGTCTGCGCAGATCGCCGAGCTCGTGCGTACCCAAGCAGGGCACGCACAAGAGCGCGCGTGGTCGTGCGGGCCAGGGGCCTTGGTCAACGCGCTGGCTATCCTCGGCCTCGACATCTCCGAGCGCGAGGTCCGGGCGATGGCTGACACCAGCTTCGTGGACGGCACCGATGAGCACGGCCTCCTCGACGCCATCGAGTCACTGGGCTTTACGGCCGAGGTCATCTGGACCAGCGGTCGTGCAGGTGCGTGGAGCCGCCTCGTCAGTCATCTCCAGATGGGCCACCCCGCGTTGCTCTGTGTCGACCAGTGGGATCACTGGGTGGCGATCACTGGAACCGACGACGGAGAGACTGTGATGATGATCGATCCAGCCGAGGAGCCACCACACGAGGAGGTGATCAGCTTCGCCGACCTGATGCGCCGCTGGCGCTTCCCGGACGAGGACCGACCCTACTACGCCATCGTGGTGTCACCGTGACGCCGTGGGAGGCAGAGCTCGCGATGGCGCGCGCCGCCTACGACCCGGACCTGGCGCTGGTGGCACAGGACCACTTGGTCGCAGATGCCGCACCGCTCGAGTCACCGCTAGGGGTCCCGGCCCCGGAGCGCCACAAGGAGTACGCCCTCACGTTGGCTGTGGAGGTCGAGCCGCCGAGGCCGTTCAGGCGCTGGCGGTTCTTCCTGTTCTACTGCCTCGTGAAGCTGGCAGCGTGGACCTACCCGTTCAAGTTCGAGATCTACCGCACCCGCGAGCCGTGGGAGTGACGCCAAACGTCCACCCCTCACAGCGCGCCGAGCCGCACCCCTTCCCAGCACCGACGGACTGGCCAATCGTCGTGTACAGGGGAGGACAGGCGGTGCTAGCGTCCTAGCTATGAGCCCACGCGACCCGAAGCCGAGAGGCGAGAAGATCCACAGGGAGAAGCTGTTCGGCGGAGTCGCCACGGCGCAGGAAGTTCACGCCAAGCACGGCTTCCGGCAGGCCTGCACTGCGCCCAAGTGCAAGAACATCCCGGTGATCCAGATCAAGATGCTGATGCTCCACGACGAGTTCGTCCAGCGTCAGCCCAAGCTCGCCGCGATGATCGCGATGACCAACGAAGCTGGGCCGTACATCCCAGCCGTGCCGACCACGTTCGGACCGATGGTCATGTTCTCCAAGGTGACCGCGTGTCGCGTTCATCAGAAGGAGCTCGAGAAGGCGGCAGCGAAGGCCCCGTCCTACGTGCTCGTCGAGATCGATCGCGGGCCTGGAGCAGACAAGCCACAGGTCCAGGTTGCGGGTCTGATCACCGCGTAGAAGTCCATGCCTCCTTCGCTCAAGAAGCTCAAGTCGTTCTTCAAGCAAGAGGTCAAGCAGATCTCCTTGCCGAAGTTCGCTGTCCGTAAGGCAGGCCCGACGGTCGCGAGGGAGGCGCTGGCGCGGACGCTTGCTCGCGGCAAGGGCCTCGCACCGTCACTACTGTCGACGCGCGCATCAATGTCGCCTTTGCAGAAGAAGCAGCACGACATTAGGGTTCGCGGGGAGGTCACGCTCGAGGCGTACAAGGCCAAGGACAAAGCCGTCTATGACGCATCCAAGGCCGCGCGGAAGACAGCACAGCAGGTTGGCAAGGAGCGGTTGGCTGCGATCAAAGCCAAGACGCCACACCCACGATCGAGCTACAAGGGCCAGGCTGCTGAGCAGCGGAAGCTGCGGACCCAGCACGGCGACTTCACCGGCAATCTTCCAGTCAACTCCTTCACCGGTCACGTCCCCGCTGAGTCGATCGCCGAGATGCGGAAGCAGAAAGCGGGGCAGTCCTACTACGCCAAGACGAGTGCCGGTGAGCGGGTGTTGATCAAGGGTGTCGCGACGCCGGCCGCGCGGATGGAAAAGAAGCGATAACCTAGTCCGAAGGAATCCCCATGCCGTCACTCAAAGGTCTCAAGTCGTTCTTCAATCGTGGCCCGAAGACGCCACCGATCAAGCTGTCCAAGTTCGCCGTGCGCAAGGCTGGGCCGGCTGTTGGTGACGCCGCTCTGCGGCGCACGTTGGGCAAGGGCAAGGGGCTCGCCCCATCGTCCATGTCGTCACGGCCCAAGTCGCTGCCTCGTCAGCAGTCTCAGCTCGAGAAGCGCAGGGCGTTCGAGAAGACCTATGGCTCGTCGTCAAAGCGTACTGATCTACCTGGGTTCGAAGGGCTCACACCCAAGCAGTTCGACGCGAAGTACAGCCGCACTACTACGGGTGCCACCCGTCCCATCAAGCTCTCCGTTCGTCAGACCTCTGCTGAGATGCGGAAGCAGAAAGCAGGGGCCACCCTCGAGCGTCGCGGTCTCACGTGGGACCACAAGCGCGAGCAGACGTGGAAGCGTGACGACGCGCGTAAGCGGCTGGCGGAAGATCGAGCCCGCGCTGCTGGTGCCACTACCATTGGATCGCAGAGCGTCCGCTCCACGGCCTCGATGTCGTCTGCTGAGAAGGCCAAGCACGATCGCATGATGCGGCAGAAGATTGAACAACAGCGTGGGGCTCTCGGATCGCCGGCGCACGGCCCGCAAGCGCGCAACGCAGCGGCTATTGCTGCCGAGTCGCGAGCCATGGGCAACGTGCCAAGGTACGGAACTGCCAAGCCCAAGCAGCTTCGCGAGTTCTTCAAGCGCGAACCAGTAGGTGGCATCAAGCTCAAGCCGGGCAGGCACTCGATGCTCACATCCAACGTGACCAACAAGCCGGTCCCAGGCAGGAGCAGCGACTACTCCAAGATGGGGTTGAAAGTTTGGGATCGCGGGAAGTATGGCGAGGCCGTAGCAGATCGCTCCCTGATGAAGTCGCGGGATGCGGCGCTCGCCGAGGCATCGAAGGCAAAGTGGGCCCAGGCGGAGAAGGAGCACCAGGCGTCGGCGGCTGTCAGGCGTGCACGCGAGGACGAGAGGCACGCCCAGCGGATCGAGAAGGCAAAGCACGACGCCACGAAGCGTGAAGCGGAGATCATCGCTGCACAGCGGCACCCAGTTACAGGGAAGCCCTATCGGCGAACTCTCAGCAATCTTCCTTCGCGCGAAGCGGATATCATCTCGCGCGAGCGCAAGCTCGCTCCTGGTCCTGCGCTGACACCTGACGCCCTCACTGAGAAGCTGAAGAAGTCCAACGAGTGGGGCGCGCGCGTGAACAAGAACAACGCTGCCCGCCTTGCTGCTGATGCGGCGGAGCGCGAGCAGATGTGGGTGAAGCAGCGCGCCGATCTTGCAGAACTCAAAGCAAAGCGCACCATAGAGTCGAGCCTCAAGCCAGCCTCACCATCTGCGCCGTACGGCAGTGTCAACGGCGTGGCGCTGACCAAGTCGCAGGCTCGCGAGCTGACCAACTTTCCAATGGGACGCCCCCGTAAGAAGCGGCGCTGATGCCTGTCTCTCGTCGAAGCAAGGTCTACAAGGACGCCGTCAAGAAGATGACCGCGTCGGCGGACGCCCTGCGCGATGGTACGTGGCAGGGCAACGCCACCGCCCCACAGAACATCATCGACCGCATCCCGATCAAGCCGCCAGCCAAGCCCAGGCGCTGATGCGCAAGCTCACCCCGTTCCAAGAGGCGTCGATCGGCCACGTCAAGCGGCTGAACAACCTCCTAGACCGGCAGGCCATTCCCAAGTTGCGACGGGTCTACATCGAGTCGATGCGCGACCTGGAGCTCAAGCTCTCCAAGGCCATCGGCTCTGGCGCTTCGGCGTTCACGATCCAGAAGCACCGCTCGATGCTCGCGCAGGTTCACCAGGGACTCGCCGAGCTCGGCCGAGGTCTCGGTAGCGCGATGGGTGTGGAGACAGTCAAGGTGCAGGAGGCTTCGGCGAAGGCCCTCATCGGCGACATCAAGAAGATGGAGAAGGCCACGCGCGGCGCGGTGGTTCAGCTTCCGATCGAGCAGGCGGCACGGTTCACCGGCGTCATCGACAAGCGGAAGACCTCACTGCTCAAGCTCAACAAGAAGTCGATGGCGAAGTACGGCGCGAGCATGGTGACCAAGCTCGAGGGCGCGCTGACTCAGACCCTGATCCAAGGCGAGACCGGCTTCCAGGCAATCGAGCGGGTGACCAGAGCCTACGACATGGAGTGGTGGCGCGCCGAGCGCATCGTCCGTACCGAAGGCGCATGGGCCTACAACGCCACCCAGGCAGACGCCGTCGAGGATGCGAGCAAGACCTTCCCTGACATGATGATGCGCTGGGTCGAGCTCGTTGCCGACGTGACCCTTGTCCCCTTCGACGACCGAGTCGGTGATGACTCGATCGCGATGCACGGCCAGCTCTGTCGCCCGGGCGGGCAGTTCCAGATGCCGTCGGTCGCCCCGGCTGGGCTGAAGATCTCACAGAGCCTGCTCGGGAAGACCTGGGCGAACCCGCCCAACCGCCCGAACGATCGGGCCGTGCTCCAACCCTGGCGTCCCGGATGGGGCTGGGGCTGGGAGCTCATCGGCGGCGCCAAGGTCGTTCGATAGCTTGCGCGTGCTCGCGCGAGCGTGTTACCGCTAGACCACACCGGAGGATCGTGATGGACAACGCCAAGCTCAAGACCCTCGTCGACCAGCAGTCGGTTTCGCCAAACGCCGCAGCCCTCGGCATGGCCCCCGTGAACGAGGAAGATCTGGGCGACGAAGAGGGTGAGGACATCGAGGCCGAGCCCAGCGACGGCGATCCCGTCGGTCGCGGCAACGAGCTCATCAGCGAATGGGGCGAGTTCGGAGTGACGCTGAGCGAGGAGGCCAAGGAGCTTCATGATCTCGCTCATGACGTCGGTGCCGAGCTCCTGCTCGAGAACATCCCGGACGACGCCGTCAAGGCCGTCGGCAAGGCCGTCGACCGGATGCCTGACGAGCTCTCGATGGGCTTCGCGAAGTACATCGGCGAGCTCTCTCCCGACGATTGCGAAGCGGTGGCTCACGCCCTCGTGACGCAGATCGACGAGGACGAGGCCGACGTGAACTTGCTCTGTGCCTTCATCCTGAAGGCGGGCGAGTACGCCAAGGAAGAGATCGAAGTCGACGAGGACTTCAACGAGCCCGAAGAGGAAGAGGAAGAGGAGGTCGAGGAGGGGCCCGCAGATGAAGACGAAGACGCGCCCCCTGAGGACTCAGCTCCTCCCGAAGACGAGCCGGTCGCCTAGTTCGTGACGGCGCAGGTTGAGATCGCCGCTGTCCCGCTCCGCCCCACCAGGGCGGAAGCTGAGGAGGCGGTTCGTTGCCTCCTTCGGTGGGCTGGCGACGACCCGGCCCGCGAGGGCCTAGTCGACACGCCTGCGCGTGTTGCGCGCGCCTACGAAGAGTTCTTCCGGGGCTACCACGAGGACCCGGCCAAGATCCTCTCGAAGACGTTCGAGGATGTGGCCGGCTACGACGAGGTGGTTCTCGTCAAAGGGCTAACCTTCGAGTCCTACTGCGAGCACCACCTCGTGCCCATCATTGGGGTGGCGCACATCGGGTATCTGCCCAGTGACCGCGTCGTCGGTTTGTCCAAGCTTGCCCGCGTCGTCGACTGCTTCGCCAAGCGGTTGCAGATCCAAGAGAAGATGACCGTCGACATCGCCCAGGCCATCCAGACGGCCCTCGCCCCTCGCGGTGTAGGTGTCGTTATCGAGGCTGAGCACCAGTGCATGAGCACGCGCGGCGTCGCCAAGAAGGGCGCTGTGACCAAGACCTCCTGCATGCTCGGCGCGTTTCGATCCTCGGATTCTGCCCGCGGCGAACTTCTATCCCTGATCAGGGGATGAGCCAAGACGTTGACACCTGGCCCCTCTGCCCATAGTCTCGAAGCCATGGAGCGTCCACAGGTTCTGCCACTGCCAGGCAACTCGATCCGTGAAGGCAACTTCTACGAAGAGCAGACGCAGACGCAGAACCCGGAGTGGCCCGGAAACGGATCGCTCCCTGTGGATGGTCCGCCGCCCGTTGCGAGCGAGCCGATGCCGTTCACGATCACCCCCATCGAAGGAGCCTGATCATGGCCAAGCCACTTCCATCGCCGTCTCCTGGCGGTCTTCGCAGCCCGCGCAACCGCGCGCTCGAGATCGGGACCAGCCAGGCAGGCTTTCCAGACGACCTCCCCTACGACCACGAAGGTGGCTTCCCGACCGGCACGCCCGGCCAGGGCGGCTCCTACCGCAGCAACGTCACGGGTCAGCCGGAAGTTCCGATGCCGGCCCAGCCCACGCCCGTCAAGTAAGGAGCATGATCATGAGCGAGAAGAATGCCGAGGGTGTCGGTCAGGCCGGCCCGTACAAGGACTCCGTCGAGAAGTACGATGCCGAGCACGGCAAGTACGTGGACAACGTCCCGCGCGATGGTGCGCCGGTGAACGTGCCCAACGCAGGCAGCGCCGCTGCCGATCCGTCGCCGTTCAAGGTCGGACCGACCTGATCGACTGACGTGAGCGACCTCTTCAAGATCGTAGGGTCGTGGGGTACCACGCCGCAGACAGGGAGCTTGTTGGGCTCCGGTGCGGCGTCGGAGCTCGCACCGATCTGCGAGTCCGTCGTCCTAGCCCTCAAGAACGGGCAGGACACCTACGTGCTGGGCGTCGACACACCGGTGCCCGTCGCCTTCGGCGGCGTCACCAACGCCAACGTCATCGTGATCTTCTCCAACCGGAAGATCACACTTCGTCTGACAAGCGCCGATGGGGCGCTCCAGGTCGTCCCAGTCGACGGCCTGGCGATCCTCATCAGCAAGACCGTCCCGTACACCGCCATCGACATGACCCGGGTAGCCGCGCAGGAGACCAGCGTTCGTGTCTTCATCGGGGAGAAGTCGTGATATGACCTCGCCCACCAAGGAGCACCAGCCATGACCACGACCGTCGCGACGACCCTCAAGTCCGCCCTCGACAAGGGCAACCCGAACCAGCTCGGTGACATCGCTGCGGCGATGAAGCTGGGCACCATGCTCACCGGCCTCAAGCGCACGTTCGCCGGCCTCGCGTCGGCGTCGGCCTTCGACCTCACGGCGATCGACGCCACTGGTGAGACCGTCGGTGCGTCCAACGCCAACCGTCGTGGCGCGCTCTCTGTGAGCACGCTTCGCGTCACCGGCGGTGCTGCCGCTGCTGGCCACCGAGACGTGACCGACGTTGGTGGGACACCGGGCGCGACGCTCGCGACCATCAGCGACGACGGGAAGACGCTGACCTTCGAGGCCGGTGTCACCGACTTCGTGATCACCTACGTCCCGAGCTCGGCCGTCGACATGACGGTCGCGCAGCCCGCCTACGACGGCGCGCCGTAAGTCTTGCCGGGGGCGATCGGCCCCTGGTACAACCAACCTCCAACCCAGCCACCTATGGTGTCGATCTAGCTCTGGCCCACCCAACGCCACGACGGCGGTTAACAGTCGGTGAATCCAGGGACTGAGGAGCGACGAGAAGCGCCATGCAGACCGAAGAGAACGCAGAAGACCCACCCGACAACGTAGGGGATCACCCCGAAGGCCGAGACAACCAGCCGACCGACGAGACTGCGCAAGCACTCTCAGAGGAGCCACCGGAGTCTCAAGAGGAGAAGGTCCAACAGGTCAAGCACAGCGACTTCAAGCGAATCAAGGAAGAGGCCAGAGCGAAGGGTCGCAGAGATGCGATCTCAGATCTCGATCAAGCGGCGCAAGCCGCTGGGTTCACCTCCCACTCCGATGCGCTGAAGGCTCTCGCCGAGCTGAAGAAGTCACCGCCGCCCGCCCCTGTGAAGCCCTCACCTCAACCCAAAGGAGAACCTACGATGGCGACCAAGTCCAAGACCCCTGACCCGAAGGCCGAGATGGAGGCGCTCCGTCTCAACGATGAACGCTCCAAGATGCGCAAGCAGTGGCGTGTCGAGGAGCGTCGCCGACGGGAGTTGCAGTCGCAGCTCGATGCCAAGGAAGCCGAGATGGCGCTCCGCGAGGAGCTCTATCGGGCCGGCGTCCAGGACACCGACTATGCGCTCCGCTTGCTGACTCGTCAGCTCGAGGGGAAGTCGGAAGAAGAGATCGGCGCGTTCAACCGCGCTGACTTCTACGCGGAGCTCCGCAAGGAGAAGCCGTACCTCTTCGGCGAGACGGTGGCACCCGCCACGACCGGCACCAACGGAACGAAAGCTGACGGGTCCGCACCTGTCGTGCCTGCTCCGGGTGGTGCCGCCGTGGACCAAGCTCAACGCGACCAGTTCGACGCCCGCAAGGCCAAGCCGCAGGAGATCTCCGATCGCCTGCGCGCCCTTGGTCTCAACCCGCACGCATGAACGCGAGGCCATAGGCCTCGCCGCAGGAGATCGACATGGCAGACTTCAGTACCATCAGCCAGGCCCCGGAGATCCGGGCACTGGTGCAGGAGAACCTGCTGGAGAGGGCGTTCCACGACGCGCTCTACCCGCGTCTCCTGTTCCGCAGCGAGGCCTCGCCGCAGCTCTGGCCGAACAACGTCGGTGACACGATGGTGTTCACCGGCACCGGCCTCATCACGCCGAAGGCCCGCGCCTTGGTGCCGGGGTCTGATCCGCCGCCGTCGACGTACCAGTCGGAGCAGTGGGAGGCCACGCTCCAGCAGTACGCCGACTCGATCGACACGCACATGCCGACGAGCATCACTGCGATCGCCAACCTGTTCCTGCGGAACGCTCAGCAGCTCGGCCTCTCGGCTGGTCAGACCATGAACCGACTGGTTCGTGACAAGATCGGCAACGCGGCTGGCTCCGGGCACACCGTGTGGGATGGGACCGTCGGCGCAGGCACGACCCAGCGCGTCAAGCGCCTCAACGGGTTCACCCGCGCGCGCCGCCCCGACCTCACGGCCGGTTCGCCGGTTCGGTTCACCACCGTCTCGGTGAACAACCCGCTACCCGTCCTCCTCGGCGCCGGCCTCACTGCCAACACCGTCGTCGGGTACACCCCAGACGACCCAGGCGACGAGCTCGGGCCAGGCACGCTGACCTTCAGCGCCGCCGTCGCCACGACCGACCGTGAGCCCGTGCTCGCTGTCGACCGCACCAGCTCGGTGTACGTCGGTGGTGGCAACCGGACCGACGACATCGGCTCCGGGGACATCATGACGCTCGCGGCGCTCCGCACAGCGGTCTCGCGGTTCTGGCAGCAGAACGTGCCGGAGATGCCGGACGGTCGCTTCCACGCGCACATGGACCCGACGGCGCAGAACCAGATCTTCTCGGACGCCGAGTTCCAGCGCCTGCTGACCTCACTGCCTGACTACTACATGTACAAGCAGTTCGCGATCGGCGAGCTCTTGAACACCGTGGTGTTCCGCAACTCCGAGAACCCGCAGATCGACACGGTCATCGGCGGCACGACTGGGACGTTCTCGCTCGACGATCCGTTCGCCCCCGAGCTCTGGTCGAACGGCGATCCGCTCACGGGCGTCCCGATCCACCGCACGCTCCTGCTGGCGCAGTCCGCCATCTTCGAGTACTACCAGGACCTCGGTGCGTTGATCACCGAGGCTGGCGTGACGGGCAAGGTCGGACAACCGACGATCAACAACAACGGCATCGAGGTGATGACGGAGCGCATCCAGCTCATCATCCGCGCGCCGCTGAACCGGCTCCAGGACATGGTGTCCACGAGCTGGAAGTTCATCGGTGACTGGCCGGTTCGCACCGACGCCACCACCGGTGACGGGGCCCGCTACAAGCGGGTTCAGCAGATCCTCACGGGCCAGTAGAGCTCACACCGGACTGCCCCGCAGCTTGCTACAATGGGGCGAGGGGCAGTCCCCCTCGCCCCATTCTGCATTTCAAGGAGGAGCCCATGGCTCGCGCGAAGTACGATCCCCTGGAGTCTGCGAAGATCGGCTCGGACGGTCAGAAGCCCAAGGCTCCTGCACCGACGTTCAAGGACGTTGACGTCTCAGACGTCGACATCGAGGTCACGCCGCCCGCGCGCCCAGTACCGGCGAAGCCCACCAAGCGTGTGCCGCGATACCGGGTGATGGCCAATTGCCGGTTCTCCCACGACGGCCAGATCATCGATGTGAAGGCCGACACCATCATCGACGCGGCTGGCTACGGCGGCGAGGCTGGTGTCGCCAAGCTGCTCGTCCAGGGGCTCAAGCTCGAGATGGTGCAGGACTAGCCAGTGGCGTTCGACGACGCAGAGAAGGAGCGGATCCGCTACCACATGGGCTACCTACAGGTAGCCCCTGCGGCGGCGCTGACGTTCGGAATCCCTGCGCCGATCCAGACCCTGTTCCTCGTCGAGTCAGCAATGGACCGCGTGCTGACAGCCGCCGAGGATCGCATCCGCAAGCTCATCACGGTGTTGGACCAGATCGAGTGCCGGATGCTTGATGGTCAGAACTACTTGATCGCTGACAGCCTCTCGGACATCTCGATCCGGGCGGACAACATCGACAAGCTCGAGGACGAGTACAGCCGCTGGGCAGCCCGCCTCGCTGACACCTTGGGTGCACCGCTGTACCCTGGGGCCGTGCGCTTCCGCCGTCTGTTTGGTGGGGGGCCAGGGTCGGCGGGCTCGATTCCGGTGCGGAGCTAGCTCGTGGGGTGTGGTTGCGGTGACCCGTGTACCTGCACGACGAAGGACGGGTTCACCGTCCCTGACGTGAGCACGCTGGCCTGTTCCCTCGCCCAGAAGCTGATCCCAGCGGTTGACCGGATCCGGGACATCTACACCAAGCTCGGGGCGCGGCCATACCGCGTCCACATCGTGCGTACGCGGTTCTCTGGCGGCCGTAGGGGCGTCGGAGTCGAGGAGGTGGTCCACGAGATGGAGCTCCTGCCGACGCCGTTGGTGGCCAACCTAGGGGCTCTCGCAGAGAGCGTGACGCCGGTCGGTATCAACGAGCAGGGCGTCGTCCAGCTCCAGTACGTGAGCGGTCGCTACACCGAGGAGCAGCTAATCGGCATCGGCCCAGGCGGCAACCAGGTCGCGCCCAACGAGACCGTCTACTACGAGGTTGAGTATTTCCGTAGGGATGGGCGGCCGTCGGAACGCCGCCGCTTCGTCCGGGACTCTGTCCCGCAGTACCAGCCTCTCCAGTTCCAGTGGAGCATCACCCTCGTCTCGGTCATCGAGAACCGCGAGCGAGACCGGAGCCCGGAGGGCTGATGCCATCGGTCTCCTTCACGATGAAGCAGTTCCAGACCTACATCCGCAAGCTCCGCGGAGCCCTGGTGGGGTGGGAAGGCGCGGCGACGCGAGGCGTCCACTCAGGCGTGATGAGAGGTGTGGGGATCGCCCAGGCCGCTACTGTCAACGCTATGCCGGCGTCACCGCGTGGCTCCATCGGTGCGGTCGACACCGGGGCCTATCGACAGGCGTGGCAGTTCGAGCTGACCAAGTCTGGGGGGCGCGTCTTCAACACACGGTCCTACGCAGGTGTCATCGAGTACGGGCGGAAGAAGGGCGCGCGACGTCCACCCCCCAAGCAGATCGAGCTCTGGGCCCGGCGCAAGCTTGGGCTCTCTCGCAAGGAGGCCAAGAGCGCGAGCTTCGCGATCGCCAACGCCATCGCGAAGCGGGGGCTGCTCGCGCGCAAGGTGCTTACCGGGCCGCTCACCAACCATCAGCTCATTCAGGCCGTGATGATGGAAGTTCGTCGTGAGGTGACCGCCGCCCTCGACCGCTGGAAGGCCGGACAGGGCGGGACCAAGTGAGCATCGACCAGTGCCCACCAGGGCCCCCGCCCCCTGAGGAGCTCGCCGGCACACCGTTGCTGGTTCCGCCCGCGCTTGGCGGGACGGTGCTGATCACCAGTGCCACCGAGCCACCACCCAAGCTGACGGCCAACCGGGAGACCGACGCAGTCACCGCGCTCAAGCGCGGCCTCAAGGAGTACCTCGAGCAGGTCCACCTCGACGTGGCAGGTGTGCGGGTCCGGTTCCAGCAGGTCCATGACGTGTGGGCGGACACCGATCAGTTCGCGCAGTTCCCTTCGGCAGCCATCATGGCAGCAGGCGAAGCCGCCTACGACTACCACTCGCTGACACCGGTCCTCGACCCCAAGCTCGTCGTCGTCAATGGGGCTGAGCCTGACGACACCAAGAGCTACCTGATCAAGTACGCCGAGGTCACTGTGACCCTCGTCGTCGAGCTCTACTGCTCGAGCCCTGGCGAACGCGTTGGGGTGTCGATGATGCTCGAGGACGCCCTCAACCCGGTCGACTGGATGTATGGGTTCAAGCTCGATCTGCCCCACTACTACAACCAGCGGGTCGTGTTTGAGCCGATGAGCACCCAGATGCTCGACTCAGAGGGTGACGCCCGGCGCCGATGGCGCCCAGGTTCCATCATGTTGGGAGGCCAGGTTTCGCTGTTCCGTGTTCGGTCGCTGCCGAAGTTCCAGCCGAAGCACGAGGTGGTAGTCGTCGAGAGGACCGAGGAACTATGACACCCGCGCACGCTTGCAGTAGGATCACCCAACCCTAAGGAGGGCCCACCATGGCCGGCTTCATCCGACGATTTTCCGAGTTCCCGCCCGATGAGGTCATCACGGCCATCGAGGGCATCAACATCATCGACCTGCCGCCACCCGCGGCGGTCCAGGGTCTGAGCACGAACGTCGTGGCGCTCGTCGGCGAGTTCTCCGACATGACCTACGCGGTGGTCGTCGACTCGGCAGGCGTGTTCACGAGCAACCCGCAGGCGCAGGACATCATCAGTGCCCAGGACCTGCTGAACAAGTTCGGCGGGTTCGACCCGACACTGGGCCAGTTCGGCGGCGACTGCGGCAGCGGTTACGCCGAGCTCCGCAACAAGACGTTCGGTCGTCTCGTCGGCGTGGCGGTCAACCTGGCCTCAGCGTCCGGTGTTCGGCTGTGGCGCGAGCTCCCGACGAACAAGTCGGCCACCGACCCGACGCCGATCGTCCCCATCGCCGCGGCTGACGTGGCAGCGGGTCGCGAGTTCAAGAGCGAGACGGCTGCTGTCGACCGGCTCAAGATCGCGGCGCGAACCTCGTTCTCGAACGCCGATGCGTACAAGACCGCGGTCGACGGCTCGGTCACGGCGATCGGCGCGGCGCTGACGCAGATCTTCACGTCGGCCACCGGGTCGTTCCTGACGCTCTCGCGACCTGACGGCAAGGTCGGTGTCGAGATCGGAGACATCCTGGTCATCGGTGTCATCGGTGGGGCCGCCGGTCTTGGCGCGAACGCGCTCACGTATCGCGTTCGTTCGATCACCGACGCCACCAACCTCGTGGCCGAGAAGATCAGCGGGACCTCGTTCGACTGGACGACCGCCGTGGCGCTGCCGTACCGGCTCCACGCCGGCCACGCCGCCGACAGCTATGGCCCCGGTGCGGGCTCGATCTTCACAGCGCAGGGCAGCTTCACCGTGCCCGTCCGTCCGCTGACCGACGGCGCTGGCACCGGTTCCTCGGGTGCGAATGGGACGTGGGCCGTCGACACGCGGATCGACCCGCTCGTCGCCCCCGCCGCACCCACGGCCACGACGTGGGACCCGCTCTCGGGTCTCGACGGCAAGGTCGGCCCGACCACTGCGGTGGCCTACACCGCAGGTGTCCAGCGCGCGAACGCGGCCAACGCCGCAGCGATCGACGTGCTCTACGCCGAGTCCATCGACTCACTCCTGTTCGACAACGTGCCGGCCAGCGAGGTGGCCCACGTCTGGGCCGCCCGCAAGTCGAGCACGATCCGAACGAAGCTCCGCAGCCACGTGCTCGTGGCGAGTGAGAACGGCGTCGGACGAACCTGCTCGATCTCCCCCGAGCTCGACCTCGTCAAGGCAACCGCCCTCACCTCGGTCGGCGCGGATGCTGATCCGGGTGTCGGTGCGAACCGTGACGAGCGGGTGTTCTACGACTGGCCGCCATCCAAGACGTTCATCCCGGAGGCGGTTGGCATCCCCACCCTACTCGCGGATGGGTCGACGACCAGCGACGGCATCCTCGACACGGGTGGCGACGGCTGGATGGCGTCCATCATGGGCTCGCTCGCGCCCGAGCGGAACCCTGGCGAGGCGTCCGGGGTGACCCGCAAGGTGCTGGCACCAATCCTCGGGTACGCCACGAACGTCCCGAACCTCGACATCAACGCGTGGAAGTTCCTGCGCCTGCGCGGTGTGGCCGGCGTCCGCATCGACAAGACGGTCGGGCCCATCTTCCAGTCGGGCGTGACGACCTCGCTCACCGGTGGCAAGAAGAACATCAACCGCCGCAAGATGGCGGACTTCATCCAGGACTCGATCGCGAACGCGCTCAAGCCCTTCGCCAAGCTGCCGATGTCTGAGTCGTTCAAGGATGGGACGCTCGGCCAGGTCGACGACTTCCTTCAGGGGCTGCTGTCCCCGGACAACGTCGCGGCCCAGCGGATCGACAGCTACGTCATCGATGGCAAGTCGGGGAACACACCCCAGTCCGAGGCCCAGGGCATCTACGTCATCATCATCAAGGTGCGGACGCTCGCGACGGCGGACTTCATCGTCCTCCAGACTGAGATCGGTGAGGGCGTCGTCACCTCTGCGGAGGTCAGCAGCTCGTGACCGTTCGTCGACGGAGGAAGCGCGCCCCCAAGGTTGCCTCCGTCGACCTCATCCCAGATGACGTGTGGCGACACGCGCTCGAGCAGGAATGCTCGTTCGCCTTGCACCACACCCGGTGTGGCGTCATGGCTGGCAAGCGTTGTGATTGCCAGCCCTTGCTGATCGGTTCCGGCTTCGGAATTGACAGTACGCGGGCCGAGGCATAGGCTCTCAGAGTCACCCTACCGGACAGGCCGGTGGGGGCGCTTCACCCGGTCTCAGCGGGGATAGGGCGCGGGGACGATCCAGCGATGGGTCACCCCGCGCCCTATCTCTTTTCAGGAGTCACACCATGGCACAGAGGATCAAAGGGCAGGAGGTCGAGCTGCTCCTCGTCGAGGACAACTCGCCCCTCACCAGCATCAACGACGTGCGGTCATTCGAGATGGCCGCCCAGCTCGAGATGCTCACCGAGGGCTACCTCGGTGAGACCACCGACCGCCACGACACCGTGTACCGCGGGTATCGGGGCCGCATGGAGGTTCACTTCGAGAACGGCGAGATCCTCGCGTTCATGCGGCGACTGGTCGACAAGGCCCGCAACCGGACCCCCGGCGCGCGCGTCAACGCGAAGGTCACGCTGGCGTTCCCTGGTGGGGATCGCGTGCGCGTGCTCCTGCGCGACATGCAGTTCGGGGAGATCCCGCTGTCGTTCGGATCGCGAGCTGACTACGGCGCGATCAGCCTCGACTTCGCAGGCGACGACTACAGCCAGCTCTAGCAGATAGGAAGGGTGCAGCATGGATGCGGCGTTGAACATTGGGCGCAAGCGTGAGCGAGCGATCTACGAGTACGAGCTTCCCGAGACGACCTACAACGAGGACGGGTCGGTCAAGGAGCTCGGCCTCGCCGGGCAGGACGAGTACATCAAGAAGTCCATCGGCATGGTGAAGCTCGAGATGAGCGAGGAGGTGGCTGCTGCTGAGCGCGCCGCCGGCAACCAGGCGCGTCTTGCGTACGCCTGGGCGCGGTTCTCTCTCGTCGAGGTCGATGGGCGCAAGCTGAACAAGGCCGAGGCCGAGGACGAGACGGTCCTCGAGCGCACCGACCCCGCAATCCGCGAGCTCATCCTCACGGCTTACGCAGACATGGCGACGGCGGGCGACGGTGTCGCAAAAAAGTTCCTGGGGAGTCGGAAGATCAAAGCGGGCTAGCGCTCCCCCGACAACCGCGACCGCATCAGATCGGCGTCTTCATCCGGTCTGTGATGGAACTCTACCCGGACATCGACGAGCACATCATGGACCTCTGGAAGCTGATCAGCTACGCCGCCCGCTATGGGCACCAACCGATGGAGCACCTCATGTGCTCCACCTCGGCGCTGATCACGTCGTTCAACAACGGGCTGATGTTCTGGCTGGAGAAGGAAGCAGCCGGGACCAAGACGGGAGTCGACCATGGCCGATGACCCCGAAGTAGTTATCGACTTCGACATCGATGACAAGGCGTCGCCGAAGCTCTCCACGCTCGAGAAGAACGTCGGGAAGCTAGGCGGCGCTGTCGACCGTGCGAGCTCGCGGTTCACCGGCATGGTCAAGGGCACGGCCATGATGGCGAGCTTCTTCGCCATCGGTCCGCTGATCGCTGGTGCCAAGGGGTACATCGAGCACATCGACAAGATCGCGAGCATCACAGGTGTCGCTGGTGACCGTGCCGCAGGCATGTCGAACGCGCTCCAGGGTGCAGGTGTTGATGCTGGCATGGTGGCCAACATCTTCACCAAGCTCGGCAAGGCTGGAACGAAGCTGAACGAAGGGCAGAAGGGCCTCGCCAAGACGGCGAAGGCATACGGCGTCGAGCTCAAGGGCGGTGCCGAGAAGTCCCTGCTGGCGATGTCCAAGGCGGTCAAGTCGGGGAAGCTCGGCGCGACCGGCATCGCTCGCGTGCTCAGCATCTCGCAGGTCGAGGCTGCCAAGCTGGCTGGCGCGATGGCCGAAGGACCTGAGGCGCTCAAGGCATCGTTCGACGATCTGACGAAGAAGAACGCTGCCTTCAACGACGACGGCCTCGCAGGTATCGCCAAGTGGCAGGACGCATCAGCTCGCGTCGGCCTTGCGTGGAACCGACTGACCGCAGGGATCGTGGTCAAGCTCGCCCCCGCGCTCGAGAAGCTGTCGAACAAGTTCTCCGGTGCGATCGACGGCTGGATGGCCGGTGCTGAGAAGTTCGGGAACTTCCTCGTCAAGCACATGGACAAGATCATCGCGATGGCCAAGACCTACGCGAAGATCATGCTGGTCAACACCGCGACCCAGAAGCTGACCGGAGGCGTCGGCATCGGTGGGGTCGTGGCCGGTGGCATAGGTATTTACAAGAAGCGCGCTGCGAAGCTGGTCAAGGCAGGTGGCGCAGGTGCGGCTGCTCCCGCCGTGACAGCGGTCCTAGCATCGTTCTTCAAAGGCGCGTCCTCCCTCGCTCCCATTGGTAAAACGCTGCTGAAGATGGCCCCTCTCGGAGCCATCTTCGGGTTGATCGTCGTCGCGGTGAAGGCACTCGGGGAGAACTTCAACGGCATCACGACTAGGCTCAAGAAGACGTTTGGGGGCATCTTCGCGACGATCGGACGGATCGGTGGGAAGATCGCCAGCATGTTCAGCGGCGACAGCGCCCTCGGGAAGTTCTTCGGAGGTGTTGGCTACGCCTTCTTGGAGGTCGTCGAGAAGATCGGCCAGGTGATCGGGTTCATCCTAAAGATGGTCGAGAAGATCGTTGGGCTGATCCCTGACATCTTCAAGGGCACCGGCGGTGGTGTGTTCAAGGCGCAAGAGTACCTCGGGAAGCGCACCAAGGAGATCGGCAGGCTCCCCATGAGTGAGCGTGCCGACGCTACTCGCCGCATGATCGCCCACGCCAAGATGATCATGAAGGGCACGGATGGCGCGACGACCTCAAAGTATGTCGCACCCCCCAAGGCTTCGGTGCCCAAGGGCAAGGAGGACGCGCAGGTCTATCAGGATTTCCGTGGCTCGCGGTTCGACATCAAGCAGGCGTTTGCCGAGGGCTACGATCCTGACCGCATCGCTGTCGGGTTCGCCAACGAGCTGGGTTCGATGGGTGAGCGTAAACTCCAGTCCGGGTTCGCCCCGCTGTTCACGGTGCGCTAGTGGCCGAGGTTGGCTCAGCCCTCGTCACCTCGTTCGTTATCCGCGAGCTGACTGGCGACAAGCGTCGGCTGGTGCTCCGCAAGCGCGCCCTGCCATACCGTCCGTTCGAGCTCTCGGGCACGCAGCGCAATACCGTCGACTGGTACCCCGGTTCACCCATCGGAACGCTCCAGGTGTATGGCGCGAAGGAGGAGCCCACTACGATCAGCGGTGCGTGGAAGGACAAGTTCATCAGCGAGCATCTCCGCCTCGACAGCAACAACGCGTCCGCGTTCTGGGTCTCCGATGACGCACAGGAGATCATCCAGTTCATTGATGACGTGCGTCAGCTAGTCAAGCTCGTCGATGACATCCGACGCAAGGGCCAGGAGGTCGAGGTCACGTGGCTCGACCAGGCCCGACGCGGGATCATGGATCGGTTCACCGCGCGCTGGCAGACCGGCCACGACGTCGACTGGGAGATGGGGTTCGTCTGGTCGTCGCAGGCCGAGTCGTTCAACGAGATCCCGGTGGTTGACGCGGGCACTGGCCGGCTGATCGGTGACCTGCCCAACGAGATGCAGGACCGACTCAACACGGTCGGCGACACGACCTCGGTTGTTCCGTCGGCAGGTGATCGTTTCTCGGACATCGGGGCGCAGCTCGGCGCTGTAGCAGCGAACCTCCAGGACTTCGTCGACGGGCTCGCAGACGCTGTGACCTCGGTGGGCGACGACGTCGCAACACCCATCGTGGGGCTCAAGCGGGTGGCCGGGATCCTCGACGGAATCAAGCTGGAAGCAGACCAGTATATCGACACCGCTGAGAACGCAGTCGATGGCGCGACCCTCGATCTCGGAGCGATCCTGTCGTTCGGGAAGCTACTCTCCGTCAGGGCCAACGTCCGTGAGAGCGCCGACGCCGCAACCGACATGCGCAACCTCGCGGCCAGCCGCCAGTACGAGCTCATCCGTCGGATCACCGCAGACGTGATCCGCGTGTTCCAGGCACGCGACGGCATGGACCTGCGCACCGTCTCGACCCAGTTCTACGGGACACCTGACGAGTGGCGTTCGTTGATGGTGTTCAACAACCTGCTGTCGAGTGGGCTCGTCGCAGGGCAGGTGGTCTTCGTGCCCGCGAACCCGGACAGGGATCTCTGCTGATGTCAGGTGACGTCCTCTACCCCAGCACGGTCGTTAACCTGCGGCTCAGGTTCGATGAGACGTTCCGCGTGCAGGATGACATCCCGGAGCCAGGTCCGCAGGGTGGAGATCCCACGGCGGTCTCCACCCCTGCGTCAGCACCAAGCCCCGCGACCAACCGGCGCGCGCCTCGCGTGTCACTCGGCCAGGCGTTCGTCGACAAGCCGGGTGAGCACCTCCCCAACACGCGACCGCTGATCACCCAGATGGGTAAGAGCAACCTGTCGTTCGTGCAGAACCGCGTGCCCAAGTCGGCCAGCGTAGAGCTTCCTGGTTACCGCACGGCCGGCAAGTTCTCGCTCGAGTTTGACTGGCGCGAGCTCCCCATCGATCCTCGGCTGGTCCGCTCGGCCGGCATCGAGATCTTCATGGGCTCGGTGCGCGCGGCCAACTTCGCACGAGGGATGGTCTCGCAGGAGAGCAGCGGCCGACGGCCATCCATCCTCGCCGACATGCCTGACAGTCAGATGGTGCTCGCAGGCATCGTCGACAACTGGTTCGTCACCCACACCGAGAACGGCTCGATGGTGAAGATCGACGGGCGCGACCTGCGCGGGCTGTTCCTGGACTCACCTGTCGATCCCAAGGTGATGACCAAACTGGACCTGCGCCAGCCGGTCAACCTTGTCGTCCGAGCCATCCTCGACAAGCACCCTGCTGGTCAGGAGATGCAGGTGCTCGTCCACCCTCAGGACTGGCCGGGGCAGCGCATCCCTCCGGTGCTGGACAAGGACGGCCTCACCCGCGTACGCCGCGAGGCGAACGGCGAAGGCGCGAGCTCAGGGGGCGGGGGCGGTGACGACCTCAACGTCTGGGACCTCATCACG
>Ga0307380_10000751_pt1 | contig 48835 bp, 39 predicted proteins | sample UN3MG_FD_202239 | JGI IMG/M metagenome (GOLD analysis project Ga0307380, IMG submission 202239) | Soil microbial communities from Risofladan, Vaasa, Finland - UN-3 | ecosystem: Environmental > Terrestrial > Soil > Coastal area > Acid sulfate soil | place: Finland: Risofladan, Vaasa | collected... | reverse complement strand
GGCGCCCAGTGGGGCGACGAGGGCAAGGGCAAAATTGCGGACGTGCTGTCGCGCGAATGCGCGGCGATGGCGCGCTTCAACGGCGGCAACAACGCCGGCCACACCGTCGTCGGCGGCGAAACGAAAATAGTCCTGCGGCTGGTGCCGGTGGGCATACTGCGGCCCGAGGTCCGCTGCTACGTAGGCCGGGGCTGCGTCGTCAACCCCTCGTACCTGCTGGAGGAACTGGGCCGCGTCGAGGAGTTCGGCGTCGCCGATTACGACTTGACCGTCGACTGGCACTGCCACCTCATACTGCCCTACCACGTGAAGCTGGACCAGGCCGGCGACGAGGCGCTGGGGCGGTGGCGCGTGGGAACGACGGGCCGCGGCATTGGGCCCTGCTACGCCGATAAAGCCGCCCGGCTGGGCTTGCGGCTGGCCGACCTCTTCGACGAAAGGCGTTTAAAGGAGCGGCTGGGGGCGCTCGCCGACCGCCACGCGCCCACGCTCGCGGCGCTGGGCGTCGAACTCGACGAGGAAGAGGTCCTGGCCGGCCTTAAGGACGCCGCGCCCCAACTCGAGCCCTACGCCGGCGACGTCGCCGCGGCGATGCAGGAGGAGGTCGCGAGCGGCGCCAAGGTCCTGCTGGAGGGCGCCCACGGCCTCTTGCTCGACGTCGACTACGGCACGTACCCCTTCGTCACCTCCTCGACGATTCACCCGGGGGGCGCGTACGCCGGCCTGGGCCTGCCCCCGGACGCCATAGGCCGCGTCGTCGGCGTCGTCAAGGCGTACCAGACGCGCGTGGGCGAAGGGCCCTTCCCGACGGAACTGGAGGACGAGCTGGGCGAGCGGCTGCGCAAGCGCGGCAACGAATACGGTTCGACGACGGGCAGGCCGCGGCGGTGCGGCTGGCTGGACCTGGTCCTCCTGAAGTACGCCGTCGAGACCGCCGGGATAAATTTCATCGCGCTGAACAAGCTGGACGTACTGGACGGCGTGGAGCCGGTCAAGGTATGCGTGGCGTACGAGCTCGACGGCCGGCGGCTCGAGCGCGCGCCGGCCCCCTTCGACCGCCTGGATAAGGTGGAGCCGGTCTACGAGGAAATCCCCGGGTGGGCGGACGGCGCGAGCGGCGCCACCTCGTACGCCGCGCTCCCCGCGGCGGCCAAAGAGTACATCGACTTCATCGAGGATTACGCCGGCGCGGAGGTGGCGTTCGTCTCCACCGGCCCGAGCCGGGAGGAGGGTTTCATACGCCGGGAGATATTCCCCTAGCACCGGGGTTGCAAAAGGTTACGATATTTGTTATAAAATAGGCCGACGGGAGCCGCTAGCTCAGCCCGGTCAGAGCACCGGCCTTTTAAGCCGGGAGTCCTGGGTTCGAATCCCAGGCGGCTCGAATTAAAACCGCCCTTCGGGGCGGTTTATTAATTAAGCACGTTTTACGATTCACGACGCCCGCTCGGTTTCGTCCTTATTCAAAACCGTATACACTTTCGCGAGCACGCCGCCGTCCATCGCGAGCTCGAAGTGGTCGAGGTCGAAGTAGTAGACCTCGGCTCGAGCGTCCTCGCCGTACGGCCCCACCGCGGACGGCACCGTCACCATGCCGTCGCCGAAGTCGAGCGGCCCCTCGCCCATATAGTTGTCGTACTTGTTGCCGACGATGATGCACACCGGCGGCCTTTTATAACCTTTAACCTCCGCGTTAGTTCGGCCCTCCTCGAGCCAGGTGACGAAGCCGCCGTTCTCCTTCATCTCGAACAGCGCCGGGCTCCGGTAGTCGCGGCCGTCCTCTTTGAGGTTGCCGAAATTCGGCGTCGCGATGAGGACGAGCTCCGCGACGTCGTACCGGTAGCGCAAACGGCGCATCTCGAAGTTGGACACGTTGAAGAAGCGGTTCCAGGTGTAATCGCTCTTCTCCTTACGGGGGAACTGGTAGTTCTCGCGCCCGGGCTGACCCGACTCCACGTAGTACCGGCAGATAAGGCCGCCGGTGCTGTGGCCTATCAGTATAACCTTATCTTTGATGAACCTCTCCTTGGTCCACTTAATAATCCGGGCGAGGTCGTACGCCTGGTACTCGAGGGGCCGGTTGCGCGAGTCGGGGTAGGTATAGGTGACGACGTCGTAGCCGAGGTCGACCAACCCCTGGGCGTGACCCACCGCGGAGATGTCGCGCTGCTCGGAATAGATGAAGCCGGCGAACACCTCCACCTCGCCGTGCACCCGCCAGAAATAGGCGTCGGACGTCCCCATGCCGTGCACCAGGATTACGGGCGGGCCGTGGTATTTCGGATGGTCGAAGTACTTGATGCGCAACGGGTAGACGCCGGCGGTGCCGTGGACGCCGAAATTCGTGACGCGGTAGTCGCCGCCGATGCCGGCGAAGAGGCGGTCCTCGGGGGAAGGCAGGTCGCTTTCGGTCCCCATCGCGACCAACATGAAGATGCCGATTAGCAAGACCGGCAGCGCGGCGGCGTCGCGGAGGACGCAGCCGCTACTTCCTTTATGGGTCCTCATACGTCCGTCGGTTGGTTATACAGCGGCTCACCTCGGCCTTGGTAGATCGCCGCGACCTCGGCGCCGTATCGGTCGGGGGCGTCGTGTACCACGAGCGGCCGCATTACGACCATTTCGCGCGCGCCGCCCAAACGCGCCGCGACCAGAACCAGGTTCGCCGGCTCGCCCGCACGCGGCTGCACGAAGCGGAGCCGCTCGACGTTGAACCCCTGGTCGCCGAGGGCCGAGAATATTTCGGCCAGCCGGCGCGGTTGGTGCACGAAGTAAAACCGGCCGCGTTTTTTTAGCGTAAACGCCGCCGCCAACGCGAGCTCGTCCACGGTCAGCGTCAGCTCGTGACGGGCCGCCGCCTTCCCGGCGCACGGGCTCAAACGGCCGCCGTCGGCCTCCCGGAACGGCGGATTGGCGCACACCACGTCGAAGCGGTTGCCGAACGCCGGCGGCAACTCGCGCAAGTCTCCCTCCACGACCGATACCCAGGCCGACGCCCCGTTCGCGACCACGTTCGCCCGGGCGAGCGCGGCCAGGTCCCCCTGATACTCGACGCCCGTAACGTCGCGGGCGCCCCGGCAGCGCGCCAGGGCGAGGCCGACGACGCCCACGCCGCACCCCGCGTCCAAGACGCGGTCGTCGGCCTCGAAATCCACCCACCACGCCAGCAAGATAGAGTCCAAAGAGAAGCGGTAGCCTTCGCGCGGCTGCGCCAACACCAGCCGGCCGCCGAAGAGCTCACACCTGTCCTTGGCCCCGAGTTGCGGCGCGTTAACGTTCGTCGGCCTTTCCCCCTTCCGCGAGGCCCTCCCGCGGTATGAGTTTCGCCGCCAGTTTCTCGTTGAGGAGGCGGTCGTAGACGGCGGCGGGGCGCTCGCGCGCCGCACCCGGCCGGGAGGCGGCCGCGGTTATGGCGTCGCGCACCTCTTCCGCCGTGACCTCCACGTTCTCGCGGCGCGCCAGCTCGCGTACGATGAAATAGCGGCCCAGCTCGCGGCGCGCCTCCCCCATACGCTCGTCGCGGCTCTTGCCGCCCTCCCCCTCGTCGTCCCCGGGTAAAAATTGTTCCACGAAAGCGTCGTCCAGCGGGACGTCGGCGTGCGCGGCGATGTCCTCCACGAAGCGGCCGTACGCATTAGCATACGAAATCTCCTCGGCTCGAGCCTCCAGCCGCACCTTCAACTTCGCCCTCAATTGGCCCAGGCCGTCTTCGCCCAGGTCCTTGGCGAACTCGTCGCCCAGCTCGGGCAGGACCCTCTTCTTGACCTCCGTGACCTCCACCGGCGCGTTGACCTTCTTGCCGGCGTGCCGTTTGGAAGGGTAGTCGGCGGGATAATCTATAGTCAGCGCGAACGTGTCCCCCGGCGCTTTGCCCATCACCTGGCGCGCGAAGGAATCTTCCTCGTCGCGGACGCTCGCCCATACGCCCACCGTAGGTTGCGAGAAACCCTCGGGCGGTTCCTCGTCGAGGAATTTCAAGATTACGAGGTCGCCGTCGAGGCCGCCGCGCCCCTCCACCGGCTCGAGCCGCGCGTTGGCCTGACGCAGGCTCTCGAGCGCCTTCGCGACGTCGTCGTCCGTCACCTTGGGCCGCTCGCGCTTCACGACGAACCCGGCGTAATCGGGCAGCGTTATCTCGGGGAAGACGGCCACCTCCGCGGCGAAGGAGATGGGCCCCCCCTCGGAGGCGGCCGTGACGTTGTAGCGCGGCGAGCTTACGGCGTCGAGGCCGAGCTCGGCGGCGGCGCGCTCGAAGGCCACCGGCACCAGCTCGTCCACTATCGTCTGGACGACGCGGTCGGCGTACGACCGCTTGAGGATGCGCCGCGGCGTTTTCCCCTTCCGAAACCCGGGGACCTTAACGGTGCGGGCGAGCTCGGCGTAGACCGCGGCCGCTTTGGCCTGCACCTCCGCCGGCGGTATCTCCACGTCGACGCGGACCGTATTCTTGCCTATCTTCTTCGCTTCGGCCATAATTTACCCGTAAAATTTATTTGCGAGAGGCGGGACTCGAACCCGCACGACCAAGGCCACTGGAACCTAAATCCAGCGCGTCTGCCAATTCCGCCACTCTCGCGACTTAGGCCGTTCGTCGTTTCGGCCTCGCCCTCGCGCCCGCGGCGCTGACGGAACGAGGCCGACGTCCACCGGCCGTATATGATTATATAATAGCTTGAGCGCCGCGGCAACCCGCGCGTTGCGCCTCCGCTAGCGCCCGCCGTTACCGCCCGGCCGCGATTTGCGCCGCGAGGCCCCGGACCCGTTCCTCCACGTAGTTGAAAAACTTCTTGTAGCCGACGCAAAGGTAGTTGTGGCCCGGCTCGCCCTCCGGCGTGCCGAGGAAGCGGTTCTTGCAACACTCGCCGTAGCACCACTTCAGGAATTTGCAGGATTGGCACAGCCGCGTCAGCGCCTGCTTCCCGTTGGCGAAGGCCCGTTGCCGCTCCGAAAACGCGAGGTCGACGATGGGTTTGGTGAGAATATTGCCCAGGCGGTACTCCGGGTAAACGTAGTGGTCGCACGAGTACAGGCCGCCGTCGGTCTCGAGCGCCAGGCACTTCCCGCACAGCGGCGCCAGTATGCAGAGCGGCGAATACCGGCCGGAGGCGGTGTAGACCGCGGACTCGAACAAATATACCCACGTCTTGCCGACGTCGCGTTTGAACCACTCGTCGAATATCACCCGCAGAAAGGTCCCCCAATCGTCCGGGTCCACGGACCAATCCGTCACGAACGAGTCGGCGGTGCCGGGCAGCGCGGCCGTCGTTCCCAATATCGGCATCTCCTCGACGGGCCAATGCTGCGGCGGCGTCCGCTCGAAGCCCTGGGGCTCGACGATGGGGATGAACTGCATCGTGACGGCGCCGAGCCGGTCGCGGAGGAAACGGTACACCGCCAGCGGCTCGAGGGCATTATCGCGGTTCACGGTAGTCAGCGTGTTGAAGCGGACGCCGTGCTTGCGGAGGAGACCCGCCGCCTCCACCACGCGCTCGAACGAGCCGTTCCCGGCGCGGTCGACGCGGTACTTGTCGTGGAAGTGCCGGGGGCCGTCGACGCTCAAGCCCACCAGGAAGTTGTTCTCCTTCAGGAAGCGGCACCACTCATCGTCCAGGAGGGTGCCGTTGGTCTGGAGGTCGTTCTCCACCCGCACGCCCGCCCGGGCGTACTTCTTCTCCAGCGCGACGACCTTTTCGAAAAACGCCAACCCCAGGAGCGTCGGCTCGCCGCCCTGCCACGAGAACACGACCTCCGCGGCGCCGGTTTGCCCCTCAATATTCTGGCGGACGTACGCCTCCAGAACGTCGTCCGATATCCGCGCGTCGCCCGCCTGGCCCAGGAGGTCCTTCTTGCTCAGGTAATAACAATAAGTACACGCCAGGTTGCAGGCCGACGCTACCGGCTTGCACATCACGTGATACCGGACGGTGGGCTCGTCCCAGCGGAATTCGAACTCGGTCATATCTTCAACGTGCGGCCCTGGCCCGGCAGGCCGAGCGCGGCCGCGACGCCCACGAACGTGAAGACGCCCTTTCCTCTCATACGCTACTTCCGGGGAGGGGAGCCGCTCGACGCGAACGAACCCGATACGGGCAGCTCCCCGTCGCTATCCTCTGTTTTCCGATGGGCGGTTAACGCCCCGGCTTAGTGGCCTTTGCTTCCCGGCTTCTGTAGGCCGATAACCTTCACGGGGTACTTCGCGAACGTCGCCGCGTGGCGCAGCCCCTCGCGCGTCAATATGGGGAGGGCCCATTCCAAATAATCGATGCCCACGCTGAACTGCTCCTTGGGGTCCACGTATAAGTTGTAAACCCAAGGCGACAGGCCGACGTCGCTGACGGTTACCTCGCTAACGCCGCCCATCGGCCGCCCGAGCGTCATTACCTTGAGGTGGCCTTTGAACTCCGCGCACCGCACGGCCATGAGGTCGTACTCCGACCACATGTAGACCGCCTCGCGCCTCGTCTCGCCGTCGTCCGCCAGCAGGAACGACGTCTGGTCGACGCCGTCGACGTAGCGGCCGCTCGGGATTTCGCCCGCAATTCCGGCGATGCCGAGCGAGGTATTGAAGAGGTCCATCAGGTCGAACAGGCCGTCGCTGACGCGGCCGGCCTTGATAATGCCGGGCCAATAGGCGATGGCCGGGGCGCGGACGCCGCCTTCCCACGTCGTGCCCTTGCCGGCGCGGAAGGGGGTGTAGCCACAGTCGGGGTACGTGTCTTCGTTCGGGCCGTTATCCGAGGTTACGAAGACGAACGTGTTGTCGCGCTGCCCCTCCTCCTCCACCACTTTCATAAGGCGGCCTACGATGTCGTCCACCTCGACGACGGAGTCGCGGTAGGGCGTAGCCGCCGGGCTTTTGCCCTCGAAGGCCTTGGAGGGCCAGTTGTCCTTGTGCACCTTCGAGAAGGCGTGCACCAGGTAGAAGGGCTTGCCGTCGGCCACGGCGCGTTTGATGAAGCCGGCCGACCACGCCGCGAACTCCTGGTCGCACTTGGATACGTCCTCGGGCGTCGCCAGCGGCTTTACGTTCCTCATCTCGCCGCCCTTCTTGGCCTCCACGACGTACTCCGTGGCGCCGAGGGCGTGGTAGACGGCGAGCCGCTCCGGTTTATACATCAGCGGCCCGTACTTGCGGGCGTCCATATAGGACGTGTAGTCCGATACGACGCCCAAGAAACCGTAGAATTCGTCGTAGCCGACCTCGTGCGGCCTCATACCCTTCCCCTCGCCCAGGTGCCACTTGCCGGACAGGGCGGTCCGGTAGCCGTTGTCGCTGAGCAGCTTGGCCGCCGCTACCTCGCCCGACCAGGGATTGACCGTAATGGGGTCGCCGGCGAGGATGGGCCGGATGAGGCCGGTGCGGCAGGGAAGCCGGCCCGTCATTAAGGCCGCGCGCGTGGGGGTGCACGTCGGCTGCGAATAGGCCGAGGTGAGCCGCAGCCCCTCCCGCGCCAGCCGGTCGACGTTGGGCGTGGGCGAACCGACGGCCTCGCCGCCGCCGTAGCAACCGAAGTCGCCGTACCCGAGGTCGTCCACGACCAGAATTATGATGTTGGGCTTCCTCCCGGTCCCGGCCTCGAGCGCCGCTAGCTTCTCGGCGGCTATCTTTTCCTGCTCGGGCCGGGGGATGGCGGGCTCGAGGTAGTCGGCCGTCTTCTCGGCCTGGAAGAACCCGTCCCCGGCCTGGGCCGACGCGGCCAAAACCGCGCCCTGGGCAAGGCCCACCGCCGCACGCAGTCGACGTTTCACGCCCATCTTTGACCCCTTTCGCATTTTGGGTAAACGTTCGCCGGGGCGGGCACCGATTTGGGCCGCCGCGGCCTTAAAACGCAGCCCCGCGCAAAGAACCGGCGGGTTTGAATTAATTATAATCCATAAAATCCTAATTAGCAAAGGGCATTTGGCGTCCCGCCGCCAAACGCGGCCTTCTCTACGCGGCAGCGGGGCGGGCGGCGTATTTAAACGACCCAATATCCCACAACAACATTACTGCCGCGATTCTTATATGCAAACGGCGCGTCCTCGCACGCCACGAACACCTCACAACGGAGGGGCGGTCCACGCCCGCCGGGGCTTACCTCGCCGAATTTTAATTTGATTTAACTCCTCGGATATGTTAGTTTGTGTGTCAAATTGCTACGAAGCACGGCGTTCGCCGGCGAACGGGCCGATTGCGCCGTGAGTTGTTGTGTTGTCTTAGTTAGGAGGTAAAATGTCCCGGCAGTACTTGTTCACGTCCGAAAGCGTAACCGAGGGTCATCCCGACAAGGTCGCGGACCAGATTTCGGACGCCATCCTTGACCATATCTTTGGGCAGGACAAATTCGCGCGCGTGGCGTGCGAGACGATGGTCAATACCGGCCTCGCGCTCGTATGCGGCGAAATCACCACCGACTGCTACGTCGATATACCCAAAATAGTAAGAAATACGATAAAAGAAATCGGATATACGGACGCCGAATACGGCTTCGACTTCCTGACCTGCGCCGTGCTGACGTCTATAGACGAGCAATCGCCCGATATTGCCGCCGGCGTCCTCCCCACCGACGCCCGCGAGCAGGGCGCCGGCGACCAGGGGATGATGTTCGGCTTCGCCCTGAACGAAACCCCGGAGTTAATGCCGTTCCCCATCATGGCCGCGCACAAGCTCGCGCGCCGGTTGGCCGCGGTCCGCCGCGACGGCGCGCTGCCCTGGCTTCGGCCCGACGGCAAGTCGCAGGTCACCGTCGAGTACGTCGACGGTCGACCCGCCCGCGTAGACGCCGTCGTCGTCGCGGCCCAGCACCATCCGGAAGTATCCTCCGAAGAGATACGGGCCGGCGTCCTCGAGCACGTCGTCCGGCCCGTCATCCCGGCCGAAATGCTGGACGACGAGACCAAGTACTACGTCAATCCCACCGGCCGGTTCGTACTGGGCGGGCCGCAGGCGGACGCGGGCCTGACAGGCCGCAAGATAATCGTCGACACCTACGGCGGGATGGGCCGGCACGGCGGCGGCTGCTTCTCCGGCAAGGACCCCTCGAAGGTCGACCGCTCGGGGGCCTACATGATGCGCCACGTCGCCAAGAACGTCGTCGCCGCGGGGCTGGCGGACCGGTGCGAGCTGGAGGTGGCGTACGCCATCGGCGTCGCGCACCCGGTCTCGGTAACGGCGGATACCTTCGGAACCGGCAAGATAGGCGATGGAAAAATCGCCGACCTCGTCCGCGACCACTTCGACCTCCGGCCCGCGGCCATTATTGATTACCTCGAGCTCCGGCGGCCCATATTCAAGCAGACCGCGGCCTACGGCCACTTCGGCCGCGAGGAGCCCGACTTCACCTGGGAAAAAACCGACCGCGCCGACGAGCTCCGCCGCGCCGCGGGGCTGTAAATCGCGAGGGGAGAACATGCCGCACGACATTAAAGACGTTAAGTTAGCTCCCGCCGGGAAACTTAAAATAGAATGGGCCGACCGGCACATGCCGGTGCTGGCGCTCATCCGCGAACGTTTCGAGAGCGACCGGCCCCTCGCGGGCCAGCGCATCAGCGCCTGCCTCCACGTTACCACCGAGACCGCCAACCTGGCGCGGACGCTCCAGGCGGGCGGCGCGGAAGTGGCGCTGTGCGCCTCCAACCCCCTCTCGACCTCCGACGAGGTCACGGCCTCGCTGGTCGAGGACTACGGCGTCTCGGTGTTCGCGGTGCGGGGCGCGTCGCGGGATTTATACTATAAACACATCAACCAGGCCCTCGAGCACAAGCCGACCATAACCTTGGACGACGGCGCGGACCTGGTATCCACGGTCCACACCGAGCGCCGCGAGCTCCTGGACGGTATCCTGGGCGGGACGGAGGAGACGACGACGGGCGTCATCCGCCTGCGCGCCATGGCCGACAACGGCGAGCTGGCGTACCCCATCGTCGCCGTCAACGACGCCCTCACGAAGCACCTCTTCGACAACCGCTACGGCACCGGCCAATCCACCGTCGACGGCATTCTCCGCGCGACCAATATGTTGTTCGCGGGTTCGACGGTGGTCGTCGCGGGTTACGGTTGGTGCGGCCGCGGCTTCGCCTCGCGCGCGCGCGGCCTGGGCGCCCACGTCATCGTAACCGAGGTTAACCCGGTACGGGCCCTGGAGGCCCAGATGGACGGCCACCGCGTCATGACGATGGCGGAAGCGGCGCCGTTGGGCCACCTCTTCGTCACCCTAACCGGCGACATCCACGTCGTACGCGCCGAGCACTTCGAGCTGATGCGGGACGGGGCGGTCGTCGCCAACTCCGGCCACTTCAACGTCGAGCTCGACCTCGACGCGCTCGCGAAGATGGCGGCGTCGCGGCGCACGGTCCGGCCCAACGTGGAAGAGTTCACGCTCGCCGACGGCCGGCAAATCTACGTGCTGGCGGAGGGGCGCCTAGTAAACCTCGCCGCCGCGGAAGGGCACCCCGCGGCCGTAATGGACATGTCGTTCGCCAACCAGGCGCTGGCCGCGGCGTACCTGAGCGCCAAATCGGATACCCTCGAAAACCAGGTGTACGCCGTACCTCGGGACATCGACGACGAAGTGGCGCGCCTTAAACTACGCGCCCTCGACATCGACGTCGATACGCTGACCGACGAACAGGTAGAATATCTGGCGTCGTGGCAAATGGGGACGTAGTGAACGGACCGCCGCGGATTTTAAGGCGGGTTGACTACCCGCCTTCATTTTGTATAATCGGAGGGTCCGGCAGGTAATAAAGGTGCCGAGTGTAAACGTCAAAGCCCCCGTCCGCCGCGCCCCGAGTACGGGCCGGTTCGAAATCTTCAGGAAGTTGAAAGCGGCCCGCGTCCGCCCCGCTCTCCTCGCCGAACTGGACCGCGTCCTGTACGAGTTCGCGCGCCGCGAGGCGGACCAAGCGACGCGGCGATGGTACGCCGGCCGACGCGACGAGGGTATCCCCACCTCGGAGCTGGCCAACGTCACGCTCGCTTACTACGGACGGGTGCTGCGGAAGTTGAGGCCCCACTTCGAGCTGGACTTCACCTTGAAAGGCGACGAGCGGAGTTGTAGATACCGCGGCGTGGAGCAATTCTCGAGCTGGCTCCGCCGCCAACGCAGATTCCGGCCCAAATCCCTCAAGGTATCGTATCTGTCGCCTTCCACCAACGTACTCATCCAATTGAAGAGCAGCTTCGCCGCGGAACGGTCGTACATATGGGCGGCGGGCGACGAACACACCCGGCTGGAACGGTTGTTCCGCGCGCTGTACGAGACACTCGCCGCGTCCCCCGGCAAGTGGGCCCGGCTGCGTTCGTGGCAAGCCAACCTGACGTACGCCACCGTCTGCGCGCTCACGTGCGCGTCCGGCGTCGCCTTCAAGCTCCACGACTTCTCGTGGACGACCGTCGTCTGCGCCGCTACGCTGGTCGACGTCGCCGTCGCTTCGGCGCTGGTCTTCCTCTTCCGGCAAGGCTGGCCGCAAGTCGAGTACGACTTCGAGGGCGTCGACGTCGCCGGTCGGCGGCTCCGGGTCTTTTTACGGGGCGCGTACGCCGCGGCCGCGGCGGCCTTCACCGCCGCCGGCGCCTGGGCCATCCTCACCTCCTTTGTTCGCATCGTGTGGTGAAAGGGTTCCCGTCACACCCGGGCGCGTGGGCCGTCGCCGGCCGGCGCGCGACGTGGGCCGCGCTGATGGTGTGCGGCCGGGGCGTCGCGGCCGTCGTACGCTACTTGTGGACCAGGTCGCGGCGCACGAAGCTCAAAGGCGCGGCGGCCGCGTTGGTGGCCGTCGTCCTCGTATTGACGCCCTTTGACAAAGGCGACGCCGGCGTCGTCCTCCTCCCCACCGACGGCGCCGAAATCACGCTCCCCCATACGCTCCTCGACGGAAAACTATACAAATTAATCGTCAGCGGGACGTACGTCGGCGCGGGCGACGGCCGCCGCTACGACGCGGAGTACGTAACGGAGAGCGACCCCTTCGATACGCCGCGCTCGTCGCTGGTCATAGACGACCGCCTGGCAACCGCCAACCTCCGCGACGAGGCCAACCACCGCTATACGTACTACGTCGCGGGGCGAGGGCACACCGTCCGCCTCCGCCTTACGGACCGGCTTACGGCGGGCGGCCCCGAAGGCGGGTACTTCGACAACGAGGGTTTTCTGGAGGTAACGCTCGAGGAAGCCGACTTCCGCTTCTACGCCGACGACGACCCGGGCCGTCAATCGCCCGCCATCGTCTTCCGCTACTCGCTCGAGCCGCCGCCCCGCCCCGGCGACGTGGTGTCGTTGGAGGTGTTCGCCCGCAAGGCCGGCGGCGACCGCGAGGTCGTCTTCGACGCCGCGAGCGACGGTTACGTCGACCCGGCGGCGGGTTTTCCGCTCCGGCTCGGGAGAGCCCCCGTTAACAAGTTTACCTGGTACGGCGTCGCGAACAAGGGGGCGCGCGCCTACCAACCGCTGCCCCCCGACCTGTACGACGCGCGCCTGTCGGTGAAGTCGGGCAAGGATATCTTTTACGCCTTCCCCCCCGACGTCAAATCGGAGTACTTGACCGTCGCGGTCCTGCCCGCTTCGTCGGACCCGCGCTACAACCCGCGCCCCGTAATCGCCCAGGACGACCGCGGCCGCAATGCGTTTCCCTACTACAGCCCGCGGGCCACCCACCCCATCCTGGGCCTGCTCGAGGGCGTCGAGAATATATACGCCCCCGGCGAAGAGTACGACGAGCCGGCGTTCCTCTACTATTCGCCCGTGGGCGCCGACGGCGCGGCCGTCGCCTCCGGCGCCGTCTTCTACGTCAAACGCGCGGTGAACCTGGCGCTGGCGACGCTGGCCGAGTGCGACCCGGCGTACGAGTACACGCCGCTGCGCAACATCTCCGGCGTATACGACGACGAGCTGGTCGCCAAACTGGTCGAGCTCCGCAAGCGGCTGCCGTACGACACCTCGGGTGAGGAGCGCATCCTCGACCGGGTGGACAACTTGCCGCCGGCTCGGGGCTACGCCGCGACCGACGAGGAGCTGGGCCGCATCCTGGGGCGGCCCACGCTCGAGCACCTGTTGAACCTAAAATTTACGGTCCAGGGTTTTCCCGCCGAGCTGCCGCTGCGCGAGTTCGACAACTACAAGGCGTACGACGAGAGCGACCCCTACCACAGCCTCTACCATACCTTCTGGGAAGTGGGAGGCCGGGTCAACGCCGAGAGGCGGCGCTACGGCTCGCCGCCCGCCTCGGGCGCGCCGACGCCCGGCAAGAAGTACGACCCCTCCGACGCCGACTTCGTCGCTATTCTCATGGCGATATCGTATCAGGAATGCGGTTTCGTCCACACGCTGTCGGACGGCATCTGCTACCGGGTGGGGCGGGGGCGCGGCTCGGCCACCGGTTATATGCAGTGCACCGCGGACCTCATCAAGGGGACGAACTACAAGATAACCTTTCCGACCGCCGACGGCCTGGTCGCCACGCGCATCAATCGCCTGCCGTATAACTCCCGCTACGCCGTGCGCAACGTCGCCCGCTTCAACGTCGAGATCGGCTCGTATTTCCTGCGGGAGGTAATCGACCAGGCCAACAGCGCGTCGTACGGCAAGACCTTCGCCCGGGCGACGACGGGGGACGGCGCGCTGTCGTGGGCTTCGAACCGGGGGCGCGTCAACCGCGTGAAGCTCGCCGGCGCGATGTACAACGCCGGCCCGGGCGCGATGCGCGTAATCATAACGGAGGTCTACGACGACCCGGCGACCCCCGCGCGGAACGAGGGCGTCGACTACCTGGTGGAAGATTGCGAAGGGGACCTCGCGCCGTTCCTGGCGCGCTTCCGAAAGGACCTCTACGAGTACTCGCGCGGCCGGAAGAAGTTCCCGCTGCAAAAAAAAGGCGCCGCCGGCACCGAGCGACTCCAAAGGCTCATCCGGTGGCTCGGGCCCTTCTGGCACAAGAAATACGAGGGCATCAGCTGGGAGGAAGCGGCGTTGATGAAGCTCGACCGCGAGGTCATACCGTACGTCGACGGCCTGGCGACGAACTATATAAACTTCCGAAAAAACGACGCGTACTATTTCAAGGCCAGGAATTTCTACGGCCTGTGGCACCGGCCGCAACGCGTCGCGAGCATCGCGGACGTCATCAGGCCGGCGCGAGGGATACGCCGCCGGCCTTAATCGTGGACCCCGTCTCCGCGCGCGGGCGGCTTAGGGCGTGCGCCCCAGCTCGGCCGCGCTCGCCGGCTCGAGCGCGTAACGCTCGCCGCGCTTGAAATCGATCGTCTCGTCGAGCGTGACCGCGTTCCCCCTCTTCACCATCACGTGGTGCCGCCCCAACGGGATGCGGAGCCCCGCCGCCGGCGCGTCCGCCACGTAGTTGCCGTCCACGAAGATCTTTCCCCCGTCGCCGCCGACCGCCAAGACCGCCGCCGGTTCACCCCGTCCTGCACCGACGTCGACTTTATCGGACTCGAGCTCGGCCGCCGCCTCCAACGCCACGTTCGTCCCGGCGACATAGGCCGGCTCGGCGTAGGAGTACTTCGGCAGACGCGCCACCGCCCATTGGACGCCGTATATCACGGACGCCGCGAGCGCCGCGCCGGCGAATATTAAAATGAGGTTGCGCGGTCGGCGGAGACGATGGCTGAATCGCCGCTCGCGGATCTCATAACCGGCTTTGAGCTCTTTTTGAATTAAAGGGTCTTGCGACACATCCGGCGGCGGGTCGCCCCTCCCGTGCCGAACGCTCTCGCGGGCCGCGGCCAACGTCTCCTCGAAGTAGCTCGGCTTATCGGCCGTCATCGGCTCCACGTCGTAGACTTCTATCTCGACGTCGGCTTCGGCGTCGGCCCCCAGCTCCGCGCCGCATTCGACGCAATTCGCCGCGTCGTCCGGATTGTCGGCCCCGCATAGAACGCAGCGTCTAGCCATCTCGGACTGCATCCTTCTCTTGCGATAATTGAACCTCGTCGGCCCCTTCCGCGAAGCGGGCCAACATCGCGAGCGTTACGTCTTCGACCGCCGCGCCCTCGCCGACGGTAAAGGTTACGAAAGTCTTGCCGCCGCGCCCCGCTTTCGCGTCGACGCCCGTCACTTCGGCCGGGACATCCGCGGTAGACGCCCGCTCGAATTCGTCCTTGCCGAATTCCAACGTTACCAGCGGGCCGCTTATGTTGACGGCGCGAACGCCGGCTTTGGCTCCCCACAGGCTTATCTTTCGCACCGTTAATAAATGGTCCACCGCGACCGGCCGCGGCCCGAAGCGGTCGCGGAGCTCCTCCGCCAACGCCGCCACCGCGGCGTCGTCGCCGGCCTCGCTCAACCGCCGGTAGATGCCGAGCCGCTGCCGCTCGTCCGGAATATACGACGCCGGTATGAACGCGTCAAAGTCCAAGCGCACGTTCACTTCCGCCGGCCGGAGCACTTCCTCACCCTTCAACCTGGCGACTTCGGCGGCCAATATCCTGGTATAGAGCTCGAGCCCTACGGCCGCCAAAGCGCCGCTCTGCTCCGGCCCCAGCAAGTTGCCGGCGCCGCGGATCTCGAGGTCGCGCATCGCGAGGCGGAAGCCGGAGCCGAGCTCGGTGGCGTCCTTGAGCGCGGCCAGCCGCTGGCGCGCGGCGTCGGTGAGGACGTGGCTCGGCGGCGTGAGCAAGTAGGCGTACGCCCGGGCGTGGGAGCGGCCCACCCGCCCCCGCAGCTGATGGAGCTGACTCAGGCCGAAGCTGTCGGCGCGGTTGATTATTATGGTGTTCACGTTGGGGAAATCCAGGCCGGCCTCGATGATGGCGGACGAGACGAGCACGTCGAACTCGCCGTCGGCGAAGTCGTGCATGATGCGCTCGAGGTCGCGCTCCTTCAGGCGGCCGTGGGCCACGCCGAACCGCGCCTCGGGCACCAGCCCCCGTAAGTAGTCCGCCACGCCGTCGATGGTTTGCACGCGGTTGTGGACGAAGAACACCTGCCCTCCCCGGCCCAGCTCGCGCCCCACGGCGTCGGCGATGAGGTCCTCGTCGAAGGGCGAGACGACGGTGTGGATGGGCAAACGCTCCAGCGGCGCGGTCCCGATGAGCGAGAGGTCGCGCAGGCCGGCGAGCGCCATGTGGAGCGTGCGCGGTATGGGCGTGGCCGTGAGCGTCAGGACGTCGACCAACCTGCGCATCTCCTTGATGCGTTCTTTGTGGGCGACGCCGAAGTGCTGCTCCTCGTCCACGACCAGCAGGCCCAGGTCCGCGAAGGATACGTCGCGCGAGAGGAGGCGATGGGTCCCGATGACGACGTCGACCTTGCCGGCGGCGAGTTCCGCCAGAATCTCCTTCTGCTCCTTGGGCCTTTTGAAACGGCTCAACATCTCGACGCGTACCGCGAAGGGGGCCAAGCGCTCGCGGAAAGTCGCGTAGTGTTGGTCGGCCAGCACCGTCGTCGGGACCAGCACCGCGACCTGTTTGCCGTCGGCCACGGCCCGGAGGGCGGCGCGCACCGCGACCTCCGTCTTACCGAAGCCGACGTCGCCGCACACCAACCGGTCCATAGGCTTTTCGCCGGCCATATCCTGGGCCACTTCCTCTACGGCGCGGAGCTGGTCCGGCGTCTCGGCGTAGCGGAAGGTCTCGGCGAGCTCCAGCTCCCACGAGGGCTCGCCCGCGAAGGCATGGCCGGGGCGCGCGGCCCGGGCGGCGTAGATGTCTATCAACCTGCGCGCGAGCTTCTCGGCCGACTTCTTGGCGCGGGAGCGGGCGCGCCGCCAGGAGGCGCCGCCCAGCCGGTCGAGGGCCCTGGTGCGCGGGTCGCCGCCCACGTACTTGTACACGACGCGCAGGTTGTAGACCGGGACGTACAGGCGGTCGCCGCCCTCGTAGGTGAGCGTGATGAACTCCTCCCGGTGGTCGCCCACGGGAAGGGTGGCGAGCCCTTCGAACCGCCCCACGCCGTGGTCGGCGTGTACGACGAGGTCGCCGGGCTCGAGGTCGAACGCGGAGGTTATCTTTACGGCGTCCTCGCCCGGCTGGAAGCGAGGGAGACGCCGCCGGCGCGCCGCGGGCCTGCGTCCCAACACTTGCCGGGCCGGGAAGACGGCCAGGCCGACGTCCTCCCACACGAAGCCCCGCCGCGACGGCTTGACGTCGTACTGCAGCGGCAGCCCGTCGGCGCGGCCCGCGACGATATCCCGGAACCGTTCGCCCTGCTCGGCGCGGTCGACGTGCACCACCGCCCGGCCCCGGCGCCCGAACGCTCGTACCTCGTCCACGAATAAATCCAGCCGGCCGGCGAGGTGGTCGACTTCCCGGGCGCGAAAATCGGCGCCGTCGCTCGCCGCGCCCGGCTGAACCGTTACGACGTTGCCGCCCGCCCGGGCGAACGCCCCCAGGAATTCGTCGAAATCGACGAATATCTCGTCGGGGCGCGGAAAAGGAAAGGAGGGCTTGGCGGCCTCGCCGGCCTCCGCCGCGGCCGCGGCGACGGCGTCCACGTCGTATAGGACCAACAGCGGCGTCCGCGCGAAGTAATCGGCGACGGTGGCCGTCTCCTCGAATAGAAAGGGGAGCAGGTTCTCGACGCCGTCGACGTACCGGCGCACGTCCAGCGCCTCGTACGCTTCCTCCGCGGCGTCGTCGCCGAAGCGCGCACGGATAATTCGCACCGCGCGGTTCACGCGGTCGGGGGAAAGCACCACTTCCCGCGTGGGGTAGACGGCGAGCTCGTCCAGCTCGCCCGCCCGCCGCTGCGTCCACACGTCGAAGCCGCGCGCCGACTCGACGACGTCGCCGAAGAGCTCGAGGCGCGTAGGCCCCTCGGCGCCCGCGGGGAAGATATCCAGTATCGCGCCGCGGCGCGCGTATTGCGCCGGGCCTTCCACCATACCGACGCGCTCGTAGCCGAGCCACGGTAAATATTGCTCGAGCTCGGCCAAATCCAGGGCGTCGCCGGCGCGGTACCGCCGGACGGCGCTTCGGAGCACGTCGGGCGGCGCGAGCCGACGCCGGAAGGCCGCGGCCGACGCCACGCACCACGGCCGGCCCTCCGCCAACGACAGCAGCGCCTTGACGCGCGACGCCGACGTCTCGAGACTCGGCGACACCGCCTTGAGCGGAACGACGTTGTACGGCTCGAGCAGCGCGGCCTCCTCGCCGGCATAGGCCTCGCCGTCCGCGGCGAAGGCCTCCGCCTGCTCGGCGGTCGCCGTCAACGTCAATACGGGGACGTCGAGCTCGCGACGCAGCGCGGCGACGAACAGCGGCGCGGCGCCGCCGGCGAGGCCGCCCACCGGGACGGTCCGGCCGCGCCCGGCGCGCAACTCGCCCGCGACCTCGCGGAATGCGGCGTGGCGGGCAACTTTTTCACAATAATCCATAGGATTAGGGCGGGAAAAATACTTCTGTGATTATACCATATGTTCGGCTTCGATGACCACTCGGGAAACTCCCCGCGCCTGGGCCTTAACTCTTGACCGGGCAACGCGTTATGTTATGCTTGCGGGATTATGGCTCCCATGAAGCGTCGCATCGCGAAGAATACCACCGCCCTCCTCGCCACCCGGATAATCAACCAGGTGGCGGGCTTTTTACTCGTAGTATACGCCTCCCGCCGGCTCGGGGTCGAGGACTTCGGGAAGTATTCGTTCGTCGTCGCCTTCTACCTGGTCTTCGAGTTGATATCCTTCTTCGGCCTGCAAAACTTCCTTCCCCGCGAGATAGGCCGGCGCCGGGAGGAGGCCGGGAAGTACTTCGTCCACGCCGCGGCGCTGGTGGCCGGCGCGGCGCTGGTGCTGGTCGCCGTGATGAACGGCGCGGCCGCGGCGTACGGCCTGGCGCGGGATACGTACTTAGCCGCGGTCGTCGCCTCCCTGGGCCTCGTACCGGCGTCGCTGGGCGCGGCGGCGGAATCCTCCTTCATAGGCATCGAGAAGGCCGAGTTCATAACGCTGCTCACGTTCGTCAAGCGCACGCTGGTAACGGCCGTAAGCATTCTGGTCCTGTGGCTCGGGTACGGCGTGGTGGCGCTGCTAATCGTGCGGGCGGCGGTGGAGTTCGCGTCGGCGTGCTTTTCGGTGCCGCTGTGCCTGTGGCAAACTCGCGCCGGCCGCGTCCGCTTGGAGTGGGCGTTCTTCCGGCGGCTGCTGCGCGGGGCGATGCCGTTCGCCGGCCTAGCGGTCCTGGCCTCGATATACTGGCGCCTCGACGTCCTCTTGCTGCAGCGGCTGGTGGGGCCGGCGGAGGTAGGCATATACTCGGCGTCGTATCGCCTGATGTTCCTCTTGACCCTCGTCCCGGAATCGTTCATGAACGCGGTCTACCCCAACCTGGCGCGGACGTGGCGCGAGGACCGGCCGCGGTTCGTCCGGCTGGCGGAGCGCTCGCTAAGGTACCTGGTCGCGTTCGCGCTTCCCGCGGCGGCGGGCGCGTTCGTCCTGGCCGAACCGGTGGTCCTGCTTATTTACGAGGCGGACTTCGCGCGCTCGGTGGCGGTATTCTCCATCCTGATATTCGCCGTCGTCCCCATCTATATGAACAACGTCTTCTACCGGGCGCTGTTCGCCGCGGAGCAGCAGTTCAAAAGCGTCGTCATACTGGTCGTGAATATTTTGGTGATGGCGGGCACCGGGATTTGGCTTATACCGCGCTGGGGTGCGGTGGGAGCGGCGGCCGCGCTGCTGATTTCGCTGGCGGCGGCCCTCGTCCAGAATTACTTCTTCACCTTCGCGCTCGTCTACCGGAGCCGGTTGGGCGGCGCCGCGGCCCGTACGGCCGTCGCGGCGGCGATAATGGGCGTCGCGATATGGGCCGTGAGGCCGTTCCTCCCCTGGCCTTCGCTTATCGTGGTCGGCGCCGGCCTCTACGTACCGTTGTTGTTCCTGCTGCACGCGTTGGGCGGCGAGGATGTCGCGGCCATAAAGGAGGTCCTAGGCTTCGGCGGCCGCAACCGCGGCGTCGGCCCGCGTCGCGAAGGCGGGGAAAAATAACTATACTTTCGGCGGGAACTATGTTAGCGTAATCTCACGTCAAGTGCCCCGAACGGGCAACGCCGCGGGCACATACTGCGTATTTATGGCCGAAAACAAAACGACGCTCGAGCCCAGGTGGCTCTGGTACGCGATTTCTTTTATCCTGCCCGTCGTGGGCATAATCCTGGGCATTATCTACAGGCGCAAAGAAGCGCCCGAAAGCCTGGATTTCGGTAAAAAGACGGTAATCGCGGCCGTCGCGGGCATAGTGGCGTGTTGCGCTTTATACGCCGTATGGTTTTTCGTCTTGGGCGCCGTGGAATGGCTGAAATAAGGGGAAGCGATGAGTAACGGCGATAAACCGCTCGAGCCCGCCTGGTTGTGGTACGTACTCTCTTTCATAATCCCGATACTGGGGATAATTTTGGGCGCGATTTACATGGGGAAACCGGAACCGGAAAACAAACGCTTCGGCAAGAACTGCATCATCGCCGCCGTAATATCCTTCGTCGTCGTCGCGTGCTGCGTCGTACTTTACATAATATTCGTCTTTGGCTTAATAGGCACTAATATATTCGGTACCGCGATGAGTACGTAAATCCCGTAACTATTTATTCCCACGGAGGTATGACGGATGACGAACGGTAACAAGCCGCTGGAGCCGAAGGTACTATGGTACATCCTTTCGTTCATTATCCCTCTGCTCGGTATTATCCTCGGCATTATTTATATGCAGAAGCCCGAGCCCGAGGTAAAAGCCTTCGGCAAGAACTGCCTTATCGCGGCCATCGTCGCGGCCGTCCTGTGTATCCTGTGCTGGATTATCTCGATATTGGTCGGCGGTGTCGGTATACCACTGATAAGTTAGAATAGGTTTAAAAGCCGCCCGACCCGAATGGGTCGGGCGGCACAAACATGATCGACAATAACTTGTCCAAACGGCGGGGCTTAGCTATAGCCTCTCTCGTATTAGGGCTCGTAGGTTTAATCGGATTCGTGATACCTTTGATAGGTATAATTTGCGGAGTGATAGGGGTGACTTTGGGGGGAATTTGTTTAAAAGAAACAAATATTAACCGCAACGAAAAAAATATGGCCCGGTGGGGTCTGGGATTAAGTATAGCAGATATCGTTATCAGCATCTTTATGATCCTATTATGTATCTTCTTCTGGGGTTTTGCCCAACTCTTACCTATAGATTAGAAAAAAGCGGTAGACGGTTTACCATCCGTATAAACAAAGGAGGAAGAAAATGAAAAGCGGCAAAACCGCAGCTTCTTTTAGTTGCGTGTCGTTTTCGTTTTTGATAGTTATCTCGATCCTATTCTTCGCCGGAATAATAACTAACGGATACGGACACTTAACCCAAAAGGGGGATTATTTAAATTCCCCATTAAATGCTTCTACGGTAAACGTACCTTCGCTTAAAAACCAAACTGAAGAACCCGAATTAGGACCCGAAGGTTGCGCGGCATGCGGAACGTGTGGCGGCGGCATCATCATTTTAATTCTAATACCTGTAGTCTATTTCGTCGTCAATATATTCTTATTAGTATGGGTAGCTAAAGATGCAAAGAATCGAGGGATGGATAGCCCGGTAATATGGATGATTTTGGTTTTCTTATTCGGCCTAATACCTTTTATAATTTATTTCTTTGCCCGGCCTTCGGGTAATATAGTCCAATGCGCGCATTGCGGGAATAAGAAATTAGAAGCAATGAAAACGTGTCCCCATTGCCACAATTAAAATTTGACCGGATACGGTTAATCTTATTGCTTTTATCTTTTTCCTTATTTTCGGCGGGCGTAGCAATCGATAGTTCGCGGCCCCCGCCCGAACAAATACTTGTTCGTACGGCCGTTAACGCGATTAATATTTACCAAAAATCGAGAATCCCGTTATTATCCGGTAGAACAAGGTGTAAATTCTACCCTACATGTTCTGATTACGCAAAACTTGCGTACTTAAAATCCGGTTTTTTTCCCGGTTCTGCTATGGCCGCTTATAGGATTATTAGTTGCTCCCCTTTGACAAATAGTGAGAAATACCCAATTTACGACTATCCTTAATATCTACGAGTCTTAGGTCATATTCCCATACGCCTAACCCCGAAGGGGTGGGTCGTGTGCAAAGGGTGTCACCCCATGGCCGACGGCGAAAGGCCCCCGGAGCCACGGTGGCTTTTTTACGTATTGTCTTTCATCGTTCCGCTGGCCGGCATCATAATCGGCGTAATATATATGACCAAGGCCGACCCGGCGTGTAAAAAGTTCGGCAAAAACTGCATCATCGCCGCGGTGGCCGCCATCGTCGCCTGCTGCCTTTGCTACGTCCTGTACTTCTTCGGCGTCTTCAGCCTAACCGGCCTGAGCGGCGCCTTCTCTTAAACCGAAGTCCAACTATATATAAAAGATGAAGCCGGCTCGCGAGGGCCGGCTTCTTTACCTTGTTATTTTCAAACGGCCACGGTAACCCCTGGAGGCCGCGAAACGGCCTGCAGTTTAAAACGACAGGCCCAGCGACATCGTATGCGCCGCCTCCGCGGTGAAGTCCTCCTCCACGTACGCGTAGTCGAAGCCGACGGCGTAGCCGCCCCGCGGCAGCACCACCGCCGCCCCCAGCGTGGGCGCGCCGTCGTCCAGCCCCACCCGCAGCGCGATGCGCTCGTCCAGCCAATACTCGACGCCGCCCCGGTACCGCCGGCACTCCTCCTGGCCGGCGTCGGCCTGGAATACGAGGAGCAACTTCTGCCAGGGCCGCACGCCGAAGCCGAGCAGCGCGCGCGTCGGCACGTCCTCCTCCGGCCCGGTCTCCGTCTTCTCCCAACGGAGCCCCGTCGCGACGTCGCGGACCGCCGCCGCCGCGGTAACCCACTCCCAGGGCGTCACGCGGACGCCGGCGTCCAGGCCGTAGCCGGAGGCGCGCCCCTCCGCGATTTCGGAGTAGTAGAAGCGGCCGGTTACGCCGGCCTGGACCCAATCTACAACTACCGGCCGGCCGAACCCGAAGACGAACATGTTTTGCGAGTTGTTTATCTTCTCCGTCGGGTTGCCGGCGTAGTTCCGGCCTACGAGGTCGTCCACCGAAGCGTTGGTCCAGGAGACGCCCACGCCGGCTCCGGCTATAAGCGGCCGGCCGTACCCGAGCTCGATTATCCGCCGGTCGAACGACAGCGCCCGGTACGTCGACGTAAACTCGTTGCCCTCGACGGTCGCGAGGGCCGCGGCGTTATAGTACATCGCCGGCAAGCGCTCGAGCGCCACGCCCGCGCCGCCCAGCGCCAGCGAGCGGCCGTCCCCGGCCATCAGCGCGAACGCCCCGCCGAAGCCGCCGTCGTCGTGCTCGCGCGCCGCGGCCGCCGAAGCCGCCGCCGCGAACGCGATTATTAAAACCGTATATCTCGATTTCATATCGGGCCGCCTCCCCCCTCAGTTGAGGACGACGAACTTGCCGCGCGCCGCGGCCTCGCCGCCCGCTTCGAGCGTGAAGAAATAGATGCCGTTGGCCGCCGGCGTGCCGTCGTCGCGGTAGCCGAGCCAGTATTCGTCGATGCGGTCGCCCGGGTTCCGATACTCGTGGTCCACCAGCCGTTTAACGCGCCGGCCGGCGAAGTCGTATATGTCCAGCGTAACGGTCCCGCCGTACGCCAGGCCGTAGCGTATCGTGATGAAACCGTCCCGATTCTGCGCGAACGGGCTCGGGTACGCGAACGCCTTCGGGAGGTCGGCTCGAGCCGCGGGCGGCGTCAACTCGATCTTACGCCACGTGGCGCCGCTGTCGTTGGAGAAGCCGAGGCCCAGGTCGGTCCCGGCCCACACGTACTCCTCCGATTCCGCGGCCAAAGCGTTCACCGCGTACCACGGCAGCCCCGACTCGGTACTCGAGTTGCGCCAGCTCGAGCCGGCGTCGTCGGTGCGGGCGACGCCGTCGTACGTGCCCGCCCAGGCCCAGGGTCCGGCCGAGGCGAAGGCGTATACGATATCGGAACTTAGCCCCTGTTCTTGCCGGTAATTCGTCCAGGTCGCGCCGCCGTCTTCCGTTTTAAAGACGCCGCTGCCGGGCCCTTCGCCCGGGCCGAAAGCCGGAACGGTCCCCACCCAAACGACGTCGCGGCCGGCCCAATTTTGGATGTCGACGATCGCGCACAAGCCGTCCACGCCGTGCTGCAACGGGTAGTAGGTCCAGCTCGAGCCGTTATCCTCGGACTTGAAAACCCCGGACAGAATTTTGTTCTCGCCCGTACTGGCGTCAAGCTCGGCGGTCGCCCAAATTAGATCGCCGCGTTTGGCCAGCGAATAGAAGTGAGTACTCGATTCGGGCGTTCCGCGTTTGGGGATTATCAACTCCCACGTCCGGCCGTTGTCGGCGGATTTGCCGATGCCGCCGTTCCACAGCGCCACCCACACCACGCCCTCGTCGTCGACGACGACGTCCCACGCGAGCTCGAGCGGCCCGTCGGCCGGCAGGCCGTTTCTCTTCCCGTAGACGTACCACCGGCCCGCGGCGGCGGCGTAGTGCGCCAACCCCCTGCCCTCCAACGTGTAGTTCCCGCCGCCGAGGTCGATAACCTCGATGCACGAGGCCCAGATGTCGCCCCCGCGCGCGGCGACGGCGACGACGTCGCTGGAGGGTAGGCCGTCTTCGCGGCGGTACGTCCGCCAGCTCGAGCCCCGGTCGCGGGTTACGCCCAGGCCGTCGACGGTCGCGACCCACACCGCGGCGCCGTCCACCCAGACGTCCTGGATGACGTCGGACATTCGCGGTACGCCGCCCTCGTCGGCGGCCGCCTCGGCGCGGGTGAATTCGCGCGCGAGCCGGGAGCGCTTCGCGGCCGCGCCGGCGGCCGTCGCGGCCACCAACGCCGCGCAGGCGCATAACATAAATATTTTCCTCAACGCTACCATCCCCTTATATTTCGCGCTAACTTCCCGGCGGGAGCAACGCAGCGGCGCGCTCGCGTTTCGCCCGGCGCCGCTTCTCGCGGGCCCGTACGGCCGCGAACGCGCCGGCGTAACACAGCGCCGCGGCCGCCGTCGCGATAATTAAATTGCCCAAAAAGTAGGCGTACGTCGTCTTCGAAAGCGCCCATACGTACTTCTCGTCGCGAACCAAGCCGTAGACGGCGCGCCAATCGGTCCCGGTGAAGGCGGCGCCCAGCATCGCCGACGCGGCCCAGAAAACGGGCGACGTGAGCGGGTTCATAATAGCCGCGCCCGCCAGCGCGCCGGCCTTGTTGAAGCGAAATATCCACGCCAGGACGTACGCCGCCGGCCCGGCCAGGCCGAACGTCGGAAAAACGCCGAGCCACACGCCGACCGCGACGCCCGAAGCCACCTGGTGCGGCGACGCGTTAACGCGCACGACGCGGACGTACAGCAGCTTCGCGAGGCGGCCCAACCTTCGCCAAAAGTTTTTGGGCCGCGCGTGCCGCGGCCTCCGAAACCACCGAGTACGCAAATATTATACCGCCCACGCGCCCGAAGCGCAACTACTCCGGGAAGACGCCGAAGTAGTCCTCGGGCTCGCGGCGAATCCTCCTGACCAGCGCGCACAGCGGTTTGTATATCTCCATAAATACGAGCGGTAAGGCCGAGATAGCGAGCATCAACCCCCAGTCCCGGAGCGACAGCGGCACGGTGTGGAAGATGGGCTGCAGGAACGGGACGTATACAATGCCCAGGTGCAGCAGCAGCGAAAAAGCGACGGCGTACAAAAGCCACGGGTTGGAGAAGGGCCCGAGCGCGAAGAACGAGCGCGTCTGACTCCGGCAGTTCAGCGCGTGGAAAAGCTGGCTCAGCGTCAGCACCGAGAACGCGAAGGTCCGCGCCGTCGCGAGCCCCTCGCCGAAGACGCGCAGTACCAGCACGAACGAGCCGAGCGTAGCCAAAGCTATCATCAACCCCTGCAGCGGTATCAGTCTTAAATCGTGCGCGTCGAAGAGAAAGGCGTGTTTGGGGCGCGGCGGCTTGAGGAGCAGGCCCACCTCGGGCGGGTCCACGCCCAGCGCCAGCGCCGGCGCGCCGTCGGTGATGAGGTTCACCCATAGGATTTGGATGGGCACGAGCGGCAGCGGCCAGCCGGCGAGCGTCGCGACGATCATGACGAGGAGCTCGGAGGCGTTGCACGACAGCAAGAAGTGGATGAACTTCTTGATGTTGGCGTAGATGCTCCGCCCCTCCTCCACCGCGGCCACGATGGTGGCGAAGTTGTCGTCGGTGAGGATCATGTCCGACGCCTCCTTGGAGACGTCGGTGCCGGTGATGCCCATCGCGACGCCGATGTCGGCCTCTTTGAGCGCCGGCGCGTCGTTGACGCCGTCGCCGGTCATCGCCACCACCGCGCCGCGCGCGCGCAGCGCCCGCACGATACGCAGTTTGTGCTCGGGCGTCACCCGCGCCAGCACCCGGGCATCCTCGAGCTCGTCTATCAAACCCTCGTCGCTGAGCTGGTCCAACTCGCGGCCGGTCAAGACGGTGCCGGCCTCGTCGGTAATGCCCACCTCTTCGGCGATGGCCACGGCGGTAGCGCGATGGTCGCCCGTCACCATAATGGGCGTGATGTGCGCCAGCCGGCACTTGCGCACCGCCTCGTAGACCTCCGCTCGAGGCGGGTCCTCGATCGCGACGTACCCCCGGAACGTGAGGTCCCGTTCGATTTCGACCGACACCTCTTCGTCGTGGGCCACGGCGCGGGTCGCGACGGCGATTACGCGCAAGCCGCGGGCCGCCAGGCCGGCGCTGGCCTCCTGGATTTCGTTACGCTTCTGCGGTGTCAGCGGCCTCTCGTGCTCGCCGCCCATAACCGCCGAACACAGCTCGAGGACTATCTCCGGCGCGCCCTTCACGACGGCGACGCGGCCGCCGTTCACGCCGAATACCGCGGTCATCCTCTTACGCTTGGAGTCGAAAGGCACCTCGGCCTGGAACTCGTACCGGGAGGCCAGCTCGCGCGCGTCCACGCCCACGTCCAGCGCCGCCTCCACCAGCGCCGCTTCGGTGGGGTTGCTGCGTTCGCCGCCGAACGAGTAATCGCCCGTAGTGGCCGCGTAAATGAAGTCGGAGGTGCACAGGACCGCGGTGGCGAGCAAGTCCTTCAGGTCGTCGGGCGCTTCGGCCCGCACTACCTCCCGGCCGTTGACGTACGCCCGCCGCGCCACCATCCTGTTCTCGGTCAGCGTACCGGTCTTGTCGGTGCATATCACCGACGTCGAGCCCAGCGTCTCGACCGACGATAGGCGGCGGATAAGCGCGTGGCGCCGGACCATCCGCTGCACGCCGATGGCGAGCGCGATGGTAACGACGGCGGGGAGGCCCTCCGGGATGGCGGCCACCGCCAGCGTCACCGCGGTCAGGAACATCTCCTGCGCCGGCAACCCCCGCAAGAGGCCGGCGCCGAACACTACGCCGCACAAGGCAAGCACGGCCCATACCAGGAATTTCCCCAGCCGGGCGAGTCGCTGTTGCAGCGGCGTCTGCTCGCCCCCCACCTCCTGCACCAGCGTCGCGATGCGGCCGAGCTCGGTATCCATTCCGGTCGCGACGACCAGGCCGTCGCCGCGGCCGTACGTTACGACGGTCCCGGTGTACGCCATATTCCGCCGGTCGGCCAGCGGCATGTCGTCGTCGAGCTCGAGCGCCGCCTCTTTCTCGACGGCCAAAGATTCGCCGGTGAGCGCCGCCTCGTCCACCTGGAGGTTGTGCTCTTCGACCAGGCGAAGGTCCGCCGGGACGCGGTCGCCGGCCCGCAGCCGGACGAGGTCCCCCGGGACCACGTCGCGCGTATCCACCACTTTCTCGCGGCCGTCGCGTACCACCGCGGCCTTGGGCGCCGCCATCTCGCGCAGCGCCTGCAGCGACTTCTCGGCCCGATATTCCTGAACGAAGCCCAAGATGCCGTTGAGCATCACGATGGCTAGGATGGCCGCGGCGTCCACGTATTCGCCCAGGAAGGCCGAGACGATGCACGCGCCGATAAGGACCAGTACGAGGAAGTCGGTGAATTGCGAGAGGAATACTTTAACGCCGCGCCGCGCGCCCACCTGCGCCAGGGCGTTGGGGCCGTAGCGTCGGAGTCGGGCCGCGGCCTCGTCCGCCGTGAGCCCCAGCCGCGGCGAGGTCCCCAGTTGCGACGCGACGTCCGCCGCGGCCCGGGCGTGCCATAACTTGTCGACGCTTCCCGCCATACTAGTCGGCCGCGAACAGGTGTTTTACGCCCTGCGCCAGCGCGGCCAGGAAACCCGCCCGCCGCTGCCGAGCCAATTCCAAGTACGTCTGCCGCACCTGCTCGAGCACGTCGCCCTCTTTATCCGCCGGCGGCCGCTCGTCGCGGAGGCCCTTGGGCAAGCCGGCCTCAGCGAGCAGCCGCGAAGCCGTCGCCCGACCCAGCTCCGACGTCAACGCCAGGTAGTCGTCGTCTCTCAAATAGTATCCCCACTCGGCGACGATTTCCCTCATACGCTCGCGGTTGGGGTTGATGACCCGCTCCGACATACTGACCTGTACGGCGAGGAACGCCTCGGCCGCGCCCTTCTTCTCCTCGGGCGAAAAAGGCGCGCTCTCGCCCGCGTACGTCGCCATCAAGCGGTCCTCGACTTCGCCGATCTTCGCCCGCGCCGCGGCGTTCTCGTTCAGCAGGGCGTGGAGCGGCCCGTACGCCTTGCTCAACGCCGCTTCCAATCCGCGGCGCCGGCTCGCGACCGCCAAAACGACCGCCATCGCGGCCAGGCCGAAAAGCGTTCCCACACAAAGATAACCAAGCGTCGAAACCGTATTTCCCATTACGTTCTCCCCGGTGAAAGCCTACCGTCCTTCGGCCGTACGCGGCGCCGCTGCCAACGCCGCCATAACGGCCGCCGCCAAAGTAACGACCGCTATCGCGGCCTTACCGATGCCCAGCGCCGGTACTAAGACCACGGCCGTAACCGCCGCGCCCGCCGCGCTTCCCAGCATGTCGGTACCGTAGAGCACGCCCGCGCCCCGCTCCCCCCACGCCCGGAGCGCCACGACGAACTGCGCGCCCCCGCACAGGCCGGCGGCGAAGGCCAAAGCGCCGAAGACAACGTGTAAAACGACCGCCGGCGCCGCGGCCCAGCGCGAGAGCAAGTAAAGCGCGGGCGGCAGCGCGAACGCCACCATCGCCGCGAACGCCATAATATTGACCAACCGCTGCCGGTACGCCCCGGCCTCCCGCGGCGGCGGCAGCAACCCGCCCGCCGCCACGCCCGCCATAAAAGCTCCCACGATTAGCGCCAACTCCAAATAAGCCGAGCCGTACACCACCTGGAAGCCGAATATTATCAACACCTCGAGCGATATTTCGACGAAACCTTGCGCCGCGACGGCTAGCGCCACCGCCGGCCTGCCCCCCAGCCGCCGCCGCCATATAAACCACGGCGCCGCAAGGGCCGCGGCGAACGCGATAATATACCATAACCGCAGCCCCCTTGCGGCCGTTAATACGCGCCGCCCCGCGCCGCCCACCCGCGCCGCCCACAACGCCAGGCCGTAGTAAAGCGCCTTGGGCTTCAAATCGGTATTCACGTCCGCCGGCAGGCTCGTCGCCCGCGCCGCGGCGTCGACGCGGTCCGCCGTAAGCGCGTAACGGAAGTAGGTCTCGGTCAGATATTGATTTTGGATACTACAACGGCGCAGCGCTCGCGCGTACGCCCCGGCCGAAGCGTCTACGGCCGCGTCGGAGGCCAGGAACGTGAAGCGCTCGCCGGGCACGTACGCGACGTGGGGGAAGGCCGCGGCCGCGGTCGCGCGGCTCGAGCTCAGGAACTCCGCAAGGTCGGGAGGATAGTAATTCGCCGCGCCGGGCGCGCTGAAGGCCAACAAGCCGCCGGGCGCAAGGAGACCGTGTACGTCTTCGAAAAACTCGACCGTAAAATAGCGGTTAATCTGGGCCGATACCGGCGTCGGCATCGCGACGATGACGACGTCCGCCCGTTCGCCGCGCGAAGCGGCGCGCCGCGCCCACAACCGGCCGTCGCCGCTAATGAACGTTACGCCGGGGAGCGCGTCTACGCCCGGGTAAAACGTCGCCGCCGCGGCCTCCACCAGCGCCGCGTCCAATTCCACGTATACGACTTCCCCGACGGCGGCGAACTTCGCGAACTCGGCCAGCGCGCCGGTCAAGCCGCCGCCGAAGAGGACCACGCGCCCCGCCTCCGGCCGAAGTAACATAGCCGGTTGGACCGTCTCCTCCGCCGCCAACCGGTCCGGGTATGACGCCACCAGGAGGCCGTTTTCGTAAAGCGAATTTTGGTCCGCCCGCCTCGCCGCCACCACCGCGCCGTACGGCGAGCTGCGGTAGTCCGTCACCTTTTCGCCGGGGAAAGACCGAGCGAAAAACCAGCGTTCCAACAATGGAGCGCGGAACGTCGCAACGACCGAGGCCACGGCCAGCGTCAGTAAAAGAACGACGGCCGCGCCGACGCGCGCCCCTCGAGCCCGCACCAGCGCCGCCGATGCCGCCCCCGCCGCGCACAGGAGAACGAGGGCCCCTGCGGTTAACGGGGAAAACCAACGGTAAAGTATCGTCGTGAAGAGGAGGCCGGCGACGCACGAGCCCGCGGCCTCGGCGACGTACACGACTTTGGCCTTGCCGGCCGCCGCCGCCACGAGCGCGAAGGTCGCGCCGGCGAAGAAGGCCGCCGGCCCCGCCGCGGCGAAGGCGAAGGCGAACCCCCGCAGCCAACCCACCACTTCCCCCGGGACGGCTCCCAATATCGTACGGCCGCCCCACGTGAGCCACAGGCCGAATAAATAAAAGGCGCCGAGCGCCGCGAACGACAGCACCGCCGCGAGCCAGGAAGGCCGACGCAGCCGACTCGCCGCCAGGCTGCCGAGGCCGCCCGCGGCCAGCCACGCGCAAAGGGTCAGGCCGACGGCGACCTCGTTGCCGCCCGTGAGCGACAAGTACTCGCGTAAGAGCTCGAGTTGGGCGACGACGGCCGCGGCGCCCAGGCAAAAAGCGAAGACGATAGTCGCCATAAAGGGTAAAGACGTCGCCGGAGAACGGCGCCCGCGGCCGGGCCTTTACTCCTATCCCGCGCCCGCGACGACGTGCACGAGCCAGGGCAAGACTAGGGCGCGGAGGGCCCACAGCGCCGCCAGGACGACCAGCGGCGAGATATCGATGCCGCCGAGGTTGAGGCGCAACCGATAATGGATGAAATCGCGCACCGGGTATAACACCGGGTCCGTAATCGCGTAAAGGAACCTGACGATGGGATTGCGGGGGTTGGGCCTGAACCACGACATGATGGCCCGGGCGACGATAACGAGCATGTAAATCCAGACGGCTCGGTCGAGGATCAATAACGCTATAAGTATCGCGTTGCTCATATTATTTAAAACCGGGTCATATCGCCCAGGCGCGCGAGGCGCTCCTCCACCTCGTCGCGGGTCAACTTCGCCAGTCTGGTTATCCCCAATCCCTCGACGGCGAAGGAGGCCACGGTGGCGCCGTAGGCCACGGCGCGGCAGAGGTTGGCCGGCGACGTATCGTCGGACGCGGCGAGGAAGCCGAGGAAACCGCCGGCGAAGGTATCGCCCGCGCCCGTGGGGTCGGCGACCTCGCGTACCGGGAACGCCGGCAATATAAATTCGAAATCGCGGGCCATAAGGACGGCGCCGTGCTCGCCTTTCTTGGCAAGCACGTACCGAGGCCCCAGCTCGAGAAGACACGTCATCGCGGCGAGCAAATTCGCCTCGCCCCCCAGCATCCTCGCCTCGGCGTCGTTTACGACGAGAACGTCGGCTCGAGCAATCACCTCGGCCAGGTCGTCGCGCTGCCGGTCTATCCAGTAGTTCATCGTATCGACGGCGACGAACCGGGGGCCGTTGAGTTGCTCCAAAACGGCGAGCTGCAGCAGCGGGTCGATGTTGCCCAGCGCGACGTACGGGTGGTTGCGGCAGCTCTCCGGCACCACCGGCCGGAACTCGCCGAAGACGCCGAGCTCGGTTTTTTCGGTTATGGCGACGTTGACGTCCTCTTCGTAGCGGCCGCACCACCGGAAGGTCCGGCCCTCGCGGCGCTCCAGGCCGGCGCAATCGACGCCGCGGTCGACGAAAATTTGAAACGCCTCTTCGGGGAAATCGTCGCCCACCACCGCCACGACGGCCACCGGCGCGAACAGCGAGGCCGCGAGCGCGAAGTAGGTCGCCGAACCGCCCAACCCCTCGTCAACGCTGCCGCCGGGGGCTTTTACGGTATCCAACGCGACGGACCCTACGGCCAATATGCTCATATCACTCCGCGGTCAACGATACTCTTCAACACTTACGCTGATTTCTTATTAATGCTATCATAAGGCCTACGGTGGTGTCAACGGCTCGAGCCGGAGTCGTTATGGAAGCGGACAAGATATTCAAAGCTAAGGCCATAGTAACCGCGCCCGGCGCGCCCGACGCGTATTCCCTGGCGGTTAAACGGGGCCGCGTCGCGGCGGTCGACGTCGAAGGACGGGAAGATTTCGCTCGGGCCGGCGTGCCGGTAGTCGACTTCGGCGACGCCGTCGTACTGCCCGGGTTGTGGGACGCGCACGTGCACCTGTTGTCGACCGGTCTCGCGCTCCGCGAGGTGGACCTGAGCGGCGCCCGCCGCCTGGCCGACGTTCTGGAGCTCGTACGGGACGGGGCCGGCAACGCCGACGAAATCGTAATGTGCGCCGGCCTGGACGACAGCCGCCTGGCCGAAGGGCGCTTGCCCACCGGAGCCGAGCTCGACGGCGCGTCGCCGGACAAACCCGTGGCCGTAACCCGCGTGGATTATCACACGCTGGTGGTCAACGCCGCGGCCTGGCCGCGCTTCGGCCTCGAGCCCTCCTGGCCGGGCGTAGAGCTGGATGCCGACGGCCGGCCCACCGGCGTCCTTCGCGGCCGGGCGAACGAGCTGGCGCGCGCGAAGGTCCGCGGCCGGCTCGAGCGGGCGACGAAGACCGCGGCCTACCGCGACGCCGCGGCGCTTGCCGCCTCCCGCGGCGTCGTGGCGCTGTGCGCGCTCGAGGGAGGACAAATCGCGGGGGAAGAAGACGTACGGGTTCTTCTGAAATGTCGCGACCGGCTGCCGGTAGAAACTTTCGTATTCCCGCAAGTAACGTCGGCTACGACGGCGCGCGAGTTAGGCTTGCCGCGGCTGGGCGGCTGCCTGTTGGTGGACGGCTCCATCGGCTCGTGGACCGCGGCACTGAGCGAGCCCTACGCCGACAAACCCGCGACGCGGGGCGAGCTGTATTTCGCCGACGACGACCTGAACGCGCTCGTCATGACGGCGCACGCCGCCGGCCTCCAGGTGGCGCTCCACGCCATAGGCGACCGCGCCGTATCGCAGGTGCTGGACGCGTACGGCGTCGCGGCCTACGAACACCCCCGCGACGATTGCCGCCACCGCGTCGAACACGCCGAACTCGTTTCCGACCGCGACCTCGAAAGGGCGGCCGAACTCGGCGTCATCCTCTCCGTGCAGCCGGCGTTCGAATGGTTGTGGGGCGGCCCGGGTAAGTTGTACGAGACGCGGCTGGGCGAGCGGCGCCGCCGCACGAACCGGCTGCGGTCCGCGCTCGCGGCGGGCGTCGCGCTGGCGGGCGGGTCCGATTCCAATATTACCCCTATAAATCCGCTCTTGGGAATAGCCGCGGCGACGAACCACCCCACCGAAGAAGAGCGGCTGTCCTTCGACGACGCGCTGGCTATGTTCACCCTGGGGGCCGCGGCCTCCGTTTTCGCGGAAGACGATTGGGGGACGCTGTCGCCCGGCAAGTGGGCCTCGTTCACCGTCGTCGCCCGGGACCCGCGCCAACTCGCCGCCGCGGAACCGGCGGACGCGGAGGTCGTCGCGACGGTAGTCAAGGGGAAATTTACCTACAGGAAGGACGGTACGGCGGGCCTATAAACCGAGCGCGGCCTCGTACACGGCCGCGGTCCGGCGGGCCACCTCTTCCCAGGAGTATAAGTCGGCGACGCGACGTTCGGCCGCGGCGCCCTTTTCTTTTACGTCGTCCGGCGAGCCGAGCATCCGGCGGAGCTGTTCGCCCAGCGCGGCGACGTCGCCCGTCGGGAAGTAGAAGCCGGCGTCGCCCAGCGCCTCGACGTTGGGCGGGATGTCCGAGGCCAAAACGCCGGCGCCGTAGCTCATCGCCTCGAGCAGCGCTATGGAAAGGCCTTCCAGCGTCGACGGCTGGACGTATAAATAGGAACCGGCGAAGAAGGCGGCGAGCGGCGGCCCGTAGACGTATCCGACGAAGCGCACCCTGTCGTCGGCCTCCTCCTTCAGTCGCTCGAGGTATTTCCCGTGAGGGTCGTCGCCCACGATGACGAGCGGGAGGTCCGTCGCGACGTCGCGGTACGCCTCCAATAAAAGGTGAATGCCCTTCTCGGGGACGAGCCGGCCGACGGTCAACAGGTACCGCCCGGGCTCCAGGTCGTACGGCTCGAGCGCGCGGAGGTCGACCGGCCCGGGTACGGTGACCGCGTTCGGGATGTACGTCGTGCGCCGGCGGTAGCGCCGCGCGAAATGCCGCTGCAGCTCGCGGGAGACGACGACGGTCCGCGTCGCGAGGCGCGCCGCGGCCCACTCCCCCAGGCGCAGGTACGTCGACGCGGCCGGGCCCCACTTTTCGCGCTGCCAGTCCAGGCCGTGGACCGTAACGACGACCGTCTTGCCGAGCGAACGCGGGATGAAGGCGAGCGTCGCCGGCCCCAGGGCGTGATAGTGGTAGACGTCGAAGCGACGGGGCGCGGCGTCGAGCGAGGCCAGCAAGGTGTGGGTCCACGCGTCGAGGTGTTTGGTGTTGACGCTGGGAAGGCGGCGCAGCGTCAGCCCCTCCGCCGAGGCGTCGGGAGGGGTGTAGTGGTTTCGGCAATATACCGTAACGTCGTGGCCCAACCGCGCCAGGCCGCGGCCCAACTCCTCGACGTGGCGCTCGATGCCGCCGTGCAGCGCCGGCACGCCCTTCAGGCCTATCATCGCGACCCTCACGCCGCGACCTCCCGGTAAACGTCGAGCAGCCGGGCCATGTGCTCCTTGAAGGAGTAATCGCGCGCCAACCGCGCGCGGCCCGCGGCGCCTAATTTACGCCCTTTACGGACATCGCCCGCGAGCAGCTCGAGCGCCGCCCCCAGCCCGCGAACGTCCTCGGCCTCGACCAACAGGCCCTCGACGCCGTCCTCCACCATCTCCGGGATACCGCCGATGCGGGAGGCCACGACCGCGGCGCCGGCCGCGAACGCCTCCAATATCACGGCGGGCGTATTCTCGGGCCAGCGCGACGGGACGACGACGGCTCGAGCCGACGCCATCAACCCGGCGAGCCGGCGCGCGTCGACGTGCCCCAGGAACTCGACCTTGTCCGCGGCGTAACCTCGTGCGGTTTCCCTGAGGTTGGCTATCTCCGGGCCCGAGCCGGCGACTTTCAACCGGACCTTGGGTCCCGCCAGGCCGACGGCCTGGATGAGTACGTCCACGCCCTTCTGGGGCGCGAGGCGACCCGCGTACAAGAAGAAGTTCTCCTTCCGGGCGGCCCGCGTCTCGCGAATGTCAATCGCCGGCGGGAGGAAGCGCACGCGCGCGTCGTCGTACCCGGCGGCGCGCACTTTTTCGCTCAGGAAGGCGGAAGGCGCGAGGATGCGGGCCAGCTTGTGGTATATCTTCTTCCGCCGCGCGACGAGGTGCGCCAGGTAACCCACGGCCGAAGCGCCGAACTTGCCCTTCACGCACCGGCGCGTTATGCACGAAAAATATTTCTTTTCGGCGCAGCGGAAGCAAGGCTCGTCGCGGCTGTAGAAATAATGGTTCGGGCAGAGCAGGTTGTAATCGTGGAGCGTCATTACGGCCGGGACGCCGGCTCGAGCCAGCGCCGCGACCACCGCGGGCGTCAGGTGGTACGCAATATTGTGCAGGTGCGCGACGTCCGGTTTGACGTCGTCGAGGAAGGCCTGGAACTTTTCGGCCGCGGCGCGCGACCATACCGCGGCGAGCGCCGTCCGCAGGCCGACGCGCGGCGGGGCGAAGTCGTGGTAGGGCGGGTAGTATCGGCGATACTCGCCCTCGACGTTGTCGGGATGCGCCGTCCCGAAGAAGAAGACGTCGTGCCGCCGCCGCTTGAACGCCCGGGCGACGTCGAACATATAGCGCTCGGCGCCGCCCCGGCGATACAGAAACTTGTTTACGTGAACGATACGCACGCGCTACCCGCTCGAGCCGCGCCCGGTTCGGAACTGGTAATACGCCAATATCCCCTGCGCGGCGTCGAGAAAACAGGCCAGGAAGCCGGGCCACCCGTCCAGGAATCCCAGCTTGAACAAGTACCGCCGCCAGAACCGGACCGCCGGCCTTAGGAGGAAAAACCACACGTCGGCGGCGAACCCGGGACGCCGGCCGCGCCGTTCCAGGTAGTCCGCGCCGGCGGCCACGTATAGCGGCAGCTTCCGGAGGTAGTCGGCCAACGCGGGGTACGTCTCGTGGTAGAGCGGCGCCCCGAGCCTGCCGACGCGGCCGTCGACGTCGAGGCGCTCGTGCACCGATAAGCAGCGGAAACGCGCCCGCCCCCGCCGAAACAGGCGCAGCTGGTAGTCTGGGTACGCGCCGCCGTGTTTGAGATATCGGCCGAAGTAGTTATTCAGGCGGGGGAATTCGTACGCGTCGTACGGCGCGTCGTCGTCGGCCGCCGCGGCCTGGAGTGCGGCGGCCAGCTCCACCGTTACGCGTTCGTCAGGGTCCAGGAATATTATCCATTCGCCGCGGCAGGCGTCTGTGGCCGCGGTTTTATTTACATTTAAATTGAAATCGTTTTTAACCGGAACGACCTTCGCGCCGGCGCGCCGGGCCACTTCGGCGGTGTCGTCCGACGATTCGGCGTCGGCCACCACGACTTCGTCGGCGAAGGTTACGCCCTCGAGGAGCGCGGCCAGTTCGCGGGCCTCGTCGTGGGCCAGGATAGCAACGGACAGGCGCGGCATTTCTTCTTGCATAGGGAATTAGTTTATGCTATTATGCGTTTTCCCGAAAGGAATATCATGTCTTACCGATGCGGCATTTGCGGCAAGCAGCCCATGTTCGGCCACAGCATAAGCCACGCCCACAACGTTACGCGGCGCAAGTTCATGCCGAACCTTCATCGCGTTCGCGTCCGCGTCGACGGCCGCGTAAAGAGGCTGCGCGTATGCACGCGGTGCCTGAAGGCCGGCAAAGTGCGCAAAGCGTAGCCCCCATCGCAGCGCAATAAAAGGCCCGTCAGCGGGCCTTTTTTATTGTAAAGCCCGCGCGTCGTTACGTCAAGGCAATTCTCCGCTTGACATTTCGCATACCTCCTTTATAATCGAAACGTAAGGCCGCCGGTGCGGCGGCCTTTTTACCCTTTAAGGCCATGCCTTCTAAAAAGGAGAAAGCTCCCGAACGGCGGCGCGTTCTCGTAACCGGCGCGGCCGGCTTCATCGGCTCGAGCCTCGTCGACGAGCTTCTGGCGCGGGGTCACGAGGTCGTGGGCGTAGACAACTTCCTCGGCAACTACGGCCGCAACGTCAAGCTCGCCAACTTGCGCGCCGCGCGCGAGGCCGCCTCCTTCACCTTCCGCGAGTTGGACCTGGCGCGCGACGAGTTGGAGGACGTCGTCGACGGCGTGGACGCGGCGTTCCACCTGGCGGCGCGGCCGGGCGTCCGCGACTCCTGGGGTCGGCACTACGAGGAGTATTTGACGAACAACGTCCTCGCGACGCAGCGGCTGCTGGAGGCGCTTCGCGCCCGGGCGGACGTCCCGCTCATCCTCGCCTCCTCCAGCTCGGTGTACGGCGACGCGAGCCGCCTCCCCGTAACCGAAGACGCGACGCCGGCGCCCGTCTCGCCGTACGGCGCGACGAAGTTGGCGGCGGAAGACCTCGTCGATTTATACAGGAAAAGCTACGGCCTCCGCGCAGTGATACTCCGCTACTTCACCGTATACGGCCCCCGCCAGCGGCCCGACATGGCCATCCACAAATTCATCCGCGCCATCCGGGACGGCGAGGCCATCGTGCTGTACGGCGACGGCGAGGAGCGGCGCGACTTCACGTACGTGGGCGACGCCGTGAAGGCCACCGCGGAAGTGCTGGCTCGAGGCCTAACGTCGGGGACGTACAACGTAGCGTCCGGGAAGACGGTGTCGCTGGCGGAGCTCACCGCGTCCATCGAGAAGGTGTTGGGCCAAAAGGCCGACGTCACCCGGGCGCCCCATCAACGCGGCGACGTCCGCGCTACCCACGGCGACATAACGGCGCTGGGGAAAGAGGTAGGCTACGACCCGGCCACGACGCTGGAGGAGGGGCTGGCGGCCCAAGCGGCCTGGATGGAGAAGGAGGCGTTGAGGGAAACGCCGGCGACGGCCGCGGCGCGGCGGCCCGTACGCCCGCCCAAGCTGTCCGTCATTATCGTCAACTACAACGCCGGCCACGTCATACACGAAGCTATCGATTCCTGTTGGCGCAATCCGCCCGCCGACGGCGAGTTGGAGATAATAGTAGTGGACAACGCGTCGTCGGACGGCTCGGCGCAAGCGCTCGCGGCGCGGGACGACATCGTCTTCATCCGCAACCGCCAGAACCTGGGTTACGCCGCGGCCAACAACCAGGGCCTCGCCGCGGCCCGGGGCGATTACTTCATGCTGCTCAACCCGGACGTGGAAGTGTCCCCCGGCGTCTTCGACAAACTCGTCGACTTCCTGGACGAAAACCCGGACGCCGGCATCGTGGGGCCCGCGCTGGTGAGCCCGGCGGGGCGGCTCCAGGAATCGTACCGCCGCTTCCCCAACCTCCTCCACCTCGTCGGCAGCCGTCGCTCGCTCATCTACCGCTTCTGGCCCCGCAACCCGTTCTCGCGCCAGGGCTTCTACGGCAACCTCGAGCTCGACGGCCCGGTGAAGGTGGACTTCATCGCCGGCGCCGCCATGATGTTCAAACGCGAGCTCGTCGACTTCATCGGGCCGCTGGACCCCGAGTACTTCATGTACGTCGAGGACGCCGACTTCAGCCGACGGGCGCGCGACGCAGGCTACTACACCTACCTGCTGCCGAACCTCGCGGTCCTCCACCTCTGGGGCGAGTCCGCGGCGCTGCACCCGTACCGCATCGTCTTCATCCACCACATCTCGATGATGCGGTATTTGAGGATGCACCAGCCGCTACAGTTCGCGCTGTACATACTCCTCCTGCCGCTGGTGGGCGTCCACCTCCTCTTCGAGCTGCTATACGCGTGGCGCGCGACGCGCCGCCGCAAAAAACAGCTCGCCGCGGAGCGAGAGGCCGGCGCGCCGGGAGAGGAGCCCGCGGCGCCGTCGGACGGGGTTTAGGCCGAACGCGGGGGGGTAACGTGAGAACCGGGAGGCGACCCGGAACGTTCGACAGAGCGAAAGTTCTCCTCTTAATATTCGCCGCGGCCGCAACCTACCCCGCCGCGACCGTCGCGACGTATCTCCTTATACCCATGGACGACGCGCAGGCCGACCACCTGCGCGCGTATGGCATCTGCTACGAGGCGCTGCTGCGGGGCGCCCGGGCGGAGTGGCTGCTCAACTACCGCGGCGGCTCCTTCCTCGTCGCGGACTTCGAGGGCTTGCCGGAGCTCTGCCTGGAGCGCGGCGTGACCGCCGAGTACGTCGCCGACCCCGGCCCCATCTACGCCGTGATCGAAGCCGGCAACATGGAAGCGGTCCCGCTCACCAAAGCGCCGCGCGTGGCGCTGTACGCGCCGGCCAACGAGGAGATGTGGGACGACGCCGTGATGCTGGCGCTCGACTACGCGCAGATTCCCTACGACGTAATCTGGAACGACGTCGTCCTGAGCGGCGGCCTGTACCAGTACGACTGGCTGCACCTGCACCACGAGGACTTCACCGGCCAGTTCGGAAAATTTTACGGCTCGTTCGCCGGTACGCCGTGGTACGACGCGATGGAGGCACAGTACCGCACGGAGGCCGCGGCCGCCGGCTACCCGTCCGTCGCCGCGTATATGGGCGCCGCGGCCGAGGCCGTCGAACGCTACGTCGCGGGAGGCGGCTTCCTGTTCGCGATGTGCGCCGCCGCGGACACGCTGGACATCGCGCTCGCGGCCCGCGACGTCGACGTCGTCGCCGAAGTCTTCGACGATACCCCCGTCGACCCGCGCGCGAACGAGCTCCTGGCCTACGGCCGCACGCTGGCCTTCACCGACTTCGCGGTCCTTCCCAACCCTTACGTATACGAATACTCCGACATTGACACGCCGCGCTCGATCTCGCCGGCGGCGGACCCGATGCACCCGGGGTCGTTCACGCTCTTCGAATTCAGCGCCAAAGCCGACACCGTTCCCACCATCCTCACCCAAAACCACCGCTCGAGGATTACGGAGTTTATGGGCCAGACGACGGCGTTCACGCGCGCGACCGTCAAGAAGAGCGTCGTCATCCTCGCGACGATGGACGGCTACGAGGAGGCGAAGTACGTCTACGGCAACCACGGCGAGGGTTTCTTCTCGTTCCTCGGCGGCCACGACCCGGAGGACTTCCAACACTTCATCGGCGAGCTGCCTACCGACCTCCGCTTCCATAAAAATTCGCCCGGCTACCGCCTTATCCTCAACAACATCCTCTTCCCCGCGGTCCGGCGCGAGGAGTTGAAGACCTGATGCGGCGCGGCGGGTGGAAGCTTTGGCTCGCGGCGTTGGTCGCCGCGGCGGCGGCCTGCGGCGGCTCGAGCGACGTCGTCGTCCACAAGGATATAGCGTACTACGACGGCCCGAGCCACGACGACAAGAAGCACCTGCTCGACCTCTACCTTCCGGCCGACGCGGAGGACTTCCCCGTCCTGCTCTTCATCCACGGCGGCGGCTGGCGCCACGGCTACAAGGACGGGATATTCAATCCCTACCATCGCCTGGGCAAGGGCCTGGCGCGGCGGGGCGTGGGCGTCGCCGTCGCGACGTACCGGCTGGCGCCCAAGCACAAGTTCCCGGCTCAGCTCGAGGACGTCGCCCGGGCTACGCGGTGGGTATACGAGAACATCGGGGAATACGGCGGCGACCCGCGGCGGCTCTTCCTGTGCGGCCACTCGGCCGGCGCTCACCTGGTCGCGCTCGCCACGCTCGACGAACGGTACCTGGAAGCGGAGGGCTTGCCGCCGGACGCCGTGGCCGGCGTCATAGGCATCAGCGGCCCGTACGACGTCGAGTATATGTGGGAGGAGGGAGGCTGGTTCGCACGATGGTATTTTCTTAAGCCGACCTTCGGCGACGACGCGACGGCTCGAGCCGAGGCCTCGGCCCCGAATTACGCCCGTTCCGACGCGCCGCCGTTTCGGTTAATCTACGCCGAGCACGACCACGCCGTCCTGGCCGCGCAGGCGTACCGGCTGGCCGGGGCGCTCGCGGCTCGAGGCGTCCAAACCCCCGTCCATAAAGTCGCGGACCGGAACCATTTCACCATTATGTACAACGTGGGTAGTGACGACGACGCGACGACGGCGTTGATTCTCGATTTCATAGAAGGCCGGCAACCCCCCGCCGGCAACGCCTCAGTACCCGAATAACCTCATCTGCTCCGCCACCCTCTCGCGACGCAGCTTCACGTTTAATATTAACCCGACGGCGATGAACGACGATATCGTCGCCGAGCCGCCGTACGACATGAACGGCAGCGGCAGGCCCGTGACGGGGATAAGCCCTACCGCCATCGCCGCGTTCACGACGAACTGCGTGAAGAAGAGGGTGCCCAGGCCGAAGGCCAAGATGCCGCCGCGGCGGTCGCCGGCGCGATAGGCGATGAGGAACGAGCGGAAGACGACGACCGCGAACAGCGCGACCACCAGCAGGCACCCGGCGAAACCCCACTCCTCGCCCCACGCCGACAGCACGAAGTCGGTGTGGCCCGCGGGAACGAACTGGCAGTGGACCTGGCTGCCCTCCAGGAAGCCCTTGCCGAACAGCCGCCCCGAGCCCAGCGCGATCTTGGCCTGGATGATGGAATAACCGGCGCCGTGGGGGTCGGCGGTAGGCGAGAGGAAGGATAGGATGCGCGCCCGCTGGTATTCCTTGAGCAGCCCCCACAGGAGGGGCGTCGCCGCCCCGGCCACGACGTTCGCGCCGACGGCGAACGCCCGCTCCCACCACCGCGCCCGGGCCGCCAGCGCTATCGCGACGACGACGCCCAGGAATATCAGGAAGGCGATTAGTTTGAACGATACTAAAAACGCCGCCAGCGGGGAAAGCAGCAATAACAAGTACGTAACCGGCGCGCCCGCCCAGTAGAGGCAAGCGAAGAGCAACGGCACGAAGACCGCCGCGGTCCCCAGGTCCGGCTCGACCGCTATCAGCGCCGCCGGCGCCGCGGCCACCGCCACCGGCAATATGAATTGGGGAAGGCTTTCCAGACGGCGGAAGACGTCGAGGACGAGCGCGAGCGTCAGCACCGTCGCTATCTTCGCGAACTCCGACGGTTGGAAGGTGAACGGGCCCAGCGAAAGCCACCGCTGCGCGACACCGCCCTGCGACACGGCCCGGGCCGCGAGCAGCGCCAGCGCCGCCAACGCCAGTACGTATAACGCCCAGGAGATTTTCACCAACGCGCGGTAAGGTACCGCCACCGCCAACAACAAAGCCACCCACCCCAACCCCACCCACAGGAGCTGTTTGAAAAATATCTCGCCGCCCGACGCCGCGGAATAAACGGCCGCCAGGCCGACGGCGCTCAGCAGAAAGGTCGCGCCCAGGAGGGGCAAGTCCACCCGGCGCCCGATGTCGTACAGCGTGCCCACTAGCCGGCGACCTCTTGGTCGGGTTTACTCTTCTCCATATCGGCGGGCGTAACGCCGGCCGGCGGTTGCGGCCACGCCGCCTCGCCGATAATATTCTCCCGGCAATAGCCGACGACCTCCTTACCCCATTTCATGTACGACTCGCCGTAGCCGCCGTTCTCCACCAGGATGCACACCGCGACCTTGGGTTCGTACGCCGGCGCGAAACCGGTGAACCAGGCGTGAGTATCGCCGAACGGGTTCTCGGCCGAGCCGGTCTTGCCGGCGAGGTAATGGGCGTTCACGCCGTAGCGGTTAACGACGCCGATGAGGCCGCGCAGCATCGTCTCGCGGGTCGCCGGCTTGAGGGTCGCCACGCCGCGCACCTCGGGCGGGAACGACGCCCGCACCACGCCGTCGCCGTCCACCGCGCGCGTGACGAGGCGCGGCCTGTACAGGCGGCCGCCGTTGGCGAAAGCGCAGAAGGCCACGAGCTCCTGTATGGGCGTCAGCAGAACCTGGCCCTGGCCTATGGCATTGTTGAGAACCTCGCCCCGCGGCCACTTCTTACCCCATTTGCGCTCGAGCCTCTCGCGGCTGGGTATCAGGCCGCGGTTCTCGTGCGGGATGGGAATACCGGTCGCGGCGCCGTAGCCGTACACCCCGGCGTATTTGTTGAGGTTATCGATGCCGACGCGGAGGCCCACCTGGAAGAAGAAGACGTTGCAGGAATTCTTGAGGCCGCCGGCGATGTCGAGCGGGCCGTGGCCGGAAGGCTTCCAACAGTGGAAGAGCCACCGGCCATAGCGGAAGACGCCGCCGCACGGCAGCGGCATCTTCTCGTCGATGCGGACGAGCCCCTCCTCCAACGCCGCGCTGGCGGTAACCAGTTTGAACGTCGACCCGGGGGGATATGAGCACTGGATGGCGCGGTTGAGCAGGGGATGGTCGGGGGCGGTGGCGTACGCCGCCCACCTGGCCGCCGACAGGCCGCCGGCGAAATCGTTGGGGTCGACCGCGGGCGAGGAGGCGAGCGCCCACACGTCGCCGTTCTCGGGGTTCATCACTATTATGGCGCCGCGCCGCCCGGCGAGCAGCCCCTCGATGAGCCGCTGCAGGCCCAGGTCAATCGTCGTGTGTAAATCGTATCCGGCGCGCGGCGGCGCCGTCTCTTCCGCGTACTCCAACCCCAACTTCTTCTCGAGGGCATTAACCGCGACCGCCTCGAAGCCGTCGCGGCCGCGCAAATACTCCTCGTACGAGTACTCCATTCCCGCCAGGCCGACGGTATCCCCCAGGCCGTACCCGTGAGCCTTCAGCGCCGCCAGCCGCTCGGGGCCTATTTCCCCCACGTACCCCAGCAGGTGGCAGGCCAGCGAGCCGTGGGGATAGTAGCGCCGCGGCCGCGAGACGACCGTCATCTCCGGGTAGCGGGCCCGCACCTCCTCGAAAGCGAAGAGCTCCCCGGATGTCAGGCCGCTCGAGACCTCGGCGGGCTCGTACGGGAACTCGCGGTTCTCCTCGATGGTGGCGGCGAGGGCCGCCGGCGTCGTCGCGAGATACGAAGCCGAACGCTCGAGCGCGGCCGCCGGCACCGCCTCCGCCGAGGGCAACATCCACAGCAGCGCGTACGATGGTTTATTGCCGGCGAGGATGTCGCCGTTCCGGTCGTAGACGCGGCCGCGCGGCGCGCGTACCGGGATGCGGCGCAAGCGGTTCTGCTGGCTGAGCGCGTAGAAGTCGTCGCCGGACGCGAGCTGGAGGTCCGCGACCCGGAAAGTGAGGACGCCGAATACCACGCCGGCGACGGCCGCCGCGGCGACCAATCTTCCCTTAGACGCCATTCCCCCGGTCCTCGGCCTCCGTCGCCGCGAGCGCGGCTATGGCCATCAGGCGCCCCGCGGCGTTACCGTCGCGCCGCCGCGACTCGAGCAACTCCTCTTCGCAAAAGGTGCACGTCGCGACGCGGTAGACGTTCTCCGGGAGGACGCCCGCCTCCTGCGCCGCGAGCTCGTTGGCGCGGTGGAGGTCCAGCCGGCGCTTCCCGCCTTCCTCTAATAAAACCTGGCCGGCGCGTTTGCCGAACGCCGCTTCCGCCGCCCGGGCGACGTCGTCGCCGACGTCGTAGCAGCAGGGGCCGACGGCGGGGCCCAGGAAGACGGCGACCTCTTCGGCTCGAGCCGCCCAAAACTTTTCGAGGCGCGAGACCCCCGCGCCGACTATTTTGGCCAACGTCCCCCGCCAGCCGGCGTGCAAGACCGCCAGCGCCCCCGGCCGCGCGGCCCACATCACTATCGGCACGCAGTCGGCCGTGAACACCGCGAGCGGCGCATTAACGACGTCCGTCGCGAGGCCGTCGCACTCGCCGCACCACCGCCGCTCCGCGACGGCAACGCGGCATATCTCGGTCCCGTGCACCTGGCGGCACGTAGCCAGGCGGCCGTACGGAAACCCCAACGTGGCGCACAACCGCGCGACGTACTCCTCGTTTATGCGGCCGTCCCCGTCGAGCGGCTTCCCTTCGAACGACGCCGCGGCGCCCTGCCGCAGCGTTTCTTTGGTCGCGAACGCGGCCTTTACGCCGTCGAAGGCCGGCACGCTATCGAGCCACAACGCGCCCGCCTCGCCGGCCAGCTCCTGCGGCGCAAACTCGTTTTCGGGTATCAAGCGAACCTCCTCAAGGCCGCCATTTCCGATGTTCGACCGACGAGAAGAAACCAAGCTATTTCACGGCGGCGGCGGCGCCGGCGGCCATATCGGCAACCTCGGCCACTTTTTTATTCTAACATATACCGAAATAAAAAACGCCCCCGTGGCGAGGGCGTCTATCTGAACGGTTGGGAGTACCTACCTGTACAAAGCTCTGACGCGGCCCAGGCTCGTCGGCTCGAGGCCGGCCATAGTGTTTATGTGGAGGCGTATGTACTGACCCTCGGCATACACCGTCCCGGTAGCGGCGTCATCTCTGAACGCGTAGCAACGGCCCCCGGCGGCGTTATAAATTTTGCAATATATATCATGGCCGCTGTCGCCGCGCCACCTTATCTCCATCAGCAAGTTGTCGCGGTTGTCGTAGTTGAACTTGCCGGGGGAGATGCCGACGTCGATCCATTCCGTACCCCTTAGTTCCAGGCTCACCGTATCCAAGACTTGTACCGGCGTTTTTCCCGCGTAGTTGTTGTCGAAAGTCGCCTCGAGGGCCCCCTTCGTCGTATGGCACAGCCAGACGCGGCAGTTGTTAAACGCGCCGCTGGTACTGCCGGAACTATATTTGAAATCGACTCGGTTAATATATCCGGCGTAATTAATGTCGCGCTGTAACCACAGACACTGGAACCTCAACTCGGACCCCGTACCCCTCCAGGGGACGCTATGGCCCGTAATTTCCGCACCGATAGTTACGACTTTGCCGGTCGCGAGCCCGGCGGAAGGCGCCAACGTCGCGGCGCTTACAACCCCCGCGAATAAGGTTAATAACTTCTTCATTTTAAATCCTCCTTATTTTTTATAACGAGAAACTCTGACGTAATGGGCTTTAATTCTATATCACCGGGATTCCCCTCGGGGAAAAAAATCTACGCTAGAAACGCGCGTCGGAAACATAAACTTCGCCGTTTAAAAAATTACATAAACGCGGTAGCCGCTTAGTGGCGGGAAAGCGGCCGCAGTATAAAGGAGGTACGCGCCCTTCGAAAAACCGGCCTTAGCAAGCGTCGTATGACGAAAACTAGTAACTACCTGTAAAGCGCCCTGACGCGCCCCAGGCTCGTCGGCTCGAGGGCGGCCATGGTCCCGATGTGGAGGCGGATGTATTGGCCCTGGTCGTACACCGTACCGGAGCCGGCCTCATCGTTGAACTCGTAGCAACGCCCGCCCGTGGCGTTATAAATTTTGCAATAGATGTTATTGCCGCTGTCGCCGCGCCAACGTATCTCCATCAGCAAGTTGTCGCGGTTGTCGTAGTTGAACTTACCGGGGGAGATGCCGACGTCGATCCATTCCGTACCCCTTAGTTCCAGGCTCAACGTATCCAAGACTTGTACCGGCGTTTTTCCCGCGTAGTTGTTGTCGAAAGTCGCCTCGAGGCTGGTCTTCGTCGTATGGCACAGCCAGACGCGGCAGTTGTTAAACGCGCCGCTGGTACTGCCGGAACTATATTTGAAATCGACTCGGTTGATATATCCGGCGTAATTAATGTCGCGCTGGAACCACAGACACTGGAACCTCATCCCGTCGTACCGCATACCCCTCCACGGGACGCTATGGCCGATAATTTCCGCACCGATAGTTACGACTTTGCCGGTAGCGAGCCCGGCGGAAGGCACCAACGTAGCGACGCTTACAACTCCCGCGAATAAGGTTAATAAATTCTTCATTTTAAATCCTCCTCATTTTTCAAAACGAGAAACTCTAACGTAATGGGCTTTAATTCTATATCACCCGGATTCCCCTCGGCGAAAAAAATATACGTTAGAAACACACGTCGAATACATAAACTTCGGCTTTAAAAAATTATATAAACGCCTTAGCGGCATCAAAGCGGTCGCAGTATAAAGGAAGCTACGCGCCCTTCAAAAAAAGCGGCCTTAGCAAGCGTCGTATGACGAAATCTAGTAACTATCTATAGAGAGCCCTGACGCGCCCGAGGCTCGTAGCCTCGAGGCCCACCATCGTCCCGATGTGGAGGCGGATGTACTGGGTTTTATCTTCTACCGTACCAGTATTCGCGGTATGGCTTTTAGCATAAACGCGCGCCGCCGTACCTTCGGAACGCCAGCAGTAGATAGGCGTACTGCTACTACCACGCCAGCGGATTTCCATAAGCAAGTTGTCTCGGTTATTGTAGTCGAACTTGTTGGGGTCGATGCCTATATCGTACCAACCCGTACCGCTGAGCGTAAGGGTTAACTTATCCATGACCTGCGCGGGCGTTTTGCCGGCGTAGTTATTGTCGAACGTGGCCTCGAGCTTGGTCTTCGTCGTATGGCAAAACCAAACGCGTACGTTATTGAAAGCGGCCGGGGGCCTGCCCGACTGATAAGCGAACTCGACGACGTTGACGTAACCGGCGTAGTTGATGTCGCGTTGGAACCACAGGCACTGGAACCTCATGGCGGCCGCGCCGCCCATCCAGGGTATACTATTGCCGGCTACGCGCGTGCCAATAGTCACGGCTTTACCCGAGGCGCTTGCCGGCGGGGCCGCTAAAGTCGCGCCTACCACGAGCAACGCCGGTATTCTTAAGAACCTCCTCATTTTCACTCCTCCTTTTATTCAACCCGAACCGCGTAATATTCCACGGCTATTCTATAACGGCACGGTCCGATATTGCAATAAAAATCTTTTGTCAAAACCCGATGAAAAAGGTAATAATTCGTGTATTAATATTATTCGTAAAGTCGCCTATGACCGATTTTAACGATAATAAAGCTCCCCTTTTCAGCTAAATAAGTCTCGCCTGGGAAATCGTAATAACGTAAAAAAAGGTTGACTAAGAAGGGCGATATAGTAATATTAGTTAGGGAAAACTTCGGCCGTTAAAAACCAAACCGGGTAATTGCAAGAGGAGGTTAAAAGATGCGTAAAATAACTTTCGCGACGGTATGGGCGGTGGCGGCCGTCGCCGCGGCGTCGGCGCTGGAGGTGGGCGTCGGCGCTTTCTACGCGCCGGCCCGGGTAGTCGGTTACGTAGACGAAACGAGAGAAGAAAGCGACAAGGAATTCAGCATGCACGGCTTCAAGGGGCGCGCCACGGTAGGTATTTACGAAGGCTTTAGCGTAGGATTCGGTTTGGGTTACAACAACCTCATCTACCGCGAAGACCTCCTCTGGCTCGAAGAACAAGAAGCCGTAGAATCCATACCCACGTTCATCTTGACGGTCGGCGGCGACTACGCGTTCCCTCTTGGCCCCTTTCGGCCGTACGCCGGCGGCGGCGCCGCGCTCGCCCGGGAGTCCGCGGAAGCTCGTGGCCGTACCGCAATCGATTGGTACGGCGGCCTGTACGTCGAGGGCGGCGCGCGTTACTTCCTAACAAACAGCTTGGCGCTGGAGGCCGCGCCGCGTTACACGGTCCTATTCGACGAGCCGGTGCTATACGACGACTTAAATTTACCCGGTTTCGTCCGGTCCGAGCACCGGAGCCAGTTAATCGAGCTGCTGATAGGTTTTAACTACTACTTCTAAGCTGCAATCCCTG
>Ga0307380_10000749_pt1 | contig 48911 bp, 44 predicted proteins | sample UN3MG_FD_202239 | JGI IMG/M metagenome (GOLD analysis project Ga0307380, IMG submission 202239) | Soil microbial communities from Risofladan, Vaasa, Finland - UN-3 | ecosystem: Environmental > Terrestrial > Soil > Coastal area > Acid sulfate soil | place: Finland: Risofladan, Vaasa | collected... | reverse complement strand
CATTTGTTACCTCCTGATACGCACGTTTACATTCCGGCCGGTCGGCTAACTTTGGCCGGGCAGGATTCAAACCTGCTGAATTGCACCAGCTTACCTTGGCGCACGGTTTGATATTCAATAATTTGCTGAACTTCGAGTTCTCCGAAATGCGCTGGCCGGGCGTGCTGCAGCGGATCGGGCTATGTTACTTTTTCGCCGCTATCCTGGTCGTCCATACAAAATGGCGGACCCAGGCGATATTTATCGCTGCGGTCCTGCTCTTGTACTGGCTCGCCGCGGCCTTGATTCCCGTGCCGGGCTTTGGCAAAGGTGTGATGACGGCGGAAGGTTGTCTGTCTTCGTATATTGACCAGCAGTTAATTCCGGGAAAACTTTACTACGGCTACGGCGACAATGAAGGCCTCATCTCCACCCTCCCGGCGATTTGTACAGTCTTGATGGGCTCGCTGGCCGGGTACTGGCTCCGCTGCGACCGGCCCGGGTCACGAAAAGCTGCCGGCCTGGCATTGGCTGGTCTTGCATGTGTGATAGTTGGCTATTTGTGGGGATTCGTATTTCCGATCATCAAGATTATCTGGACAAGTTCATACACTCTTTTCTCGGGCGGCTTCTGCCTGATGCTGCTGGCCTTGTTCTATTGGATAATCGACGTCAAGGGATACCGTAAGTGGACTATATTCTTCGTTGTGATCGGCGTCAATCCCATAACGATATACTTCCTGCAAAGATTCGTCGACTTCGGTGCAATTGCAGAGTTCTTCCTTTCAGGTCTTGTTGCACACGCGGGGCTGGTCGCGCCGCTGATTCTTCCTGTTGGTGTTCTGGCCGTCAAGTGGCTGCTCCTGTGGTTCCTGTACCGGCACAAAATATTCTTCAAGGTCTGAAACAAATACCGGGACATGGAGCAGGCCGCCGAGATGCTCTGTGGTTTTTACTCATCCGACGAAACAGCAGGAACGACTGTATCGGCCAATTGTCTCTGCTGTCCGGACTGCTCGATACTGCCTCCGATGCCCGGCAGGTCGAATGTGATTGTTGCCGTGCCGACAGAAACGGTAATATCCTGCGCCCGGCCCCGGCGAATTAAGTTAGCCTCCTCCACAGAGACAATATCGCTGCCGGCAGCCGTCAGAACGTGCAGGAAATAATCGCATGTCCCCGGCTCGGAAGGCGAAACCTCGATCCGGCACTCGGGAGCGGGCCCGGTGTCACGTGAGGGCGGATAGTCAAGCCCTCCGTAGCTGTAAAGTTCCGGGCCGGATACGAGCCTGACCTGCGGACGCTCCGGCAGCAGCGTCTGGACAAACAGCCGGCCTTTGCCGTTGGTAATGACCAGATGTTTGTTCGCCGGAGTGGGGACTTTCATCGCCTGCAGCAGCCAGGTTTTTTTGAAACCAGCGTCCCTTGAGTTGACCCTGTCGAAGACGACAAACGTGTTCGGCCGGAGAAAGACAATCTGCCGGGTGAAAGATTCCATTTTGTCGCTGGAATAGGCCCGCGTGCAGTCGCCTGCGATATATAAATATGCCCCCCTGTCTTCGAAGGCGAGAATATCCGCGATATCGTACAGATCGCGTCCGGCGTGCCACTGTTCCGGGTCGGTGACGGCCCCGTTGTGGTGAGGCCAATCGTGCGACTGGCCGCCGTCGTTGCCGGTGACATTACCGGCGCGGATGCCGGGCCATTTCTCCGCCGGATCATAAAGCAAAATTGTGCTGTGCGCGATTGTGCGTAGATGGTAGTTAACATCGTGGCTCGATCCGAACGAATCGTAGTGACCGCCGTCGCCGGCCAGCTCCTCGTATTTGTAGATAAGGAAATGCCCCACGTCCAGATGCTGATGGGCGGTGAACCGGTCGCCGCACTTGAAGAAGAAATACGTCGCATCGTCGTCCCATGAGCTGCGAGCATAGACGTAGCCCGGGCCGGGACTGATATGGGACAGCTTGAAGTTTTCCAGGCTGCCCGCTTTAATGCCTCGTCTTCGCTCGGCATGAAGGCTTTCTTCACCCTGAGCGGAGTCGGAGGCCGTATCGCGCCAGAGAAAATCCTTATACGCATAAACGCCCACGCTCGAACGCGGCGTCTGCTCATTGAAGGTGTGCACGGCCTGATGATCCGGGTCATCGGCAAAGCGGCTGACGAGAATCCGCCTGGCCGACAGAACCTTGTCACGGTCTCCGCCAAAAACTCGCCCACCGCCGTCACCCATGGGGATCGATCTTCGAGAATTGTAAGTGCTAATGCCCGGATAAGCTTCGAACATGCCGGCCACAGCGCGGTTCTCGAAGAACTTCGGCGCCTCGGCGTAGTGGTCGAGGCCTTCGCAGCGTCGGGCGACCTCGCAGAAGAAAAGCCATTCGTAGAGCCAGTAGTTGATGTAGTAGCCCTCGGCCCAGCCGCCGCCGTCGCCGGCCAGCTCGAGCGCGGGAGCCGCCCGCGTGCGCCAGTCGGCCTCTAATCCTTCCAGAATGGCGGGCGCCCGGTCATTTTCATAATACGCAGCGTAACAAGCCAGGCCGATGCCCCAGTGCTTATAGCCGTACCAGCCGTTGTGAAAAACGTGAGTCTCGGAGCGAACGTTCGCGTCAACGGTGGCGTTTATGTACTCGTGAAATTTCGTGCGCTGCTCCGGAGTCCAGTACTCGTGACACAGATCGTAAACAATCGCGCAACGTGCCAGGTCGTGCGCAAATGTAACGTGTCCCTTCCTGATAGGCCCGGCGACATATTTCATCGCTAACTGTACAGCGTCCCTTCCGAGCTGCCCATCGTTCTCAATCGCACAGACCAGCGCCACCGATATCATTTTGGCGTGGTCGTCGGCCTTCTGCTGCCGTGCAACGGCGACGACGCGTTTGTAGGCATCAGGCCGGCTCACCGCCAGCGACTGCAAATACTCGCGAGAGCCCAGCAAACGAGGATGTTCGGCCGGCACGGCACGACCTTGGTTCCCGGCTGCTGATTGAACAGTGCTCATCGGAAGAATCATACATACGAAAATCCCAAACATCCGGAGCCGATTGTATCTAACCTTACTGACTGGCATAGTAATAGCTTCCTTAAGCAAAAGACACTCCGATTTTCTTGCCGACGCTGCGTACGTACTCGGCGGCCAGGCGATAATCTTCGGCGTTCGGCAGGTGTTCGAGCATCAGCGGGACATCGGGTCGCTTGCTTAATTCCTTGAGGAACGTTTCGTAATCCAGCCCGCCGAGTCCGGGGCGAACCTCGTCGAGGTGCGTCGTCAGCTTGAGCTGCAAAAGAATATCCTTGCCGTGACAGCTTTTGATGTACGGCCCGAGCTTGGCGAAGCACTCGCGGATCAGATCGCCGCTGCCGAAATACCGCTGCGGGCTGCATACGAGGTTCACCGGGTCCAGATGCACGGCGAACTGCCTGCGGTCGATGGCCTTGAACAGACTCAGGTACGAATCGGCCGAATCGGGATACGCCCACGGCATCGTCTCCAATGTAAAATACGTCCTGATCGGCTTGACATCGTCGATAATCGCCCGCGTGGTCTCGACTATCATATCGAACGTCTCATCGGTAAAATTCTCCGCCGACGGCCCGTCCCAGGCTTCGCCGCGCGAGCCGGCGATATTCACGCAGCACCGTGCCCCGATGCGGTCCGCCAGGTGCAACTGCCGGCGGCATTTTTCCTGCGCTTCTTTGCGAGTTTTCTCATCCGGACTGATCGGATTGCTCCACGCCCCCACTTCGGCAATGATGATATTCGCTTCTTTGGCGGCCCGTTCATACGCTTTGACGACGTCGTCGCCGGCATCGGCATTGACCGGGCAATATGCCGCGCTGTAGCCGAGTTTTTTCAGCGCCGCAACCCAGCCGGCGGGGTCTTCGTATTTTTGGAACGTCGGGCCGCCCAGCCTGACCGGTGCTTTCTTCACCTTTGTCACTGCCCTGGCGGACGACGTCGAAGCCAGCAGTGTCGCTGCGGCCAGTGATTTTTTCATCATCTGACGTCTTGATATGAGTTCGTTTGTCTGCATCATTTTTCATTGCTCCTTGCATGTCTATTTTGTTATTTCAATTTCGCTAAGCGGGTACCAGCCGTCCTGCGTCCTGCCTTCGATGCCGAGCTGCACGACGGGCTCAGGCATCTGCTCGCCGACGATACCAATCGCAAGGCGGTACAGACCCGCTCGCATATCGGCCGGTACAACAACTTCATCGACCACATCAGCAATCGGTCCCGGAGGAAGTTCCGGCGGGTCCTTGATAAATTCCTCGCTAAATGTCTCAACGTGCCCCGGCATCCATTTCTCCACGGTGACATTCCCCACGAGTATCTTTTCGTCGCCGGCCTCGCCCGTCAGGCGGTACGCCACCCTGTACGGCCTGTAGCACGGAGCCGAACCGGTGTTCTGCCATTTCATCGCCGGCGTCAGCGGCTCGCCTGCTCTTGCGCGTGCGGGATGCTCGAGCTGTCTTATCACCAGGCGGTAGCCGAGCCGGCGGAGAAAACGCTCGATCTCTGCGCGAACGTTCTCGCCCTCCGGCAGCGGCGCCGATTTGTTATTCAAATACGAGCCGTGCATGGCCAGGGCGTAATTGAAAATATATCGCAGCGACCAGCCCTCTTTCACCCATCGCCGCATCTCCCAGCAGCTTTCCCATGCGACCGGCGCCGTCTTCCAGGCATCCTGCACTCCGGCGGCCGGAATCAGTTTCGGATAGGCGTCGCACATGTGGCACCAGGTCTTCGAGAATCCGCCCATGTCACCGAGGCAGTCCGCCCGCCAGCCGGCACCCAGACTTACGGCGTAGCTCAGGCATTCGCCGCCCCCTATCAGCATGAGCAGCGGCGTCCTGCGGAACGCGGCGAAGTAGGCATCGATAATTTTTTCGCGATTGGCCATTGTCGGCATTTTGCCGGCCTTCGAGCCGCTCATGTGCCACTCGCCCCACCAGCCGACCGAGCCGAGGTCCACGTGGTCGATGTCCGGGTGCCCGTCGTACCTCTCGCCGAGCCGTTTGATGAAGTCCAGATGCCTTTCGAGCACGACCGGATCGTCCAGGTCCGGCACGAGCAGTCCTTCGGTGCCTGAGTAGTCGCAGCTCAGGATTTTGCCGCCGGCGTCTGCGAGCCATTCGGGATGATAAGGCCTGCCCGGTCTTGTCGAACAGCACATGATGCGAAACGCCAGCTTCTGGCCAGAGGCGCGTGTCTCGGCAAGAACTTCATCCAGAAACGCATAATCGATATTGCCCGGCTCCGGCTCCACTCTCCCCCAGCCCCAGCGGGAGTAGTGAATCGTCGAAGGAATCCAGTCCGGCAGGTTCTTATCCTTATCCGCGGGCCGGCCGAACGTCTCCCAACCGATCCCCGGATTAGCCAGCACCGCATCGGTCTCTTCCGGCACGATTCTAACAGTCTCGACCATGGCTGCCGACTTTTTAACCTGTCGCCACGCATCCGGACAGAAACATCAGCACGCATCCAAGCGCTGCAAATAGATATCCATTCGTTCTCGATGTCTTCATGAGAAGGCTCCTTTCTCGTTTGTAGTCAGTCGATTTAAGACAGTAAATATCGTAACAACACTGCATGATTTTTACAATCGACAATTGGTCGTTTTTAAACAGGCTCACCAGACACGAAGAAAACATTAGATTGCATTTTCAGGGAGGAGTCGGTAGTATCGTGATGTATTAAAAACCGTAGCAGTCTTTTGGATGACCGTATTTAGAGGTATTCAGGACAGATGAGAACGATAAATCGAATGGCCATTTTGGTGCTGTGCTGGTTAACAGCATTTTCCGCAGTTGGAGCTCAAACTTCTATGGCAGAGAACTGGCCGGGCTTTCGAGGGCCGGGCAGGCAGGGAATCTCGAATGAGAAGGACCTGACCACGCAGTGGAGCGCGACATCGAACATTATCTGGAAGACGGCCATCGCCGGCATCGGCTGGTCGAGCCCGATTGTCTTCGGCGATCACATCTTCGTGACCACGGCGGCCGATGAAGGCGCCTCGTTTCGCCTGCTGTGCCTCGATAGAAAAACCGGAGCCGTCCTCTGGGACAGGCAGGTGCTCCGGCAAAAACCGGGACACAAGCAGGCGCTCAACTCGTACGCATCCTCCACGCCGGTCACCGACGGCAAAAACGTCTACGTAGTGGCCTTCGACGGCAGCATCGCGGCGGTCTCGATGCAAGGCGAAACGGTATGGATGTACGGCGACTTCGAGTATTTCAGCGAGCACGGCTTAGGCGTCTCGCCGATCCTGTACAAGGAGCTTCTTATCGTCGCCTTCGATCCGAGCAGTTCCGGCCCGGATCCGAAGCTCGGCTGGCAGAAGCCCTGGGACAAGGCCGTGATTCTCGCTCTTGATAAGAATACGGGAAAGGTCCGCTGGGAAGGCAGGCGAGGCCTGTCGCAAATCGCTCACGTCAGCCCGCAAATCCTCAGCGTCAGCGGCAAAGACCAGCTCATCAGCTCGGCGGGCAATGCCATACAGGGCTTCGACCCAGCCACCGGCGAAAGAATCTGGACGGTCTCGAGCCCGGGCGAAGGTGTGGTCCCTTCGGTCGTCGGCGGCGAGGGCCTGATTTTTACGACATCCGGATTCGGAGACCCGGCGATCCGCGTGGTCCGCGCCGGCGGCAAAGGCGATGTCACCGAAACGCACATAGCGTGGGAGTCGCCGGAAGATGTGCCGAAGATACCGTCGATGCTCTACGTCAGGCCATACCTATACCTGGTAACCGAGGCAGGCGTCGCAAAGTGTCTCAAAGCTGCAACCGGCGAAGTCATCTGGCGGGAGCGACTGGGTGACAGGTACTCGGCTTCGCCGGTCTGGGCGGACGGCAAAATCTATTTCCTCTCGGAGAAAGGAACGACAACGGTGATACAAGAGGGAGCCGAATTCAACGTGCTCGCCAGGAACGAGCTTAACGAAACATGCAAAGCAAGCCCGGCTGTCTCGCAGGGAAATATTTTTATCCGGTCGGAAAAGCATCTATTTTGCATCGGCAGCAGGTGAGTGAATCAGTCTCGTAATCTCATGAAAGGCTGTCTCCAATCGTTTTATCCTGTATGATTAGGGTACAAAGAAAGGAGATAGCCATGAAAAAAGTAAATTCAAATGTAGCGTGTGCCGGCATGGATGTCCACTACAAATTCAGCAATGTAACTTTTCGCGACGCCGGCGGCAAAGTCGTTTCTCGCCAGCGGCTCGATCATCCGGACCGCAAGCAGCTTCAGGAGCGTCTGAGTCGCTGGCCCAGAGGCATCCCGGTGGTGATGGAAGCGTCGTTCGGATGGGGATGGCTCAGCGACATGGTTGAACAAGCGGGCCAGGACGTTCATCTGTCAAACTGTTACAAGGTCGAGCAGATGCGTAAAGCCCGCGGCTGGGTCAAGACCAATAAGAAAGATGCCGACCTGGTATCGCTGCTTGTGTTCGAGCAATCCGACTGGTGGAAGGTCTGGCGTGCTCCGCCGGATGTACGCAATCGCCGCGAGCAGATGCGTTTTCGCGGCGACATGGTCGGATCTCAGACCCGGGTAAAGAGCCGCATTCACGCGATCTTCCACCGTCACGGGATATTCCATGAATTTTCCGACCTGTTTGGGAGCAAAGGGCGAAAGTTCCTCGTCGAGCTTTGTTTGTACAATCCTGCGAACCTGCCGGCCGAGGCCCTATTGGCTCTGCGTGGACAGTTGAAGCTTCTTGACCATCTTCGCCGGCAGCTTGCCGATGTCGCGCGAATACTTCACAAACAATTGCTAAAGACGCCCTTAACAACGCGGCTCAAAACGATTCCCGGCTTCGGCTTGATACTTGCTCACGTGCTGGCTGCTGAGATAGGTAAGATTGAGCGGTTCAGGAATCACAAGTCCCTGGCGAGCTACAGTCTTCTGGCGCCTCGCGCAGATGATACCGGCGAGGACGATCCCAGTCACTCTCCAAAGGGACGTCACCTTGGCCTCAGGGGCAACCGTACGCTTAAGTGGGCCTTTATCGAGGCCGCCCACGGTGCGGTTCGTTCCGGCGGCAAATGGCGTGCTATTTTTGACAGGGCAACCAACGGCGGCAAGAAAAATTGTAATCGCGGTTACATCAAGGTAGCCCGCGAGCTTGTCAAGGTGGTGTATGTGGTATGGGCCAAAGGTATCGATTACCAGGAGATTCCACCTATTCGTCCTGGCCGCAAAAGTAACAAGAAAAAATCTCGTTCGGAAACGGGCCAGCTCTTGCACCCTATGGTCCATGCCTTGCCGGCATAGAGACCTCCTCGTATTTGGGCCGCCCGCACCGGACGAGATCGTGTGGTCGCCGCATGCTCGGCGACAGACATGGCTAAGGCCATGTGCACAAATGAATAGGTGGGCCGAATCGAGCCCTGCTCCGGTGTACGAACGAGTAAAAAAATAACAGACAAAAGATTGCTGTTCAGAGTGAGAAACGTCACGGCCAGTCCGAAGTGAAGTTTTGCCGTGATGAACGCTTGGTGTCCGAGCAGACAACGATAGCTGTTACGGAACCTTAAGCATCGATAACTCATTACACGGCCAAAGGTTGTTTGAAAAAACAAAAGATGAAAAAAGAGGAAACATATTATTTGACAGCAGGCAGCCTTTCATGAATAGGGTATGCAACTTGTTGCACACGCGGCTCTTTGCTGCTTTTTTCTGTGTGTGCAAAACGGAATTTGCACACCCTATTCCCTAAAGAAGCCTTGCTAAAGAGCCGATAACCAATATTATGGAAACAGATTTAGCCGCATACGAGAGTACAGAACAGGCAGTACGGGAGCAGAACGAGCCCATCGTGGAAGATACGGCCGATATGAAGAAATGTCCTTTTTGTGCCGAGCAGATTCAGGCCGAGGCCATTAAATGCCGGTACTGCGGCGAGTTTCTCGACGGAACCGGACATCAGGTACGAAAGCCTCGACCGAAACAGTGGTACTTCGCTCCCGGAACCGTTGTTCTTGCATTACTGTTCCTCGGGCCGATGGCACTTCCGCTCGTTTGGATGAACCCCCGGTTCAAAATTTTGACCAGGGCGATTATCACCGTGATCGTTGTAGTCTTCACGATTCTTCTTATGTACATGGCGGTCAACATCTATCAGCGGATGCTCGACCAACTCACCGCACTGGGAAGCTGAAATATATCTTTCAATCGAACACTCGCCGAGCCCCTGGGGAGTCTCATTCATCGGACTTAAAGCCAAAAGCACGAACCGGGTTCGTCTGTGTAATCATACGAATGTTCGCATCGTCCACGCCGGCACTGCGGAGCTTTTGGAAGAACGCATCGATCAGGTAGGTATAAGGCTTTTGCGTTCCGCCATTCGCCTGACCGGGCTGATACCACCCGGCATCGTGTGAGAGCAGGATGTGGTCGCCGTGGCCGGCGGCGAGCAGGTTTTGAATGGCGGCGATGTACGTCGAGTCCTGGCCCGGATTCCAGCCTAAGGAATCGAATTCAATATAAACGCCGCGGGCAGCCAACTGAACGTGCAGGTTTCGATTGCTCTCGTTCTGGGCATGCACCCAGATAAACCTTATCGCCGGATCGATAGCTTCGAGAATATCGACCTGCCGAACGGCGTTGCTCCCTGTCGGCGTGTGACTGGCTATCGCGGCGCCGGTTTCGCTCGCAGCGCGACCGGCCGCTCGAAGGATTTTTTCTATCAAAGCGTTCATTGGACTGTCGTCGGTCGCTATCTTGATAAAGCCGGCCTTAATGCCCGTGCCCTCGATGCCGTCCCGAATCTCGCTAACAAAAAGCGTGGCCAATTCGTCCTCGGTCATATTCCGATGCTCCGGCGGCGCGAAATTCGCCCGGCCATAAACGCCCGTCGGCACTACAACGGGTAAGCCCGACGCCTCGGCAACCTGAGCGACAATAGAGACGTTTCGACCCACGCCGATACTGCTGCACTCGATCAAAACGCCAACGCCCTTTTCGCGGGCATCGGCAAGCAGCGGCGCCATAACCCGCACGACATCCGCCGCGTCCGCCTGGCCATACCCGGACGTAGTCGGCCCTCGAAGGTCGGTAAAGATATGCTCATGCGGCAGCACAATTCCGAGTCCTTCGGCGAGAACCGGCCCCTGAGTCGTTTCGAAGAACCATGAGTAACCGGGCGACTTGCTGGCTTCGGCCGTGCCGCCATAAGCACCCATATTGATTCTGCCGCCATTAGGATCAGGCTCATCTCCGACCGGCATATTCGGATCACCTGCATCAATACACGGACTTGTTACATTATCTAAAACCCAGCTTTGACTATTCGGGTCCCATCTGCCGGCTTCCGATTTCAGATGATAGTCGCCCTCGATCCAAACAGACGAGTTCGGATTACGAGGACTTGGCTGAGTCCAGTATCCTTCCCGCACAAAATCCGGATCGACTTCGATATTCCCTTCACCCAAGATGACGGTTTCATGGGGATCGAAAATACTTGCTTTGCCGCCCTGGATGTTGCAGTAGGTAATTATAGTCGGAGAACCATACTCGTTACATATCTCATTCCCGCCATCCCAAAGAATGCAGTTGATAAGCTCCATGTTGTTCGGATCGATACGATAATAATCATATACTATATCGGAACCTATGGCATTCCCTTTTTCTGCTGAATTTTGAGCGAAGGTGCAGTTGATCAGAACCGGGCTGCTTGCAAAGTTGCACACTCCGCCGCCATCATCCGCTACCGTGTTCTTGCTGAAGATGCAGTTAGTCATGATTGGGTTGCTGTCTATCATGTTGACCATACCGCCGCCATAATTCTCTGCCGAGTTCTGACTGAAGGTGCAGTTGGTCAGGGTGGGGCTGCAGTTTTCAAAGTTGGACATCCCGCCGCCGCCGCCAACCCATGCCAAGTTCCCGCTAAAGGTGCAGTTGGTCAGGATCGGACTGCTGTTTACCGAATTCTCCATCCCGCCGCCACCCCATGCAAAGTTCCCTCTGAAGGTACAGTTGGTCAGAGTTGGGCTGCTCTCTCCCCGGTTATCCATCCCGCCACCTAATCCTGCCGAGTTCTCGCTGAAGGTGCAATCAGTCAGGGTGGGGCTGCTGTTCATGAAGTTGTACATCCCACCCCCTTGGGAGTCAGCCCAATTCAAAGAGAATGTACAATTGAACAAAGTTGGGTTGCTTGACCCATTGTACATGCCGCCCCCGCTTCTATCTCCTTCGTCAGTTGAGGGGCTAAATGAATCCCAAATTTTAGCAGTTCCAGACATGATATTTAAACCATCTAATACTGCTGTCCCATCATTACCACTACTTGTGACGACATGATAACTGTTGTCAGTACGATTTGACTCCCACCACGACAAATAATAGGGATCAACTACTTCCCTATCGTCGACATTCAAGTCACCGCTCAGAATGGTTTCATAGCTAGTAATATCTCTTTCGTTAGGATCCACTCCGCCGAGTCCGACATATCCACCTTTGAGAGTAACACCATTGATTAGCTGGAATGTTGCTTTACAATCACCGGGTATCTGATTCGCTCCCTGGTCGGGTTTGTAGATGCCCTGTGCAACTCTGATTTCGACTGGCTTTTCGGCAGAATTCGCATTGGCAAGGGCATCCTGGAGATAAACGTAGGCATTCTCCCAGCTTGTGCCATCATTGGCTCCGGCGACATCGTCGTCAACGTAGATGATTTTGCTATAGGCAAGTGAACAAAGCAACGCCGTGATTAGAAATTTGATTAAGAACACCGTTTGAAAGGTTCGTGAGTATCTGGCCTCAAACATTGTCCGACCTCCGCCCCCCGTATATTGGATAAATAAATTCTCACCCGGATTATATCACTGATATGTAGTATAACAGATTACGCTTGCCAGGGTCAAGCTTGAAATCGCAGGAGATGTGGTTATGATACTTCATTGTCAATTTAACACAAAAATATTTAAACCATATGGGATTAGCCATGAAACAAAATACTGCATATTCAAAAGCTTTACATTTTGGTATTCTTATTTTCTTAGTCTGCCTCGGGATTTGCCGGGCGAACGAAAAGGCCTCGCTGATTATTTACGCCGCGGAAAAATCCAGGCATCCCATACCTCGCAATATCACCGGGAAATTCTGCGAGCATCTTTTTTTCAATATCACAAACGGCATGGATGCTCAAATTCTCCGGAATCCGACCTTTTCGGATTACCCGTTCCGGACCGGGCAGGAATCGCCGGATGGTGTAGCAACATTTCATTACGACCGCAAACAAATCGAGGACAACATCCGAAACAGTGCCGGACGCTGGGGCTGGCCGGACTCTGAAATCGATGCACTCGTTAAATCTCGCAACGAGGCGATGGCATGTTTCTGGACGAAACTCGGCCCCGTCGAAGCCAGCCCGGATACGGGACCTTATGGAGGACGCGCTCAACGCGTTCGTGCTCATGCCGCGGGTCAGGGCATCGCACAATGGACGTGGCTGCCCCTGCATCGAATCAGGCAGTACGAATTCGAAATGTGGGTTCGTTCGCCGGACCTCGACTCGCTAAAGGCAGTTTTCTTCGGGCCAGACGGCACGGAAGTTTGTGCCGGGATAACCATTTCGGGAGTCACTGCAAACTGGCAAAAGCTCGAAGGCCGTCTCATGATTCCCGATAATCTGCCCCAGGACAAGGCGTACAAATTTGCCGTGGTTGCAGATAAGCCCGGACAGTTTGTCATAGAAAGAATTCTATTACGCCCCACCGATCACATCAATGGCGCCGATCCGGACGTCATTCGCTTTTTAAGGGAATCGCACCTGCCGATTCTCCGCTGGCCGGGCGGCAACTTTGTAAGCAGCTACCACTGGCGGGATGGCGTCGGCCCCGTTGAAAAGCGACCGACCCTGCCAAACTACGCCTGGGGACAGCAGGAAAATAATTTCTTCGGCGCTGATGAGTTCATGGCCTTTTGCCGGGCAGTCGGCTGCGAGCCGATGATTTGTCTTAACGCCGGCAGCGGCACAGTTTTAGAAGCGGCTCAATGGCTCGAATATTGCAACGGCGGCGTAGATACCCCGATGGGTAAGCTGCGCGCGGCAAATGGTCACCCGCAGCCTTATAACGTCAAACACTGGGAGATCGGAAACGAATTATGGGGACGATGGCAGTACCACTGGACCACCGCCGAAGGTTACGTCGACCGGTATCGCCAGTTCGTAAAAGCCCTGCTCGAAATCGATCCCGGCATTACCATTTATGCATGCGGAGCTCCCGTCATGTGGGGCAGGAACTGGAACGACACTCTCATCGCCGGGGCAAGCGATATATTACGTGTCACTACCGACCATCCTCTTGTCGGCGGCCAGGTCCCCGCCGATACGAATCCGCTGGACGTGTTCAGGGATTTCATGGCGGTGCCGAAAGTGCTCGAACAAAAATGGTCTGCCCTGGAAAGGGACATGAAAAACGCCGGCATAAACAATCCCCGGCTGGCGGTTACGGAGCTGCAGATGTTCGCTCGTATAGGTCAACCGTCTTCGGCCGATGCTCCCAGGCTGCTTTCACATGACAGGCTCGTAAGTCCGGCGACCCACGCCGAGGCATTGTATGACGTTCTGATTTATCATGCATCTGTTCGGCTGGCCCCCTTCGTCGAGATGGTCACTCATTCGGCCACCGTCAATCATGGCGGCGGATTGCGAAAGACCCGCGAGCGCGTTTATGCCAATCCGTGCCATTACGCACAGGCGATGTTTGCCGGTTTTGCCGACGCCGTACCGGTAAAAATCGAACTTACCTGCTCAACAGAAGCTGCTCCTTTGGTCCTGCCCGACCTTAAGAATGCTGCCTCCGCCTGCTCGTATAATACAATCGACGCCCTGGCGGCACAGGCCCACGATGGAAACCTGCTGATCTCGGTCGTGCACAGAGGCACATCGGGGCCCATCGATCTGGAAATAGTCATGAAAGACTTTGCTTCAACCGGCCGGGCCGAACTTCAAACGCTCTCCGCTGATGTGCCCTGGGCGACGAATACACTTGAAAAGCCCGAAGCGATAATACCAGTAAACACAGCAGGCAAAATTGAATACGGCAAGATGCTGATTACCGTCAAGCCCTATTCCGTCTTAAGGATAACAGCAGCAAGGCCCCTGTGAACATAGTATACGCACCCGACAATATCCGGGATGCGAGTATTGTCGCTCGGGTCACGGGTCACGAATCGTTGGCCTTGTGATCTTTTTGTTCTTTTTCGCATTTTTTCCTTGTAAATCCACTCGTTCAACGTAGAATTAGCGCAGCGGTAACAGTCTGAATGTTCGAGTCAAGATTGAAGATTATTGGGCAGACTTGCCATTCGCCAACGTGGAGCGAGTGTGTTCGATCAGAAATCCGGAACGATTAGAACGTGAAAATGAAGAAGTGAGATCAAAGATTTCTGTTGGTAAGTATTAATCGCGTTGGGAAGAGATCATACAGGTCAAAGCCCTTTTCTTGTGAGTGACAGTTCCGGGGAGAACTTGAAGTGAGTAAGATACTTAACATTTAACGTTTTTCACGCAAAATAGGAATCTTGAAATGAAATCGGAAGATTTTCAGAAGTATTTACGCGAAAGATATGAGGACCAGATTAATTGGTATGATAAGAAATCTATATGGTGCCAGAGAAGGTACCGGTGTTTCCAGTGGTGTGTCATCGTACTATCCGCTGTCACACCTGTACTTGTAGCCGTTGCACCTGAGGCAACCCGTTGGCCCGCAGTGATGATCTCCGCATTAGTGGCGATTGGAACCACGGCCCTAAAGACCTTCAAATACCAGGAAAACTGGATCAACTATAGAACCACCTGCGAGACTTTGAGGAAGGAAATTCACTTTTGCAAAGCTTGTGTAGGTGAGTATAAGGATGCAGATGATCCAGAGGGTTTATTTATAGAGAGAGTTGAGTCTCTGATTTCCCGGGAAAACACAATGTGGCTTACCACACATCGTCCGAAGCGCAAACAAGAGAATCAGAAGACTAACGATTAGCCCTGTTGGCTCACCGGGCCTCTGGGTGCCGTTTCTGTCGCACAGATTCTGTGTGGCAGTTGCACGCTCGGGGTTTCGATATTTGGTTTGACACGGATCGGATGCTGTCGAACGCGCAGCCGTGGCGGCAAAAAATCCGGGATGACATTGGATCATTTAAATGTATGATTGCGATGCCCGGCGAAGTGCTCGTTGAGGTTCCCCATATATGGCTTCGACTTGCACTTGTTGTACTCCGGATTACCAGCTAAGTGAAATATAACGCTCATAAGCTCTACCCGTGGATCTATCATAACCTTCAGTTCGGTTCGATCCTGCCGAGCAGCCACATTATTTGAATCAGCCGCCCTGGCACTATCAATAATCAAAGCGAACAATAGTATTACCGGCAAGGACTTAACTTGAATTTTCCATTTACACTTCACTTAAGCACTCCTTAATTCCAGCTGATGTCGTAGGGTGGCGACCTGCCCTGAGCGAAGTCGAAGGGTTGCCCCACCAAATTCTAAATCCTAAGATCGAAATCCCAAACAAATTCAAAATCCGAATTATCAAACTGACAAACCAGTCAACTCATCGAAAAACACACCTTATGTCATTGCAAGGTGACCAATAGGTCGACGCGGCAATCTAAATAATCAATAGCAAACCTGTCCTGAGCATCGTCGAATGGATAATCAATAATCAATCGCCACGCCTGTTATTATCAAGCACAACTCATCGAAAAATGTACCGGACACCTTTAATTCTTCCCATCGAAAAATGTACCGGACACCTTTAATTCTTCCCTGAGAAGCCTAACTATATTCTATCAGAGATTCGAGCCAAGATTAAAACTTCTAAACTTTATGTAGAATTAACTACTCCACAGTTCAATGTTGGAGATTATGTTGTCGTGTGGAGAGATTTAGGAATAATTATTGAAGGACGGAAAAGTAAGTATGGTTATTATAGCTATCATATCAAATATATTAGTAAGCCACCAATTGAGAGCATTAAAGACGATTGGTTTGCTTCTTTTGAAATGTTCAGGCTTGGGAGTAGATCCGAACTTCTCGAAATGGTGAAGTCAATTTTTTCCAAACATGGTATTAAAGAAATAGACGATGAGAAACTTCTGTCCATAGGCGACGCGGAGTTTGAACAGTATCTTAATAATAGTTTTCGTGATATACTCAAACGAATGAACGAAATCTGACAAAACGTCATTATAATCACGGGAAATTCGTGTCTGGTTATATTTTTTAGGAATTAATCTATCAAGCTGGCACAGAATTATTTTTCAGCCAAAAAGAAACCTTTGGTTCACAATTAGACTGGTCTTTAGTACAATCTAGATGTTGATTCCAAATAACACAATAATTGTTTCGATTTGGTTAATAAAGTGGAAACACCAAAAAAACTAAATTTAGAAGAAATAAAAAGTTATATAGAGCCGGTCGGTTAGTTTATAGCATCACTCCATCAAGAAACAGACAGAGGGTGCGCTTTGATAGCTGCTGCTTTTCTTGATGATGCTCTATCGAAACTTCTAAAAAAGAACATCATAAAAGAAAAGAAAATTTCAGAGGGATTGTTCAAACCCCATCAACCCTTTGCAGAGTTTTCATCAAAGATAGAAGTTGCTTATGCGTTGGGACTTATTGGAAAAGCTGTTCATCAAAACTTAAACTTGGTTCGAAAAATTAGGAACGAATTTGCACACGTGGCAGATCCAATTGGCTTCGAGCATCCCCCAATCAAATCACGATGCAGTGAACTTACTTTGCATACTCTGGAGAGCGATGCCAAACCCCGAAAAATATTCATCAGGACCATCACAGGAATACTTTCTGTGATTCACGTCGAAACAATATGTTCATCGCAACCGAGTATAAAAAAAGAATCGATGATGAAACCTGAGTTCAAAGAGAATTTCAAGAAATTGATTGCAGACGTAGAACGCATTATAAAGTCAAGCATAAAATAATTGGACTTTAGTAAACCATTTTAGCCGTACTTAACAGGGAGTTTCTAACCAGAAAAACACAACCTATATGTAACCTGTTTGTTAAAACGACCGAAACCAGGCAAAAATGCAATAATTATAAAGGTTGGTCAGACCGTTGAGAGTCGGATACAGGTGTTCAGAACGGGCATAAAAAAGCCCACGTCATAAAACGCAGGCTCTAGCGTATCTCACGGGCAAAATGTTACCTTCGAAATTTGAAAAAAAACGAAAAAGGCGGAAAAATCGGGATTCCAATAGATGTTGACGGAGAATTCAAAAGTTCTTTTACCACGAAGGCTGAGCCTGCCCTGAGCCCGTCGAATGGGAAGGAACAATAAGCCTTTGTCATTGACTATTTTCTATTTACTATTGGCTATTGTAATTGATTATTTTATATTTCTTTGTGGTTCTCAGTGCCCTTCGTGGTGAATAAATAACTGCGTTCACCCCGTGAGATAGGCATAGCCGGCATCTAACCGGGTAAATCAGCGTTAATCAGCGGCCCAAGAAAATGATTATTGATTATGGATTATTTGATTCCTTCTCTGCGTTCTCCGTGTCCTCTGTGGCGGATATAAGAACGCCGTATCAAGGAGATTTTTTGAGAATTAGCTCGATCTTTTAGTGTGTGTTTTCGTATAATAGGTAACAAAAAGAATACATAATACAAAACACAGGAGACTTTGTTATTGATTATTTACTATTGACGATTGACTATTTTTTCCGCGTTCACCCCGTGAGATAGGCACAGCCGGCATCTCACAGGGTAAATCTGCGAAATCCGCGGCCCAAGTAAATGATTATTGATTATTTGATTCCTTCTCTATGCCTCCGTGGCGAATAGGCTATTTGAAAAAACAAAGCCAATTTATGAGTGGGCAAAATGAACGCAAATTCAATTACAACAAGAGGATACGAGAAATATATTGGATTGGACACTTGGTGAAAACAAACCCAATTCAAAGTCTGCCCTGAGCGCAGTCGAATGGGCCAATTACAAATGCCGGATCGGACGCAGAGTGGATTCCCGCCTTCGCGGGAATGACAAATATGGAATCCCTTCACGGCGGAAAATTCTAACCCTATTTGAAAAAACAAAGCCAATTTGCCGGAGTGGTAAATTGGCGTAAAGTCTTTTATGAAAGGAGATTATGGCAATATGCCGGCCTGCGGGGCACAAAAAAACAAAGCCAATCGCCGGCCTTCGGCCGGAAATCCTAAGCACTAAGCTCTAAATCCTAAAAAAAAAGCATAGGAGCCAAATGACAGATCCGAAGGCACGTTTGACAGGGTACGTTTGAAAAAACAAAGCCAATTTACGAAAGGTCAAAATGAACGCAAAGTCTTATATGAAAGGTAATTATGAAGAATTTCATGCTTTGAGAGGGCGAAAAAACAAAGCCAATCCGTCAGGAACGAATTGCCGGACTGATCAAAGCCAATTTCGGGGAAATGGGCGGTACTGGACTTGAACCAGTGACCTCCTGCGTGTCGAGCAGGCGCTCTAGCCAACTGAGCTAACCGCCCTAAGGACGTTAGGGCGTATTATGGCCGGGATGAATTGAAAAGGCAACGAAATTTATCGTAATCAGTTCAAATTTCTTCTGATTGCTGCGGCGGCGGAAATTGTCTTCTCTATATCGTCGCTTGCAACCGTTATGGAAATCTGAACGCTTTTGACTATCGTCACAGCATCTACGACCACGAAGGTCTTGGTACAAGTCATCGCGGTAACGTTGTCGCAAAGCACATAATCGCTGTCGGATAAATCATCATTTGTAACCAGATAAAGCGTATTATCGCCACTGTTATATCGATATGTGATGTTCTCTCCAGCGGCGGTAAGCATGGTGCATTCATTGTTTGGCGCATTCGGATCGACCGCGCTGGCTGTTCGAAGCTGACTTGTCATACGGAAAAGGGCCTGCCGGGTGCTATTTACTGCTTTGAAGATGTCTTCGTTTTGCTGGTAATTTGTGGCCGAAGCGTTGAAAGCGACCGCTACAGCAACGAGCAGCATAGCGGATATCGCCAGAGCAATCAGCAATTCTGCAATGGTAAAGCCGACTTTGTATTTTGTATTTTTCATTTGGTATCTCGAATATGAACTTGCATTTCACGAAATACGCAGCAGGTCGTTTAGTAACGGGCCCGAAGCCAGCTCGCCGAGCTGATCTTTTTCGCGTTCAAATACACACTGACTTTTACTCGAACAAAATTGCTGCCATGGTTGTCGACAACCTGCTCGAAATCCGATGCACTGACATTCTCGACCGTAATCTGTTGATGAAACGCGGAAAATTCACTCAAAGATTTCCTCTCGGCACTTATGGGCGGCGAAAAAGTTTCACCATTAAAATCGTCCAAATCATCGTAGCCGGCCAATGTTTCTCCGGACTCCGGACCAAATGTAGCATCCTCGGTTTGCGGATCAATGACCGGCAGCAACATGGTAAGCTCTCTTATTTGTCCAATAATAAACTCGGCAGTTGACAAATCAGTTCCGGCACCATTTGCTTTTGTGAATGCACCATTAGCCGCCACCAGAGAGGCAATTGCAAGACCAACCAACAGCACTGCAATTAACACCTCGATAAGTGAAAAGCCGCTTTTGTATTTCGTATTTCGCATCTCGCTGGTCCTTAATCGTAACACGTGCCCCGAGCCGGGGCCGGAGCAACGAATTTATTTGCCCATCACGATACTGGACATCTTGAAGATCGGCAGAATAATACTCATCGCAATAAAGCCAACCAAAACACCCATGAGCACGATCATGATCGGTTCGATCATCGATGTGACTGTCTTGATCGCCGTTTTAAGCTCTCTTGAGTAGAAGCTTGCTATATCTCTCAGTACGTCGCTCATCGTTCCTGAATTTTCACCGCTTTTAATCATCTGCACGACATTGCTCGGCATTAAATTATACTGGCCCAGGCTCGTAGCAATTTTATTACCCTGGCGAACCTCCTCATAGACGCTGAGCCACATTTTCTTATAAAGAACGTTTCCTGCAATTTGGGCTGTGATCGAAATTGTGTTCAAGATCGGCACACCCGCTTTTGTCAGCACGCCCATCGTGTGCATACTCCTTGTGATATAAAGATTTTGGCAGAGCGATTTGATCAGGGGCAGGGACAATTTTGTCTTGTCCCACCACTTCCGGCCGTCTTCAGTACCAACAAAATACCAAAAGCCCCAGAAGCCGGCGCCAATCGCCGGAAAAATGAAGAACCAGTAGCCGCGCAGAAACGCGCTGCTGGCCATCAGAACCTTGGTGGGCGTCGGCAGCAGATGCTCCTTGCCCGCAAAGATCGCAGTGAACCTCGGCAGAACAAAACACAGCAGGAATACGGTCACTACTACCGCCATGACAGCTATGATGATCGGATAGACCATCGCTCCTTTGATCTGTGAGCGAGTTTCGGCTTCGGAATCCAGATACTCCGCGAGTTTTTGGAGCATTCCACTGAGCGAGCCGCTAATCTCTGCCGCAGCCACCATGTTGATATAGAGATCGCTGAATGTCTGAGGGTGCTCGGCAAGCGCCTGGGAGAAACTCTGTCCGGCTTCGATTCGATTTTTTAAATCGAAAATGACCACCTTGAATTTCCGGTTTTCGTTTTGTTCACCTATCGATTCGAGCGAATCCTGAAGGCTGATCCCCGCACGGACCATAACCGCAAGCTGATTCGTAAAATTCAGGATGTCCTTTCTGCTCGGCCCGAACTCCACCCTGAACTGGCTGACTTGTTGCAAGGCGCCTTTTTGTTTCTTCCTGTAGGAATAGCCTGGTTTAGGTGCAGATTCCCGAGGTCTTTTGCTCTGCTCCCACGGAGCTCGGTCATTTTGCGGATTTTCTGCAACTGCGGTTGCGCCTTTGTTATTTTGCGACGATTCTTCAAGCATATTCACATGCCCCATCTTTCTGCATTGACTTCCCCGGCCCTGTCGGGTCTTTTTCCGGGGATACGTTACGCACCAGCGAATGCAGGTGCTGGTTATTGCTGCAGAACGGCAGCCTCTTCAGCCTCTTGAGGAGGCTGAACAACTTCAAACCCATCAACCGGTACGAGCGTCTTTTCCATTTTCGCCGGGTTGCTCGACCGCATTATTGCCTCATCCCTGTCTATGTAACCCTTGAAATACATATCGGTTATGCTGTTGTCCAGATTCTGCATACCCAGTCTGCGGGAGGTTTCGATAATATTCGGAATCTCATAGATTCTGTTCTCGCGAATGCAGTTTCTCACCGCGGAGGTACAGAGCAATATTTCCGTACAGGGAACCATTCCCGGCTCATCGATCCGTCTGAACAGCGTCTGTGAAAGCACCGCCTGCAGTGTATTGGCCAGCATTGTTCGAATCTGATTTTGCTGGGCCGCCGGATAGATATCGATAATACGTTCAATCGTCTGCGAAGCGTTGATTGTGTGCAGCGTACTGAAGACAAGGTGTCCGGTTTCGGCAGCCGTAATTGTCGAGCCGGTGGTCTCCAGGTCTCTCATCTCGCCGACCATTATAATGTCGGGGTCCTGCCGCAGCGCGTGTTTAAGCCCTGACGCAAATTCTGGACAGTCCGAACCGATTTCCCGCTGTTCTACCATGCTGTTTTTATTTTCTATCATATACTCGATAGGGTCTTCCAGCGTAATTATGCGTTTTCGATACTTGTTATTTATCAAGTCCACCATCGCCGCCAGTGACGTACTTTTTCCAGAACCGGTGTGGCCGGTTATGAGCACAAGACCTCTCGGCAAATCGGTCAGCTCTTTGACTATCGACGGCAGGTGCAAGTCATCCAAGGCGGGAATCTGATTCGGAATCACTCTGAATGAAATTGCAATTGTATCCCGCTGATAGTGAGCGTTAACTCGGAATCGATGACCGTCATCGAGATTTGTCGAGAAATCAAGGTCCTTGTTTTCCTCGAACTTTTTGAATCTGTTTGGCCCAATCATAGAAAGGACCATTTCTTTGGCATCCTCGTTGCTGATGGCTGGGAAATCCAGTTCGGTTAATTCGGTATTCCTTCGCAATATCGGCGGCATCCCAACGTTAATATGCAAGTCGCTTGCTCCGTGGTCTATCACGTTTTCTAATATCGTTTTTATGTTTACCATTTCACCTTTCCTCAAAGAGTTTAGACGATAATGTTAGTACAAAAAGTAGCCTCAATCAGACAAGTTAAGCATGATCTCTACTGCCTCTGATTGGGTACCCGAATTGCGATCCGGATTCCATTCGAGCTTGACGAAACTATCACCAATTTGGCGAACCTTGAAATCTCTTATATAATCTCCCTCATAGAGAATTTTATCGCCGATCATGCAGCAATCGCCCCGGTCCGATTGCATAATACTCAGAAGCTGCATTTCCTTTGCCTTTTGTCTTATCTGCATTTGCTTGACCATTTCAGTGTCAATTTCGGGAACTTTTATCTCAATGCGGGGTTCTTCTTTCACATTGGCAGAAAACAGCTCAAGCTTAAAAGGATTTTTAGCCAGCTCACCGACCTTGACCTGGAGCACATCAGAAAACTCATAGAATTTCCTGACTATTTCATCCATGCTGTTGAACATTTCCGACTTAACGCCGGTAAGTCGGGAAACGGCCGCCTCAAGCTGCGTCTCTTCAGCGATATCAGATGCTGCCGAGGCCGCCTTTGGTGTGCTCTTTTTGATCATATAACCGAGGCACAACAGGCCCATGATAAACAAAATGGCAAGCAACATCGTGCTCTTGCGGGTTCGTTTTCCATGAGCTGCGACAGTAAGGTATTCCTGCTCCTGTGGCTTTTCGGTGCCGTCACCCGGTGCCGTTTCGCCGGCGGCATCCGGTTGTTTTGCCGGCAAATCCTCGTTACTCTGATCACGTAAAAAAGACAACATAGCTAAGCTCCATTAATTTCGTATCTGATTCAGGTTAAAGTTTCTTTTTAACTGATCTTATTCTGGAAAAATATACTCACGATAAAGTCTGCTGCTATTTGACCTTCATCGGTCGTTTGCTTTTCTAATTTGAGTTCGCGAATCTTCATTATCCGCGGGAGATTCTCAAGCTCTAAAAGGAACGAGTAAAACGAGCTGAAATTGCCCTGAAGCTCCATTTTTAACGGCTGTTCTATATAGCCGCTATTGTTTTTATCCTTGAGCGTTCGAATTGTTTTAGGTTTGAGACCTTCCTTTTGCGCAATTACAGTAACCTGTTCAAGCACTTCGTGAATCTGACTTTTCGGAGGCAGCCTGCTTTCGAAAAATCCTATCGCTTCCTGCAATTGCTCAAGCTGCTTTGAGAGATCCTCTGCCGCTACGGTTGCTTGTTGGAATTTGGTTAATTGAGCAAATTTCGTATCGACCCGCCCTTTGACCTCAGCCAAATGTGTGTTGGCCGGCTTAATCATATATCGATAACCAACCACAGCCACACCTAACAGCAAGACGAAGAAAACCGCTTTTCTAAAATTGCCTGTCATAATTATAACCTCGCTTTAATACTGAACCGATTTACCACCGGGGCCCCGATCAGGACCCTCAACCAGCAGTGGCATTAAAAATTCCATATTGTATTTTCAGCCTTGTCCTTGATCCCCTCGATGTCTTCCTTGGTGAGATGGACATTTTTCCTGAGCATTGCACTCAATTTAAATTGCCTTAACGTACTATCCTGGAATTTGAATTCTTTTGACTCCACGAGTGCTACGTTATCCAGCAAACTCGAATTACTCAACTGCTCGATATAGCTTGCGACTTGAAGATCACTTGGAGCCAGACCTCCTATGTCTATATGTGTCTCCAGCAATTTCTCAGGATTCTCAGGGCCCCTGCTCTGCGAATGGGCAGCCTGTTGTGAGCCGTTCGATTGGGAAGCTGCTTTCTGGCCCTGTGCCGCCTGATATTTACTTGTTTTTGCAACTGTGGGATTTTGCTTCGACTGCTTCTGAACCAGTTTCACCTCTGAAAGTGATACGCCCACGGGCAAATTATTCGTCAGCGATGCCAGCAAAATACTTCTCGGCACAGGTTCAAGCAGTTCTGCGGTTGTAAGGGCTGTCTTCATCATTTCTCTTTTTTTGGTTTGAAGCTCCTCGAACTTCTTTATGGCCTCTTTTATCTCGGTCATCCTGGCGTTTATCAGTTCTTCGCTGGCATAGCAGGCACGCTGGCGTATCTTGATGGAGACAAATGAGCTGCCTAATGCGATCATCACCACAGCAAACAGAACAAGGTATATCAAGTTCGTTCTGCGGGATTCGTTGCTTTGGGTGTAATCATCAGGAACAAAATTTATATTTACCATTTTTAAGTTTACCTCCTTTTGTCAGGTTGCCGAACAGACTTTGTCACGTCCCGGCGATCCCGTTTTTATGATAAGCTGAGTCCGAAGGTAACAGCCCAGTTGACGGGACAATCTCTTCTTTCTATCTGGTCATCCAGGCACCCTTTGTCATGTTCGATGTCCCTGCTCAAACGACAGGATTTAGATATTTCCACTGCCGCCAGACAATCACCCACCTGTGCCGGCATTTCCAGTTGCCTTGCTATCGTCGCATAAGTGTCTTTTTCCACGGACTGGCCCGAAAGAAAAATCAAACGCTCTATTGGAGCGTTCCGGTAAATCATGTTGAACTGGCGTTTGCAGCCGGTTATCTCCATCACAAGTCTCGATATTGTTTGCTCGTCAACATTCTGTTTGAAGCTTATTGCTACCGAATGAGCAAAGAGCAGATTCTTATGGCGGCAAATAACGACGTTTGTGCAGTTTTCCTCGACACAAATGAGCATTACAATTGCTTCAAGGTCGGATTTACGCCGGCCGAAAAATTTGACGTAACAATTTGTCAGAGCTAAAGGCCAAACACCAATGGACTTGGTTGACAAACCGGCTTTTTCGTATATGGCCAGATGTCTGTCGATAATTGTTCGTTCGGTTGCCATTACCAGAACATTATCCTGCTCGGTCTCGATGTATTTCATCATTGTATTCTCTTCGAGAGGCTCGAACGGAAGTTTCTGCTTTATCTTCGAAAAGATGGCATCGTGGGGCTTGCTGTCTTTTGTCTTCGGCATTTTTATATGATCGATAAATACGTCACTTTCAGGCATTGCCGCTATGACCTCTTTGCCCCGAAAATCACCGTATGCCGTCAACAAATGTATGTTCTCAATAGCCCACCTTTGCCAGTCACTGCTGCCCGGTTCGATGTCATCAGGTCTTTGTTTCCTGTTGCCTGCTATTACACTGACACTTTGTCCGTTGCTCCCAAGCTGAGCCAGCTTAATACTGTCATGCCTGACGTCAACGCCGATCGAATATGTGTGGTTTTTCAAAAGTCCTAACATATTATATTGCACCTGTATTAAATGACTTGGCTCCATGCTTTTTTACAACAACCATGATTCCAACTAAAATATATGAAACAGAACCCAAGTCAGCCAAACACCGGCCAAAATATTAGGCACTCATTTGGCAAAGAATTGAAACATATTGGACCAGCTTCTGATAAAAACTGCGATCGGAATCCATCGTGGCGGTTTTAGGGCTTCTGAACGAAGTGAACGATTTTGAAGTTTTCCGATAATAAAAACTTCTTAAAAGCGGTAAATTTTTCATTAAGAAGTGATTTTACTGAAAATGGTCACTGCAGATGGCAGAAGTTCCCGGTGGCAGGCGAGAGGAACAAAAAGTTTATGGGACTTTGTAGGGTGTGCACAGCACACCATTTTCAAAGTTGGTGGGCAATGCCCACCCTATATCACTCAGCCTTGAGGCGGCGTTTCATTAAATCGGCAATCGCTATTTGCACCGGCTTGTTTTCAAACAGCACTTTATAGACCGCCTGCGTAATCGGCATCTCGACGCCATATCGCCCGGCAAGAGCAATAACCGATTCACAGGTGGTAATACCCTCGACAACCGATTCGTTGGCACCCTGGGCTTGTTCAATAGTTTGCCCCCTGCCTATCCTTTCGCCGAACGAACGGTTTCTTCCCGTCGGGGAAATGCAGGTCGTGACTAAATCACCCAGTCCGGTTAAGCCCGAGAAAGTCTGCGGCCTGGCTCCCATCGTAATTCCCAGGCGTTTGATCTCCGCTAATCCCCTGGTCAGAAGTGCCGCCTTGGCGTTATCTCCGGCGCCCGCGCCATCTATAATTCCCGCGGCTATGGCGATTACATTTTTCATGGCACCGGCCAATTCGACTCCGACAATATCCGTATTCGTATAAACACGAAACCAGGGGACATTGTCGGAAAAAGTATGCTGAATTTTTCTGGCCAACGACTCATTGCGGGACGCCGAGCAGGCCGTCGCCGGCAGTTTCCTGGCTAACTCATCCGCAATCGTTGGTCCGCTGAGCACAGCCAGTCTCGTATTCGTTCTGCGTTCATCGTTCTGTGTTCCGCGACTCAGAACGCTGAGAATTATTTCGGTTGGACGCAGCAGCGTATTATTTTCGATACCCTTGGCAACCGAGACAATGGGAACACCTTCATGGACATGCTCTTTGAGCCGATTCCAGATCTGTCGCATAAACTGGCACGGCACGGCGGAAATAATCAGGTCGACTCCGGACATTATACGTTTATCATCATGCTCAAACTCGAGCTCTTTGGGTAGTTTGTAGCCGGGCAGGAATTTCCTGTTCTCGCGATTCTTTGCTGTTTCTTCCAACTGCCGGCGGTCATAACCCCAAATCCTCGCCGCTATGCCCTTCTCGCAAAGCAGCATACCCAAAACGGTGCCCATACCGCCATCGCCGATTATCGCAATATTCTTAAACATAGAGGCAAATTAAACCAACCGGCACAGGGAATGTCAATCTTGATATTTGCGATGTTATTGCTCATCAACGCAGAGCACTAATTGAGAATATAGTAATAATATACGAGCGAAGAATAATTTGCCGGTGTGTCGTTATGATTGCCGTGTTCGGTTGAAATGGTTATGGATTTTTTGAAGTGAATCTTGCCCGGCCAGAAGCGATAGGCGGTGGTTGAACCATTTACCTGACCGAAAACATCAATCAGGTCTTTTGTCTTCGGTTGACCGAATAGCGGCAGGGAATAGGGATTCGTCAGCCAGAAAGTGGACCAGCCGCCCTGGTATTCGTCTTCATGGCCTGTGCCGTGAAAGCGGGGTTTTTCCTCGCCGTCGATGTAAATACGCATATCGCCTTCCCACCAGCGCTTGCGGTCGGGTTTGACCGGCTCTACCATCATGACCTGGCCGATGACCGCCCCGGCGCCTTTATAGTCAAACAGGACATAATCGTTCGGCTCTGTAATTGGCCATGCCTGGTTATACCTGGCGCCAAAGTATCCGATAGCTGTATCTTTGCGCTCTGTTGGGAACCGATTGGTGTAGCCGACTTCACAAAAGAATTCTCCGCCGGATTCGTAACTTCTGTTTCGAATGGTTATGCGAATACCCTTTTTGAACGGCATCGGCAAGTAACAGTAATAGGTCCCGGAATTTGACATACCCACAAAAAGACTTCTGACCTGGGCTTCACCGAGACCGGATCCGAAAAACGGACCAATAGGAACATCCACGCCCGGCTTATCCTGATTGTCGTAAAAAATCCTCAGAAAGACATGGTTCAAAGCATAAGCATCCGGAGTGTAGAGCGGATTGATTTTAATGTGCTGAACGGTCCCGCCGTTATTCAGCGACAAAAGCTCTGCTTCCGGCATGGTTCCGCGGGCCGCAGCGGCAAGCGGCACCACTTTGCGAGTCACCAGGATATCTTCAGTTATTCGCTTTGGATCGCTGCCGCAACTTTGGAAGATGTCGATCAGTTTTGAATTGTCCTGTTTGTTTGTCCAGGATGTGAGTGAAACATCCTTGTAGAGTTGATAATAGGTATTATAGAAGCCGGCCGTTTTTTCGGTCGTGATTTTCAAATGCCCGGCAAAAGGTATCGGCATCGAGCAGCTAAAACCTCCGCTGGATATGAAAGAATGTGTCACCAGGGGGTAAACAAAAGGCCGGTGCAGGCCGCTGAAGAATTCTCCGGCCTCGTACTCGATACGCGGCGTCTTTTCGTTGTCGAAATAAAATCTGAGCTTGCCCCAGTGTAAATTGCGCCCGCTGCCGGTAAACCAGAGGTTATAAACACAGCCGGGGCCATCTTCTTCAAAAATAACGTGCTCGCCTTTGTCGTCAACGTAGAGCTGAGAGTAAGTTCCCCGAAAGCCATCGTCATTGCCGCCGGTCCGGTCGTAGCTTGAGAGGTAATACGACTCGGCATTAGGATAGATATAAGGCAGCGACGATAGATTATCATAGAATTCCAGACCAACCGGCTGGGCCTGCACATTGCCGGCAAAAATCACCAGACAAGCAGCTAAACCAATGATTTTGTTACTCATATTTCTCCTGATATTATTAATCTCAACATACCCGGCTGTTAACTATATCCCATTGACATTCAGGATACCAGATGAGTTCTGAAATGCAAATGTTCTGATTGTATTTCTACCCGATATGCCTCGCAGGAAATCACACATTATCTTATTGTGTCTCTGGAGTTCTACATAAGATACCAACAATACAATAGTGAATTTCTTATTGCTTCGCAGTCGCGCCGGTCAGCAGGGTTATGTTGCTCTTAGTGAAGAAACCGTCGAAGTCACCGTAGCGATGTATGTATTCGTTCACGAGCAGCGTGTTTTCGGATGGGCAGGAAAATATCTGCTTCAATCCTTCCGGGGCGGATCCGACCAGGTCGATCAGGAAACTCATGCCGCTGTTCTTCAGGGCGGAAACAGTTTCCTCGATCTCTTCGGTCCTGAAAGCCATGTGATGCACCCTCGGTCCGTAATTATGCACAAACTTCTCGGTGGGGCCCGATTTCTCATCGTCGACGTATGGAGATATGCCCGATGTGAAAACCATGGCAAAGTCTTTGGACGAAAACCTGGCGACATTCGTAATTGAGTTGAACACTTTGACGTAGATTGCAAAGTCGAAATTGTAGTTGGTCAGGTTCATGAACTCGATTACGGCGGCGTCTCTGTCTTCGGCCCTGACTCTCGTTGCCGCGTGGTCCAGCTCCTTGATGTTTTTTGTGGCTGAACCATCCGGCTTCTGGAATTGCCAGTCCAGCGGCGCGGAATCCGATGAAGCATATTTGCCTTTGTTCTGGTGCCACTGAATGATGCCGATGGAGTTGCCGGTATAGACAGACGGAACAGTTTGTATGAAAGAGAAATTGCCCGTATTGATAATATCCTCTGTAAGAAACTCGATGCCTCTTTGCTTTTGGATCGAGACGTATCGTTCGATGTCCGTCGTCTCGAATACAAACGCTTCCAGCCGCGTGTTCGGTACGTGCCCGGATTTGGGAAACCGGTTCAGTTCCAGGAAAGGATTTTCTTTCTTGCGGGACCTGACAAGAAAATCGGCGGACCCTCCGGTCTTGAGAACCACGGTGCGAAAATCGGAATCCTCGAACGCCTCGGCGACATTCAGGCCGGTGAATCTCAGAAACTCTTCTACGGCGGCTTTTTGCCTGTCCGGCTCGGTGTTGATAACGATATTGTTAAGACCGCTCACAAGGCCGTCCAGGCCAAGTTTCCGTCTTTCCTCAAGAACGACCTCAATCTCCTTGCGAAGGTACTCATCGCTGTTCCTGAAATCCTTGTAGTCTGTTCCTCCGCAGCCGGGGCATTTATCATCAATTGAATCAAGATGAACCTTCTTGCATTTCGGACATATCAGCTTTTTCATTTTGTTTTTTCTAACCTGTCCAATTTTACCAGGCTTCGGCGTTTTCTCTGCAAATCCCCCTCAAACTCCGTACAGCACTCAGTTTAAGCCCGAATGCTTGTTTCTTCAACTTTTTTCTTTATTCATTCAGTCGCCCTGTTTAACATGAACTGCCGATATATTGAATTTGCAGGGGCATTTTGATTAACGAGGATATTGATATGGAAAAGAAGCGGCGTTTACGTGGATTTATATTACGGATTTTTGTCTGCACCTTTATCATTACAAGCGGTGTTGCGCTCGGCAACCAGGCTGCTTCGCAATCCGAACAGCCCATCACGTATGAGCTGAAGCTCGAAGGCGGGAACATCGAGCAACTGATTTTGCAGAGCGGTAACCAAAAGCAGAGTTTCGACCAGCCCGGCAAGAGCATTAAGCTGGAGCCCGGCACGTACCAGGTCTCGGAACTCCACCTCAAAAGCGGATTTATGCACTACCCTTACGGGGGTACCACGCGGCTGGGGCCAATACAGGTAGGGCCCGGCGAGCCGGCCATTCTCAAAGCGGGCGGGCCGCTCGAACAACGCATCACAGTGCAGCGCAAGGGTCAATTACTGACAATGGATTATCGTTTAATTGGGGCCGCCGGAGAGTGGTACCGAAATGACAGGAGGTATCCGCCAACATTCACAATCTATAAAGGCGATAAAGAAATCGCCTCCGGCAAGTTCCAATTTGGCTGAGGCGGCTCATGCTCGTACTCGTGGCGAGTACCTCCGGGCGTCTGGGGCCGGTTGCGGATTGTCCCGGCTATCGATTCTTCTGATGATATCGGTAACCTGGGTATCAAAGAAGGTACGGCGACGATTTATCCCTGGAAGTGGTATTACAGCGCGCCGGCCCTGGGATTATGGATTATTCTGGCGCTTGTTATTTTGCTGGTCAGGGACAATCGTGATCCTCGCGTTTTGCTTATCTTCATCCCGATTTTTCTTGTGCGTTTGTTGTGGTCATGGTTCCAGCCGATCCTTGGAGCGCCGTCCGAAGTCCTGGAGGTCTTTAGGGTGCTGATCGATGCTCTTGCGGTAGGCATAGCCGTGCTTTGGCTGCTGGCGTATAAACTCGGCAACCGGAACCGGTTTGTCAGCCTCCTGCTGGCGCTGGTTGTACTGGTCGCAGCTACTATTGTTGCGATAGTGTCGTATCAGGCCTGGTTATCTGGAGCAGCTTTCGCGATTTTTGTAATCCAGGCACTGGGGATTGTTACTATGCTGCTTGTCTTCGTCCTGGCCGGATGGCGCTGCCGGAAGCGGTACGGCCCGTGGCGATTCATGCTGTGGCTGGCTTTGTGGACGATGGTCATTTCACTGGTGGCGATTATTACATATTTCCTGATTTCCGTTGGACCGTCCGGGGAAGAGCTAATCCAGCAGATACCTCAGGTGCTGCTCGTGGGGCTTATCTTCGCGATTTGTGTATACGTGCTAAATCTGCCGTTTATGATTCTGGCATTTACTACGCCTTTCTTCCGCAGACGTTTTTACGCCTATTTTCATTTGAAATCAATGCCGATTGGCTCATCATCCGGCACAGAAAAACCTCGCAGCGGCGATTTGGAGCAAACAGAATAGCAATAGCCACGCCGACCGGCTATAATGTTCGCAGGTTTAGAACGATTCGGATTCACTTTAAGAACGGCTGCGAACATGAGAGCATTAGTATATGGCGGCGGTGCGGTAGGACTCGGGCTGGCGAGCTGTCTGCTGAAATCCGGCTCCCGGGTCGATATTATTGCACGAGAACAAACGGTCCGGTCTCTGCGGAAAGACGGCCTTCTCCGAACCGGGATTTTCGGGGAATATCACGCCGGGTTGTCGGAATTCGGTTGCTGCGCATCGCTGGATGAGCTTGACAAACAAGTCTGCGATTACATTCTTGTTTGCACCAAATCTTTCGATTCGTTCGAAGCCGCGAAAGACCTCTGCGAGCACAAATCCATATTCAGTGAGAAAACTAAAATCGTGCTGTTCCAGAACGGATGGGGCAATGCGGAGGCGTTCACATCCTTTTTCGACAGGCAAACCGTCTACACGGCACGTGTCATTACGGGATTCCGGCGACACAGACCCAACGAGGTGGAAATCACGGTCCACGCCGACCCGATTCATATCGGCAGTCTGTTCGGCACTGATTTATCGGCCATTCAGGATTTGGCTGAAGCGATAAACAAAGGAGGCATCCCCTGCGAAACAACCGGCCGGGTCGGCAAGGATATCTGGGCCAAAATGCTCTACAATTGTGCCCTGAACCCGCTCGGCGCTATTCTCGATGTCCCCTATGGGAAATTGGCCGAACAAGAATCCACGCGAGCCATCATGGACGGCATTGCCGGGGAAGTCTTTGCCGTGATGACAAAGGCTGGCTACGAAACCCACTGGGAATCGGCAAAGGATTTTCTTGAGGTCTTCTATGGCAAGCTCGTACCCGATACGGCCGAGCACAAATCCTCGACCCTGCAGGACATAGCCGCGAAAAAACCGACCGAAATCGACGCTCTGAACGGAGCCGTCATCAGATTAGCCGAAACCTTTGCCATCCCCGTCCCATGCAATTCTGTCGTTTACAACATAGTCAAATTCATCGAAGCCCGAAGCCTGTAAAGCATACATATAAACTTCACATTTTTCGTTCACTGCCGGAAACTCGATGGCGATAATATACGGGAAATTGAGGGCGGGAGAAATTGTTTGTCAACCGTATGTGGCGGAGGTACGTCCTGTTTGGTATCGTGACTATGAGATTTAGCCTGCGATGCGCTCGCAGCAAGACAATTGAATTGAAAGGAGTATTGATAATGACGGCAGTGAGACATTTATTTTTTGGATCGGTGGTTTTCCTGGTTTTCATGGCCGGAGGGTTTGCGGCTGGTGCCGGTGAAAGGGAAAAGGTCGATGTTCTTGTGGAGATCGGCGAGTCGGCCTGGAGCCCGGTCAAAGCCTCAGGAAAAATGCCTCCCGAGAAGGTTTATTGCGGTCAGAAGGAGTATCCCTGCTATCCGGCGACGCTCGATACCAAGCCTGATATTCCTTCGCCGTACATAGCGTTAGACGCAGTTGAAGTCGTAACGGCTTTTACAAAAGATGGAAAATATGTGCTTATCCCCGTGACAGTTGAGAACGGCAAGCCCTTGAATTACGCACAGAAGCAGTGGGGCAAAGGCCGGCAGCTTGAAGTCGATGCCGGCGACTTTCCCGCATTAGCCCGAACCGGCCTTCACTCGGAGGCAGAATTGAGCCATACAAAAATGATAGCGGACCGGTCCATCGTGGAGATTACCGAACTGGGCCGGCCGGGAAGGTCGTCCGGCGCCGGATTCATGTCTGAAGATGAAGATATCATCTCCGTCATTAAAGGTGACAAGCGCCTGGTCGAACAGCTCGGCCTGAGGCATCCGCAAATGGCCGGGCCGCTGTTTCATATCTGGAACATGATACTCCGAGATGTCGAATTGAGCAGACTGGGCAGGTACTGGGAGCCTTTCGAATACATTTTGTATAACGGGCAAAAGGTGTTCGCAAAAGCCGAAGGCACGAAGGGCTGGCAGGAATCTCTGTTCGATGATGAAATTCCGGGAAAGTTTCAAATCGAGATATGGAGGCAGCCCGATCAGCACGAGAAGGCATTCCTGTGCGAGAAATATCCTGATCTTATAGAAGATCAAACGACAGCACTTTTGAAAAAGCTTTCGCACATTCATACCAGCGAGATGTTACCCTACTACATCATGCGGTACGGATTCTATGAAGGTCATACCGATTACAGGGCCGATCCGATTGCTATCGCCTGGATTTTCGGTCTGAAGAGCCTTGAGCAAATCGAGGCGGCTTTTCCGGGCAGGCTTGACAAGGTATTGACGCAGCATTTTACCCGGGAAGCGATTATTCGGAATTGATACCCGGTGAAACTTGCAATGGCCGGCACGATCTTACCGGATACGAAACAAAGCCGGGACCGTGTCGCGGGCTTCCAGCCCGCGTTCGAGGGCGGGACGCCCTCGACACAGGTTCCGCGTTTTAATGCGTTGGTTTGTCCGAATTCTTAGTCGGCAAGTTCACGAATCCAGATATTACGATATCTCACCGGGTTGCCGTGGTCCTGCAGCGAGATTGGCCCTTTGTCGCCATGCGGCCTGAAGTCGGATATAGCGTGTGGGCCATCCCAGCCGGTACCTCCCTGCAGCTCGACATGGTCATGGACGAGCACACCGTTATGAAGTATGGTGAATGTCGGCTTCCTGACGGCCTTGTTACCTTTGAAAGTCGGCTTGTGGAAAATGATATCATACGATTGCCACTCGCCCGGCTTTCGGCAGGCATTTACAAGCGGAACGGCCCTGCCGTATAGCGCGGAACATTGGCCGTCGGCATAGGTCCTGTTGTCGTAGGAATCAAGAACCTGCACCTCGTATTGCCCCATCAGGAACACGCCGCTGTTACCCCGCCCCTGGCTGGAACCTTTAACCGTAGCGGGTGTTGCAAACTCAACGTGTAACTGGCACGAACCGAACTGGCGCTTAGACTGGATGTAGCCTGAGTCTTTGACGGACTCCATATAGCCGTCGGCCAGAATCCATTTTGTCGTATTGCCCTTGGTGTCGGTCCATTGCGAAAGGTCTTTTCCATCGAATAAAACGATCGCATCGGATGGGGCTTTGCCCGGTTTACTCGGCGCGCTCTCTGTGCCCGGCTCGATCACGGGCGGCGCAGGCCGATTCATATCGTGAATAAGCCACCGGCCGGTGTCAGTCTCGACGTACTGCATCTTAACAGCTTTTTTAGCCGGTTGCTTAGCCGCACCTCCGGCGAATATCGCAACCAGGCAAATCGAAACACATAGCGGAATTGTCCTCATCGTAATTACTCCTTTCTTAAATTTTGAATTTCCGTCAATCCCCCCGCCTTGCGGCAAGGCCGGAGGGCCTTGATTAGGAAATTATATCTCGATAGAGCAGAAGCGCCAAGGATATGTTTTCGGCGGATACTTTAGTTTTCTTCTGACCTCAGCAGCAAAATGTATCAAAACGGGCTATTTATTGCCGGAAGTGCCGCGACCTGGCTCAACAGCAAAGCTGCCGATGGCCTTCGAGTCGAAATGCAAAATAAAAAACCCCTACCCAAACTACCAAAAGAAAAGTAGTAGAGCGGGTAGAGACTTAGAATAACCGCAAGTACGAAACTCACAGCCCTTATAAAACTCGTATTCCGGTATTAAATTCCTATAGTGTTCTGCGCCTGCGCAGCCAGCCGACAAGACTCATCCCGATAGTGCCTAACAGAATAGCACCTGGAGCGGGAATCACTTCCGCAACGCCAGGAATGGGTCCGTCGGCGGCCCAATTAGGATGATTATGGGAGAAATCATTCCATTGATCAAAAGCTGGATATAATCCTAAGTGAGCACGATCCTCGTTCACTGTGTCATTGTTAGGTTCAAGAGGTCCCCAATTGGTATAGGTGACCGGTTCGCCTGAGATCCATACCCAGCCTCCATCCGGCTCAGGACTACCTGCCTCCTGGTAGAGACCTATCCAGGTACCGGAATTGGCTGGGTTGAATGTTGCGGCGACCCAGGCATTTTCCGCTGCATCATTAATTGTGACCAGATGCCCGCTTGCTGCCACAGCTTCTGCCTCTGCCTCGTCCCACGTGCCGGGTTCCGTCAGGAAATACCAATGTCCGCCGTAATAATAAGATGTTGTTGGGGCGGCAAACGCAGAGCTTGTTAGACTTGCTATCGTAATCGAAAGTAATACTACTATCAGCTTTGTTCTCATTTTACTCCTCCTCATCTACTCATAGAGTAATTTCGTGTATTTGACAATTCCAACCTGAAGGCCCTTGGCCATTGACTCTCCGGATTGTACATAGGTAACGTTGTTAAGCAGACATGAATGGGTAGACTGCAACCGCAGTGCTAAATTAAAGCATGGATGCAAACAAGTATCTTGTTTTACACCGCTCCTCTGTTTCATGCCGTATTACCTTACTCCAACTGACGCCCATTGCCTGATAACGAATCAGGCATTTGCCCAGGAACCGTGGATCCGTAATACGTAGTGAAGCTACAATCGGTCGAGACCTATTGGCCTCACTTATCTATTTATACCATACTTCCTATGTCCTTATCAAGGAAGTAATTAAAATTATTGAAATTTTTGGTCATTGCATCAGAAAATCCTTAAAATTATGCCATGAAGAAGCATTTTCCGGTCAATTTCCGAGCTTTTTCCAAGAAAAACTAAGCAGGATTGAGGCTTTGTAGAAATGTGCCAAATAGGAATGGCCCTGCTAACAGGAACAAGCAGGACTGGAGGGCCCAAGGCTAAAAGGGGGCTGCAAGCGTCAAACCCGCAGCCCTGTTAAATCTTCTACTGGTATATGCTTTACAGCGTTCTTCGCCGACGCAGCCAGTTAACAAGACCCAATCCGATACTGCCCAATAAAACAGCACCGGGGGCTGGAATAGGATTTACAGAATTAAAGGTCAAATTATCCACTGCAAACCGGCTGGCAGCCTGATCGTTGAAACCGATAACTGCTCGGCTGACCAGTGCTCCGCTATACGTGAACTGGCCTTCCGGCCAACCTATCAAAGTAGACGTGCCGTTGAAGTAAGTGCCGATAAGCTGATATGATGGATCGTAAAGCCTGACTGCGTACCCCAGTGTCAAGTCATTGTAGGCGTTTAGTGCAACACCGAATTGAAGCTGATCGACGGGGTCAGCAAAATCAAGAGTGAGAATACCTACTGCAGGACCTTCTAATGATGGATCCTGCAGATAGGTAAGCGTTCCCGGCCCGATACCGTTGTAGATAGCATCGGTCGAGGGGCTCCCGTAAACTGTGAAACCAAAAGTTACTCCCATGTAGCTCAAACCGTCAACGGGCTGTGTAGTCAGCTCATCGAACGTCAATGTGACAGCAGCATTAGCAGCTCCTGTCGACATCAGTACCAATAAAATGCAAATTGCTATTAGCTTCTTCATTGTCGTTACCCTCCTCAAAATTAAGTTTAACATCCCAACATAAATATTCCGGGACAAGCCTTTGTGCCATATTCGGCGGCCCTCCAGCTAAAGAAGGATACAAACGTATTGAACAGTAAGAGAAATATAAGGAAAATTCCCCCCTAGCCTGAGATCCTTCCTCCGCGTCTGTCCCCCACCAACTTATGTAAAGTATTTTAACATATTCCCGTACTCTCGTCAAGAGAAATGTTCTCAAAAGTAGTAGATTTCGTCCGTCTTGCATATTTGCGGATGATGCCCAGGTCATACATAGCTGAATTTAGAGGCAGAGTTCCGAAAATAAGCCGTATAATGACTCTCAATAAGCAATCGACTATTAATGCCCAGGAGACTATTGCGGTTACGCTCGAACTGAGGTATCCTTATATAGATTCGGCAATTGATGATATCATTAAGACGGCCAGATAATCTTTTGGAGCGATTAGACATGAATTTGTCCGATTATTTCGAAAATGTGCAGGGTCTCGGCATTTTAGCCACCGCCGATGAAGATGGAATGGTTGATCTTGCCATTTATGCCAAACCGCACGTAATCGACGAAACCACAATCGCGTTTGTTATGCGCGAGCGTCTGACCCGCCAAAACCTTAAATCCAATCCGCACGCTGCTTACATGTTCATCGAGTAGGGCGAAGGATATGCCGGCAAAAGGTTGTATCTGACCAAGATTCGGGAGGAAACCAACACATCGGTAGTGGAAATGTTCAGAAAGAAACAGCCGGAGATTTGTGCTTCTTACGATGATTCGAATAAGTATCTCGTGCATTTCCAGGTAGATGATATTCGCCCCCTTGTAGGTGACACAATATAGTTTCCGGCGGCGTTTAATCCTGCCGGGATGAATTCCTGAACTATTTCCTCGCTGGAGACTGGATATTTGATGGGTCATATTATATTATAGCCGTGCTAATAGCCCTGGCTCCGTGCTCAGGCGCAAAATCGAAATTTTTGTCGAAGAAAGGATTATGAAAATGAAAACCAGGCAGAGAATCATATTGTCCATCCTTCTTGTTAACCTGTTATTTGCCGCGTTCGCCTTCGGTCAGAGCAGGCGCGAGATTAATTTCCCCGATATCATGGGTTACAAAACGCTAAAGTGCGACCTCCATATGCACACAGTTTTTTCCGACGGCTCAGTATGGCCTCCGGTACGAGTCGACGAAGCCTGGAGGGAAGGGCTCGATGTAATTTCAATAACCGATCATATCGAGTACCAGCCTTATAAGCAGGATGTCCCGACCAATCACGGCCGTTCCCACGAAATTGCCGTATCGCGGGCAAGGGAGACAAACCTGCTGTTAATCAGGGGGGCGGAGTTCACCAGGGAAACGCCGCCCGGGCATTTCAATGCCATATTCCTCAAGGATGTAAACTCCCTGGCTGTCGAAGATCTTATTGAGGGCATCAAAATAGCCAACAAACAGAATGCCTTTGTATTCTGGAACCATCCCGGCTGGAAACCCGAACACAAGGGATGGTTCGATACTCACACGACACTTTATGAGAACAAATGGATGCACGGGATCGAAGTAGTCAACGGCGGCTCATATTATCCCGAAGCCCATCAATGGTGCCTCGAAAAGAATCTGACCATGATGGGTAACACCGACATCCATCAACCGGCAACCCTGCTCGAAACGTCTCCCGGCAACCACAGGTCGATGACTTTGGTGTTCGCCCGCGAAAGAAGTATTGATGCCGTGAAAGAAGCCCTCGTTGAAGGAAGGACTACGGTCTGGTTCAAAGACCGACTGATCGGCAGGAAAAAATATCTCGATGCAATCTTCAAAGAGTCCGTTGAAATCGGCAAGCCGTACAATAAATACAGAGAAACAATATGGGTCGAGATTAAAAATAACTCGGACATCGATATAGATTTAGAAAGAGCCGGGACACAGGGCCCGAGACAACTGACGCTGGCGGCGAATGCCACAACGATCCTGAAGACCGGAATCGGCGCCAAAGCCGACGAAGCCCCGGCACAAATCGAATTGTCATATATCGCCCGGAATTTTCTAATCGCTCCCGACAAAGGCCTGCCAGTGACATTAACCATCCGTCTAAAGTAGATCAGGGTAATTCGTCGCCGCACCAATATCGAGAAGTGTTTTTGTCCTTATGCAGCCAGTCGGCGTGGCCGTCGAAGAAAAGATTGTTGCAGCCGTCACCACGATGCCGTGAACGGGCGACCCGCCGGTGCAGGTTGCCGACCCCCGTAGTTCCGTCCGACGCCGGCAAATGCGTGCTCGACCAAACATCCAGAATGTTGAACCTGGACATATCATCCAGCTCATATCGGTCCCTGACGATGGGGCGCCACTCGCCTGCCTCGTTGTCGGCCATATAAATCCGCAGGGCCGGTGACTTGATATTGCCGAGCTTGCTCGGCTCATCCTGCTGGTTCCCCTCGTTCCCGTTCGATAGGCCCGGATCCTTCATATCCCAGGCGTTCACAACATAATCCACCGTCTGCTCGGCGTTGCTGTGGCCATTCGCTCCGATTCCGTTACGTGGAAAAGATGGGCACTGGTAAATATCCACCTCACGGTAATCCTCGGAATCTCTGTATTCATTACCCAGGTACGGCATAAAGACCAGGAGCCACTTGACCTTGTGGTCCAGCGCCCGCGGGATGAAATCATCATTTTCAAAAGCGTACGCGGTCATGGCAATGCCGATCTGCTTGAGGCTGCTAAGGCAGTAAACGGTCCTGGCCTGTTTCCTGACCCGCTGCAGGGCCGGCATCAATATGCCCATAAGAAGCGCAATAATGGCGATTACTACCAACAATTCGATCAATGTAAACCCTCGTTGTTTGTGCACGGTTATACTCCAACTTTCCACAATTAAGTGTTTAAATGACATTCACCTGTACTGATTATAAAATTTCCTTGATAAAAATCAATGAAAAAGACGGTAAGACAGAAGTTATCAATACACGATAAATTGGGGAATTTCGCCCCACCCAACCCATTCATTCGTCTCGAAATTGGCTTTGATCAGTCCGGCAATTCCACACCGACATCGAGAGGCCTGACGGATTGGCTTTGAATTGGCTTTGATTGGCTTTGTTTTTTCGCCGCCTCTTTCCATTAAAATCCCCATAAACCATTGTTAATACTGACTATGTGTCATTTTGCCCTTTTGAAAATTGGGTTTGTTTTTTCAAATTGCTTTTCCTCATCCTGACGCTGAACGCTGAACGCAGAACACTGAACGCTAATAAATTGGCTTTGTTTGGCTTTGAATTGGCTTTGTTTTCTCGCCGCCTTCAAAGCATGAAATTCTTCATAATCACCTTTCATATAAGACTTTGTGCCAATTTAGCCCTACCGCAAATTGGCTTTGTTTTTTCAAATCGCCTTCTATTCGACACGGATTTACACCGATTAACACTGTTGTTTGAGCCACAGAGAGCACAGACGCCGTCCTGAGCGTAGCCGAAGGAGGCCAAAGAGAAATAACCAATAATAAATCATAAATAACAAAGTCTCCTGTTATCCTGTCTTCTGTATTCTGTATTCAATATGTTAAATATTATACGAACCAATCCGTTTGTCGTCAACCAAATTCCAAAAATATCTCCGTGAGACGGCGTTCTTTGTTCTGCCACAGAGAGTACAGAGGACGCAGAGAAAGAGTTAAATAATCAATCATCAATAATCATTTTCTTAAACCGCAGATTAACGCTGATTAACGTGGGTTTTTGATGTTTGTCATTCCTGCGCAGGCAGGAATCCACACTTTTCGCGACTTTTTCCGCCTTTTTCACTTTTTTTCAAAATTTTTGGGATTTTATTATTAAAAATTAGCCCGTGAGATACGCTAGAGCCTGCGTTGTATGACGTGGGCTTTTTTTATGCCCGTTCTGAACACCTGTATCCGACTCTCAACGGTCTGACCAACCATTATAATCCTCAGGTTTTTGCTTGTTTTTAGGCAATTCTACGAACTGGTTACGTATAGGTCGCATTTTCTCGTGAAAATACTCCGTGAGACGGCGTCTATTATTCGTGCTGCGTACTGCGTATTGCGTGCTGTGGATAATCAAGGATCAGCTTACCTTGATCAATTTATAATTATTATTTGTTAAACATAATAAATGATTAAAAAATAAAAGCAATATGCGTATTTCAGCTAAAAAAGGCGATTTTTTATAGCATTTTATTTATCATTGTTGGTACATTTATGCAGTTAGTAATAGGTTATATGTGAAAGTCATATAAAAACATAAAAAAAATGCTTTTTATGGCAATTTTTAGCTTGACAGGAACAAATCTGATCTATATCTTTAAAACGTTAAAAATTTATTAAGATTAAATTGACATTAATAGGAACGCGAACAATGAAAAAAGAAGCACAAGAAATTGCGGAGCAAATTAAGGGTCTTGTAGATCAACTGGTTTTTTTGTCTAGTGACAAGCCGTCTGGTAAAAAACCATCTAAGAAAGTAAAACTGTCAAAAAGTACAAAGGGTTGTTCGGGTGCACTATCAATACTTAGAGAAGAAGGATTTTTTGATAAACCTAAAGACATTACAGAAATAATTAACAAATTGGAAGAAATTGGTCGTTATTATCCAAAACCGAGTGTTTCCATGAACTTGTTGAATTTAACCAAGAGACGTACTTTTAGTCGCATAAAGAATAATAAAACTAAAAAGTGGCAATATGTTCTAAGGAGATAAATTCGATGGATCAAGAATTAAAGCAAATTATAAGTAGAATTGAAAAGCTTGAGAAAGCGATATTTGGGAGTGGTAAGCCTAAAAAAATAGAAGAGAAAAGTAGGATGGCACCCACTATTGATATTGATTATTCACTTAATGAAAGAGCATTTGTTAAAAGGTATGCTACTGGAAAAAGTGGTTCGAAAAAGTTTACTCTGTTAATAGCTTATCTTACGGCTGGTAAAGTTGATAAAAATATCGAGCTGAACGGCATAAGAACTCTTTGGAATAAAATGTCAGCGAAAAATATGCTTGGTAAATTTAATATGTTTTTCACGAGCGACGCGAAGACAAGAGGATGGGTTGATTCAAATAAATATGGTAGTTATTGCTTAACAAAGGAATGGAAGAAGGTTTTATGAACACAGAACGGCATATGTTTTGACTAATTCAAGCCAAAGGTTTGTTGAAGACAAAGTCTGTGAAAAGAAAGGAGTAGAGTAGTTCATGACGTGGGAGCTTTCAAAAAAGTTTAAAGTGTTGGATACATCTGGTTTACCCAGTTTCGATAATTTCCAGAAGCCTCTTGAAAGGGCTTTATGGGTTCTATGGGTGGTGAAAGACAAGCTAAAAATAAGTAGGTTGAAAGCTGACCAAATAGCTTACATCATAGTACACGCAAAGGAGGTTAGTCTTAGTGCGAAGTCCATTACTAATGCATTCAAAAGAGCAGAAGGGAAGATTCATACGTATAAAGAGTCAACAGGAACTTTCTACGAGATTATGAAGGCAGGGAAAGATCATTTGGTTGCAGAGGCAGGTGAGGATTTTGTTAACATTTATTACTTTGAGCCAGGAAAAAGATATCAGAGTAAAAGCATTTTAGCGAACAATATATTAACTGGTCTGAAAGGTGAATTGAAAATTGTAGACCCTTACTGTGATATAAGAACTTTAGATGTCTTGTCAAGAGCAGATGCGAGAGATGTTAAATTTCTCACAAGATTGGAAAATTTATCAGAGCGAAATCAAGGGCGGTTTCAAAGAGAGTTGCAAGATTTAAAGACTGAATGTCCTGATATGGAGTTTAGAAACTATTCAAAATCGGAGATTCACGACAGGTACATAATCTCGCGCGATAGGCTTATTATTTTGGGATATAGCTTGAAAGACTTAGGTGCTAAAGAATCATTCGCTATCATATTAGACAAAAAGACGGCTTGTGATATATTCGATGCCCTCGTTGGAACTTTCAATAGAAGATGGAAGGTTGCGAGTCAATTATAAGATTTTAGAAATTAAAGATTTAATTAGGGACGCACCCATTTTTAAGGGAGAACATCATGGTAAGTGTGGAATATTACACAATAGAATTCATACAAAGGACAAAAGACATACTTAAAGAGGACTTCCATCATTTCGAGACTAAAGATAGGGAAGTGACATTTTTAATGAATTGTTTGCTCGGACTAATAGTCACAGTCTCAGAGGAGGAAAATCGGAAATTAAAAGTTTTTAAGGGTGACATCGACGATGATTTTCTCAATTTAGTCCCTAAGAAAATTGGTTTTGTTGAGAAAATTCAGGTAGATTTGACCGATATGTCTTTGACTGAGTTGAATGCACCAGTAGGTCATTGGGACGACCTAAAGAGAAAAGACAAATTCTGGTTTCTCAACAAGATTCGCAATGCAATTGCCCATCAAAATATAAAAGGAGTGAATGAGAATGGGGAATGGATGGGTGTTAGCTTATATAATGAGACAAACTCTAAAACTAAGGATTTTGAAATAACCTTTACGATTGAAGAATTGAGGACATTTGCTAATAAAATATCCGAAAAATACCTGTCTGAAATGAACCGACAACAAGAGGAACAAGCAACGATATTCACTTAGTTGCTTTTTTATATGTTAAAGGCCAGACAATTCCGAAAAATAACACCCCAGGTCAATATCACAACCACCCCCCACCACCGTACTACGCTGGTCTGACCAGAGATTATTAAGAAGGGATTTTGAAAAGAAATGTTGATCAAAAACATCAAAATCTATAAACTGACTCTGTTAAAAGGGATTGAATTTGTGAGGTGAAATATGAACAAGGAAAGTCGTCGAGCTAATGAGACTCCAGAACAGGGAATGGCTAATTTCGAAAAACATATGATAGATATCGCCACTTCAAATAAATCGAGAAAGATGCAAGAGAAGGTAAAAGAGGAATTAAAGCATATCCCAGACTGGCCAGAGCCTCAGAATGAACTGAGGATGATTTACCAGACACGCCGCATGCATAGTTTAGGCAAGAAGGCAACATCCAAACAAACAGCTAAGGAAGTGCTCAAGAAATGTATTTCTGACTTAGAACCTGAATACCCTGACTTCCAATTTCTCTATGATGAGAACTTCTTTAACGAATGTGGCTAATTACACATTAGACCTTGATGCTGGATGCTAAAGTATTATATGTCATATGAAACAGCCCGAGCAACGTGGTCAGTGCGTAACTTGGCTGTTTTTAGGCACGTTAAACGGGTTGTAAACGCATTAAACCGTCGAAGTTACCTGAAGCAGTAAAAAGCGTTTGCTAAACCGTCGTATGGGTAAACACCCGTACCGCAGGTTCGATTTTATTAGGGACGTTTACCAATTTATGAGGTTGAAGGCGAAAAGGGATTCCACAGACGTATAGAAACAGAAGAAAAAGAACTTCAATACACGGAATCGGTAAACGCCCCTTTTTAATTGACTATTTACGATTTACTATTGACTATTTCTTTGCACTTATTGAGAATTCTGCGGCCCTGCCTACGCGTTATTTGTTATAAAGGCGGAGGCTATGGAATTTCTGCCGGGGCCGGCTCTGCCGCATTGGGATCGGGCTGCTCTGCTTCGGATGATTCCCGGCTTTCGGGCCACGTTCCTTTCTCGCTGTTCCAAATCCGGATGTCCGTGATTTCCACCTCTGTCCTTAACTCGTCCGCAGAGAAGACTGGAAGCCCTTTGTGAGAGGTAACGAAATACCTGCGAGAGCCGGGCATAAGCGGGCCGCGCCAGTCATGCTCGGCGGCAATGGGTGTGGCCCCCCACTCATTCGACTCAGCAATAATTTCATTTAGCGAGGTGAGAACGACTACCCGCAGCGAAAGAAGCGATACGACCTCACTGCCGTTATTGACAATCTCAATTGTGGTTTTTACCGTTCCTTTATCGGCAGGCAGCAGAGTCGTATTAGCCGTAATATTAAGCTGGGTGCTGTAATCCGGCTGGCGGCGATCATCGAGTATGTCGGCCAGAACCGGCGGTAACGACTCCTGCAATTTGGGCAATCCGCGGATGGCTTCCTCCACCAGCGTAACAAGCTCCTCCGATTTGTCGCCGGCAAAGTTCATGCCGTATATTATTACTACCGTACAGCTTACAATAAAGGCGATGATAATGGCGCTTACTCCCATTGCCAGGGCCGAAAGGAACGTGTGCCTCTTATAAATGATCTGTGGAAAATCGTTCATGATACAATTACTCCTAAATTGTAATTTTGTAGGGGCCACCCCATGTGGTGGCACTGGGCAGGCACACAGGCCTGCCCCTACGTTAGTCGAGAACCGCGCTAATTACTTTCGGACTATTTTTCCTTTTTTTAAGTATTTTGTGATTTACCACAAACTCGCCGGCAACACAAGAAAAAAAACTCTTCACCTTTTCGTATGCCCAGCAACAAAATCGTCCGGTTTTTCGGAGATTCTCCAGCTCGAATCAGCGAATGATAGCCCTGGCCCAGCGGAAACTTCGCAATTGCGCCAGAAGCAGCAGCAGCATTACCAGTGCCCAGTAACCTGTGAAACGCAGATAGAAAAGGACCATGCCGAGCGTGTCGCTTATGTCGGTCGTGCACCAGCTTACCAGCTCGTTCGGCGTGTAGGTGGCTCCCATAGCAATCGGACCGAAGAAATTCTGCCAGGGCAGAAGCAGAACGAATATAATCAGGGCCATATATAACGCCCCGCATATATGGGCCAGGCCCCCGAGTCCTCCTTTGAACGAAATGCCCAGGCCGAAATACATTATCAGGGCATAAAGCACGGATGTTAACACGAGGATGATATTGGTAATGCGCACAATCGAAGTCAAAAGCTCGAATGTCACGTCAAAGCCAAAAAGCATAAGGTTCCGCGATTCTTCCGCCGGCGCTGCGGCCTGGTCCGTCAGGCCAGCATTGCCTTTTTCGGAGTTGCCGGACTGGTCGGCTTGTAAGCTATCGGCGCCCAATACAACGGGCGTCTCGGGATTCGTATTTTCGGTAATTTCAACCTGGCCGGTACTGACAAGCCAAAAGGATGCCTGATGCAGCAGAAGGCACAGCAGCATAACCATAAACAGCAGGTTCTTCCATCTTCGAAATACAGAAGCAGCTTTAAGGCAGTCTGATTTGAGATATAAGCCCTTTTGTCTTGGAATTGGTATCGGGCTCAGCGGATCGGGAAATTCTTCATTCATTCCTAAATCTCCTGCTTTAATGCGCTGCTCATCATCTCGCGGCTTCCTTGACCGGGTGATAAATAGTGCAAATGAACCTGCTGCGAAGATGGGAACAACCCATGATGCTGCTGAAGAGCCTGTTATTTGCGGTAATGTCAAACTGCCGAAGTTAAGAACCTTTTCGAGCGGTACGACAATCGAGGGGTAAATCAGAATATAAACATGTGCTCCAAAAATCATTCCAATAACGGTTATCAGGGCATCGATTCGCCCTGATGCGGCGGAAGCCAGGCCGGTGGCGGGACTGAAACCCGTCAGTCCGAGTCCTGTTCCGAGAAAAGCCCCGCCAATCAGCACGGTAAGAATTACCGCCGGCTTTATATTGAAGTTGGCGGCTCCGAATAAGTCCAGAATCCACGTTCCGAGCATTGCAACAAGCAGAAAAACAGCGACCGTCCGTATGGCATAGAAATCCTTTAGTCTGAGCGCGCCGATGATTTTGTCCGGATTCGTCAGTCCGGTAAGGACCAGCGAGGTCCCGAAAATTACGCCCATGATAAGACCAACAATAGGAGTAGACATTACTCTTCCCGCCTAAATCGACTCGGTGCTTTGGGATAAACAAGATAAGCAACGAGCATTCCGAAACCAAACAATGTAATCGTAAATGGAATAGCCGATAGTGACAATTGTGTCCAGCCGCTGATAAATTGTCCGGTTATACAGCCGTGGGCCAATCCGGCGCCGAGAAGTAACAGAACTCCTCCGCAAAATCCTGCTATCAGGCGGAGCAGTACGGGAGCATCATGGTTCCGCTGCCACCAGGCCGATACGGTCCGGACCTTCCATGCCCTCAGGTGCAGGGCGGCAAGAAAAGCGCCGAGAACGATACCGATATTAAACCACCAGCCATAGCCGAACTTCTTGTTCTGCTCATTACTGAGAAGCGGATGGTTCTCTGAATATTCGGGCGCGACCCGCTCGAGCACCCTGGCGTCGGCAACGACAAACTGTTTTGAAACACCCATCGGTTTGACCAAAGCAATCGCAAGGACCTGCACGAGTCCTAACAAAATGCCTGCAGCCCACCACGGCAGAGGATGTGTCCGGCCCGTCAGGCCAGCATTGCCGTTTTCGGAGTTGCCGGTCCGTCGATGCGGCGCCGGATGACGCAACTGGCTATTGGATTCTTCCATAATCAGCTCTTCTTCACACTTAGAGCGTAGAAACGCTCACCCTTCGACTACGCTCAGGGTGAAGAAAGTCTTCATACCGAGCGAAGACGAGGCACTACCACAACCATATCTTTCGCGGGAGAAAGCTCATTAAGAAACAGCTTTTAAGCTTCTCACTCCCGTCAGGCCTTCATTAACTTTTTCGGAGTTGCCGGACTGGAATCCTCCGTGAAATACGACATCGTGAGGATATTACCTGACTGACAGAGATATGTCAACAAGAAATCTCTTCAAAACCCGGGTCGTCTTAGTTTGAGATTTTCTTCTCTTCGATCCTTCGTCTTCGCTCAGGTCAGGTTTGCGATTTGAAAATCGACAATCGGAATTGGGACACCACGTGGGGTATCCCACTGTGGTCGGCAATCGGCAATTTTGTTGGAACTCTTGCACTGATACAGGTTATAGGGTAATTTTATGCTATTTCAGAATCTCAGTAGCTTTGCCAAAACCCGGACTGAAGGTAATGCCAAAATTAAGGAGAGTCAATCATGAAGCAAGAGTCGAACCATACGCTATCTCATCAAAACCAGGAAATAAACCGCCGTGAGTTCGTCGCCACAGCTTCGGCGGCGGTCGCTGCGTTTTCCATCGTGCCCCGGCAGGTGCTCGGCGGCGCCGGAAACGTTCCACCCAGCGAGAAAATCAACGTCGGCTACGTCGGAGCGGGAACACAGGGCATCCGGCAGTTGATGGACGCCCTGCCGAAAACCGAGCTTCGAATCGTCTCGGTGTGCGACCCGAATAAGGAAAGCAACGATTACGTCGCGTGGTCGCGCAACGAAATACGGGATAAGATCCGCGCGTTTTTGAAAAAGCCCAACTGGGGCCGGGGTCAGCGAGGCTGCCGGTGCGGCAGGGAAGTAGGCAGGGAAATCATCGACAGTTATTACGCCATGAGCACAACCTCAGGAAAAGCGGGGACCTGCCCGGTGTACAACGACTATCGTGACATGCTGCAAAACGAAAAGGATCTGGATGCGGTTTACATCATGACCCCGGATCATCTTCACGCCACGGTTGCGATTGCCGCCATGAACAAGGGCAAGCACGTAATTACGCACAAGACCGTTGCCAACGTGCTTGGTGAGGTCAGGCTCGTGACCGATACGGCGCGCAAGACGGGAGTGGCCAGCCAGATGTTTTGTGCCGCGGGACAAAAGGATACGCCCATGATAGCCGAATGGATTCGGGATGGAGCGATCGGCCCTGTGCGGGAGGTTCACAACTGGTCCACGAGGCCTTTCTGGCCGCAGGGGATGACCGAGTATCCGAAGGAAACTCCGCCGGTGCCGGACGGGCTCGACTGGGATTTATGGCTCGGGCCGGTTCCCCATCGATCCTACCATCCGGCTTACACGAACGCGGTCTTTCGCGGCTGGTATGATTTCGGTGCCGGGGCATTGGGTGACATGGGCAACTACAGCTTTCATCAAATCTTCGAGATATTGAAACTGCCGGCACCGATCAGTGTCGAAGCCACCCGAAGCCAATACTGGGCGATCGTGGATAATTTATGGCAAAAGCAGGTAAACAACATATCGTTCCCCCGCGCATCGATGGTGCGCTGGGAGTTTCCGGCACGCGAAGGTATGCCGCCGGTCTCGCTTCACTGGTACGATGGCGGGCTGAGGCCTCCGAAGCCCGAGGAGCTTGAAAAAGACGGCAAAGACATGCCGGATGAAGGATTGCTGTTTGTCGGCGACGAAGGAAAAATCCTTGCCGGCTTTACCGGCAGTGACCCGCGCATCATTCCCGAAAGCAAGATGCGGGACT
>Ga0307380_10000748_pt1 | contig 48923 bp, 38 predicted proteins | sample UN3MG_FD_202239 | JGI IMG/M metagenome (GOLD analysis project Ga0307380, IMG submission 202239) | Soil microbial communities from Risofladan, Vaasa, Finland - UN-3 | ecosystem: Environmental > Terrestrial > Soil > Coastal area > Acid sulfate soil | place: Finland: Risofladan, Vaasa | collected... | reverse complement strand
TATCCACCCCGAGGGGTTGCGCGGTTGGAAGGTGATATATATAACCGTCGAGCCGCAGCGCGGGGAGCGCCGAAGTCACAAGCCGGAGAACGCCGTGCCGCTGCACTTCTTTACGAGCCACTACTGCATCGGGGGGCAGGGATTCCCGTTTCACAAGGAGCAGACCGACCGCCTGCTGGCGTTTGCGGCGAAGTTCAAGGGCGCGCGCATACTGACGGGCGACTTCAACCTCGGTCCGGACAACCCCCTTTACAAGCAGATTCTCGACGCGGGGTACCGGGAGTCGTGCGAGGTAGTCGGCGGCGGCCACAGGTTCACGGTCGGCACCGGCGCCGGGATAGTCGCGCCAGAGCCCAGGGTCGCACAGATTGACTTCATCTTCGGCACGCCGGACGTCGAGTTCCTGGATACGTACGTGCCGAAGAGCACGATCTCCGACCACTGGCCCCTGGTGGCGAAGATCCGCATCGGCCCGAAGCAGTGATAGCCCCTGTCGTGGCGGTTAGCGCGGAAGCTCAACTTCCGCATCAGGACGACCTTAACGATGAGTGAACCTTTCATCCTTCGTGGCGTTTCCATGTCGCCCCTGGAGATGCAGGCGATTCCGGAGCAGGGCGGTCGCGCGCTCGACGATTACCTTGCCGAGGATATATACGCCAACCCTGACCCGCATTACGTGGAACGGCAGAAGGAGAGATACATCTCGACCCTGCGCCTTCACGCCGAGCGCGTTGGTGACCGGCCTACGTATCTCCTTCGCGCTCCCGGCCGCCTGAACGCCTTTCTGGAGTATCTCGACATGTGCGCGGGCGACCATATGTCCACTACCATTGACGGCGACATACCCCTGGCAGTTAGCCCTCGCACGGATGGCCTGCTCAGATGCGCGAACTTCCATCCTCTCTTCCAAGAGGCCGAGCTTTCCATTGCCGATGAGGTCGCCCGGTTCAAGAGCGCGCCGTGGGAAGGCGAATCCGTCGGCGGCCTGCCGGACAACTGGGACAACAGGACTCGCGTTTACCCCTATTTTGGCCGAACGCAGGGAGATTGGCTGAACTACGTGCTGTGCCCCTTCCTGAGAGTGGCCTGGGATATGCCTGACGTGAGGCTTCGCGGGGCGGATATGACGTTCGGACCCGGCACGGCGCCCTTCAGGGCCGGCACGAGCTCATCGTCCGCTGTGGTAGTGCTGTCATTCCTGGCGCTCTGCCTGGCGAACCGGGAACAGCTTCCCACGTGGGACATCCGCGAGGCGTGCAGGCTCCTTGGCGAGTCGGAGTGGTACGTCGGGACGCATGGCGGTGCGAACGATCACACGACGATCCTGCGGAACCTCCCGAACGGCGTGCTGTACAATCGTCACTCCCGGCCGCTGCTCGACTCCACGCCTCTGCCATGCCTTCGCGGGGTGCGCGTCGTGCTTGCCAATTCGCTCTGGGAGGCGAACAAGGCGCTCGGCGCAAATTACAACTTCAACCTCCGAAAAGGCTGGATGGACCTGGGCGATGACCTGCTCACGCTCGTCATTCGGACGGCGGCGGACTACCTCGCGAGCGGCGGCCCGACAGGCCGCGGCTGGCTCACGGGCCTCCTCAAGGAGCGCTTCGGGTTCGCGCCGGAGCCACATCCCGAGCTGCTGGAATCCGAAATCGCCCTGTGGAATGCCATCGCCGCACGCTACCACAAGTTCGGCAGCCTCGTCGAGGATTTGCTCAGGATTCCGAACCCCGCGATCGAAGAATTGATCGGTCTGCTCCCGGAGGCTGTCTCCGTCGAGGACGCCGGGCGGCTGCTCGGCAAGGATACAGCCGCCATGCAGCGGGACTACACAATTCCGCATCCTCATGATGGTGGATACGAGGTCAGGAGCGCGGCGAAGTTCTTTTGCAAGGAGAACCGCATTGGCCGCGCGCTGGAGCGCATATTCCTCGAAGCCGACCGGCGCTTGAGATCGGGAGAAATCTCCGATGATTCCCCCGTCTATGACGAGTACCGGCTTGAGGCGGGACGCCTCCTGGAGCAGCTTCAGGACACTCTGCGCGATGACTTTCGGGTGAGCAACGAGCAGTTGGACCTTCTCCTGGACATCTCCCGCAGTGGGCCCGGCTACCTTGGGGGCAAACTCACTGGCGCCGGAAGCGGCGGCTGCGTCTCGATCATGGTGCGTGAGGGCTTTGAGGAGGAGTTCTGCCAATACCTCGACCGCGAGTACTACGCCAAAGCCGGGAACTTCGACCGTTACCGCTCGGTGCTCGACGCGCTCGACGGGGACTCGGCCGGGGGATCCGCCGGCCGCGAGATGAAGCTGAACCTCGAGCGCGGGCTGGAGAACTTCGCGGAGCAGCGCCGGGCGGTCACCTTCAGCCGCGGCGCGTGCATCATCGAGCTCCACCGCTTCGGACACGATTCCACTGCTCTTGACTAAGCCTCCGGGTGCGGCTATAGTACCTACAGCTATAATCCAGAGGCATTTCCGTGGAAAGGACAGCAAGACCTCATTCCCGCGGAGCGTTCTACACACCCGCGGGCATCGTCCGCCTGATAGTCGAGAATACGATCGGCAGACTCTGCGAGGGCCGAACGCCCGAGCAAATAGGCGACATCAAGGTGCTCGACCCGGCCTGCGGAGAAGGCGCATTCCTGACGGGAGCGTATGTCCATCTGATCAACCGTCTCCCAACGCCGGACAGGAAACACGTCCTCCTCAACAGCATCTATGGTGCGGACGTAGACGAGGCCGCGCTGGATGCGGCCAGGCTCAATCTGCTCAAGGCCGTGGGTGGCGGCATCCCGGCTGGGCAGATCGACCTTGGCTCGAACCTGAAGCATGGAGACAGCCTGCTGGGCCCGGACTTTCAGGGCGGCAGGGGAGTTGACTGGCATCGGGAGTTCCCTGAGGCGATGGAGCGCGGCGGATTCGACGCGGTGATCGGCAATCCGCCCTGGACGTCTCTCACCGGGAGGTTCAAAGCCGGCGCGTACTCAGAGGCTGAAATAGACTACCTGAGGCGGCGCTTCGGCGGCAATTCGTATATGCCGAACGTCTTCGAGTACTTCGTCTACCAGGGTCTGGAGCTGACGCGCCCCGGAGGATACTTCTCGTTCATCGTACCGGACCGCCTCGCCTTCAACAGCCAGTTTGCGCGGCTAAGGGAGCACCTCCTGACGCGGGCGGAGCTTCTCCTGCTGGTGTACGGCATTCCCTTCCCTGGTGTGGCCGCGGACACCATGATCTTCGTCTTCCGCAAGGGCGAGCCCGGCCCCGGCAGCCGGATACAGGCGCTCGAATATGGAAAGTTGCGCTCGACATATCCTCAATCGGAGCTCGTCGAATGCCCTGGGCGCGAGTTCCCAAAACCCCTCGACCCCAGTGTCAGTCGCCTGGTTCGGAAAATGGAATCCCTACCAGGCCGCCTGCTGCTTCAGGACGTCTGCAATTCCACGTCCGGCTTCGGAGGCAGGTCCGATCTGATGCACAAGACCAGGACCAGCGGCGCTCAAATCCGGGCGCTCAAGGGCAGCAGCATCGGACGCTACACTATCCGCCAGCGGTACTGGTTCGAGTTCCGCAAGGAGAATCTCACCGGCCGGACGGCGGATAGAGCCAAGCTCGGCGCGTCGCCAAAGGTCCTCATCCGCAAGACGGGCAGCCGGCTCACGGCCACTTACGACGCGTCCGGCGTCTACCCGGAGCAGTCGCTCTACTTCCTGTTCCGCAACCGCACCGACCTCGATTTCAGGTTCATCCTGGGCGTGCTGAACTCCCGGCTGATGAGCCTGTATTACCACGCGGAGTGCCTCGCCAACAGGCACTCCTTCGCCCAGGCGAAGAAGGCAGACCTCGACCGCATCCCGCTGCCGCCGCTCGATCTTTCCCGCCCCGAAGATAGAGCCCGACACGACCGCATGGTGGAGCTGGTGGAGGAGATGCTTCGCCTTCACAGGCGTATTCCCCTCGCGAATAACGCATTTGAGAGTGACGAGCTCCGGCGGAAGGTAGGATCAACAGAGAGGCTGATTGACCGGCTGGTCTACGAGCTGTACGGGCTGGATGCGCAGGAGGTCGAGTACCTTGAGACCCTTGCGGACGATGAGTCATCCGGCGGCCGCAGCCTCTACGGCCTGTCGGGGCAGTCTGAATCTGCTGGCTGAAGCCAAGCGGATCACTAATGCATGCGGACTCCTTGCTGCTCTCCTTTAGGTGGCAGGGCTGACCTATCGGATTGGTGGTCCACCGCGAGATGCAGGAATTCGCGGCTGACGGAGCCAAAGTAGCGGGAGGAGAGCATTTCCACGATGAGCATCCTCCGCAGTCCTGTCATCATACCATTGATACTCGTTGGCGTCCTGGGCGTCGCGCTGCTCACGGGGCGGAACCGAGGCGGCGCAGTGGACGGCCGGGTCGAGGTCGTGTACGCGCATCCGCCATGTCCGCCGTTCCTTCTGGAGATCTACGAGCGCATCTTCAACGACTTCCGGCACACGCACCCGAACATAAAGCTCACAGTTCAGAAGGTCACCAGCGACTACGAGCAGAAAATGCTCGTCCGCCAGGCCGGGCGAGTCGCTCCCGACGTAGTCTTCATGTATCCCACGGCGCTCGCCTCCTATGCCGCGCGTGGAGCATTCATAGACCTGACCCCCCTAGTCGCTGCCGACCCGGACGTGGCGCTCTCCGATTACTACAAGCCGATGATTGACGCCTTCACGTACAAGGGCAAGGTCTACGGCCTCCCGAAGGACGCTTCCGCGCCGGTGATCTTCTACAATAAGGACATGTTCGACCGCGAGGGAGTCGAATACCCGAATCCGTCCTGGACCTGGGATGACTTTCTGGAGGCCGCGAAGAAGCTCGCGAAGACGAACGCAAAGGGGAGGCGGATTCAGTTCGGCACAGCGGGCATTGACTGGCCGGAGCTGATATGGCAGAACGGCGGCGAGCTGTTCACGCCGGACATGAAGCATTGTCTCCTGGACAGCCCTGAGGCGATTGAGGCGATCCAGTGGAAGGCCGACCTCACCTACAAGCATCACGTCGCCCCAACGCCCATCGAGTTCGAGGATCGCGGGCCGGTGGACCTCTTCGAGACCGGCAAGATCGGCATGTTCGAGAGCATCTATCCCATAGTCGCCGAGTTTAGGGCGAAATGCGATTTCGCGTGGGACATCGCCCTGCTGCCAAAGGGAAAATGCGACCGGCCGGCGCCGTGCCTGGGCAGCGCGTTTGCTATCACAGCCCAGTGCAAGCACCAGAAGGAAGCTTTCGAGTTCATAAAGTACATGACAGGCATGGAGGGCATGCTCCGGCTCGCGCCGGTGGAGCTCGCGTCGTACAAGGCGGTGGCGAAGAGGCCGGAATTCCTCGACCCGACTACCCTTCCGAGGAACAAGCAGGCGGCGGCGGCGGTAATGCAATACGCCCGTCCGCTCCCTCAATCGCCTAGGTGGATGGAGATCATCACGGTCGTCGGGAACGAGCTTGATCCCGTCTGGCGAGGCAAGAAGACAGCGGCGGACGCCTGCCGGAAACTCGTCCCGAAGGTGGACAAGCTCCTGGCGGAGGAGTGACAGAACTCTGAGCGAGGAGTATTGGAGTGGTGGAGTACTCGAGCGATGGGTTCCCGATACTCCGTTACTCCATTGCTCCATCACTCCGCCTTGGCTTTGGATGTGAGGAACAATCACGCAAGAGACGGCGCTTGGGAAAGTTGGCCTGGAAGAACGCCAGTAGGACAGCCTCCTCTCCCCTTTGCGGGAGAGGAGTTGGAGGTGAGGGGGATGGGACGGCCATCGGTTAATCGGGCCAGGCGGCTGCGACGGGCCCCGACAACCGCTGAGAAGATCCTTTGGCGGCACCTGCGCAATGAACGGCTCAACGAACGTAAGTGGCGGAGGCAGCAACCGATTGATCAATACATAGTTGACTTCTTCTGCCCGGAACTGCGTCTGGTTGTCGAGCTCGATGGAGGGATACATGCTTTTCAGGAACGACGTGACGAGGCTCGTCAGGCATACCTGGAAGCACAGGGCCTTAAGATCGTGCGATTTACTAATGAGGACGTTTTGGGGAATCTAGAAGGCGTGCTGACTACCCTTTGGCACCTAACTTGCCAGGATGATGCGGAGATTACCGCAAACACGGGAGATAACCCCCTCACCCTCGCCCTCTGCTACTCTGCGAAGTCGCTACGTAGCACGAGTCCCGCAAGGGGAGAGGGGAAGAATCCGAGAGCGAAAGGCTCGCGTAGGTGACTCTGATGCACAAGCGGCGTTTGGGAAAGTTGGCGCGGGGAGAAGCCATTGATTGCTACATGTTCATCTCGCCGTGGGTTATCGGCTTCCTGATCTTCACTCTCGGGCCGATGCTCTTCTCCATCGGCCTGAGCTTCTGCAGGTGGGACATCTTCAGGCCGGCGGATTTCGTCGGGCTGGAGAACTACCGGAAGCTCACAGCCGACCCGCTGTTCGTGAAATCCCTGGCGAACACCCTCTTCTATGCCGCGTTTGCGGTCCCTATTGGGATCGCCGGCGCGCTCGGCCTCTCGATGCTGCTCAATCAGAAGATACGGGGAATCTCGATCTACCGCACCATCTACTATCTGCCCGCGATCCTGAGCGGCGTGGCGGTTGCGCTCCTCTGGCGATGGATACTCAACCCGGACTATGGAGTTCTGAACGCCATTCTCGCAGACGTCTTCGGGATAGCGCATCCTCCTCAATGGCTCATGGACGAGAGTTGGTCGAAGCCGTCGCTAATCCTGATGAGCCTGTGGGGGGTCGGCGGCGGCATGGTCATCTTCCTGGCCGGGCTTCAGGGCATTCCCGAGCAGCTCTACGAGGCCGCCCAGATTGACGGCGCGAACGTCCTCCAGCGGTTCCGGCACATCACACTCCCGATGCTCAGCCCCGTGATCTTCTTCAATCTGATAATGGGCGTCATCGCGAGCTTCCAGGTCTTCACGCAGGTGTACATAATGACCGGCGGCGGCCCGGCGAACTCCACCCTCTTCTACGTGCTTTACCTGTTCAATAACGGCTTCCGATTCTTCAAGATGGGATACGCCTCGGCGCTCGCATGGGTGCTGTTCGTCATCATCATGGGCGTGACGCTGATCCAGTTCAAACTCGCGCGGCGATGGGTCTACTACGAGGGGGTGAAGTGACGTGGCAAAGCGACGCCGACAAGGCATAACGGCGGGGATCACGCACATCGCACTGCTCGCCGGGTCGTGCGTCATGCTCATCCCCTTCTTCTGGATGGTATCCACCTCGCTCAAGGTGCCGAAGCAAGTCCTCGTCCAGCCGATCAGATGGATTCCCGATCCGGTCGTCTGGGCCAACTATGCAAAGGCGCTGACTGTCCTTCCCTTCGCGCTGTACCTGAGGAACACGGTGATCATCACCACGCTGGTCATGGTCGGGACGATTCTATCCAGCGCCGCGTGCGCCTACGGGTTCGCGCGCCTGAGAGCGCCCGGCCGCGATGCCCTCTTCATCCTGCTTCTCTCAACGATGATGCTGCCCGGGATCGTGACCATGATCCCGACATTCCTGCTGTTCCGCTGGCTGGGGTGGGTAGACACCTTCAAGCCGCTCACCGCGCCCGCATTCTTCGGCGGCGCGTTCTTCATCTTCCTGCTGCGGCAGTTCTTCCTCACGATACCAGCAGAGCTGGAGGACGCCGCGCGGATAGACGGCGCAACGTCGCTGGACATCTTTGCGCGCATCATGCTCCCGCTGGCAAAGCCCGCGCTGGCAACGGTGGCGATCTTCGCCTTCATGGGCGCATGGAACGACTTTATGGGACCGCTGATCTACCTGAACTCCGAGGAGAAGTTCACGCTCTCGCTCGGATTGGACTCGTTCCGCGGCTTGTACGGGACCGACTGGCACTACATGATGGCGGCCTCGCTCGTCGTCATGAGCCCGATCATCGTCATCTTCTTCATCGGCCAGCGGTATTTCGTGAAGGGCATTGTGACCACCGGCATCAAAGAGTGAGGAACACACGCGTTTTCCTCAGGCGCCGTCTGTAGGCGGCACCGCGGGAAGCGTCAGGGCCAGCTCCGCCGCCAGCGGTTTCGTCGAGCGGTTGTACTCGTCGAGCGTGCCTGCGACGCAGGGATCCTGGATGAGCAGGCGCTCCTTCACGGTGCGCAGCGCCCTGCGGGACGCTTCGGGGATTCGCTCGTTCTGCGGGAGGTAGACCTCCCTGTACTTCTTCAGCACCCCCGGGTCGCGGTCGAACACGCCGTCGTTGATTATGTCCACTGGACGCTTGTCCTTGTCGGGGAGCTTGTTGTAAAAGGCCTGGTAAGCTCTGATCGCGTTGCGCCCGAGGACGAGGTCCCACACGGAGATGTATATCGCCCGATCCGCCTCGACTACTCTTGCCGGTCGCCTCGCCAGCTTGCCCAGCTCGTAGAGTGCGGTGAACTTCGGATTCTTCAGGTCGCTCAGGTACCAGTTGCAGAGAAAGAGCGTGTTGACCCCCTGTTCCCAGGTCTCGATGCCCTGGTTCAATATTCGCTCGTTCGTCAGCATTTGCAGGTAAGGGCCGTCTATCTCGTTTGCCACGTCAACCCTGCCCTGGGACACTCCGCGGAGGTAATCGCACGTGAACCTGTGCGGATAGATCGGCGAGTCTGCAACAAAGAGCCGGTCGCATACGTCGAAGAACCTCGCACAGTTTGCCGTGCGGCGCGAGCGAGCACGGTCCCATATACAGCCTGTCTGCATGCCGAACTTCGCCTTGGGATCTCCTTTCTTGAGCGCGTTGCTCATAATGCAGAAGAAGCGCCTCAGACAGTGCTCGAAATAGAGCTCCTGCGCCGTGGGATGGGCTTTCACGAGGTCAATCTCATTCCAGGACTTGTACTCAGTGCCCCATTTCCGGTTCAGTGCGTGGATTGACCCGTACTCCTTCTTCGCCCAAGAGACGAACCCCGTCTTAGCGGCAGGCGAGTAATCAATCTGCTTCAAGTACTCGCTCTCCACGGATGGGGTGAACGCCGCGGTGAAGCACACAATCCTGCCGCTCCCGAACCTCTCGCGGCAGTGGCACCCGACGGCCTCGTAGAAATGGGCCATGCGCCGAAGGACCTCGCGGTTTGCGATGGACGGGGTGCCGATCTTCTGAGGCTCCAGGATGAACGGCTCGCCGGATACACCGCACGCCAGATGCTCCTCCTGCACCCAGTACGGCTTAAACTCCAAGGCAAGGGTCGCATTCACGCGCACGAAGACTACTAAGCCCTTCGTCAAGGCAGCCTCGACGACGCGATCCAACTGCGAGAAGTCGTAGGACCCGTCCTCCCGGACGGTGTTCCAGTGAATGTCGGTGGAAAGGCCGTTGAACCCGCGGCCCTTCATCACATCTATTAGCTCGCGAGTGAGCGCAGGGTCCTTAGCTTCGGCCATGTTGGACCATACCGTGTGTACGTAGTATCGCCCGGCCGCGCCGGCCGTCGTCGGAAGGAGTAGGAGTATCGAAAGTGTAAGAGCTAGTTTCTTCATGCCTCTTCGTTACCCGGCGCGGCCCATATATCCTGCCTGACACCGATGCGGCGCCCGCGTGCAGCGGCCCCAGGTGGATTTTGCGTCGGAACTGGGTACACTCTTAGTAGCGGCCCCAGGGCTAGCTCGTACAGCAACCGACGCACATCGAGGAATTCGCCATTGGACCGAGGTAATAGATCAAGTAAACGCCAGACCGGCCTCATACCCGAGGAGGACCTCCAGAACGTCCTTCGCTCGCTCGTTATCGAATGCCCGCTGAGCACCTGGATCGCGGATAGGAACGGCACCCTCGTGTTCGAGAACGCCGCGAACAGAAAGCTCTTCGGAGTCGAGCGCGACGAGGAAGTGGCGGGCAAGTACAATATTCTAGAGGATGAGCAGATCGCCCGGCAAGGCTTCGCGCCGCAGGTCAGAAGCGTGTTCCAGGATGGCGGACACACCCGGTTCACCATAGAGTATGACCTCCCCCAGGTAAAGCGCGTAACTTCCGCGCAGCCGACACGTAAGGTGCTCCGCACGTATCTATTTGCCATCAAGGATGAGGCAGGCCGAGTCCAGTATGTGGTGGTACAGCATGAGGACTACACCGACACGTGGCGGGCGGAGAAATCGCTGGCCGCATCGGAGGCCCGATACCGGGCCATAGTGCAGGATCAGACCGAGCTCATCTGCCGTTTTCTGCCTGACACGACGCTTACCTTCGTCAACGATGCCTATTGCCGCTATTTCGGCAGGACATACGAGGAGCTGATCGGGTACAGCTTCTTGCAGCTCATCCCCGAAGCAGACCGCGAAGGGGTGAAGGATTACCTCGCCTCCCTCAGTCGAGAGCACCCGGTTGGGATGTACGAGCACCCCGTCTTAGCGCCGGGCGCTGAGACTCGCTGGCAGCAGTGGAGCGACCGGGCGATATTCGACGAAACGGGCCGATTAGTCGAGTTCCAATCGGTAGGGCGCGACATCACCGACCGCAGGCAAATGGAGGAAGAGCTGCGGTATCACATAGAGTTCCAGAAGCTCATCACCAACATATCAACACATTTCATCAATCTCCCATTGGATGAAATTGATAATGGGATCAAGCAGGCCCTTTGCCAGATAGGAGAATTCGCGGGAGTTGACCGCAGCTACCTCCTTGTGTTCTCGGATGACTTAACGACAATCGAAAGCGGTCAGGCGTGGGCGGCGGAGGGCCTGGAAGTGGCGCCTAGCTCTATGGTAGGGCTGTCCCTTCAGGCTTTCCCTTGGATCATGGAGAGATTTAAACGATTTGAGGTAATTCATGTTCCCCGGTTGGCCGACCTCCCGCCCGAGGCGCGTCCCGAGCAAGAGCTTATACAGCCGTTTGCGATGCAATCGTTCATTGCCGTCCCCATGGCTTATCAAGGATCTCTCGTTGGAATTCTTGGCTTCGGTTCGGTGCGGACAGAGAAGACATGGTCGGAAGAAACTATCATGCTGCTCAAAATAGTTGGAGAGATCTTCGCAATTGCTCTAGAGCGCAAGGGGGTGGAGGAAGAGCTGCGCAGGTCGGAGGAGAATCTGCGTACTATTTTTGACTATATGCCGGCGGCTACCTTCGCATACGACCGGGACGCAGTGATTGTACAGGCCAATCCTGCATGTGAGCGTTTCTTCGGCTTCCCTGCAGAACGCATGGTAGGCAGGTCCATGTTCGAGACATTTGCCAGGCCGGAGGATCGCGCGAGGAGAGAGGAAGTCATCGCGCGGGTATTCTCAGGGGAAGTAGCAGAAGGAATAGAGTGGCAAGACGTGCGCGCCGACGGCACGGCGATCTACGTTCTGACGAATTCCGCTCCGGTGTACGATGCCTCAGGACGGGTAACGATGGGCCTCAGCTTGGGCATTGACATCACAGAGCGCAAGCTTGCCGAGCAGAGGAGGCGCGAACTCGAGGAACATAAGCGGGAGTTCTACCGCCGCACGATTATGGCGGCCACCGAAGGCAAGCTGGTGATAACCGAACGAGATGAGATACACAAGCTCATGGGCCCTTCCACAGGATCGTGGAACATCGTCAGCGCAGAGGACTTGGGTTCGACCAGGCACGCTGTGGCCGCAGCCGCCCGGTCAATAGGGATGGACGAGAAGAGGATCCATGACTTCATACTTGCCGTCGGGGAGGCCGTTACCAATGCGTTCAAACACGCAGGCGGCGGCACGGCATCCCTGCACCGGAAGGACGACAGCCTGCTGTTTGTGGTCTCTGACCGGGGTCCGGGCATCGAGGCCTTGACTTTGCCCGAGGCGGTACTGCGGGCGGGGTACTCCACCACCGCTTCCCTTGGGATGGGCTACAAGGCGATGCTCTCTATCGCCGATAAGGTCTACCTGGCGACAGGACCGACAGGCACAACGGTCGCCATCGAGATGAAGCTGCGTGCGGTGGAGAAACCACTGGGCACCATCACCTTACCGGAAACGTGGCCGGAATAACCCGGACGGCATGCGCACAGGATGCCAGAGCAAGTCAGAGGAACACCTTTCAGCTTGCCCAGGCACAGAAACCTGAGACTTGGAACCTCGTACCCACCTTCTGCGCTAGCCGTCCGGCCGTGCGCGACGATACAGGAGAAAGACAGGCAGTATCAGAGCAGGAGCCTGGGTTGCCAGCCCGATCAGCCGGCCGGGGTCCGGATTGAGCCCGCCAGCAGCGCTGTGCAGCCAACAGAGATGGCGCAGCACGGGCCAGCCCCCAGCAACGGGAAACCACGCAGGAAGCGTCACAATGACATCCATGATGATGGCCGCCAACGCACACCGCAAAATCCAGCGCGTCCGTACTTGGCCGCGGGCCAGCAGAAGCAGCAGAACCGCGCCCACCAGCGCGTCACCGGCTATGGCCAGGTTCGACTTCGGGCCTCCGAGCCCCAGTAACGACACCGCATCCACGTGCGGCACTGCGTCCAGCACGAGATGGCTTCCGAAAGCCAGCAGGAGAGCGGCAGAGGGCCTTTTCACGCCCTTTCCTATCGCCCCGCCGACCAGGATGTGAGGAGTGGCGAGCATTACGCGCGGGAACCTCCTTCCGCATAAATTCTTCTAATAGGCAGGGCCATTGTCCTCCGTTTCCGTGCGCCCGCTTTCGCCGTTTCGCGGTCCGCCTGAATGGGTAGACCAGCGGTGAGGCGATTAGCATGTTTGCGCCAAACGGCTGCCCGATGTTGGGCGCCGGCTTTGGGGAGGCAATCGTAGATGCACCACATGGCACACGACGAACACGCCGCGCATAGAGAGCACGCGATCCACGGGCCGCCGGAGCCGAGGCACGTTCCAGACCGACATGCCGGCCATGACGTGGGCGTTCTGAAAAGGAAGTTCTGGGTAGTGCTCGCGGCGACTATCCCGGTCGTGGTCTACTCGGAGGGCATCCAGCGGCTTCTACACTTCGTTCCGCCCAGCTTCCCAGGCTCCGAATATGTCCCGCCTCTTCTCGGCACGTTCATCTTCTTCTACGGCGGCGTGTTCTTCTTGAGGGGCGCTATCGGGGAGTTAAGAGCTCGCCAGCCCGGCATGATGACGCTGATCTCGCTGGCGATCACCGTGGCGTTCGTCTACAGCCTGGCGGTGACGTTCGGCCTGGCGGGAGAGGCTCTCTACTGGGAGCTGTCAACCCTGATCGCTGTGATGCTTCTCGGCCACTGGATGGAGATGCGCGCGATCGGCAGGGCGAGCGGCGCGCTCCAGGAACTCGCCAAACTGATGCCGGACGAAGCAGAGCGCGTCGTCGGAGCCGGAACGGAAGTAGTGCCCGTCGGCGAGCTTCGCAAAGGAGACATCGTGCTCGTCCGCCCGGGCGCGAAAATCCCCGCTGACGGCAAGGTAATAGAGGGCGAATCCAGCGTCAACGAGGCGATGGTTACGGGCGAGTCCCGCCCGGTGCATAAGTCTCCCGCCGCAGAGGTAATCGCTGGAACCGTGAACGGCAACGGCTCGCTTCGTGTGGACGTGAGCAGAGTCGGGGCGGAAACCGCGCTCGCCGGGATCGTGCGCCTGGTCGCGGAGGCCCAGACGTCGCGCTCGGCGACTCAGAGCCTGGCGGACCGCGCGGCATACTGGCTCACGCTTATTGCGATCCTGGCGGCAGCGCTTACGTTCGCATTCTGGACATTCACCCCGCGGCCCGAGGCGTTTGCGCTGGAGCGAACCGTCACAGTACTCGTGATTGCCTGCCCGCATGCGCTGGGCCTGGCGATACCGCTCGTGATCGCCATCTCCACGACGCTGGCCGCCCAGAACGGCCTCCTCGTCCGCGACCGCCTTGCCCTCGAGGCGGCCAGGAACCTGGACGTGGTGGTCTTCGACAAGACCGGCACTCTCACGAAGGGCGAGCACGGAGTCGTGGGGATTTATCCCGTTTCCGGAGTGGACCAGAACGGCGCGCTGGCGCTTGCGGCTGCGGCCGAGAAGGATTCGGAGCACATGCTGGCACGCGCCGTGGTCCGGTCGGCAGAGGAGCGGGGGCTCAAGCTCCCGGAAACACGAGACTTCAAGTCGCTCCCCGGACGTGGAGTGGAAGCCAAGGTTGATGGCCGCAGAGTGAACGTGGGCGGGCCGGCGCTTCTGGAGTCGCTGGGCGTGCAAGCGCCCGGCGAGCTCGCAGGCCCGGTGGAGCGCGCACAATCCGCCGGGCATACACTCGTCTACCTCGTTGATGAAGGCCGGGTGCGAGCCGCCATTGCCCTCGCGGACGTGATTCGCCCGGAGTCCGGAGCCGCGGTCAACGACCTGAAGGCGATGGGCATCGAGGTCGCCATGATGACGGGCGACAGCGAGGACGTGGCCCGCTGGGCGGCCGACGAGCTCGGAATCACGGAATACTACGCGAACGTCCTGCCCGAAGACAAGGCCAAGAGAATCCAGGCCATGCGTCGGGAGCAAAGGCGCGTAGCGATGGTGGGCGACGGGGTGAACGATGCCCCGGCGCTTGTCTCTGCAGACGTCGGGATCGCCATCGGAGCGGGAACGGACGTGGCTATCGAATCCGGCGGGATAATCCTTATGAGGAACGACCCTCGGGACATAGCTCGCATCGTCCGCCTCAGCAGGGCGAGCTATGGCAAAATGGTCCAGAACCTGCTGTGGGCGACTTGGTACAATGTGGCCGCGATTCCGCTGGCGGCGGGAGTGCTGGCGGGCCATGGTATCGTGCTGCCGCCTGCACTGGGCGCGCTCCTCATGTCCGGGAGCACCATGATCGTCGCGGCGAACGCACAGCTTCTACGCAGACTCAGGCTTCAGGAGGCAAACCAGCAAGCCGTTGCCTCTATGTAAGGCGGCTCCGAGGTTTGAGACCCGCGCCCGATGGCTATCTGTGATCTGGGAAGCAGCCAGCCGGTTGTGGATCCGCCGGAGGCGTGCAGTTTCTGAATTTCTTGGCAGGGAACCTGGAACACGCGGCGAGGCCAATGCGTCTATAAAAGCGTATGATGCATGCGCAATTGCGGCTTCTCTGCGCACGGACAAAACGGTTGACAGATCGGCGGCCTCATGCTATGCTAACACTAGGGGGTGCTTTCAATGACTGAAAGAAGCTCACGTCGAGGTTTTACGCTAATCGAGTTGCTTGTTGTCCTTACCATCATCGCGGTACTTGTGGCAATACTCCTGCCGCTCTTTCTGAGCGTAAGGGAACATGCCAGACAGACGACTTGTATGAACAACCTGGCTCAGCTAAGCAAGGCGCAGCGGCTGTACGCCGACGACCATGGTGGAGTCGCAACGGGGTCTACGTTTGCCTCGGCATCGTATAACACCGATCCCCCCCCCAACCAGGTCGGCTACGACCTTCATACCGGGGCCTTTTGGCGCTACCTCAAGACGACGAAGATTTTTCTCTGTCCGAGCGACAAGGGCAGACCTGGAAAGCTTATGGACTTAAGCTACAGCCAGAACTCGAGGGTGAATGGCCAGAGCTTGGACGAGGTCAAGCATCCGGGCAGGTGTCTGCTCGTCATCCATGAAATGCGAGAGACGCTAAACGATGGCTCATTCATCTATTACTCCGGCAACATCGACCGTCCGACCAACATCCACCATGGGGGCGCGTGTCTCTCATACTGCGATATGCACGTGACATGGCAGCACTACAACGCGCTGGAGGCAGTGAGAAGAGCCACGGGCGCCGACGACTTTTGGAACCCCGAGAACTAGTGAGCTGCGCTGGCATCGCTGCCTCAGGCTCGATTAGCCTCACACCGGAAGGGGTCGGGAGTCAAGCCCGACCCCTTCCACGCACCCAACCCGAACAAATGTGCTTGACGAAAAGCGCCTCAACAGGGTATAATTCTAGTGTCCGTGCGCAGCAAGCGCACGGACATGACTCTGCCGCCCGGTATGAGTCGGAATGTGGGGGCGATAGGAGTCGACAGAGAACGCAGCGGCATGAGTCGCGAGCCGAGGCGCCGCTGGCCTCGTTAAAAGCGGCAAAGCCAATAAACGGCACAGCGAACTACGCACTCGCTGCTTAACTAAGCGGCGCGTCCGCCCGGTCCTCGCTGGTGGGACCGGATCCGGGCGTGAAATCAGCCAGCTTGCTCTCGGAGTGAGGTTCGTAGCTCCGAGGGGACACCTAACGAACAGGCGCGATGGTATCCCGCCTGTGGGAGACCAAAGCGCGAGAAATAAAACGCGGGCTACGCTCGTAGAAGCTCACGTAAGCTGTTCTCTGGACCCGGGTTCGAGTCCCGGCGCCTCCACCATACTTCGCTCTTCGCCGAAGGCTCAGAGCTTCGTATGGCAGGCCGTGCTTCGTATGGCAGGCCACTTGAGGAGGGTGCATGCAGTCAAAGCTACGTAACTGGAGCAAGAGAGTTCCGTGGATTGCATTGATTGCATTATATGGTGCTGTCCTCTCTACGTACCAATTGCTTGATAGCCGGGCGGAGAAAGCCCGGCACCTCGATGTTAGCTTGTACTTTGATGCCCCGATTGCGAAGGGTCTACAGTTCCAGAGAGGACTGTGCTTAAAGGCCACGAACCCTGGTTACCAGGAAGTCACTGTTGTTGCGGCAGGGCTTTTGCTGCCCGATGGGTCAAGAATCCTCGTGCAAAATCGCCCGTCGTCGGACTGGCAGGTCCCCTTGCGCATCCCCCCTGGTGAGAACCGTAGTGTGCTATGGGTTGGTCAGGATCTCTCGACTCTTTGCGATCGCTTGGTGTCTAGAGGATTCAACGGAAAGGTCAGGCTGATTGGCTTCTTCGCAGACGGGGAGGACAGATCCCACAAGAGTACTCCTTTGCAGTTCGGGATTGATGAGGCACTGAAGCTTGTCCGGGCGCAGGCCACTTCCCCCAGTGTCCGGGAAAATCAGTGGCACTCGCAACAGTGAGTGTGATTGATCGGGGAAAAGGGACAGACACCTGTCCCTTGATTCTTTGGACTCAAGAGAAAAGCGCTGACACTTTTTGCGCAGGGAACAATTCCTCCGCCAGCTCCTATTAAGGCTAAAACTGGCGAGCCGCGGTCTTGCTTTTTACGCGCCCCGACTCTGTGACAAACTCCTTTGGACTCGATTCTGCCGCTTGTTACCTAACAACCTGCACGACCGCATATTCATCCGACGAAGCCTGCTACTCTGCGAAGTCGCTACGTAGCACGAGTTGGCGAAGGATGATCTTTCGCGCGGTTCTTGTCTGTTTTCTCTTGGGGACTCTCTGCGCGTGTCCAAAAGAATTCCTTTGCTTGGTATCTACAATGTGAAGTATAATACTTCAGGATGCTGCCAAGACCATACTAGTGGCAAGGGCACACGTCAGGAGGGGTATTATGCGTCGCATTTGCTATCTCGCGGTTTGCGCGGTATACCTGGTCGCGGCCTCAACCTTAGTGCTGTGCCCGGCGCATGCCGGTACGCCTGACACGAAAGCGGCCCCCGAACGTGGGATCGCCGTGCTTGCGTCGAGCATAGGCAGCGACTTTACGCCCGAGGGCCTGGCGGAATTCGTTCAGCAAGGGAAGTTCTCTCCGGTGGTAGTAGACTGGGCGTGGATTACGTATCACTGGGATCGCACCAACTTCGCGGCTGTGAACCGGTTCCTCCAACTGATGGCGGCCGGAAAGGTGCCGGTGGCGGCCATGTACCGCCCGCGGTTCCTGGCAAACCCCACGGTGCCGACGCAGGTTGCGCAGGACGGCAAACGGGCTGTGGACCACGCGGAGATATGCTATTCCGACCCATCGGCCCGAAAGTGGGGAATCTCGTGGGGCGAGAAGATTCTTGGGAAATGCCCCAGCTTCAAGGAGATCATCATCTACAATCCGTTGAATAATTGCCACTGCCCCAAGTGCACTGCCGCTCGGGCGAATGGGCAATATACGGCGGTAATGGGCTTTCTTTCAGAGGCCAGATCGGCATGGCGAGCAAAGCAGCCGGGGGTGAAGCTGGGCGTGGTCTACATGCCTGTTCCCGAATTCTGGAAGGCCAACCTGGCGGTTGTGGACGTCGCGCATCCATACTTGTGCATTAGAGAGGATGTCGAACCTGCCAAGGAAGTGGCGAACATACAAACGATACGATCCATCGTCAAGGAGAAGATGGGCTCGTGCCTGGGCAAGATCACCTGGGAAGAAGGCGCCAAAGTATCGATTGAGAAGCTAAAAACGGTTGATGGCCTCGCCCGCAAGGGTGGGATATCGTACTTCTTCTGGACCTTCGAGACCCTGTTCAAGTCCTCTCTTTATGATCCAAAGGCTGTCGCTCAAGCATTGGGTATTGGCCAGCCCGGCGGTTCATCGTATACCTCGGACGATAGCAAACGCACATCGGCAGAGACGTTGCTGGAACGAGTGCAGCGCGCCGAGCATGGGGCCGCCCAGTTCGCCGCCATAGACGCCCTCGCCAAGATAGTCAAGGAAAGCGATGCCGCGAGCCGGAGCGCGATACTATCGCTGGTCATAGCAACGATGAACGATAAGAGCCGCGCGGTGGAGGAGCGCTGGCCGTGCTGCTATGTGATCAGCGGCAGCGAATACGAACCGGGAATACCTGACCTGATTCAAGTGCTGCTTCACGACGAGTCAGATGTGATGCGCTCAGTGGCCGCCGAGGCCCTGGGGGAGTTGTCCAAGAATGCCGACGCTTATGATGCGCTGCTGCAGGCGTCCCGCCAGGAAACCAGCCCATGGGTACGCGACGTACTCACTCGCCGCTTGGCTCAAGCGGCTCCGGCCCCCACGACAAGCTCCGCGCCGGCCGCCGCGGTCACCGCCGCGGTTACGGTGACTGAGCTGGCCTTGTCCGGACCGCCGCAGCCTCCGCCTGGGCCGAAACGCCCTGTCGCTAAGCCGCTGCCCTGGCCCTTCCCGGGTGACTTCAAAGCTCAGAACATCTTCAACAATTACCAGACGGCGCTCGATGAGTACATTCACTGCGGCCTGGACTTCATACACCCAGCCGGCACGCCGGTAACGGCGGTCGGCCCGGGATATGTGGCAGCCATTTGGTCCAATCCCCCTCACACCGGCGACTTCTTCATCGTAACCCCGGAGAAGGGTAGCAATCGGGGCTGGTGCTACACGCATCTGGACCCACAGACGTTCACGTTCAGGGAGGGCGATTTCATTCAACAGGGGCGGCTACTGGGAAAGCTGGTCAAGTTCTCGCCGGACGAGAAGTATAGCATGGATCACCTGCACCTTCATTACGTAAGCTTCACCAAGGATGCCTCGGGGCACATAGATCCCCACAGCCTGCTGGATCCGCTCTACTTCTTTGACTGGAAAGACAGCGAACCGCCCACCTTCCAGCCCTTGCGCTTCGTGTCGGAAGGCGCCAAAGCTGATGCCGCAGGCGTGGTAACGGTGAGCGGCAAGGTTGACATTCTGGCCGCCATTACGGACAGCGCCTACCCCGGCCAGAAATCCTTACTGGGCGTGCCGGTGGTGATGCTTTCCATCAGCGACGGGACGCATACCATGCAGAAACTGGTGCTCGATCACCGGGGGGATGTTGGCGACGAGAAGCAGACCAAGCCACTTTACCTATCACGTGAGGAGAGCAGGGCGTTGACCAATCCCAACTCATGGTTCCCCTTCTACCAGGTGCTGCGGGTAACCAAGACGGACGACGACGGCAAGATCACACCGCGAGATGCACCGGAGTGTTGGGATACAGCAGCACTGGATGGCGCCGGTAAACCCCTGTGGCCCGATGGCCAATACTCAGTGAACGTCTACGCCTGGGATATCGCAGGCAACCGAGCCGTCGTAGGGGCGACAGTTCAGGTCAAGAACTAACCCAGGGGAGAGTAGCCCTATTGTCGGTATCTCAGGAGCTTGTTCCCGAAACGAACTCGCCTTTGGACTTGAGGGAAAGACCGCCGTCACTTTTTGCGGAGGTAACAATTCTGCCACCAATGTTATCTTAACACTGACTCTCTCTAGCGAAAGCGCCGGTGATGTGATTGCCGGGGCATTTGCCGTAGGCTTATTAAGCAGTGAACCTATACGACTAAGAAAGGGGATCAACATGAAAAGGCATCTGGTATTGGGAATGATCTGTTCACTCTTGGCGCTGGCAATTCTGCCAGCCTGCGCGCAAGGCCAGTCTTTGGACGCCCGCCCGCCTAGCGGTTTCCAGGCGGGCGATTTGACTTACACGCCGCAGGAGATCCGAAGCACAGCCGCAGAAGTTTTCCTGGAACGAATGGAGCACCCCAAGTCGGGATACCAGTGGTTCGTCGACATGAAAGCCCTCATCCAGAAAGCTAAGGAGAGCGGCCCGGCAGCCAGGACGCGAATCATGTCGCCGGTAATAAGAACGATGCACGATAAAAGCCACTCAGTGTACCAGCGCTACCAGTGCTGCTATGTGATCAGCGGCAGCGAATACGAACCGGGAATACGTGACCTAATTCGAGTGCTACATCACGATGAGTCGGACACCATGCGCTCGGTGGCGGCCGAAGCTCTGGTGAAGTTCCCGAAAAGCGCCGCCGCCCATGATGCGCTACTGCAGGCAGCCCGCCAGGAAACCAGCCAGAGGGTACGCGACGTGCTCATCCGCCGTAAGGTGATTCCCGCTCCACCGCGCACAGAGGAGACCAAGCCGCCCGGCGGTTCGCCTACCGGCGATTTGCTGTATACACCGGACCAGATCCGGAGCACATCAGCAGAAACCTTCCTGGAACGGATGCTGCACGCCGAGTCAGGATACCATCCATTCGCCGCCCTGAGAGCCCTCATCCAGAAAGCTAAGGAGAGCGGCCCGGCAGCCAGGACGCGAATCATGTCGCTGGTAATAAAGACGATGCACGATAAAAGTCACTCAGTGTACCAGCGCTGGCAGTGCTGCTATGTGATCAGCGGCAGCGAATACGAACCGGGAATACCTGACCTGATTCAAGTGCTACATCACGATGAGTCGGAAATCATGCGCTCGGTGGCGGCCGAGGCTCTGGCGGATTTCCCCAAGAGCGCCGCAGCCCATGGTGCGTTGCTGCAGGCAGCCCGCCAGGAAACCAGCCAGAGGGTACGCGAGGTGTTCATCCGCCGTAAGGTGATTCCCGCTCCACCGCCAAGTCCTGCACCCGTTCCGGCGAGACGGGGGCACAGGCCGTTGGTCGTGGTGGACGGAGCCGAGGGCAAGGAATACGACGGAACGTCAATCCCCATCTTCAGTCCCGACAGCAACCACATCGCTTATGAGGCGAGACGCGGGCACAAGTGGTTGGTCGTGGTGGACAGAGCCGAGGGCAAGGAATACGACGGAACGTCAATCCCCATCTTCAGTCCCGACAGCAACCACATCGCTTATATGGCGAGACGCGGGCACAAATGGTTGGTCGTGGTGGACAGAGCCGAGGGCAAGGAATACGACCACGTCGAATCTCCCGTTTTCAGTTCAGACAGCAAGCGTATCGCCTACAGGGCGAAACGCGGGGACAAGTGGTTGGTCGTGGTGGACGGAGCCTAGGCTATTTTCTAACGACGAGCAAGTTGGTTTTCGACAGCAGCGCTGTCGGCGGCCACGCTATTGTTCCGACGCGAGGATCTTCTCGACGGCAGCCAAGAGTCGAGGTGTATCAGTCGTTACGGAATACCAGATAATGCCCAGGTTGATATCGAAATAGGCATGCGCCAGGCGGTTTCGAATACCCCGCATCACATCCCATTCGATGTTGGGGAACCGGTCACGCGTGGCTTGCGTGATACGAGTAGCCGCTTCGGCGATGATATAGAGGCAATTGATGACGCGGTGCTGAACGAGGTCGGAGCGCTGGAAGTCCTCTTCGGAAAGCCCGGCAATGAATTCGCCGATCTTCCGCGCCGCATCCATGATATGCAGTAACCGCTCTTTGTCCAGCTCAGGCAGCATACTGTACCTCTGACTCGGCCATCACGCGGTTGCGCATATAACGGCCGAGGTCTTCCGGAGTGCGAAAATCCGCTTCTCTGCCAATCATCCGAGAGAATTCCTGTTGAATACGAATCAATTCGAACAAACCGAGACAATATCCTGGTTCAAACTCAACCAGTACATCAACATCGCTGTCCGAGCCGAAATCGTCTCGCAGCACGGATCCGAAGAATGCGAGTTTGCGGATATGATGCCGCCGACAGAACTCGGCGATCTTGTCACGACCAACACGTATGTTCAGGCTCATTTCCATCACTCCATCTGCTCCTTGCATTATACCAGATGATGTCCTGCATGACGAGGATTGGTTTCTTGGCGTCCCAATAAAATGTTCCCGAAAACGAATCGCCTTTGGACTTGAGAAAACCGCCGTCACTTTTTGCGGAGGGCCCAGCTCCTCCACCATCCTTCGCTCTTCGCCGAAGGCTCAGAGCTTCGGATGGCAGGCCATTCGATATACTCATGGCAGGCTTACCAGCGCAAGGAGCGTGAGCCTCAGTAGTCCAGCAGCAAATGACACATCCAGCCCTATCTCGTGCGGCTTCGCAGATACTGCGCCGGTGTCTGCACGAGCACTCCGCCGACTCTTTTTCCATACAGTGCGTCGAAATGACGCTTATCGCCCGTTAGAAGATGGTTGCACCCGGAGTCGATTGCAGCAAGGAGAACGGGAATGTCTTTGTCGGCAAGCTCGGCGCCCTCCGGCAGTTGCCCCATTCTCGTGCCGGCTACGATCATCATCTTGGAGACTAACTCGTCCAGAACACCGACGCCGTCCTGATTGCGCGCCGACAAGTTCCTTCGCGCCTCCTCCAGAGTAAGAAGCGATGTCACCAATTCAGTATCATCCAGCGACCATAATTCCAGCAGCCGCGATCCTTGAGCATACGCGGCCGAGAAAAGCACGTTTGCATCAAGAAACACTCTGTCCAATTCGGGTTACTCCGGTTTGATGTGCGGGATCGCATCTGGGTCGAGTCCCATTGCTCTCACGCGCGCAACGGCGTTTGCATAGTCTTCTTGATCCACCGCGTTCGACAGCAGGAATTCCGCTACTCTCTCGGGTGAGTAAGTCTCCACGGGCAGAGCCACCGCCGGGCGAACGAGAATACCGTCCTCGCGTTCCTCGGCTATCACCAGAGTGCCCTCTTCAATGCCGAATCGCTTCCTAAGGCTGGCGGGGATAACAATGGTCCCCCTCTTACCCACTTTGCTGGTCTCAATCCTTGTTCTTCTTCGCATTATGCACCGCCTGAATATCAGACAATCCTATATTCATATTATGCCCCAAAACCGGCAGCCTGTCAACACTGTGTTTCCGCGCGAATACGGATACTCCATGTATTCGTTGTCCCTCCTTTGGACTGGAGAGAAAACCGCCATCACTTTCTGCGGAGGGCACGGTTCCCCTACCAGCCTTCGCTAAAGCTATGGCTGGCAAGCCAAACAACTGAATACAAGGATTCTCTCTGCGGAAAGCGCTGGGATACATGGCCCGGCGCTTTCGTCTTCTGCGTGGAATTCGGGCTCGGCAGCCCGTCGCGCCTTCTCCAGACTACTTGTGTTTCTGCAGGCCGTATCCCAACAGGATCGTGTCGATGGTACACAGGATTAACCACCATATGATACAATCCTGATGATGCAGGAGCAGACTCAGCAATTGGAGGCTCGACCGATGAGAGACACGAGAATGTTGAACGAAAGATCGGTATCACATGGCGGTATTAAGCCGGTTCTTCACGACAGGCTCGGTGTTCTCGTCGACGGGCAGACCGCCGTCAGATACCTCAGGTTTGGACGGCGAGTAAGTATTGACCGTCTGGAACTGGGAACCGGGGTGGCCGGACGCTTTGTACCCGGTGTTCCGACCCATCCCGCCCATCTTATCATTTCTACCTTTGACTCACGAAAGAACTCCTGGAAGATCGTCAAGGAAGTCGCTGTTCCGCCCGACCCTAGAATACAAGGAGAAGGCTTAAGCCAGGACATGCCTATCGAGCAGATGGAGGACTTCTTCCGCCAGGTGCTTTCCAAACCTCCGCTTGTTGTTGATTTGAACGGCCTGGAGACTTGCGTTCTCCGAGTTGAATGCGACCGCGAGCACCCCGTCTACCCAAGCCACGGTGAGTGTAACGGTGGACCGTATAACGTGCCTTTCGGAATTCTCGCGCCGCTTGCAGCTTACGGAAAGCCCCTGGAAGACAGCCCATGCAGCGCGTCGTACTCCCCCATACTAACCAGGAAAGCAATAAAACCATCAGCGCCGCAGGGAATGCGTGTAACCGACAGGCCGGATATGCTTCTTTTCGAAAGCGATCGGCTTTCCATAGGTTTCTCGTTGATAAGGCCCATCATCATGCATCTTGGCTGGAGCGCGTATGATCCCTCCGGCGCGACACGAAACCGCGTTCTTGCGTCTCAATTGTTTGGCCAATTTGCCCTGAGCGGCTTGAGCGGTCCGATGATAAGAACACTGACCGAAGACTACCCTTGTCACCTATGGAGCGGCAGCGTGAATGTTGACGCCAACCGTGTAACTTACACGGGGCTCAAAGCTTTACCCGGCGTTACATTGGACGCGGCATTTACAGTCGAACCCGATCGAATTATCGTGGAACTAACACAATCATCAGAGAAAGACGTGCCTGTTATAGAAGCGGAGGCCTGGCGACTCGTTTGGAATGGTATGGCCGGAACTACAGGCGCGGCCGCTGTTCCGACCAGGCAGCCCGGCAGAAACGGAGATGTCGAACTCCCGTTCATGTGGGCAACCGATGACGTAGGATGCCTGCTGTGCCGACTCATCGAGGGCGACCCGGGTACATCCAGAGTGCAGATAGAGAGTTGGCACGACAATGCCTGCGTAACCGGCGGATTCGTGCTTGGGCCGCGACCTGAGCCGAATGACTGCCAGGTGATTCCCGCCGGCCGCGTATCAGCCGTGTTTGAATTAGGCGTCAGCAAGCTGGAGCCGGATACAGCCTCCGATGTTGAAAACATTCCCAAAGGCATAGCAACCCGATGGCCTGCTTTATTCGCGTGTTTCAGGCCGGAGTATCGGGGTTTCTCGAATCATCCCGCCTCGACAAACTGTCACGTATGCCAAGGATCGCCGGCCGATATGTTGGTTCATACCAAGAGGCCGGCCGAAGGCCCCGATCCTATGAAATTGGCGCGGTTTACCATAGGTAAGGCCCTATTGGACGGCGGAGGTTATACATACTTCCGCAATCTGTACATGGATGCAGACCCGATTCTGGTTTGCGCAGCCGGGCGCATTCATAATGCCGAACCGGATATGCATTGGTTGAAGAGCGTGGAGCCCGGCCTGCTGGAGGCTGCCGAGCGCATGTTGAGCACCATTGGCGAGCAGGGCCTGGCTGTCTGCCAAGACCTGTCCGGTAATTCCGGCTCCTATCGCTGGAGTTCGAACACGATGGACGTGATCGGATTCGGTCACATTGACGCATATGTAAACGCCTGGACCTATCGCGCGATGAGAAATGCTTCCGCCTTGATGTCCGATTTGGGACACCGCAGCACAGCGCGCCGCTGCAGGGACGTCGCACACGGAATCCGCGCTGTCTATGCAGAAGTATTGGTGAATCCTGAAACGGGTTGGGTTGCCGGATGGCGCAGTCGAGATGCACAGCTTCACGACTACGCTTTCATATGGGTGAACGGGCCGGCCATTGCTTTCGGACTGTTAGATGACGAGAAAGCCCGGAATGCGCTTCGGGGTCTGGAACGACTTCGCGCTGAAATCGGTCCTCCCACTGCGAAAATGGGGCTCCCGATAAACCTGCTTCCAATTCGAGAGGAAGATCATATGCTTCCCAGGATCTTTGGCGATCGGATGCCCACTTTCGAACGTTATACAGACGGCGCTCTCAGCGGGGTCGCTGGAACATACTACCTTCGCGCTCTATCTATCTACGGCTTCAGTGAACAGGCTTCAAGACTGGCTGATGAACTGGATGAAGGATACGCAGCAGGGATGTTTACAGGCCCGATGCTTACAGGTCGTGAGTTCCGCAGGTGGGACGGAGTTCCCGTAGGTTACGAGGGCACGCTGATTATGTGTGTGCCTCAGCTATATTCGGTAGCCGTCGAGAAAGGTATTATCAAGCCGCTGGAACCTGAGTGGTGGCCTGCCCAAGAGATTGGCTAGTGCCTCTGCAACCTAATACGCCGCACTCCGGCCCAGGGTTGTCCCGAGTACGGGATCCCGCTCCGGCGGGAAAAACACCTGGGCTACACGCGGGCCCGCCTCAGGCGGGCCGGACTGAAAGGACCGTAACCCGGAAGGTTTTGCTCGAGGGTAGCCCAGGAATTCATTCCTGGGGATTCTAGGCCATACTGGTTATGGCCTAGAGAGAAAACCGCCGTCGGTTTTTGCTGAGGGCATGGCTGCTGGGGATTGATGTGCCGGGCTGTGACAACAAGAACACCAATCCCCAAAGAGGGTCACTGGGAAGGAGAGGACGATGAGCGCAAGGTGTATCCTTGTCCTCTCCATTACCGCGCCGCGATGGCTATGACAGCGGCGTTTTCCCCGCTTTTCGCCGAGCTGAACCTCGGTAACACAAGCCAAGCAGTCCGACCAGTCCGGTGGACAGGGCCAGCAGGCTCGCGGGCTCTGGAATAATGGGTTCTCTCCACGCCCACTCCTCGAAACCATCGCTGGTCGAGAAGTTGTCTCCGAATCTCGAGAAGAGGTAGACATACTGGTTCGTGCCTGTGAACAAGGAGTTCGGTATGTAGGCGAACATGTCACCCCCACCGCTTCCGGAGTTCAGTGCATAGTCGAGCTTGATCCAGTTGTTCTGGCTCGCAGGGTCCATTGTGTAAACCGGAGTGCCGAACGCACTGTAATCGTGCCGGTTTTCGGTTGACAGCAGGTAGATCTCCAGCTTGTCGAGCGAGATCAGCGAGCCCGGTTTTGTCTCGTTGACATCAAGCAGAAACTCGCGGTAGTCAACGTCACCGATTGTCACCACCGGGACAACGGACCAGAGAAGTGAGTGGTTGAAAGTAGAGGTGTTGTCCTCGTCGAACTCTACCGGCCGCCAGTCGGTGTTGTATCCCTGCTCAGTGCCGGTGGCCTGCATTCGAACAAACGAGTGGATGAGTCCACTCCCCGTGGAATGGGGATCGTCCTGAGAAAAGTACGCCCCGTTGATGGATCCGGATGACCCGGCAACTGTCAGGTCGAGCTCTCCCGCTCCCGCCATTCCGGCGGACATCAGCACGAGCCCTACCGCAACAAAAATCAATCGCCAAAACCTGAGGTCAGATATATTTCGCATCTCCTTTTCCTTTCCAAAGACTGTCAGTGATCCTGCCGCTCTCATCATTTGTCGAGTCTGCTTTTCAGCGTGATAACAACTCTTGCAAGTTTCGTGCCAGAACGGCCAATGGCACGTATTCTGATGTCCTTGGGAGTTGATGAATAAGAAAACAAGGAGGGGAACACAATGCTTACAACCGCTTGGCCATGGCTTTTTCTCGGCCACAGCCTCAGATGAAACCCATCGAGATAATCGCGTGGTGGGAAATCCCGCACTGCTACGCGGTTTTCTATCCCTTCCGAATGTGCTATAATCACGTCAGAGGATGCAAACGAAGGCGGGAGGACGTATGGTCTTCAAAGCAATAATCCATGATGCGGAAGAGGGGGGATACTGGGCTGAAGTGCCAGCGCTCCCCGGTTGCGTTACCCAGGGTGAAACCCTCTCCGAACTACATGACAATCTTCGAGAGGCCATTCGGGGGTGTCTAGCAGTACTTAACGAGAGGAAAGGATCGCCCGAACGTGTGCGAGAGATCATAGAAGTGGCCGTATGAAGACCTACACAGGCAAGGAACTGGTACGCGTTCTGGAGGAGGGCGGCTGGAAAGTGGTGCGTGTCGAGGGTAGTCACCACATGCTCACCAAACACGGTCGTGAAGAGGTTATATCAGTTCCCATTCATGGCAGCAGTGACCTGAAGATCGGCCTGACTCGTCATATTCTCAAGTTAGCAGGCATTGAAAAGCTCCCGTAACCCTCATTTGCCCGAAAGCCGTCACGCCAGGTCTCGGCCAACCAGACCTCCAATGGATGCCGGGACCTTCGCAATCGGAGCGAATCCCGCCGCCGATTTTTGCGAAGGAACAATTCTCCCACAAAAACGGCGGGGTGTGCCATTTCGGGAAAGGGGTTTCCCGAAACATCTAAAACAGCGGACCTATCCATTCGCTAGCGAGTCTCATACACTCGATAGTTTACGAACCAACCCTTCTGCTTGATGAATTGAATGTGCGAGGGACACACTCGCACACGGAACGTAACCGGCGCGTTGGCGCCAGTTGCAGCCCCATCCAAAAAGGAAGTCAGATGGCACTCATAAGTGCCAGTTTCTAGCTTGTCAGGCCCGTCACTTACGAAACCTACAAGCTTGGTAACGCTGGAACGGGGTGGTACGGCAAATCCTGTCGCTATGACTATTTTCGTTGCTGGCCAATAATCGAACTCGGCGAACATGCGGATGTCTCGGGTCCAGTTTCCTCCAACTCTCTCAACCTGCATCCTCAGAAGGTTGACTGTATGCGTGACAGCACCGTGACAGTGACCGGACACCCAAACACTATCCGTTCATCTTGCCTATGCTCAACGTAGACAATGTTCGGTTTGGAAAACACAACCACTCCCTTGTTCAGGTTAACGTACCAAAACGAGAGAACCGAGATACCGGCCGACGCAACCAGGGAAACAATCGATACCACTAGCGCAATCGTCGGAATGAGATTGGATTCCTTGCGTGCTTGCCCCATCGTACCCCTCCAACGCCATCTGCCTCAAAGACTAAGGACGAGCTAGACTACCGTGATTGCACGCCATTGTAGAGCGATAGCCAGAAAGTGTCAAATCGCTCCCTTCACCATTTCCAGCCCTTTGGCGTATAATAGAGCAGGGGCTGGTTTCGGGACTGCCGCCCCTGATTACTTTCGCCGGTGGAGGGGTCTTTGCGGTACGGAATAGCCTTCATCTTCCTGCTAATACTGGCCTTGATTAGGCCGGCCGCATACGCGGCGGACGAAGTTGCGCTCATCGTCGGAGGCCAGAAGATGATTCTCAACACGCCGCCCGTGCTGGTTGACGGCGCCGTCTATGCTCCGCTTGCCGCGCTGGACGCAGTGGGCGCCAAGTACAAGCGCGACGGCAAAAAAGTCAAGATCACCTCCGCCGGCGGTAAGACGTTCTCCTGCAATGCACGCTTGATCGGGGAAGAGCCGATGCTCCCCATACGCGACATCGCGCCTGAGCTGGGGGCAGTGGCGGACTGGGATGAGGTATCGAGAAACCTCAGCATCCGGGCGCGCATCGAAAGCATAGAATTCGACGGCACGGAGCTTCGCGTCACCACCTCGTACCCGGTTGCCTACGAGAGCTCCTGGTGGAAGGGAGCAAACAAGCTCATCCTGAACCTCCACGGCGTCCATACGCCCGTGAGGCAGTCAGACCTGCCGATCAAGAACAGCACCGCTATATCCATCAGGACGGGCAGCCACGATGGCGGCGAGACCGGCAGGATCGTGCTCGATCTGCCTGCACCCATAAAGCACGAGGTGAAGAGTCCCGGCAAGGCGTCCAAGATCATAGTCTCCATCTCCGGCCTCAGCCCAGCGGACTCCACGGGCCGAGCCGCCGATGCAAAAGCTGCGCCATCTCCCGAAGGGAAGGCCGAGCCGCCGGCGATCGAACTTCCTCCCGTCAGCATCACCGATATCGGCTGCCGCGAGCAGGGCTCGAATCGCATCGAGGTATATGCGACGACGAGTGGCTCTGTGAAGTACACGACTTACATGCTCCGCCGGCCGGACCGCCTCGTGCTGGACATCTCGAATGCCACGCTCGCAAGGCCATTCGCGGAAATAGACGTCCGCCACGACTTGCTTCAGGCGATCAGGATCGGGCAGAGAGGCAAAGACACGGTCAGGATCGCGATGGATCTGACCAGGGTTGCCGCTTTCGACGTCCGGCAGTACACAGCGCCTGGCAGGCTGGTGATCGGGCTGCAGTTTCCAAAAAACGCCGGCGGCTTGTTCGCCGACAAGATAGTGATCATTGATCCCGGCCACGGCGGAGAGCACTCCGGCTGCCGGGGAATCTCCGGTCAGCCCGAAAAGTACCACACTCTCGAGATAGCCAAACAGGTTTGCCGCTCGCTGGAAAACGCGGGCGCCTGCGCCCTCATGACGCGAGACTCGGACGTAGGACTCGATCCGGATACGAAGACCGACTTGATCAAGAGGACGGATTACGCGAGACGGCATTCCGCGGACTTCTTCATAAGCATACACTGCAACTCATGCCAGCTTTCGGGATCGGCTTCGGGCACGGAGACCTTCTATCACCGCGGCGACGCAAGCGGACGCGCGCTTGCGCAGTGCATACACGCGGAATTGGTCGAAGCAATCGGCCTTCCGGACCGCGAGATCAAGCCGGATCCGGGTTCGGGATTCATCGTGCTCCTTCGATCGTCACAGAGCAGCATACCTGCGGCGCTCATCGAGGTCGGGTTTCTTGACAATCCCCGCGATGTTGCGAAGATAACGGACCCAGCCGTCCAGCAGAGGGTAGCAGAGGCCGTCGTGAGAGGTCTAAGGGCCTACGTCGAAGGCAATTCGCGCCCGATCACGCGAACGGAGAGCGCCGGGCCGGACTCTGACCCGGCCGATGCCGAGCCTGCGCCTTCCGAAACCGACGCTGCGCCCAAGGGGACCGATGAGCCGGCGGCGGATACACAGAAGCCGATTAGCACTACAGGCCCTCACAGGCCAGGGGAGCGATACAAATGAAAAAAGGATCGCGAGTTCTCATTATCATCCTTCTAGCAGCGTGCGTGTGCTTAGGCGCCTACCTCGTCGTCAGCCTCCAGCCTGCCGAACGTCCCGGGCCGGCTCCGCCTCCGCCTCGACCAGCCGAAGCTCCGAAGAAGGTTAAGATCTACCGTGTGGCGGTCGAGAACAACCAGCCGGAGCTTCGGGCCACCGAAACCGACGTTCGGCCCGGCGAGAATCCTATGGAGGCATCTCTTCGCCGCTTGATCGAGCAGGGAGACACTGCGGACCTGGCGAACCCTATACCGAAGGGCACTCGACTGCTCGGGCTGAAGGTCAAGGACGGCCTTGCCACCGTGAACCTGAGCCGCGAGTTCAGAGACAATTTCTCAGGCGGCTCGGAAGCGGAAAGACTGACGATCGGAGCGATCCTCCGAACCCTCGGGCAGTTCCCTAAGGTCAAGCGCGTCCTGTTCCTAGTGGAAGGCAAGCCTCTCGACACCCTGGGGCATCTCGATCTCTCCGGGCCGCAAGAGGTGAGCTGGGCGTATGGTGACAACAATTGACCAATAATCCGCCGATTGGCATATTCGATTCGGGATTCGGGGGCTTGACCGTCGCAAAGCGGGTATTGGAGAGGCTGCGTCAGGAAAGCATCGTGTATGTGGGAGATCAGGCGCACGTCCCCTACGGAGACCGATCGCCCGAGGAAATCCGCAGCTTCGCGCTGGGGATTACCGATTTCCTTATCCGGCGGAGCGCCAAGCTGGTCATCATGGCCTGCAATATGTCTTCCGCGACTGCGCTTGACGGAGCACGCGTGCTTTTCCCGGATACGCCGATCATCGGAGTCCTGGAAGCAGGAGCGCGGGCGGCAGCCCGCATCGCATCCGGCGGCCCGATAGGAGTCCTCGCGACGAAGGGCACTGTGAACACGGGCGCATACACGAAGGCGCTGCTCCGGCTTCTGCCGGAAGCAGTGGTATTGGAGCAGGCTTGTCCGCGCTTTGTGCCTCTGGTGGAGGCAGGGATGTGCGACTCCCCGGAGGCGGAGGAAGCCGCGAGGGAGTACCTGAAACCCCTGCTGGCGGCGGGATGCCGCACGCTCGTACTCGGCTGCACGCATTATCCGTTCCTGACGGACGCAATCAGCAGAGTGGCAGGGCCTGAGACAGCGATCGTTGATCCGGCGGAGGAGACGGCGGCGGAGGCAGCCGACATCCTGCACGAAGCCGGCCTTGCGGACTCCGTGGATGCCGAGCCGGAGCATGTGTACTTGACGACCGGCCGCCCGGACCAATTTTCGGAGCTGGGGAGCCGGTTTCTGGGGAGGACGATCCGCGGTGTGAGGAGAATAGATTGGGGACTGGACCTGGGAGCGATTCAATGGCAAGAGAAGATGGCCGGACAAACGACGAAATCCGCCCTGTAACCATAACGCGCGGATACATAAAGTACGCGGAAGGCTCGTGCCTCATCGAGATCGGTGACACGCGGGTTATCTGCACCGCCTCCGTGGAAGAGAAGATTCCGCCTTTCCTCAAAGGCTCAGGTACAGGATGGGTCACGGCCGAGTACGGAATGATTCCGCGCTCCTGCCGCACGAGGAACATGCGCGAGGCAGCAAAGGGTCAATTCGGCGGCAGGACGATGGAAATCCAGCGGCTTGTGGGGCGCGCTCTGCGCTCCATTTTCGACCTGAAGGCGATCGGCGAGCGGACCATCTGGATGGACTGCGACGTCATCCAGGCGGATGGAGGCACCCGCACCGCATCCGTGACGGGGGCATTCGTCGCGCTGGCGGTGGCCGGCGACTGGATGAAGCGCGAGGGCCTTGTGAAGAAGAATCCCGTGACCGACTACCTGGCGGCGATAAGCGTCGGCATCGTCGGCGCCGAGGAGATGCTCGACCTTCCGTATTCCGAGGACTCGCTGGCCGCCGTTGACATGAATGTGGCAATGACCGGCAGCGGCAAGTTTGTGGAAATCCAAAGCACCGCGGAGGGCATGCCGTTCAGCCGCGAGAAGTTCAACAAGCTCCTCGACCTCGCCCAGAAGGGCATCCTCCAGCTCTTCGCCATCCAGAAAGAAGCCCTCGAAGGCATCCTCTAGCAGCCAGCCCGGACTGCAAGCGCGCAGGCGATTCTACGCAGGCCCAGGAACAATTTATCCAAGCTATTCGTCTGCTAGTTAGAGCCGGCTGCCGATAGCCGATCGTGACTCAATCTCCGACGGCCGTCGGCAGGGACACGAACCCCCCGAAGAGTCCGCAGTTTCAGTGGTCCACGCACAAATTCAGGGCAGGAGGGATCGGCAGTGAAGCTTCTTGGCACTCGCAGTCTTCCTATGGTCGTTTGCGCATTCATTCTACTTCTGATCGTTTCATCAAGTGCGGCGGCAGGCACGGTCTACGTAAAGTGGGACTCGCCCGGCCCGCAGGACGGCAACTCGTGGGCGACCGCCTACCACACGATCCAGCAGGGCATCAACGACGCGGACGTGGGCAACGAAGAGGTCTGGGTTGCACGAGGAACCTACCTTCAGGGGATAATTCTCAAGGACGGCGTTTCGCTCTACGGGGGCTTCGCCGGCACGGAGACCGAGCGCGGGCAGCGCGATTTTCGTGCGAACGAGACAGTGATAGACCGCCAGCAGTTCGGCTGCGTGGTACTAATAATAAACGTGGCGGCTGCCGCGATTGACGGGTTCACGCTTCGCAACGGCGGCGCGACGCACGGCGGCATTTACTGCCGCTATTCTTCGCCCGTGATATCCAACAACACGATCACGGGAAACAGTGCGTACCAAGGCGGCGGCATCTCGTGCTACTTTTCTTCGCCTGCGATATCCAACAACACGATCACTGGAAACAGCGGCGATGGCATCTCCTGCGACCATTCCTCGCCTGCCATATCCAACAACACGATCACTGGAAACCGTGGCAGCGGCATCTACTGCTACTATTCTTCGCCTGCGATATCCAACAACACGATCATCGGTAACAGCGCGTACAACGGCGGTGGCATTTTGTGTGGCTCTTCCTCGCCTGCGATATCAAACAACACAATCACTGGAAACCGGGCAAGCGTCGGGGGCGGCATCGGCTGCTTGTATTCCTCGCCCACGATCTCGAACAACACCATCACCGGAAACAGCGCGGACTACGCCGGCGGCATTTCCTGCGATTACTGCTCTTCGCCTGCGATATCAAACAACATCGTGGCGTTCAACTCGTCGGGGATATACAACCATATGCACCAGGGCGTACCCGTTCTCTGGAACAACTGCGTACACAACCCGGGCGGCTACAACTACTTCGGGGTATCTCCGGGCGCCGGCGACATCTCTAGGGATCCGTTATTCCTGGACCCCGCGAGCGGCGACTACCACCTGCGGTTCGATTCGCCGTGCATAGACGCCGGGACGAATGAGGGCGCTCCTTCAACCGACATGGACGGCAATCCCAGGCCGACCGACGGAAACGGCGATGGATTGGCGGTCACAGACATCGGCGCATACGAGCACCAGCCGATTCCAGTGACGATTGATGTCGTGCCGGGAGACAGCGCGAATATCATCCGCTTGCGGAACAGGCTGATACTGGTGGCAATCCTCAGCGACTTGGGCTTCGATGCCCGGCAAGTCAATCCGACGAGCGTGGTATTCGGGCCTGGAAGGGCTGTTGAGGTCCACGGCAGAGGGCACTGGGAGGATGTCAACCGCGACGGCCTGATTGACCTGCTGCTCCACTTCTCATGCAGTCAGAGCGGGATTGCTCCCGGCGACACCAGCGTTTCCCTGTCCGGACGCCTGAAAAGCGGAGAGGCAATCCACGGCTCGGATACGATAACCGTCCTCAGCCGGTAGCAGCGGCCGAACAAAGTCTTGCCCCCAGCCCTTCACGCGGGATGGGGAATGGGTGAGGGCTTCCGGCTTATCCCTTCGGCGGGGTGTAGTCCGGATTCGGGGTGGGCATCGAGGCGTCCACGGCCTTGCGCCAGTCCGCCAGCATCTCGCGGAGCTCCCCGGCCTTCTCCGGCATCCTCGCGGCGAGGTCGTTCTCCTCGCTGAGGTCCTCCCTGAGGTTGAAAAGCTCCAGCCTTCCGTCCTCGAAGAACTCGATCAGCTTGTAGTCGCCGGAGCGAATCGCGCCGCCGGGGGTCGCCCCTCCAAGATGGTAATGGGGATAGTGCCAGTAGATCGCATCGCGCTTCAGCCCGCCGGACTGCCTCAGCAGGCGCACGAAGCTCTCCCCGTCAACTACATGCCCGGGCGCATCCTCGACGCCAGCCATCTCGAGCAGCGTGGGATAGAGATCCGCGCTGGTGACAGGCGCATCGCAGACGCTTCCGGGGCGAACCGCTCCGGGCCAGCGGACGATCAGCGGCACGCGGATGCCGCCCTCGTACAGCGTTCCCTTCCCGGCGCGGAGCGGCGAGTTCGACGTCGATGGAATCCAGCCGCCGTTGTCGGACGTGAAGATCACGGTCGTGCGGTCGGCGATCTTCAGCTCCTCCAGCTTCGCCATGATCCGGCCGATGCCGTCGTCCACGCTCTCGATCATCGCAGCGTATGTGGGATCGTTCTGCTCCCAGCCCGGCTTGACCTTGGCCTCATACCTAGCGATCATGTGCTTCTTCGCCATAAGCGGGATATGCACGGCATAATGCGCGAGATAGAGGAGGAACGGCCCGTCCTTGCTCCGCTCGATGAAGCTCAGGGCCTCTTCGTTCAGGCGGTCGGAGAGGTACTCTCCCTCGCGGCCTGTGGGGATCGTCGGTATGCCGTATGGATAGAAGTAAGTAGGCGGCAAGCCCTGGTCGGTGCCGCCGATGTTGATGTCGAAGCCCTGCTTATCCGGCCAGAAAGGTTCGCCGCCGAGATGCCATTTGCCTATGTTGGCGGAGGTGTAGCCCGCGGACTTCAGTGCCTTGGCGAGGTTCATCTCCTCGAGCGGAAGCTGCTGGTTGAACTTCGGGACGAGGAGCTTCGGGTTCGGCGGCCCCAGGCCCGGGATGTAGTCGGTCAGGTGCAGCCGCGCGGGATAGCGGCCCGTTATGATGCTCGCCCGCGTGGGAGAACAGACGGGACACGCTGCATAGGCGTCGGTGAACTTCATGCCCTGGCTAGCGAGGCGGTCAATATTCGGCGTCTCGTAGAATGTGCTGCCGTAGCACGCCAGATCACGCCAGCCCATGTCATCCATGAGGACGAAGACGAAATTCGGCTTTTGGCCGCCGGGGCACGCGCATTCCAGGAACTCGCGCCTACTGAGCTGCGTCACTTCGGTGTTCTCCATCCGTTAAAACCCCCTCGCTCCCGCCGTGCGAGCAGAATAGCTGAACCATTCTGCACGAGGAAGCGGCGGCTTGTCAAGGCGAGTTGCTGGGGAGTGTATGGGAGGATGGGAGGATGGGAGTATGGAGGTGTGGGAGAAAGGGAGAATGGGAGGGAACGGCCAACTCGGAACATCCAACATCTAACATCCAATATCCGATATCAAGCGTCTGCATAGCTTGACTCACAAGCCCTTTCCGCGCTACCATCTACTTGCCCAATCTCTGCTTTCAGGGAGGAGAGCCATGAACCATGGCGACGACCTACACCTTGTGCCTGTCCCGAGAAGGTTATCGCTCAGGGAGGGGACTTTCAATGCCCAGGGCAAGCGCTACATAAAGCTGGAGGCGGACGACCCGCAGTCACTGGTCACGGCTGCGAAGAAGACCGGCATCGGCTGGGAGATCACCGCGAGTGCGAACGCGCCGAATGATCCGGTGGGACTCGTCATCCGGCTCGACAAGGCCGCGAACATCCCCGCCGAGGGTTACAAGCTCGCGATCCGGCCTGAGATCATGGAGATCGCGGCCTCTACGCCCGCAGGGGCGTTCTACGGCGCCTGCACGCTTGCGCAGATAGTCCGCTGCCGGCTCCCAGCGGTTCCGCAGCAGGCGTCGGCGGATAGTTCTCACCCCAGCCCTTCCGCGCCTACGGCGGGACAATCCGCCTTCGCCAAGGAGACTTCGCTGAAGCTTCGTCTCCCAAGGGCTTCCGACTTCGCTGAAGCTTCCACCTCCGCTAAAGCTACGACGGACAGGTCGGCGGACAAGTCCGAAATCCGAAATATCCCCTGCCTCTCCATCTCGGACTGGCCGGACTTCCCGGAGCGCGGTGTGATGCTCGACATCAGCCGGGACAAGGTCCCCACCATGGAGACGCTCTATCACCTGGTGGACCTCCTGGCGGAATGGAAGATCAACCAGTTCCAGCTCTATACCGAGCATACCTTCGCATACCTGGCTCACCCGAAGGTTTGGGCAAAGGCAAGCCCGATGACCGGCGAGGAGATAATGGCCCTCGACGCCTACTGCAATGCCCGCTTCATCGAGCTCGTGCCGAACCAGAACTCCTTCGGGCACATGGAGAGGTGGCTGAAATACGACGAATACCGGCCCCTCGCCGAATGCCGGGATGGCTTCGACACGCCGTGGGGGTTCATCCCAACCAGCCTGAACCCCATAAGCAAGAGAAGCGTCCGATTCCTCGAAGGCCTTTACGATGAGCTTCTGCCTCACTTCTCCAGCCGCCTGTTCAACGTCGGCTGCGACGAAACCTGGGAGCTGGGACATGGCAAGAGCAAGAGGATTTGCGAGCAAAAGGGCCGGGGCCGCGTGTATCTGGATTTCCTGCTCGAAATCTACCGCCTGGCGAAAGAGCGCGGCAGGACGATGCAGTTCTGGGGCGACATAATCATGCATCACCCGGAGCTAATCCCCGAGCTGCCGAAGGATTTGATCGCGCTCGAATGGGGCTACGAGTTCGATCACCCGTTTGCAGAGCGCGGCGCAAGGTTCGCCGAATCGGGCATTCCCTTCTATGTATGCCCCGGCACATCGAGCTGGAACAGCCTCGCGGGCAGGACGGGGAATGCCATCGGGAACATCAGCAGCGCGGCAAGAATCGGCCTCCAGCAGGGAGCGATAGGCCTTCTGAATACAGACTGGGGCGACAACGGCCACTGGCAGCCGCTTCCGGTCTCGTATCTTGGGTACATGGTCGGCGCGATGGCATCCTGGAACGCGAAGGCCAATGTGAAGAAGTGCCTCGCGGAGAGCCTGTCTCTCCACGCCTTCGGAGACTGCACCGGCAAGATGGGCAAGGCGTTCCACGACATCGGCGACATCTACCGCGTTTTCAAGAAGCACACGCGGAACTGCACGATACCGTGGCAGATGCTCTTCCGCAACCCCGACGACGCCTCACTCGTGGAAGGGACAGAACTCGGCGATTTCGAGGAGTTGGAGCATAGGTTGAAGGACATTACCTACGCGACCATCGGGGAGGACATGACCTGTCCGGACGCGGCAATCGTGCGCGAGGAGTTCGAGCATCTCGTGAGGATGCTTCAGCTCGCCGCCGAGGTCGGGAAGCTTCGGCTCGGCGGCCCGAAGCCGAAGAAGCTGGCCGACAGAGCTGAGGAGCTCAGGAAGGACCACGAGCTTATATGGCTCATGCGCAATCGCCCCGGCGGACTGGCAGACAGCGAGGCGAAGCTGAGAATAGCAATGGAGTGACGGAACACTGGAGTGATGGAGTGGTGGAGTACCGGAGTGTTGGGGCCCAAGCACTCCATCTGCAGGGAGAACCGCACGCATGGACTATGACGTTATACTCATCGGCAATGCCGGGCTGGGAGCGGGCGACTCGAAGCTCGGCGGGCTGATACTCGCCAATTTCCTCAGGCTCCTGGGCGAACGCGAGGAGAAGCCCGAATATATCGTCCTCTGGAACGAGGCCGTGAAGATCGCGGCCGAGGGTTCGAATTGGGTCAACCACCTGAAGCGCCTGGAGGACCAGGGGGTGAAGGTCGTCTCATGCCTCACGTGCGTGGAGTACTTCGGCCTGGAAGGCCGAATCGCCGCCGGCGAGATCAAGGGCATGGCGCAAATCCAGGAGATTCTCTTCGAGAAAAGGGTACTTACCGTATAGCGGGCACGAGTGCGAGTATGAGTATGACTGGATCCCTGGATCCCTGGATCCCTTGACCCCTGGATCCCTTCCCTTACGCCTTCCGAGCCACGAGTGCGAGCCACTCGCCCTCACCGAGACTCTCAACCATGTGGAATCCCGCATTGCAGAGCGACTGCTCCGCCTCCGGTAATCTCTCGGAGATAATCCCGGATGCGATGAGCACGCCGCCTGTCTTGAGCAGCGCAGCCAGGGATTCCGAGAACGCGATGATGGTCTCCGCAACCAGGTTTGCGGTGATGAGATCAACTGGCACGTTGATGAAGGCGGGGCTGTCTGTGCAGTGGACTTCGATGGCCTCCTCCAGCTCGTTTTGCTGGACGTTGGCACGGGCGACGCGGACGGCTGTCTCATCCGAATCGAATGCAATCACCAGGGACGCACCCAGCCTTGCGGCCGCCAGCGCGAGTACGCCAGACCCCGTACCGAAATCAACCACCACTGCGCCCCGCTTCACGTACTTTTCCAACGCCTGCAGGCAGAGCCGCGTCGTCGCATGAGTTCCCGTCCCGAACGCCGTGCCTGGATCTATTTCCAGCACGAGGTCGTCGGGTTCAGGCTTGTAATCCTCCCAGGTGGGCTTGATGACTATCCGCTTGCCCACGCGAGTCGTGTGGAAGAACCGCTTCCACGCCTCCGCCCAATCCTGCTCTTCCGCATATGCAACGGTGATGCCGCCGCTCCCGATCTCCAGGCCGAAGCCTGGCAGAGCCGCGACTCCAGCCTGTATCTGCAAGATCCGCTGCTCGAGGCGCTCATCCACCGGGAGATAGCACTTAACGAGAACGGGAGCCTCGCCCTCGATGGCTACGCCCCCGCATCCGTTCTCAAGCATCACGTTCCCGACCGCATCCTGTGCCTGCGCCGTGGTCTCAACCTGTATCTCGGCCCAACGCATGCTGGCCTCCCCCTAGACAACAGACTGTAGACAACAGACTCGCGGGATTCCGGGTCTACGGTCTATGGTCTATCGTCTATGGTCTAACCTCAGTTCCCCAACAGCTTCTCGAAGAAGCCCTTTCCTTCGGGATTCAGCTCGACGCCACAGGATCGGGCAAACTCCGCGAGCAGCTTCTTCTGCTCGTCGGTCAGCCTCCTGGGTATGAGGATGCGAACGACGACATGCTGATCGCCGCGCACGCCGCTGTTGATGTTCGGTATCCCCTTGCCCCTGAGCTTGAAAGTCGCGCCGGTCTGGGTGCCCTCCGGGATGGGCAGCTTCTCCGTCCCATCGAGCGTCGGGACTTCGACTGTGTCGCCGAGGGCGGCCTGAATGAAGCTGATGGGTATCTCGCAGACAATGTCGTCGCCGTGCCGCTCAAAGATCTCGTGCGGCCTGACCTGGACAACGACGTATAGGTCGCCGGCCGGTGCTCCTCTGGAGCCTGCATCGCCTTCGCCCCTCAGGCGTATTCGAGAGCCGTTCTCCATGCCCGCAGGGATCCGAACCTGGCGCTCGGACGTCATCCGCAGTCGTCCGTGGCCGCCGCACGCGCGGCAAGGATCCTTGATGACCTGACCCGCGCCCTGGCACGCGGTGCAGGTAGCGACTGTCGAGAAAGAACCCAGGATCGTGTACTGGCTGTGCCTTACCTCCCCAGTGCCATGGCAGTGCCCGCATTCCACCAGAGAGCTGCCCGGCTGGATGCCCGATCCATCGCAGGTCTCACAGCGTCCCAACCTGGACAGGCGCAGGTTCTTCTCGACGCCAGTGGCGGCTTCCTCCAGCGTGATCTCGAGGTCGTATCGCAGATCGGAACCCGCTTCCCCCACAGAGCGCCGCCTGGCGCCCGTTCGAGATCCGCTGCCGAAGAATACGTCGAAGATATCGCCGAACCCGCCGAGATCGCCGAAGCCATCGAATCCGAAGCCTGGACCCGCATACCGACCGTCCATACCCCGATGACCGTATCGGTCGTACAACTCGCGCTTCTGCGGGTCACTTAGGACCTCATAAGCCTCGTTGATCTCCTTGAATATCTCCTCGGAGTTCTTGTCGCTGCGGTTTATGTCCGGGTGGTGCCGACGAGCGAGCCGGCGATATGCTTTCTTGATCTCCTCGGCAGACGCACCTGCCGGTACTCCTAGTATCTCGTAATAGTCGCGCTTGCTGGACATATTGCTGTCCGGTCCCTGAGATTGGGATTGGTCTACTCCTCCACCTCTTCGGTCTGCTCTTCCTCGCCAACTTCAGCGGTTGTCTGAGGCTCTTTATCGCTCTCGGCGGATGCCTCCTCCGGCTCAGCCACCCCGGTTAGGGCCTCGGAAGACGCTTCCTCCGGCGATTCGATCTCCGGTGCCGCAGCTTCCACCGGCTCCTCCTGCTCTTCTTCGCCGATGGCCGCCGCTATCTGAGCCTCTCCACCAGCTTCGGCAGGCAGAGATGCCTCCTCGGGCTGAGCCAAGACCTCCGAGGGCGCTTCCTCGGGCGACTCAACCGCGGCCACAGGAGCCTCTACCGGCTCCACCTCCTGCTCTTCCTCGTCCGGAATTCTCAGCAGCTCGGCCGCCTCAGTTGGCTCCGGGCGGGCTTTCAGCTCCCGACTCGCCGCTTCGAGTTCCTCAGGGGTGGGGATCACGATCCCCAGCTTGCCCGTCGCGATCTCTTCGAGTGCGATTGTGATCGGGTTTCTGGATTTGATGTCTACCAGCTTCGGTGCGCCGTTTCTGAGCTGCTTCGCGCGCTTGGCGACGGCCATCACCAATGCGTATCTGCTTCCCGTTCCATTGTTTGCCTCGTCACCCGACGGATCAACCATCCCAATCCACCTTTCATGTATTCTTTCGGCTGCCAGAGAGAATTGACTGCAGACGTGCCACAACGATCTCCCACACCTGAAGAAGTCCTGTGACGAAAATTGAGCGCATCCGCGGCCGCGCCCAATTACCCGAATTACCCAGTCCATATCGGCAGTCCCAGCAGACTGGCAGAACAATATTATAACTACTCAGTCGAATGCGTGTCAAATCTTTCAACGCGCGATTTCACCGCACCCGTAATAGCCAGGAAGTGCGACTGGATGCAGAAAGGGACAGTGTGGAGACAAGGCGAACTCCACCGCCGAGCCATCTTGATACGCGAGTCCGCCACTGCAACAAAGCGCTGGACCGCGCCAAGGCGGTCCAGCCCGGTTCGAGATCACCACTTCGGCGTGCCGATCTTCACCAGGACAGCGCCGTGCGAGGGGACTTCCACGGTGAACGACTTGTCGAAGCCGCCCAGGTCCCTCTTCCGCCATAGATCGCGCACGGGCTGCTTGCCCTCGAGGCCGAGATCGGACCACTTTGCCGTCACTTTCATCTTCTCAATGCCGCGGTTGAACAGCCCGACCGCCATTGTGCCGTCCCAGAGGGGCCGCGCCCACACTTCCGTCTGGTCAACCCATGCCCTCCGTCCCGCCGCGAGGCCCAGCGGATCCTGATTGACGGCAATCACCTCGTCGTTGGTGAGCAAATCCAAAGTGAACTGATCCAACTGCGAGAGGTCGCAGCCCAAGAGCAGCGGCGCCGCGAGCAAGCTCCACAGCGTGATATGGGTGATCTGCTCCGTGCGCATCAGATTCGTATTGTGGAGGTTCGGGCCTCCGCCAAGCCTGCCTACCACGAGCATATCCGGGTCGTTCCAGTGACCGGGGCCGGCGTACTTTTCGAAGCCATCCAGCCTGAAGCCAAAAAGCGACATGATGAACCACGTGTCGTTGATGTCACCTGTCGTGCGCCAGAGGTTGCCGCCGACCTCTGCGGCCCACTCCCAGGCGTTCCCCATCCCGTACTGGCAAACGCTGTAGACGATATCACGCCCGCACTTATCCAGCGCCTCTCGCATGACCCGAAACGGCTTCTGAAGCCTCTCAAGGCCTTCACCCGTCGCCACGTTCCCATAGGAACACCAATCGTACTTCAGGTAATCCACTCCCCAGTTCGCCCAGGTCTGGGCGTCCTGCTCCTCATGCCCGTAGCTCGCCGGATAGCCCTGGCAGGTCTTAGGCCCGGGAGAAGAGTAAATGCCAAACTTCAGGCCCTTGCTGTGCACGTAATCTGCAAGCGCTTTCATGTCGCCAAACTTCTCGTTCCCGCGCATCTCCCCGTTCTCATCACGCTCGCCCGACCAGCCATCGTCAACGTTGATGTACTGGTATCCGTGGGCGGCCAAGCCGCTCTTCACCATCCAATCAGCAGCATCCCGTACCATCTGTCCATCTACCGAGCCACCCCACACATTCCACGAGTTCCAGCCCATCGGCGGCGTGAGCGCCAGCTTCCGCCTGCCGCCAACGACGACCAGGCTCCTCTCTGCGATGCCAGCAGGCCCTTTAACTGTCAGACGGACGACCGTTGTCCCAGGCTCCCTCAGCGACCCGGCGATGATCCCCGTATCCGAATCCAGCGCCAGGCCGGCAGGAAGATTCTTCGCCGAATACTTCAGAGACCCTTTGCCGGTCGCCGGTATCAGGAACAGGAACGGATTGCCGGGCGTAGCGCCGACGAAACGCGGCCCGTTGATCGAGGGCTTGTCCGAGACGCCGGACGCTATGCGCATCGGCGGCTCGACGGGCCTGGCCACCGCCTCCGGCTCGGCCTTCGCACCCGCGGATAGGTAAAGCACCGCATCGGCCCAATCCGCGTGATCCCACTCGATGTCGTCTCCAGCGTCGCGCACCAGCAACATCATCCGCTTCGCTCCCCTCAGGTCCACTGCTAGCGGTTGCGGCTGATCACCGCCCCGAAGGACATCGGTCCTAGCAGCAGTCTTCCCGTCTACGACGACTTCGAAGATGACCGATCCTTTTCCGTTTGCCTCATCGTCTACCCCGACGAGCGCCGAGAATTTCTCGGCGGAGCGCTTGAGATCAATTATCCACAGGCTGTTCGCCCACGTGCCGATCCCATGAGAGTAGCCTGTTCCGCTCAGCTTCAGCGGGTTATTATCCACGGAACGACCCGCGCGCGCCGTGCCGTTGTCCTGACACAACTTCCTCACATCCAGACCGTCCAGCCAGATCCCATTCTCGGGCGGCTGGGATGAGTCCGGGACGCGTGTCTCCTGCGGGATGGCAGGGCACCGGACCGCCAGCGTAAGAGCTGCAAGCAGACACAGGGCTGCCATCGCAGACGGGTTGAACCGCCCAAAAAGTCTAACCATAATGCCACCCCGATCCGTATCAAGCAAGCATGAGAACCGCGCTCCGAGCCCGGCCCGGTTTGAGATCACCACTTCGGCGTGCCGATCTTCACGAGGACAGCGCCGTGCGAGGGGACCTTCGCGCTGAACGAACCCTCGAAGACGCCCAGGTCACTCTTCCGCCAAAGATCGCGCACAGGCTGCTTGCCCTCGAGGCCGAGATCGGACCACTTTGCCGTCACTTTCATCTTCTCAATGCCGCGGTTGAACAGCCCTACGGCCATTGTGCCGTCCCAGAGGGGCCGCGCCCAGACCTCAGCCATGCCCTCCTGGGCGCGCCGCCCTGCCGCTTTGCCGAGCGGGTCCTGGTCAACGGCAATCACCTCGTCGTTGGTGAGCAAATCCAAAGTGAACTGATCCAACTGCGAGAGGTCGCAGCCCAAGAGCAGCGGCGCCGCGAGCAGGCTCCAGAGCGTGATGTGGGTGATCTGCTCGTTCGGCGTCAGATTCGTCCGGCGGAGGTTCGGGCCCCAGCCGAGCTTGCCGACCACGAGCATATCCGGGTCGTTCCAGTGACCGGGGCCGGCGTACTTCTCGCGCCCATCATGGCCGAAGCCGATGCCCGCCATGCTGCCCCAACCGTCGCCGATGTCGCCCGTGGTGCGCCAGAGATTGCCGCCGACTTCCGCGCCCCATTCCCAGACGTTGCCCATTCCATACTGGCAGAGACTGTAGACGATATCGCGCCCGCACCTATCCAGCGCCTCTCGCATGACGCGATATGGCCTCTGAAGTTTGTCGAAGGCCTTGGCCCCCTTTACGCCGCCGTAGGAGCACCAGTCGTACTTGAGGTAATCTATCCCCCACTTCGCCCAGGTCCTGGCATCCTGCTCCTCGTGCTCGTAACTGGCCGGGTAGCCGGCGCAGGTCGTCGGGCCGGGAGAGGAGTAGATGCCGAGCTTCAGGCCCTTGCTGTGCACGTAGTCGGCCAGGGCTTTCATGTCGCCGAACTTGCTGTTCGTCTGGATTTCGCCGTTCTCATCACGCTCGCGTGACCAGGTGTCATCAATGTTTATGTACTGATAGCCGTGGGCGGCCAGGCCGCTCTTCACCATCCAATCGGCGCAGTCGCGAACCTTTTTAGCGTCCACAGCGCCGGCCCACACGTTCCACGAATTCCAGCCCAGTGGAGGGGTGAGCGCGAGTTTCCGCCTGCCGCCGACGATGACCAGGCTTCGCTTAGCTGTACCAGCGGGACCTTGCACGGTCAGCTGGACGACAGTCGTGCCCGGCTCTTTGAGCGATCCAGTGATGATACCTGTTGCTGGATCCAAGCTCAAGCCGGCGGGCAGATTCTTCGCCGAGAACCTGAGAGGGCCTTTGCCGGTCGCCGGTATCAGGAACAGGAACGGATTGCCAGGCGTCGCGCCGACGAAACGCGGCCCGTTGATCGAGGGCTTGTCCGAGACGCCGGACGCTATGCGCATAGCCGGCTCGACGGGCCTCGCGATGGACTCCGGCCGAGCCTTCGCACCTTCGGCGAGGAAGAGCACTGCACCGGCCCAGTCTGCGTGATCCCAATTAACGCCATCGCCAGCGTCCAGCACCATCAGAATCATGCGCTTCGCCGCGGTGAGGTCAACGGTCAGCAATTGCGGCTGGTCGCCGCAGCGCATCACGCCGGACTTGGCGCGACTCTTGCCGTCCACGTAAACCTCGAAGACGACGGATCCTTTCCCATCCGATTCGTCATCTATGCCGACCAGCGCCGCAAACTTCACAGCCGAGCCCTTGAGCTCCACGATCAAGCAGCTATTTGAGTGCGTGCCGACGCCGTGCGGGTAAACCACGCCGTTCAGCGTCAGTGGCCTGTTGTCCACGGAGCGTCCTGCGCGCGCCGAACTGTAATCCTGGTGCGCCTTGCCGAGATCCAGGCTTTCCAGCCAGATCGCGTTCTGCGGCGGCTCAGACGCACGTGGTTCGTAAGTCACCTGCGCGTCAGCGGGCCCGCAAATGGCGAGCGCAATGGCCGCAAGCAGGCAAACGGTCAACACCTGGGATGAGCGAAACTGACTTCGCAATCTCACTACGGCTACCTCCACATGTCATATTCTCCAGATACTAAAACACTGGGCGCGGATAAAAGTTGCGCCTTTCTTCCGCCCCAGCTATGTTCGACAATCCTCAGGCCCGACCTCCTTCCGCCAGCCGGGCTCCTCCGAGACCGGAATGATGCTGACTAGGCACGCGGCGGGAGGATTAACGACTTTGCCGCGGAAACAATCAGGTGGTAATCCCAGCGTCACGAAACCAGGATGGAGCAATGAAAAACAAGGTACGAATCGGCGTCATCGGCGTCGGCGGAATGGGAAGCTATCACGCCGGATACATTCAGCGCGGCGAGGTCCAGGGCGGCGAGTTGACCGCTGTTTCCGACATAGACGAAAGCAGGCTTCAGAGATTCACCGACCTGGAGACTTTCGCAGACAGCCGCGACTTGATCCGGTCGGGGCTCGTGGATGCCGTATTGATAGCCACCCCGCACTACGACCATGCACCGATCACCATAGACGCCTTCCAGCAGGGAATCCACGTCCTGGTGGAAAAGCCGATCGCCGTGCACAAAGCGGATGCCGAGCGAATGATAGCCGCCCAGAAGGGCACGGGTCTTGTCTTCGCGGCGATGTTCCAGATGAGGACGGAGCCCCTGTTCAGGAAGTTGAAGCAGCTTATTGACAATGGGGAGCTTGGCGAGTTTACCCGCGTGTGCTGGATCGCGACGGACTGGTTCCGCACAGAGGCGTACTATGCCAGCGGGGGCTGGCGTGCCACCTGGAGGGAAGAAGGCGGCGGCGTGCTGCTGAATCAGTGCCCGCACAATCTGGATATGCTCCAGTGGCTACTCGGTATGCCCGGCAAGGTCAGAGGCTTCTGCGGATTCGGCGTGAGGCACGACATCGAGGTGGAAGACCAGGTCACCGCCTATTTCGAGTATCCCAATGGAGCTACCGGAGTGTTCATCACCAGCACCGGAGAGGCGCCTGGCACGAATCGCCTCGAGATAGCGGGCGAGCGCGGCAAGATCACGGTGGAGGACGCCAAGATACGCTTCGTTCGCAATGAGACGCCGATGACCGAGTTCTCCAGAACCAGCTCGGAGGGCTTCGCCAGGCCGGAGCGGTGGTATATAGATATCCCGTTCGGCAACGGGGCCGCCGACCACAGGGTGATAACGCAGAACTTCGTTGACGCAGTCCTGGACGGCGCGGACCTGATCGCGCCGGCTGCGGAGGGAATCAACTCCGTGGAGATCGCCACTTCGATTCTCTACTCGTCGCTGACGAACACGACGGTGGAGCTCCCCCTGGACTCCGCCGCCTACGAGGCCCTGCTGAACGACCTCCGCGCGAAATCCAGGTTCACCAAGAAAACGGTGGTCGCCGCGAGCGACGACATCTCCAAGTCGTTTAAGTGACCGGGGGAGGCCGCCGTGGCGGACTGGGCATGGCCGGGCATCGCTGATGGATCCAGCGTCCAGGAATAATTCGCCACGGCGCATAACTTTGGGCGTCAGCGCCCAAGGTCCCAGCGTGCCCTGGTGAGCCGGCGGTCACCGGGGCGCGTTCTTAGCCTTCCGAGCGCTTTGTTTGATAAGAGCCGGAAGCTCTTCCTTCTTGATCTTATCGAGTTCCTTATCGCCGATCCTTTCCCTTTGTAACCCCATCGGCAGTGGCCTGCTCTTAAACACGGTCTGAGCGTTAGAATAGAAGGCCCTGTCAGCAAGAGCCGCCTCAGCCTGCTTAAACCAGCGCAATGCGTTTCCCCATCCGCCTAGCTTCATGCGGCATTTGCCAAGCCTGATGGGTAGATCAACCTTCCGGAGATAGTCAACCACCGCCAGATCGTACTCGTGAAAGCTCAGTCGCCCACTCTTAGCCTCTTCTTCACCGGCAGCAGGTGTTACCATCCGCTCCCTGACTGCTTTCAATTGCAGAGCCTTGGCCACCTGGTTTAGCTTGTCCAGCGCCGCCTGAGGCTTGCCCATGTCAATCAGGCAGTCCGCCATCGCCACTGGTATGCCGTACACCTGGTCCTGGTAGTATCGCGCATGATGCACCGGCTTGTAACCGCTAGGGATCCGGTTCTGCCTGATGTATGCGAGTATATCCTGATAAAGCGCGAGGGCTCGCGCCACATCTCCGCCCACCTGGTACAAGGCTGCAATTTCGTAAGCCCGATCCACTCGCCCCGTCCAGCGGGACTGCTCTGAATGCGACCACATATAGGCTTTACTCTGTTCGTCTGAGGGGTTGAGGTACAACTCCTGGACCTGTCGAACCGCGTCTGCCGCCTTAAGATAATCGCCTGCCTTCTGGTAGAGGCTTGCCTTGCCGTCGTAGACACGGATGGTGACATAGGTAGACAATGGATACCCACCGGGGCGAATGACGGAGCTATCGCGATAACGCGTTAGCAGCTCCTCCAGAGCCTGATGTCCGGCACTGTACTTCCCTAGCTTGCCAAGTATCCGAACCTTCCCACACACCGCTTTGATGACTGTCTCGTAATCATCCGGCCAGCGTCTGACAATCTCGTCGTATTGCTCAAGTTCCAACTGCAGCCAGCCGCGCCGGTCGAACTCGCTGGCGTAGACGAAGAACAGGCCCGGCTTGTCTCCCTGGAGCGGTAGCGGCTCAGGACCACACGACGAGTAGAATGCGGCTACCGCTTTGCGAGCCTCCTCCAATGTGGACGGCACATTCACCCCTGTATCCCCGCTGGTATTGGCGAGTTGTTGTGTTCCCTTCGCCTCTGCGCTACTGGCATCCTGCTTATCTCCGATGCACCGCACCGAATATATGGAAATAGCTACCGCTACGACCAGCAGAACAGCACCTATACCGTGTCTCCGATTCCACATGCTTGACATCTCCTTTCAAGTCTGCAAACGATCAAGGGTTCTCTAATCTATACCAGCAGTTTGGATTTGGATCTCCATACCTCGTGCATCCTTCAGACTCGTCATTCGTACACCACTGGCAGTCCCAGCC
>Ga0307380_10000747_pt1 | contig 48928 bp, 27 predicted proteins | sample UN3MG_FD_202239 | JGI IMG/M metagenome (GOLD analysis project Ga0307380, IMG submission 202239) | Soil microbial communities from Risofladan, Vaasa, Finland - UN-3 | ecosystem: Environmental > Terrestrial > Soil > Coastal area > Acid sulfate soil | place: Finland: Risofladan, Vaasa | collected... | reverse complement strand
GGCTCGATGGCGAAGGCGCCCCTGGGCGCGGGGCCGGCGCCGAGCACGGGGCGCTCGCCCGAGCCGGGGACGAGGAACGACACGCCCTCAGGGACCTCCAGGGTGTCGGGCGCGGGGGCGCCGGCAGCGGTCGCCCTCGGGCCGCCAGGCTCCACGAGAGCATCGAGGACGAGGTGGAAGCGGGCCGCGGAACTGGACATGCGATGACTCCTTCAGGTCCTGGCGTGGGCGCCAAGCTGCTGGAGGATGACCTCCCCGCAGCCGTACAGGAGGCGCCGGCGCCAGGCGAGCGGGCGCGCCGTAGCGTGGGTGCCCACCCGCGAGCAGGCGTTGAGGACGTGGTACATCGTGTCGCCGCGCCCGAGCTCGTCTTGCTCGATGGCGCGGAGGATCTGGCAGCGCTCCCTGCTGCTCAGCGTGAGCCCGCCGCGGCGCGCCACCCCGTCCACGGCCTCGGCGGGATTGAGGACGCGGACACACATGAGCTGCTTGAGGGCGCCCAGCTTGGCGTCGAGGCCCTGCCAGGCGAGCGCCGCCATCCGCTTCACCCGCCTCTGCATCTTGCGCAGGGCTCCACAGGACGCCGACCGCGGCCTGCGGAACCTGACGGTCCGGCCATCGGCCCGCGCCCGCACCAGGATGCCGTTGCAACACACACGGCGGTGCAGCACCGCGCTCACCCGCGTGCAGGGCTGGCCGTGGGCGTCGTGGTGGATCTCGATGCCGGCCACCACCGCGTCCCCGGCCTGGCATTCGATGCTGCTGGACGGCACCAGGAGGGTAACGGCGATGTAGCCGCGCTGGTCGAAGTCCAGCACCTCGATCCCGTCGGCGTCGTTGAGCAGGGCGCGCGGCGCCTGCGACAGAACGGCGGCGAACACGTCGCTGCCCGTCAGGAGGGCCAGATGCGCCTCGAGCACGGAGAGGACGGTTTCGCCGTCCTCGATCACGAGGCCCACGGCGCTCGGCACGGCGCCCTGTGCGAGGCGCTCGCCGAGGCGCCAGTTGAACAGCGTGGCCTGCACGTAGGGCGGGCACTCGAACAGGAGGGCGGCCGGAAGGCGCAGCAGATGGGCGAAGGCCGTGAGAGCGAGCGTCGCCAGCTTATAGCAGCGGCCCGACACGGCCAGGAAGCCATCCTCCGTCAGCCGCAGCGACTGCGTGGCGACCTGCTCGGACGCGATGCGCTGCGAGCGGAGCTTGAGTGCGCACCGCACGTCGTCCAGGCGCAGCCTCGCGGGGGTTCCTGCCGGCCCTGCTCCGCTGGACGCCGCGGCGAGCGCCGCGCCGTGCACTTCTGTGGTCGAGCAAGTGGGATTCCGCACGAAAGGTCGAGTGGCAATAGTTGGCATTTTCCGCTCCGTCCCTCGGTCACGCACAGAGCCACACCGCGCCTCCATCTATACCATGTGGCGATCTGCTTGGCAAGCGTTTTTACGCGCCATCTGGCATTTTCAAGGGGTTCGTCTTCCGAGCATTGGTAGCCTGAAATGGGGGCGTTTGTACGATCTAGTCGCCATTTGCTGGAAATCTAGATAGTCGCAGTGGCTCCCAACGGCTCCATTTGCGCACCCACGGGGCCGTTTCCGGCCCTCCCCGGCACGAAGGGTGGACAAATCGAGCGTCCGAGCGCCGGAGGGGCCGCCGTTATCTCCCGATCTGTTTTCTGCGGGTTTTTCCGGAGAGGAGGACGCCGCGCGGAGGCCCGTCCCTAAATGGCTTGCCACGATTCCTGGTCAATGTGGGCGGGGCCTCCGTGCCCCGCGCGGGGCAGAGACGCCCCGCCCACAGGATTGGCAATCAACAGGCGTTCCCCCTTCAACCGGGAATCGTGGCAAGCCATTTAGAAACTATCTCAAGACCCACGAGGGCTGCGACGCCTGCGATTCTGGCCGCAGGCAAGCAGAGAGGAGGAGGTGATGCAACGGAGAGCATCATTGACGACGACCGACGCCGCCTGCGGTCAGAAGTCGCGGCGTCCCTTCGGGTTGCGGCGGCAGCGGGGCGTCTGCCACGTTGCGTCTCCTCGGCGATGCTCTCCGTTGCATCGCCTGCGTCGCCGCGCCTTGCATCCGCCCCGCTGGCGCCGGCAACGCAGCCCTCGTGGGTTCTGAGATAGTTTCTTAGTGCAGGCGGCTCTTGAGCACCTTGTCGTTCAGGGGGACAACGTCGGCCTGCTGGACCACGACGGTGCGGTCGCCGCGCTCGCTGGTGGCCTCGGTGAGGCGGAGACGGCAGAAGTAGACGCCGACGCGGCGGCGCCCGGCCGCGACCTCGTGCGACCACAGGGAGCCGGCGTGCTCGGTCAGCACCTTGCCCATCGCCTCCGTGCCGTATCCCGAGAAGCCGAAGACGGCGACGACCAGGGCGTTGGTGCCCGGGTCGCGCACGGTGACGACGATCCCCGCGTCGGTCTCCGCCTCCGACCACCCGCAGAAGGCCCAGCGGCCGGCCTTCTCGTCCTCGAGGTAGTAGATGCCGGGGGCGGTGTCGGCGCCGAGAGCGGGCGGGTTCTTGGGGCCGCCGAAGCAGCTTGCCACGGCCCATTTCGTCGGCCGGTAGGTGAGCCAGAAGGGCACGCGCGGGGTGCGCGGGGTCTCGAAGGGCTTGCACCCAAAGAGGTCGGCCACAACGAACTCCACGAGGTAGTTCACGCGCATGCTGCCGACGAGGATCGCGGTCTCGCGGGCGGCGGGCGACATCATCTGCTCGTAGAGCACCTGAATGCGGGCGATGTCCGTCGCCAACGGCTTTTGCAGCAGGTCGCGCGCCGAGGCGGAGAAGCGGAAGGGCACGTAGATCAGCCGCACCTCGGGGCGCTCGCCCACGGTGTGCCCCGTGGCCGACAGCTCGCGCACCAGTTGCGCCGCCACTTCGGCGTCGTGCGTCGAGATCCATCGCCCAGGACCCACCGGCTGGTCCACCTGCTCGTATTCGCCGACGTAGATGGCGACGTGCCCCGGCGCGGTCACCGCCTTCCACAGCTCGGCGGGGCGCCTCCCGAGGAGCACCTGCGGCAGGTCTTTCGCCGGCACCCCGTTGTCCTCGAGCCACTTCGCCACGGCCCCGATCGTCGCCAACGAAGGTCGCTGCAGCTTGTTCCAGTACATCTTGCGCACCGTGTGGCGATGCAGGTGGGCCTGCGCGGCGATCCTCTGGATGATCCCGTGCGAATCCAGCCCGTGCTGCACCAGGAGCTGTTTGAGACGGAACTCGATCTCCATCCACGACCCTTCTATCCAGCGCCCGGACGCCCCCGCCGAACCGCCGGCATCCTACGTCGGACGCGGCGCGTTGTCAAGACCTTTGCCGCCATTTGCGCGTTGACCTCGGAGGCCAATGCGGGTACGATGGGTATTGGGCCGGCGCAACAGGCGTGGGGCCGACGGGTTTCCGTCCCTGCCCCGCGGGATGATTCAGAAGGAGATCGGCACCCATCATGAGGATGAGACTCGTTCTTGGGGTGGCGTGTGGTGTGTCTGTGTGCGCAGCGGCGGCCGCGGGGCCGGCGGCGCTCGCCTTCGAGGGGGTGCACTGGATCTGGTCGTGGCCGGACCCCGGCCAGAACACGCCGGAGCCCTCGGCTGGCTTGTGCTACTTCCGCGCGGAGCTGTCGCTTCCGGCGGATGCGCAGGTGAAGTCCGCAGAGATCGCCATCGCGGTGGACAACCTGTTCGTGATCCTGGTGAACGGCCAATTCGTGGGCCAGCGCGACACGAATCCCGATGGCTGGCGCATCCCGAACCGTTTCGACATCGCCGCCCTGCTCGTGCCGGGGCGAAACGTGATCGCGGTCGAGGCGGCGAACACGGCCCTCGGCCCCGCCGGCGTGCTTCTGGCACTGGCCGGACAACTGGCGGATGGGCAGCCCCTCTCGCTGGCGAGCGGCGAGAACTGGCTCGTCAGCGACAAGGAGGCGAAGAACTGGCAGCAGCCCGACTTCGACGCCAAGGGGTGGCAGAAAGCCTACGTCGTCGCCGAGTACGGCGCGCGGCCGTGGGGCAAGTTCACCACCGACCTCGCGGCGACGCCTGTGGCCAAGCCCAAGCTCGGCAAGGCCCCGGCGCTGAACTGGCAGGCCGCCTCCGCCGGCCCGGTGGTCTCCGTGCGCCCCTCCGTCGAGGTCGTCCCCGCCGAGGACTACGCCTGGCCCGAGGGCGTCGCGTTCCTCGGCGACGACTGCACGCTCTACCGCCCCCGCCACGGCACGGGCACACGCTTCGACAGCCTCACCGTGACGATCTTCAACCCCCGCAAGTCCCGCGCCTTCCCCGAGCACGACCTGCCCGCGCCCATGAAGATGGGACGAAAGCTCTTCGCCCTCCGGCCGGCCAAGCCCGGCTCGAAGCCGACGCTGCTCCTCGACGCAGGCAAGGGCGCCATGGGCTCGCCGAGCGTGACGTTCGACGGCCGCTCGGTCCTCGTCTCGATGGTCACGGAGGGCGAGGGCTTCTTCCACATCTGGCGCGTGCCCGCCGATGGCGGGAAGCCGGTTCGCCTCACCGACGGCCCGTTCCACGACATTGACCCCGCCGAGCTGCCCGACGGACGGATCGTCTTCACCTCCACCCGCATCGGCACCTTCGAGGAGTATCACAACCCGCCCTCGCGCGCGCTCTTCGTGATGAACCCCGACGGCAGCGGGGTCCGCCCCATCACCACGACCTTCATCTTCGACAACGAGCCCGAGGTACTGGCCGACGGGCGAATCCTCTTCATCCGCTCCGACAACTTCTTCGACCGCGGCAAGGTGGAGACCCTGCTGCATGCCGTCCACCCCGACGGCACGGGCGGCTACACGGAGTTCGGCCTGGACATCGGACCGGACTACGGCGGGCGGCTACGGGCCTTCAACTGCGGCAGCCCGGCTCCCATGCCCGACGGCCGCGTGGCCTATCTCACGGGCGGGGGCATCGCCGTCGGCCCCACGGGCGGCCTGCCCGTCGGCACGCGGCACTACGGCCTCGATGCCGGCGACGTGGCGGCCCTGCCCGACGGCCGCCTCCTGTGCACCCTGGCGCGCCGGGTCGAGGTGGAAGTGCCCGCCGGGAAGCAGAAGCGCAAGATCACCGACATCAGCCACGAGAAGATCGCGATCCTCGACCCCGACAGCCGCAAGGGTGGGGTGGTGATCCTGCACGACTCGCAGAGCGGCGCGCTCCACTCCCCCGTCTACCTCGGCCCCAGGCCACGGCCGCCCGTGCTCTCGGGCAAGGCGAAGCTCGGAAAGGCCGATGACCCGCTCGCCACGGGCGTGCTGTTCTGCCAGAACGCGCGGCTCACCAAGCAGACCACGGCCGGCTGGAGCCACGTCCGCGCCATCCGCGTCCTCGGCGGCAAGGGCCTCACCGTCCGCTCCTCCCACTCCTACATCGTCCACGCCGGCAGCGAGATCGTCGAGCTGGGCACGGTGCCGCTCCCGCCCGACGGCTCGTTCGCCATCGAGGTGCCGGCCGACATGGCCATCGCGTTCCAGGCGGTGGACGCCGAGGGCCGCTCGGAGCTGAACGAGATGTCGTGGATCTACGCGCGGCCGGGCGAGACGCGCGGCTGCATCGGTTGCCACGCCGAGCGGCGCCTCTCCCCGTCGCCCATGCTGCCAACGATGCAGGCCCTCCAGTCGCGCCCCCTGAAGCTCCTCGGCCAGGGGCAGCCCCACCGCTTCCGGGGCAACAACGCCGCCGTCACGGGCGAGATGGAGATGCAGTTCGACCGCTACCGTGAGGTGGCCGGCCTGAGCCGCCACGCAGAGACCGCCGCCCCCCTGGCCACCGGCCCGCAGGAGGTGGCGGCGCTCGTCGAGCAGTTGAAGGGCACCGACGACGGGCTGAAGGTCTCGGCGGCGCAGCGCCTGTCGGTCTTCCGCGACCCCACCGCGGCGCCCGCGCTGGCTGAATGCCTCAAGGCCGAGAGCCGTGAGGCCCGCGTTGCCGCCGCCGTCGCCCTCGCCACCTGCGGCACCCGCGCCTCCATCCCGCCACTGCTTGACGCTCTCGGCGATGAGGACCCCCTCGTGGCCCAAGCCGCCGCCATCGCCATCGAGAACCTCACGGGCCACGCCGAGCCGTTCAACGCCTTCGCCTCAGCGGTGGAGCGGGCGAAGCAGGCCCAGGCCTGGCGCGCCTGGCTCAAGGCCAACCCGTGGGACAAGATCGAGCAGGAGCTGGTCACTCGGCTCGACGACAAGGACCGCGACGCCGTGCGCCGCGCGGCGGTGGCCCTGGGGCACACTGGGAGCGACGCCGCCCGCGCCGCCCTGCGCGCCTACGTGACCCGCGAGCGCGAGAACAACCCGTACCCCGCATGGCGGAAGGGCCACAGCGGGGACGGGGCGAGATTCAACTCCCTCTCCCCCGCCAACCCGCGCACGCTCCAGGCCGCCACGCGCGCGCTCGGCACCCTGCGGGACAAGGAGGCCGTGCCCCTCCTGGCCGAGACACTCGCGCGCTTCGCCGACCCCGCCACGGGCAACCTCTTCCTCGCCGAGGCCTGCGTCGAGGCCCTGGGCCGCATTGGCACGCCCGAGGCGGAAGCCGCGCTCATCGAGGCATTCCCCAAGCTCAGGGACTACCCTCACCACTCGGGCTGGTATGGCGACCACGGGGCGCTCATCGCCTGCCACGCGGCGCCCATCCACTACTTCATCATCGAGGCCCTCGACGCGATCGGCTCGACCAAGGCCGCCGCCATCGTGCCCCATCTCATCCGCTCGGTGCCCACGGACCCCGACCGCGCGCTGTTCCCCTACAATGATGACTACGAGGCCGTGACCGGCCGGGTCATCCGGCGCAACGGCGCCGGGGCCGCCGTCGTCGAGACCTGTCTCGCCACGCTCGGCGATTCCGAGGCCAAGCCTACCAAGGAGATCCAGCAGGCGTTCGGCACCCACGGCGCCTGGGCGGGCCGGCCCGACCCCGAGAACCGCGCCGCCCAAATCCTCTCCCTCGTCTGCCGCGACCGCAAGCACGAGCCGCGCATCCGCGCCGCCTTCGAGCGCTACCGCGCGAAGCCGGTGGACATCGTCCGCGAGTTCGACCACGGCATCCCGGTCGTCGGCAAGCTCCCGGCCCGGCACTGGGTCTGCTTCTTCCTCGCCCGCGCGCTCGGCAACCTGGCGGCGCCGGAATCGGCGGAGGCCCTGATCGCCGCCCTCGACCAGTCGCCGCCGGAGGGGGCCGACGGCCATCCCGACCCGCTGGGGCCGGGGGTCATGTTCCTCCACAGCGACCTCACGCCCTGCTGGCGCGCGGCGGCGGCCTGGGCCCTCGGCCGCATCGGCGACAAGCGCGCCGCGCCCGTGCTGCTGAAGGTGGCTGGGGACATGAAGAGCGCGCCCGACACCCGCCACGCTGCCGCCGAGGCACTGGAGCGCATCGGCGACCCCGCGAGCGTCGAGGCCATCCGCTCCCTTGCCTCCACCCACCCCGAGGTCTCGACCCGTAAGGCCCTCCTCCGCGCGGCAGCAGCCGCGGCCAAGTAGGGGTAGCGACGCCCAAGTAAGGCATGGGACAAAGTGGCCCTCTGTCCTACTTGGGCGTTGAGGGCGTGTTGCCCGAATCCAGGGGCTCACTAGTGGATCAATTCCTCCCCCCCTGGATTTGATCCACTAGTGGCCCCTTGGGCCACATCCATAACCAATGGGTGATTCGACCCTTATGGCGCGACAGCAGCCGAGGCCCACTACAGGATCACCTCTTTTCCCTCTGGCATTGATCCACTAGTGTGGCTGGCCCAATGGCCTGCGCCGGCATTCGGGCAACACGCCCTTGAGCATTGAATATTGAGTATTGAGGATTCGATTGATCCTCCTACAGCACCTCGGTCTTGCCGGGCATGGCGATGGGGTAGCGGCCGTCGGCGTCGGGCTTCACGGGGGCGTCGGACTCCATGGTGAAGTTGTCGAGGCCGGGGGCGAGCTGTTTCTCGGAGGCGAGGGCCTTCTCCCAGGTGATGAGCTGCCCGCTCTCGGCGGCCATGCGGCCCAGGATGCCGGTCATCGCCGTGCGGGCGCACCGCTCGGTGTCGTTGTGCGGCGTGTCCTTGCGGATGGCCTCGAACAGGACGTTGTGCTCGGTCTGGTAGGAGTCGTTGCCGCCCTTGAACTCCCAGAGGACGCTCTCGCGGTTGAGGTGGTGGCCTTTGCAGATGCGGGCGCGGCCCACGCCCTCGCCGAGGGTGGCGCAGCCGGTGCCGCCGTGGATGATGTCGGCGAAGAAGCCCCAGGTGTTGCTCTGGTGGCGGGCCTGGGCGATCATCCGCGTGCCGTCGGGGTAGGTGTACTCGACGATGTAGTGGTCGAAGAGCATGTCGGGCTGCGTGCGCACCTGGCGTCCGCCGTGGCCCTGGGCCGAGGCGGGCCAGGCATTCTTCGCCCAGCAGATCACATCGAGGTTGTGGATCATCCAGTCGAGCATGAAGCTGCCGTTGAGCCAGGTGAAGCAGGAGTAGTTGCGGATCTGGTGCATCAGGTCGCTCTCGCCCGCGGCCTTGGGCGCGAAGCCGACGGGGCCGTGCATGCGGTAGGCGTAGCCTGTGACCAGCTCGCCGATGATGCCGCTCTGGAGCTGCTTGATCGCCTCCTGGTTCGACTGCGAGTAGCGCTGGTTGAGTCCGCCCACGATCTTGAGGTTCTTCTTCGTCGCCTCCTCGCCGGCCTTGAGCACGCGGCGGATGCCTGGGGCGTCCACGGCGAACGACTTTTCCATGAAGACGTGGCAGCCCTTGGCCACGGCGTACTCGAGGTGGAGCGGGCGGAAGCCGGGCGGGGTGGTGAGGCACACGACGCCGCCGGGGGCGATGCAGTCAATCGCCTTCCTGTAGGCGTCGAAGCCGACGAACTGGCGCTCGGGCGGCACGTCCACCTTGTCCTTGAGGTTCTTCGAGAGGTGGCCGAGGCTGCCCTTCAGCCGGTTCTCGAACACGTCGGCCATGGCCACCAGCTTGGTCGGGCCTGGCGTGCGCATGGCCTGCGCGGCGGCGCCCGTGCCGCGGCCGCCGCAGCCGACGAGGGCGACCTTGATCGTCTCGTCGCCTGCCGCATAGGCGCCCACGGGCAGCGCGCCCGCCAGCGCCGCCCCCGCTCCCACACAGGTCGCCGTCTTCAGGAAGTCCCGCCGCGACGCCGGCCTCTCGCGCTTCTCCTGCTCGCCCATGTCACAATCCTTTCGCGTTGCGCTCCCCACTGGCAGGCACTCTACTGGGCGGGGCGGCCCGTGTCAAGGTCGCCTTTGCCCCGGTCCTGGGCCTCCCGACCTCGCCAGCCAATGTCCCTCAGAGCGCCCCACCCGCCCTTCGCCCATTCTCCCCATCCTGTCATTGTGGGTCACCTCTCCACCATCGAGTTGACCCACAATGGGCGAGGCCAGGGCAGGAGAAGGCACTTCCGCCTGAAGGCCGAACTACGAACCCGGCCGCAACCTGTTTGCAGTTCGGCCTGTAGGCGGCCTCCTCCCTCTTCCTCTTCCTCACGCTCCCGCTTCGACCCTCCCGCGGCGGGGGCCGCATCACCCCCTGCCTCCTGCCGTCTGCTGACTGCCGACTGTCCTCTGTCCTCTGCCTCCCGCCCCCGCTCCCTGAAATGTCGTCGCCAGTCGCAAGCCCTTGAGCCTCCTCGCCCTACGCCCTCATGGTGTGCCTGGCACCGCCCCCAGCCCCCCAGGTCTGACCCTAAGCCCTCGGTCGTCGCGCGCGAAGCCCCCCGATTCACGGCTCGTAGGTGCCGGCTGCCACGACCTTGACATCCTCGGGGCGCAGGTGGCGGTCTGCCCCCAGCTTGCCTTTCACGAGGACCCATATGGTCTTGTCGCGCGCGGCCAGGTCCCCCTTGCCCGCAAGGTGGGCAGCGATACGGCGGATCAGCTTGGACTTTGTTGCGGCCAGGCAAGCTGCACCCGTCCCCACGCTGTGCGGTCCGGCCAGCACCATCATGATGCGCTTGGGATAGCGCGGGTTCGGGCCTCGTACGATGATGCCGCAGTCCTGGGGCCTGCGGACCTTGCGCCAGTCATACCGCCCGCACGGGGAACCGAATGGCTCTGAGCCAATGGAGCCGCAGAGCTGCTCCTCGTCTCCAACGCTGGCTTTCCTACGGTGCGCCGGCTCGAACCGCCAGTTCGGGCCGCCCTCGCGCTCGAACATGCTCAGGACGCGAACAGTGAAGGGGTTCGTCTTGGCTGATGCGATGACGTAGAAACTCGCATCTGAGTTGATGATGCTCTCCGACGTCCGCTTGGCGGAGAGGAGCTCTGGCACGCAGTGCTCCCCGTAGACCGAGCCGAAGGCGCTCAGGATGCCTACCACACCGAGGTTATCGCCGTAGGTCTTGCGCTGGTGGCGGAAGTAGTCCGCCCGATCGGGCGCCGGCTGCTTGGGATCGGCGAGGATGTAGGACGGCCTTGGGTTCTGTGGCATGAGCATGGCACGGAGCAGAGAGACGTGGCTGTCGCGCTGCAAGGCCAGTTCCTGACGCAGGGCCCGTGTGAACCGCTCCCAGCCAGGCTTATCTTCCGCGTACCGGATCATCTCCACCCCAAGAAGGTTGGTGGGAATCTTCACCCCCTTCCTCACGAGGACCAGGGTCGGCTTGTCGCAGGCCACCGCGTAGCCGGTCTCGTAGTAGATGTTCGGGCTGGGGCGCGAAACGTCCGAAATCACAAAGGCCGCCGCCTTGATGGCCGCGTGGATCTTGAGTCTCAGGTCCTCGCCGGCCCCAGGGACATCGTCCGCCCGGATGCACTCGAAGCCGGTCACCTCGGCTACGATCTCGCGGATCTTCTCGAAGAAGGCATACCCCTCCCGGTAGCTCATGACGACAAAGCAGTACCTTCGACCACCGGTAACATGAGCCACCATCTCACGGAAACTGCGCGCCATGGGCTATCCCCCGATCGCTAGCTCATCCTCCATGCCCCAACCGCTGCGGCGCGGCGGACTCCGCTTGGCCGACCTGCTCGGCGACGAGCGGCGCGGAGCGGACACGGAAGACCAAGCCCTTGCCTTCGCCAGAAGCGGCGCGTGCGCCAGTTGCCCTCGTCAGAGCATGGCGCCCCGCCGCTCGCGTGTCAAGTGCGAAACCCTCTGACTGGTGCCACCCGGGATTGCCGGTGACCGCGGCCGGCCCGGCCGCCAACGAGCTCGCCTCGGCGCGCTCGGCGGTCAGACCTCAAGAGCGGCATCGAGATGCCGCACTCCAAAGGGCTGACGCATCCCATCCGGCCCCCGCCCGATGATGGGCGTGAGACTTTGCGACTGCGGGGCCGGGCTCGGATGGCTCGCGGCGCTTGACAGGGACGGAGCATATAGGTATCTATGAGGCTTGCGCCGGCCGTCCGCCTCGCGGGGCCGGCCGCAGGGGGTTGCGAGCAGAAGCCCGGCCACGGGGTTGGCCGCAGAAAGGAGACGCGATGAGGACGCGACGGGAGTTTCTCACGACGGCGGCGGGGGCGGCGGCGCTGGCGCCGGCCGTGATCCGCTCGACGGCGCTGGGCAAGGACGGCGCGGTGGCCCCCAACGACCGCATCATCGCCGGCGGCATCGGCCTGCGCGGCCGCGGCATGGGCGACCTTGGCTGGATGCTGCCCGAGAAGGACGTGCAGTTCGTCGCCATCTGCGACGCCCAGCGCTCGGCCCGCGAGAACGCCAAGAAGTTCGTGGACCAGCGCTACGGCAACACCGACTGCAAGGCCTACCCCGAGGTCCGCGAGTTCCTCGCGGAACGCACCGATATTGACGCCATCCTGATGGCCACGGGCGACCGCTGGCACGCCCTGATGTCCATCTGGGCCATGCGCGCGGGCAAGGATGTCTACACCGAGAAGCCCTCGTGCATGACCATCGCCGAGGGCCAGGCCGTGGTGGCGACGGCCAAGCGCTTCGGCCGCGTCTACCAGACCGGCACCCAGCGCCTCAGCGAGGGCAACCACGTCTTCTGCTTCGAGATGGCCAAGAGCGGCCGCCTCGGCAAGGTCCACACGGCCTACGCCCACATCGCGCCGTGGGACGACGCGTATATGCGGCACGAGTGGCTGCCCGCCCAGCCCGAGCCGCCGAAGGAGGAGGTGGACTGGGATGCGTGGCTCGGCCCGTGCCCGTGGCGGCCGTTCAACGCGTCCTACATCCGCGGCGGCTGGCGCGGCCACTACGACTTCCACACGAGCTGCATCGGCGAGTGGGGCGCCCACACCTTCGCCCAGGCCCAGGCAGGGCTCGACATGGTGCACACCTCGCCCGTCGAGTACGAATACGTCAACAACACCACGGCCGACGGCATGGTGACCCACTTCGCCAACGGCGTGAAGCTGATCCTGTCCCGCGGCAACAAGTACTGGCACGGCTCGTGTGGCGAGCGGTTCGACGGCGAGAAGGGCTGGGTGGCCGCGGCCGACGGGTATTCGAAGCCCGACGTCTCGTCGCCCGCGCTGATGGCCGACTTCCGCAAGATCGTCCGCGACTACATGGCCCGCACCCAGCGCCCGATGAACCACATGCGCAACTTGCTCGACTGCGTGCGGAGCCGCCGCCTCACCGTGGCGAACCCCGAGGTCATGTACCGCTCGATGACCACCGTCCATGCCGCCAACATCTGCATGTGGCTCAAGCGCAGCTTGAAATTCGACCCGGTCAAGGCCGAGTTCGTCAACGACGACGAGGCCAACCGCCTGCGCTCCCGCGCGATGCGGGCACCCTACACCTACTAAGGGGCCCCGCCGTGGAAAAGAATGGGACATATGGGACCGATGAGACGTATGGGTCCCATAGGTCCCATCCTCCTGACCTCAAAGGAAGACATGCCATGCTGAAGCTGTTGAAGAGCGCCACACTGCTTGCCGCACTGTTGCTCCCCGCCGCGGCCTTGGCCGGCGAGGAGGCCCAGCCACCCGCCAAGCTGGACGAGGCGAAGCTCATCGCCGTCCTGAAATCCGATGCGCCGCAGTTCGAGAAGGCCGAGGCCTGCCGCCTGCTCCAGCGCTGCGCCACGAAAGAGGCCGTGCCGGCCCTCGCGGCGCTGCTGGCCGACGAGAAGCTGTCGCACATGGCCCGCTACGCCCTCGAGCCGCTGACCGACCCGTCGGCCGCCGAGGCGCTCCGCGCCGCCCTCGGCAAGGTCAAGGGCAGGCTCCTCGCCGGCGTGGTGACCTCGCTCGGCGTGCGCCGCGACGCAAAGGCCATTGACGCCCTCGCGAAGCTGCTGACCGACGCGGATACGGACGTGGCGCAGGCCGCCGCTCGGGCGCTCGGCAGCATCGGCACCGCCGAAGCCGCCACCGCGCTCGAGGCCGCCGTCGCCAAGGCCCCCGCGGCCCGCCAGGTCGCCTTCTGCGAGGGACTCCTCCGCGCCGCCGAGGCGCTCGCCGCCGCCGGCAAGAAGGACCTCGCTCTCGGCGCCTACGACATCCTCCGCGCCCTCAAGCCGGCCCCACAACAGGTCCGCATGGGGGCATTGCGGGGCGTCATCCTCACCCGCGGCGATGAGGGCCTGCCGCTCCTCCTCGAGGCGGTGCGCGGCAATGACGGCATCCTGGTCCGCGCCGCCACGCGAGCCGCGATGGAGTTGCCCGGCCCGGCCGTGGTGAAGGCCCTGGCCGACGAGCTGGGCAAGCTCCCCGCCGAGAACCAGATCCTCGTGACCTTCGTGCTCGGCAAGCGCGCCGATGCCGCAGCCGTGCCCGCCCTCCTGGCCCTGGCGAAGAAGGGCGAGGCGGCGGCACGCCTCGCCGCCATCCGCGCCCTGCCCGAGATCGGCAGCGGCACCGCCGCACAGGGGCTCCTCGAACTGATGTCCGACGCCGACGCCGACGTGGCGGCCGCCGCACGCGACGCCTTGACCGCCCTCGAAAGCGCCGAGGTGGATGCCGCTCTCGCCGCCATGCTCACCGGGGGCGACGCGAAGACCCGCGCCGCGGCCATCGAGATGCTCGGCCAGCGGCGCGTCCTGGGCGCGATGCCCGCCCTCCTCAAGGCCGCTGGGGACGCCGACGAGGCGGTGCGCATCGCCAGCATCAAGTGCCTCGGCCAGTCGGCGGGCGCCGCCGAGTTCCCGGCTCTCGTGGGCCTGTTGTGCAAGGCGAAGTCCGCCCCCGAGCTTCAGGCCGCCGAGGCCGCCCTCTCCGCCGTGTGCCAGCGCGAGTCGTTGCCGGGCGGCGGCGCGGTGGTCATCCTCAAGGCCGTCTACGGCGCGCTGCCCGACGGCCCGTCGGCCGACGTGACGAAGAAGGTCGCGGAGTTGATGAAGGGCGGAGCGACCTCCGTGGACGCCTCGAACGCCAACTTCGGCGACCCGTGCAACGGCATCGCCAAGAAGTTCCGCATCGAGTTCTCGGTGAACGGTGTGCCCCAGACGAAGACGGTGAACGAGAACGACACGGTTACGCTCGCGGGCCGGATCACGCCGCCCGAGTTCGTGGACACGATGTGCGCCGCAATGGCCAATGCTCCGACGCCCGCGAAGCTCGCCCTCATGCGGGCGCTGCGGTCCGCCGGCGGCCCGAAGGCCCTCGATGCCATCCGCAAGGCCACGGCCGACGCCGATGACGAGATCAAGAACGTCGCTCTCTCGGTCCTGTGCGACTGGCCGACGCCCGACGCCTTGCCCGACATCACGAAGCTCGCCAAGACCTCGAAGGACGCGCGGGTGAAAATCCTGTCGCTCCGCGGCTGGCTCCGCCTCATCCCGCTCCAGGAGGCCACGGTCGAGGAGAAGCTGGCCGCCCTGAAGGAGGCGATGGGCATGGCCGAACGGCCCGAGGAGAAGCGCCTCGCCCTCGCCGCGTCCAGCGCCATCCCGGCGGTCGAATCGCTCGCACTCGTCGTCCCCTACCTGAGCGACAAGGGCCTCAAGGAGGAGGCGGGCGCCGCCGTCGTCGCCATTGCCGAGAAGCTCGTAGGGAGCCGCCCGGCCGAGGTGGGCAACGCACTCCGCAAAGTGGTCGAGGAGACCACGAACGCCCAGACCGCCAAGCGCGCGAAGACCCTGTTGAGGCAGGCAGGAGGCCCACCACCCAAGAAGCGGTAGCCAGCGAGTGAGGTGCAATGCGATGGTGGAATACCCGGACCGGCTGAACGCCGCGGCGGCCCTCGTGGACGTCCACATGGCCGAGGGCCGCGGCGGCAAGGTGGCCATTCTCTGCGGCGACCAGAAGGTGACCTACCAGGCCCTCTACGAGAACGCGAACCGCTTCGGCAACGCCCTCCGCGCGCTCGGCGTGCGCATCGAGGAGCGCGTCGCCCTCCTCCTGCCCGACATCCCCGAGCTGCCCATCGCCTTCTTCGGGGCCATGAAGGCCGGCTCCGTCGCCATCCCGATGAACACCCTGCTCACGCCGAAGGACTACGAGTATCTGCTCAACGACAGCCGCGCGCGGGCACTCGTCGTCCACCCCGCGCTCCTCGACCGCATCGCCCCCATCCGCGGCGAGTTGAAGTACCTCGAGCACACCCTCGTGGTCGGGGCGGAGGCCGAGGGGTGCCTGAGCCTGGACACCCTGATGACCGACGCCTCGCCCGCTTTGGAGCCCGCCGACACGAGCAAGGACGACGCGGCCTTCTGGCTCTACAGCTCCGGCACCACGGGCTTCCCCAAGGGCGCCATCCATCTGCACCACGACATGCTCGTCGAGGCCGACCTCTACGCCCGCAACGTCCTGGGCCTCCGCGAGGACGACGTGTGCTTCTCCGTCGCCAAGCTCTTCTTCGCCTACGGGTTGGGCAACGGCCTGTACTTCGCCCTCCGCGTCGGCGGCACGAACGTGCTCCTGCCCGGCCGCCCCACGCCCGACACCGTGTTCGAGACGATTGACCGCTACCAGCCCACGGTCTTCTACAGCGTGCCCACGAGCTACGCCCAGCTCCTGCACGTGGCCGAGAAGACGGGGCGCACGAGCCTGGGGCGCGTGCGCATGTGCGTTTCCGCCGGCGAGCCCCTGCCCAAGCCCATCTTCGAGCGCTGGCGCGACCGCTTCGGCGTCGAAATCCTCGACGGCATCGGCTCCACCGAAATCCTCCACATCTTCATCTCCAACCGCCCAGGCCGCGCCCGAGCCGGCTCCACCGGCGAAATCGTCCCAGGCTACGCCGCCCGCATCGCCGACGAGGACGGCCAGCAGGTGCCCGCCGACGAGGTCGGCACCCTGTTCATCCAGGGCGACAGCATCGCCGCCGGCTACTGGAACAAGCACGAGCAAACCAAGGCCACCTTCCAGGGCGAATGGATCAACACCCACGACAAGTTCAGCGTGGACGCCGACGGCTATTACTGGTACGCGGGCCGCACGGACGACATGATCAAGGTGAGCGGCATGGCCGTGTGGCCCACCGAGGTCGAGGCCCTCCTCCAGGCGCACCCGGCCGTGCTCGAGAGCGGCGTGGCCGGCGTCGAGGACGCGGAGGGGCTTGCCAAGCCCTTCGCCTTCGTCGTCCTCAAGAGCGGCCACGAGCCGTCGCCCGCCCTCGCCCGCGAGCTACAGGAACTCGTCAAGGACAGGACGGCGAAGTACAAGTATCCGCGGTGGGTGGAATTCGTCCACGACCTCCCCAAGACGGCGACGGGCAAGATCCAGCGCTACAAGCTCCGCGAGCTGGGCGCGGCGGCCCGCTGGCTCCACGACCAGCAGCGGTGAGGCACACGGGCACATCCCAGGGAATCGGCGCTTGACACTCCCGACGCGGGGGCGTAGAATGAAGGGGATCCTGGGGACGTAGCTCAATTGGGAGAGCGCTAGAATCGCACTCTAGAGGTCGGGGGTTCGAATCCCCTCGTCTCCACCATCGGGCAGGGCAAGGACTTGCGAATCAGGTCCTTGCCCTGCTTGCGTTTGGGGAATGCCCACCGCTTCGCATCTGTCGTTTCAGCAAGTTGCAGTAAGGCGCACGAAGTGGCATCCAGTGCCCAAAAAAGGTGTGAACGTCGGTTGAAAAGCGCGGCAGGTGGCGGACGAACCGCGCGGCGCCTAGCCTATAGATACCCCGTCCAACGACGGGTGTCAAGTTCTCCTACGGTTCGTTCTCGTTCGCTCTCGCCGCGGGCCGCTGCCGGAGTCGGCGCCGCGATTCGCGCAGTCGGTAGCTCTCGCCGTTGGCTTCCAGGATGTGGATGCGGTGCGTGAGGCGGTCGAGCAGGGCGCCCGTGAGGCGCTCGGTGCCCCGGGCTTGTGAGGGGCGTCTTCGTTCATGTCCACAGTATGAACGAACGCCGAGAAAAGTACAAGTCATGACGTGTCATGACTTGTAAGCAATTGTCATGAGCCGGAGGATTCTCGATGCTCGTCGCTGCCCAACGCCACCTGCCGCCGCCCTGCAACTCTCGGGCCGAACAGTATTGGGAAGCGATAGAGCCCTGCCTGGTACAAATACGGAACATACGGCCCCTCGAAGACAGGGCCATTTCGGATTGGGTTTGAGTTCATGTTGCCACCTCGGGTTCTCTCCTTTGAGGTGGTAAAGCGGGCTACTATATAAAGCTATCGGTTGTCGTTGCTACCCCGGAGTAGCCACGTCGAGGGGCAGTCCAAGGAGCCTGAAAAGCGAAAGGTTTATGAACCCAAGCCGCTTCCCATGGCCCATGAAGTTAGGCACTATGGAGGAAGTCAAGGAGTTGCCGTTGGACGTCATCTGCCAGCGTGCAGAGCGCGAGGCAGCCCGTCTGGCGGGCGAGTTTGCCCGCGCCGCATCCGAGGACAGGGGGGCGATCCTGGATGCCCTGGAGTTCGAGAAGTGGTTCGCCGAGAGCTGCCGGTTCTGCCAAAATGGCAGGCGACTCAGTTCCGGGACCGATTCTTGAGGCTCGCGCTCAGGCTCGCATAAAGCCCTTTTTCTGTGTAGTCCCACGTTTTGTCATAGTCCAAGTCCTTGATATTTCACAACTTGTGAGAATCGCACCTCAAATGGTCCCAAGTGCCTCTCTGTAGTCCCACAACTACCCTCCCTTTTACCCGTCTACTACACCCCGCCCGACCACCGGGAGGGCGGTCAGTTAGGCTGTACGAGCTTCGCACGGAGCCAGGTTCCCGACGACTGGCGAGGAATTGCGAATTCCTGCCGAGAGCGAAGCCGCTCTTACAGCTTCCGGTGAGCCCAATGGATATGGCCAAAGCCTTGGCCACAAGAATCTCACCGAAAGCTCTAAGTTGGCGGCTGAGTGCGGTGGGAATTCCTGCGAAGCCGTGGGCTTCGCGTTGAGGGCACACCCTGCGTCTCACTTCCCGGCGGGCACATCGGTGACAGGCGGCTGGGCGCGGCTAGGGTCGTTCTTCCAGCCGTACTTCGCCTCCATCTCCCGGGGCGTCAGGGTCTCCTGCCCCTCGTCCGTCTGGACGACGTAGACGAGATGCTTCTCCACCCCCCGCGAGCCATAGTAGTGCCCCTCGGGCCTCAGTCCGTGACCCTCACGCTGCACCGTGCGGGCCCACTGGAACGGATGGGGTTCGAGACGACCACCTCGAACACGTAGGTGCCAGGCTCGGTCGGGTAGAAGATGGGGTCGGGCCACTCGGTGCTCGACAGGATCGCCTCCGGGCCTTCGACCTGCCTCCACAGGTACCGAAGCTGGTCTCTGGGGAAGCCCCTTGGGTCGGTGCTCGCCGTCGCGTCGAGCTGGACGATGGTGTGGACTTTCGCCGTCTCGGGCGCCTGGGCGACGGCCTTTGGGGCCAGCTCGGCGTCGGCACGCACGGCCACCCGGTCCCTGGCCACTTCGTCGCCGAGCCTGGCCTCGAGCTCGAAGGTGTAGCCCCCCCACTTCGCCATCACGACCTGCGCCTGGGCCGACTTCGGATCGAGGATGCTCAGTGGAGCAGGCCCGCTGACCTGCCGCCACGCGATCGCCTGCGTGCCCGTCGCCCCGACGACCTTCACCGTCCCATCCAGCGTCGCGGTCTCGCCGATCTTCCGCCGCTGGTCGCCGCCCGCGTACACGTAGAGCTTCCTCTTCGGGTCGGCGACGGTCACCGCGAGATCGGTCGGCTTCGTGGGGTTGACCGTGACGCTCTGGAGCTCCCGCCCGTCCTGCCACAGCACGAGCTTGTACGGGCCGTGCTCCTCGATGGGCGCCTTGGCATCGCCGACGATCCGGAAGTCGAGGAGGGGCAGGGAGGCTTCGCCACTGCCGTCCGTCACGGCCGAGGCGGCTTCCCGGTCGCCCTCGAACGCCGTGATGAGCACTCCGCCGAGCCCTTTTCCCGCCGGGTCGGCGACGCGGACGCGCGTGCTCCACTCGATGCGGACGTCGATCCCCTGGCGCGGCGTTTGGGGGTAGAGTATGCGCACCCGCTTGTAGTCCGCCCCGCCGGTCAGCTCGTTGTCTCGGAACACCAGGTCGCGCGAGAGGGCTCGGCTGCTCTGCCAGAGGTACCAGAACTGGTAGTCTTCCGGCTCCCCGAAGAGCTCGAAGCGGTTGTTGGAGAACTCGAAGCCGCAGGCGCCGCCCCAGTCCGCGCGGAAGTGCCAGTGATTTGTCTTGAGGAGGTTGTCGTAGACCAGTGTGAGCGAATGGGGCCGCGTGGAGTAGAGGTCGAGGCTCGTGGCCCAGAAGTCGCCCGCGTTCGGCTTGCGGAGCGCGACAATGGTGTTCTTGTAGACGCGGTTGGCCGAGTGCGTGGGGACGGAGAAGTCGAGGGGAGCGGCATCGCCGAAGCCTTCTTCGGCCGTGGCGCGGCTGAAGTTGTGATGCACGAGGCTGTGGCGGCAGCCCTCGAGCTTGATGCCGTGAGCCCGGGTGCGGGGGTACTCGGGATTCGGCTTCTCCCGCACGTCAACGATGTTGTTGAAGAAGTTGATGCCCGTGCCGGTGAGGTGCACGCCCCGGCCCGCCACGGGCATGACGACATTGGCGTACACGCGCATGTTCGCCGCGGCGGCCCCGATGCCGTAGCCGTTGGTCGTGTAGCTGCGGTGGCGGACGACGTTGTGGTGGACCTCGACCAGGTGCCCCGTGAGTCCTCTCTCCCCGTGCACCCGGATCCCCCACTGCCCGCCGCCGTCGATCACGTTGTGGTGGATGTCCACCGGGCCGTCAACGCCCGCGACGGTGATCACGCCTGTGCCGGGCCAGTGGCGGTCGGTGATCTCCTGGACCTTGCTGAGGCAGTGGTTGTGGTGGATGTGGACGTTCGCGCAGTCCCGGACGTAGAGGTTGTCGGTATCGCGGCTGTTGACTTCGGAGGTGATGCCGGTGATCGCCAGGCCGTCGCATCCTCGGACATAGACGGCGAAGCAGGACTGCCCGGGCGCGGGGCCTTCGGCTTTGAGGATGCGGCCGTTGGCCATCGTGACCTTGGTGGCGAGGGGCTGAGGCCCCTGGACGATGCGCCCGTTGCGGAGCGTGAAGCGGTTGCCGCCGCCGAAGCCCTCCTTCGGCACGCCCTTGAAGGGCTCTTCGCCGCCGGCCGACCGCAGGAACACGCCGCTGCACCGGTCCACGCCGACCACCGTCCCGTAGGTGACGGTGTGGCCGCCCAGGTCGAGCGTGATGCCGTCGCCCTTGACCATGAAGGCCGTGCGCTCGGCGGACACGTCCCGCTTCAGGACGTAGGTGGCGCCGGGCCTGTCGAGGACGCCTGGCGCGTCGATTTCAACGACCTCAGCCGCGACCGGCGTTCCGAACAGCAGAAGGCAGGACGCCATCGCTCCCAGGACCACGCGGTTCATGCCGTCTCCTCCTTCAGTGCGTTCCGGCGCCTCGAGGCCCTGAGGTCACTGGTTGGGCTTGGTGCACACGGTGAGGGAGAAGGCGGTGCCCAGGTGGCCATTCTCGAGGCGGAACAGAACCCTGTTGTAGCCCTTGCGCGGGTGGACCTTGCGGAAGCCTTCGTCGGCCCGCCAGCCCTTGTGCTGGCCGCCGCTCACCCAGACCAGAATGTCGTTGATCCAGACCTTCGCCTTGTCGCCGCCGCCGACGGCGATCCAGACGTCGCGCGGGTTGTCCGTGTCGCCCGCAATCGCTTGTTCTGCACCGTGATTCCGTCGGCCATTCCCTTCTGCGTGTACTCTCACCCCCAACAACAGTCAGTATAGCGCCGCCGCCCCCGGCTGCAAAGCGGGCAGCTCTGGCTCCGTGCGTCCGTGCCACCCCGGCTAGGTCGGCGCTTTGACCCACCTGTGTTCCACCCGAGGACCGCGACACCGTGCCGCAAGGAACACGGTGTCGCGGCGAGCGAGGCCCCGACCCCGCGGTGATGGAAGGGAATGCTGCCGGCGCCTCTCGGGCTTGCCGGCCCGGCGATAGGATGTCATGATGCCTGCTGCTGCGCGGGCCAACGCCAGCATGTACCGCGAGACGCCATTCCCCAGGGAACATCTGCGGGGCACGGCCCGCAGCTGGATGACGCTGGCGGGACTTCGCGCCGCTCATCACGTTCTGGCCGAGCGCACCGAACCAATTCCATGAGGAGCCCACCCGGTGCCGAAACCACGCGCCCTGGCCGTAACCTTTCTGCTCGTCGCCGGCACCTTTGCAGCCCACGGTCGTGACTGGTTCGTGGGCCCGCACGGGCAGGACAACGCCGGAGACGGCTCGGAGGCGAGGCCGTTCCAGTCTATCGAGCGGGGCATTGCCGCGGCGCAACCGGGTGACCGCCTGGTGCTACGCGCGGGCGAGTACCGGCTGGCCGCCACACTTCACTTCCCACGCGCCGGCGAGAGGGACAGGCCCATCACCCTCGCGGCGCAGGAGGATGAGTACGTCGCACTCCTCGGGTCGCTGCGGCTCACCGGTTGGGTGCGGCACCAGGGGAACGTGTGGAAGGTCCAGGCGCCGCCGCGGCAGGTCAAGGGTCTCTTCGAGGACGGCGAACGCCTCGTGCACCCGCGCGAACGCGGGAAGCGCGAGGACCCGTCCGTCGAAGCCGTCCGCGCTCCCGGCCGCTGGACCCAGCAGGACGGCTGGGTGTACCTGTGGGCGCACGGAGGGGACTCGCCCGACCGCCACCGCATCGAGGCGTCGCAGCACAGCATCGTGAACCTGAACAAGCCGTGGCTCCGGGCCGAGGGGCTCCACCTCTTCTACGGCCAGCCGACGGGCCTGGTCATCTCCGCGGACCACTGCGTCGCTGTCCGGTGTGAGGTGGCCGGCGTGGCGAACTCAGTGGACAACGCCTACGGCGCCTACCTCAGCGGCTGCTCGGACTCGGCGTTCCGAAACTGCACGTTCCACGATTCCTTCTATTGGGGCGACCACGGCTCGAACTCGCACGTCGTCTCGTGCATCGACTGCGGTGACGCGGGGCCGAACTTCGTCGAGGGCTGCGAGATCTTCAATGGCGGCCTCGGCGTGGGCACCAAGGGAGCGGCGCGCGAGATGATCGTCCGCAACTGCCGCATCTACGACGTCCTCAACGGCGTTGTCCCCTCGGGCGAGCGCTCCAGCGGGCCCGGCGCAGGCAAGACCGACCGCGGCCACTACCTCGTCTACCGCAACCATGTCCACGACTGCGAGCGGGGCGTCTACTTCTCCGCCGGCGACACCCGCAGCAACCGCGTGCTCAGCAACGTGTTCGAGCGGTGCGGCGCAGGCGTGTACATTCGGAAGGTGAACGGCCTCGCGCGGGATACCTTCATCGCCAACAACGTCTTTGCGGGCTGCGGCGCGGCGCTCTTCCTGTTGGCCGAACGCGAAGGCAAGGAGTCGCTCACGCAGTTCGCCGACGCAGGTCTGCGCTCCGATCACAATCTCTTCTGGCGCAACGGGGCCGACTGGCGGCACCCGCTGAGTTGGGGCCGTGACCTCGATCTGAGCCGCAGCGAGGTGGCCAACCGCGGCGAGGCAGGCTGGGAACGCCAGTCGGTGAGTGCAGACCCCATGCTGGGCGCATCGGGAACGGCACGCGACGGGTCGCCAACCCTTGGGAAGGGCGTTGCCGTGGCACTGCCAGCCTGCGTCGATGCGCCGCCAGCGTGGCATATCGGGCTGGGGCCGCGGCAGGAGGCAGCAACAGCCCGGCAGGAGCTGACGCTCTCAATAGCGGGGTCACAGACCTCGGTCGGGCCGGGCGACACTATTGCGTTGCACGCGGTCCTGCACAACGAGTCCCGCGAGCACGGTGTTCCGATGGACGGCGACGCCATCATCACCTTCCACTTCCGCTATGCGAACGTGTGGTACTTCGACCGGAAAGAGATCTGGCGAGCGCGTGTCCCACTGCCTGGGGGCCCCCTTCGGCCGGGCGGGACCCTGGACCTGGCCGCACTCCCCGGGTGGCAGAACCCGACAAATGGCCAGATGGGAGCCCCGTTCCATCTCCGCGCTGACGATCGGGACTGGCAGTCAGGCTGGCGGCTGAGCGCCACGCTCCGCCGCGTCTCGCGGAACGTTCCCACCCATGAGGCGCTCCAGCGCCTCGAGCCCCTCATCCGCTCGGAGGAAGTGGTGAGGGTTCAGGCGAAGTAGCCCGTCTCTGCCAAGGCTCAGAACGCGAGCAGCCGCGCGCGCTTCATCGCTCAACACGGGAGGAGAAGCCCGACCGAGGGTACCTTCGACCGCCTCAGGGGTATGGCCGGCCCGCATCGAGGCAGGTTGTCTGAGTCAGGCTCAGGCCCCTGTGGTACGCTGGCTGGGGCCAAGTCCAGATGGCCGCTGCCCCACCCACGCATGAACTCCACCCCACGCCAGAGCGGAAGCGGCGCTTGCTGATCCTGCTGTCCGTGGTAGAATCGGGGGGATGGTGAACGGCCGTCGTCGGCCTGAGGCCACTGCGAGAATCATGCTTGGAGATGCGTGTCGATGAGGTTTCCACGAACGGCGACAGGAACGTACGGGGGTCTGGGCGGCGGGCGCCTGCTGGTGACGGCGGTGTGGGCCTGGCTGATCGCCGGGTGGGGATTGGCGCCACGCGGGTCGGCGGCGGCCGATGTCAATGCCGAGCAGGTCCTTTCCGACAGCCAGTTCCACGGAGGCCTGGTCGTGCTTGTCGGACGGTGGGACGCAGAGTTGGCCGTGTCGCTGGCCAAAGCCCCCAACGTCGTGGTGCACGGGTTGATGGCCGACCGCGAGGCCCTGCCGGTCGTGCGAGACCGGATCCGCAAGGCAGACCTGTACGGCCGACTGTCCGCCGCGTGGTGGCAGGGTCCCGCTCTGCCCTATGCCGATGACATGGTGAACCTGCTGCTCGTTCCCGACGAGCGTGTCGGCGTGTCGGCGGAAGAGATCAACCGCGTCCTGGCCCCTCTGGGGGTGGCGTGGGTGCAGCACGGCGGCGCGTGGCAAATGCACCGCAAGGCATGGCCGGCCGATGTCGATGAGTGGTCTCATGCGCGCTACGACGCAACCGGCAATGCCGTGAGCCAGGACAAGCGGAGCGGCCCGCCGCGGTTCCTCCAGTGGGAGGCGACTCCGCGCTGGAACCGCGGTGTGAAGACCAGTTGCCTGGTCACCGCGCAGGGGCGCCTCTTCTTCATCCTGGACGATTCGCACTTCGCGGAGCGCGCGTCGACGTGGTCGCTGATCGCGCGGGACGCGGCCAACGGCATCCTGCTCTGGCGTCGCGAACTGCCCAGTTGGGGCGGGGCTCGCGGCGGCAAGAAGGTCGGCCCGGCCCAGATCAACCGCCTGCTCATCGCTCGCGGCGACCGGGTGTACGCCACACTCGGCGAGTTCGCCCCGGTCAGCGTGCTCGATGCGGCCACGGGCAAGGTGATCCGCGAACTCGAGCAGACCGGTCCTGCCGAGGAGTGCATCCTGTCTCAGGGCGTTCTCGTGGCGCTGGTGAACCCGAACACCGACGCCGATGTGCGGCGCGGCCGCATCAGGCCGTTGCGCCTTGTGGCAGCAGACCCCGAGACAGGAAAGACCCTCTGGGAGCATGCGGCCGAGACGGTCCTGCCGTTGACGCTGGCCGCGGACGGGGAGCAGGTCGTCTACCACGACGGCCGGGTGATCCGCAGCCTCGACCTGCGGACGGGCGCGGCGCGCTGGTCGTCACCGCCCACCGGGCAGAAGATCGTCCGCCGCGACAACGCGAACCCAGACAGCCCGGGGGCGGAGCCGTCGAACATCATCCTGGCCCCGCAGTTCGCCCCGACCCTGATCCTCTACCACAACGCGGTGGCGTTCGCTGGCGGGTGCCGGCTCAACGTCGTCTCGGCCGAGGACGGCCGCGAGCTCTGGCGGTCCGACTACGCGTCATCCAACTACTCGGTGCCGGTGGACCTGTTCGGCTTCGGTGGGTGGTTGTGGGGCCCGAACCCGAAGATGAATCTGTGGCGCCCGCTCGACGACGACATCGGCTTCAACGCCTTCGACCCGCTGACCGGCAGCATCAAGAAGCGTGTCACGGGCAAGTATGGGTTCCGCTTCCAGCATCATCGCTGCCACCAGATGAAGGTCGTCGGAAACAAGGTGATTGCGGCGCGGGCCGGGATCGAGTTCCTGGACACGGACACCGGCGCCGTGGTCCACCAACACTGGACGCGCGGGAGCTGCTACTACGGCGTTCTGCCGGCCAACGGGCGGCTGTACACGCCGCCGCACGACTGCGCCTGCTACATCCGTGCCAAGCTATCGGGGTTCCTGGCGATGAATGCCGATCCGCCGTCGCGCCCGGCCCCGATCGGCGACGATCAGCGGCTCCAGCGCGGCCCGGCGTACGGCAAGGCCGCCGGCAATGCGCCTGGCCCGCGCCCGGACGACTGGCCGACCTACCGCCACGACATGGCCCGGAGCGGACGGACCACCGCCAAGGTGGCCGCAGAACTGCTCCTGGGCTGGAAGCGGCAGCTCGGCGACGGGCTCACCAGCCCCGTGATCGCCGGCAACCGTGTCTACCTGGCCTCGACGGACGCCCACTCGCTGCACGCCCTCGACGCGACGACGGGCGAGCCCCTGTGGCAAGCCACCTTCGACGCTCGCATCGACTCGCCGCCGACTGTGCACGAGGGGCTCGTCCTGTGTGGTTGCCGCGACGGATCGGTCCATGCCCTGCGGGCCGGGGACGGGGCGCAGGCGTGGCGTTTCCTCGCCGCTCCCGCCCGGCGGCTGATCGCGTCGCGCGGGCAGATCGAATCGGTCTGGCCGGTCAGCGGCAGCGTCCTCGTCGCCGACAACCTGGTCTACTTCGCGGCCGGACGCTCGTCCTACCTGGACGGCGGCATCTTCTTGTATGGCCTGGACCCACACACCGGCCGGAAGGTCGTCGCTGCCACACTGGCAACCCGCGGCCCCGACGGCTCGGAGATACTCGACGAGCAAGGCGTGGTGGGCTACCTGAACGACGTGCTGTCCTCCGACGGCGAGAGGCTGTTCCTGCGTCACCAGGTCCTCGACAAGGCCGGCAAGCCACAGCCTGAACGGGTGACACACTTGCACGGGCCTGACGGCTACCTGAGCGGCGACACCACGAGCCGCCTGCTCTGGACGTACGCCCCGATGTTCACCTCGCCGCACCAGGGGGCGTTCTACGACCTGCGACTCAGCCGCATGATCTTCCCCTCCGGCCGCATCCTGGTCGAGGGCGAACAGACGATCTACGGCTATGGGCAGAACCACTACAGCCGGCCTCGCGCCGACCCGGGCGGGGAATGGGCGCTGTTCGCCGCGGCCAAGGAGAGCGGTGTCCCGCTGACCCTGTCGGCGACCGAGTACCGCAAGCTCGCGCTGAAGGGCCAGAAGTCCGTGCGGTTCCTCTGGTGGAAGCCGATCCCAATCCAGGTGCGGGCGATGGTGAAGACCAGGGATGTGCTGTTCGTGGCGGGGCCGCGCGGCGGGGAGCTGACCTCGCGGGCCGCGCTGGCCGGCCAGGCCGACGGCACGTTGCTGGCCGTGTCGCCCGACGATGGCCGGGTGCTTGCCGAAATGCACCTGCCGGCCGCGCCCGTCTGGGACGGCATGGCCGCCGCCGGGGGCGAGCTCTACCTCGCCCTGACCGATGGTCAGGTCCTGTGCCTGTGGTCCGCCGACTCGGGCCGGCCGGGCCAGCCGCTGTCGGCCGCCGCGTGGCGCAAAGCCCTGCCGGCGGTCGAGGCCCTCGAGGAGCCGGGCCTGGTCGGGCGGTGGCGCTTCGACGAGGGCGCCGGCCTGGTGGCGCGGGACTACTCCGGCCGCGGGCACGACGCCGAGGTGTCCGGGCAATGGCACAAGGACGCGTCCGGCGCCTGCCTGATGGCCAGCGGCGCCCCCCAGGCGGTGGTGATCCCCGACGCGTCGCACCTGCAGTTCGGCAACGACGACTTCACCCTGGCCCTCTGGTGCAGGATCGACGGCTACGACGTCCGCCTGCTCGGCAAGGAGGCCTTCCCGGACAACTGGTGGGTCATCAACGTGCTGCCCACCGGGCAGGCGGAACTCGTGCTCGGCGAGGGCCGCGACGCCGGCCACAGCGCGCGTGCCGCCACGAGCGCGCCCCTTGCAAAAGACGCCTGGAGTCATCTCGTGGCGGTAGTCGACCGCCGGGCTGCGGAAGTGAGATGGTATCTCAACGGCAAGTTCGACAGCCGCCACGCCATCCCGAAGGGCATGACCAAGGGCCTCAACGTAGCCGGGTGCGATATCGCCATCCCGTCAAGGCATAAGCCATTCCGTGGGCTGATCGGCGACTTCCGCATCTATCGACGCGCGATCAGCGCCGAGCGCGTGCAGGAGCTATTCAACGAGGCCCCCCTGCGCCGCCGCGGAGACACCGGCCGCAACGACGACCCAACTCGGTAGCCGACGGGACGCCCGCGAGCCCGGTCTTCCGCGCGCATTCCCGCTCAGGTGTCTTCTCCGCGAGTGCAGTTGAAGTAGCCGCTCGGCGGCAAGGAGGCCCGGCGGCCACCGCTTGTCACCCCTCCCACGCATAAACCCCACCCCACGCGTGAACCGGACACGTGAGGCCCGAGGAACGGCGCAGAAATGGCTGGGGGCAACCCCATCGGCGAGGCGTCACTCAGCCGACCACTGGAGCGCCACCATCGAGAACGGCGGCAGACTGACTGCCTTGCCCGAGGCGAAGTCCGTGAGACGATCCTCGCGGATGACCACCTGGGGCTGGCCAGTCTCGTACTCGTTGTTGGCGCCGATGTCTTCCGCAGTCAACCACCAGGCCGTGGCGGCACGGTCCTTCACGCTCCCGGAAAACGTCACGGCGACGGGATGCGCCCGCGCCGTGTCGAGATTCACCAGGAGGAGGCCGCGCCGGGCGCCCTTTCGGAAGGCATGGCTCCACAGGGTGGGGATGCTCTCGTAGGTGGTCGCCTCGCCCTTCTTGCGGGTGTCCTCGAAGAGGCCTGTGGCGCTGAAGGTCGGCTTCGCGCCGGAGTGTTCCGTGGCCACAAGGCCGCCGCCGATCACCTTGTTCGCGATCTGCGTGGCGAGGAAGACGGGGCGGTAGCGCTGGTCGGTGCGGCTCAGCCCGGGGCAGAAGCCCCAGAGCTTGATACCCTCGTAGAATTGCTTCTGGTTCAGGTTGAAGAGGCACTGGCTGCGGATCTTCTTCTCGCGCATCATCAGCAGCGCGTCGTTCACAATGTTGAGGCCCCCGCCGAGGTACTCCATCAGCCCCGGAATCTCCTCGGGATGTAGCGTGCCCGGCAGGCAGTACCAGGGGTCGGCGCCCACGTGCTCGCAGAGCAAGTAGTAGTCGTGGAGGTTGAAGTCGTAGCGCTGGGCCTTGTTGCGGGCGCCCTTGAGGAGGTTGCGGAAGTCGCGGCTCCAGGCGACCTGCTGGAGGCGTGGCCGCAGGTTTGTCTCGAGGTCGCTTCCGCCCATCTGGAGGTGGCGGAGAATGCCGGGCCGTAGCCTCTTGAGCACGTCTACCAATGTGTCGCGGAAGGGCGTGGGGTTGCGGTCCTGCTCCTCCTTCCAGATGACGATGTCGTCGAGCAGCACGTCGCCGCCCGTGGCCTCGAAGCGCATGGCGATGCTGTTCTCTTTCTCGGGCCAGCCCTTGACCTCAATGTGAAGGTCCTGCTTGCGCCACTGGGCGTCAGGCTGGATGGCAGGGATGTTGGCCGAGCGAAGGCTGAGCCGCAGCGTGGGCTCGCCTGCTTTGGCCTTCGCCCAGAACTGCACCCTCCAAGTGCCGTTCGGCTCGATCTGATTGGCCCAGATCGGCACAAAGGTATAGTGGGCGCTCTCCTCGCTGCCCTTGAGCCAGAGCGCAGCCTGGCCGAAGGAGCCGGGCGGGATATCGCCGATGCAGGCGGTGTTCTGCTCGGCGTTCCAGAAGGCGGGGTTGCTCGTCTCTCCGATGCAGCCCTGGTCAAGGCGCTCCAGTTCGAGGAGCAGGCCGTTCTTGTTGCCTTGGGAGGCGGGGACCTTCTTGTCGAGGACGATGTAGGTCAGCTCGCGCCCGTCCTTGATCTTCCGCGTGCCGAAGTCCCTGATGAGGCCGGTCGTGCCCTTGCCTGGGCCGCCGAGGATGCGGTACTTCACCGTGCCCTTCATCGCCTCGAAGGCTTCCCTTGGCGGGGAGAACCAGGTGGCCAGCCCGTTCCCGTCCTGCTCCGGCCCCCAGGTAATCATGCGGTAGCGGACACCCTCGAAGTTCTCGGCGACGCGGGTCTTGACGATGGAGCTGTCCCAGTAGTTGTCGCCGCACGTGTTGATGCCCAGGCGAATCGTGTCCGGCACGAGCACCTGGTCGGTGATCCGCACCGTCGTGACGTCAGCGGCTTGGGCGGCGAGAAGTGCGGCTCCCAGCGCGAGACCTGCGGCAGTCCACCGAGTCCTGGCCATGTGGTTGTTCCTTTCCAAGGTTGGGTACATGACGACGGGCCTGTCCGCGCAAGCGCCCGGCATGCTACTGCGGACCGGCACGTCGTGCCTTCACGATCCTCCGTCAGGATAGCACAATGTTCCCTGACAGTACCATCCTTGTTCTGGCTGACCTGCTTTGCCAGCGCCTTCGATGCTACATTGTAGCCGCCCCTCAAATCCAGGCACGAGCACGCCAACTGAGTCAGCACAAGAGGACGGGACCACCATCAGGTGCCGAGGAGGCCATCGGCTGGGAGCTGTTGGCAGCTTTGGAGGCGTTGGAGAGGAAATGCCCCGGTTCCGCACGACCGTAGAGCGCCTGAGCTTCGGGGGAGCCGAAGGACCATGCTACAGCCCCCAGGCGCCGCGCCATCTCCCCACCATCACAGTCTCCTCGACGCTCAACACCGCATGGCCCTGGGGCCACTATGGGGTGGCCCCGACCCTCGCTTGGGGAGTTTGGGAACAAGGGTTCAGTAGTCCTCCCCGGGGAACTCCACCTTGACAGGCAGGGCATCGATGTCAGCAATGCTGGCGGAGACGCGGCGGGGTGCCTCATGGAGGTCCAGGAGGGTGTCGGCACGCCCAATGCGCGCCAGGAGTTCTTCCATCAACGGTGAGCCCGAAGTGGCAGCCGAGAGGGCACGGTTCAACATGCTCGCGGCGTTCCGCAGAGCGGCACCGGATTGGCAACGTGTTCCACGAGCGGTGCCAGAGCCCCAGGGTGCCGGGGCGGAGCCCGAGCCGGGCGGCCGTGCGGAGGCAGCGGAGTCTCTGGCGGGCGGTCCACCCACGTGTCCCAGTCGGCGGGGCAGCGGCCACGCGTCATCGGATCGAGTCGCTCTCTCAGTGCCTCGAAGTCGTCGCGGTTGGCCACGGGGTGCTTGAGGAACTGGGGCCGGCGGAGGCCGTCCTTGCTCTCGCGGAGGACGATGTCCATCTCGTTGCGGATGACCCGGGTGTGGCCGGCCTCCTCGAGCACCTCGACGTCGAAGGGGGGTAGAGGTAGATCTCGATAGGCGGGCGGAAGTAGTGGGTGATGCCGCAGTGGCCCCACGGCTCGACGCCATCGGGCAGCCCCTCGCCGCGCCAGCGTTCAATGGTCTCCGGCCAGTAGCCCCACTCGAACTGGCAGAGCGGGGCCGGCCGCTCGAAGGCCATCATCGCATGGAAGGCTTCGCGCTGGGTCAAGAGCTGCTCCCTCCCGCTGAAGCATCCTCCGCCCCGGGCAACGGGTACTTGCGCGAGATCTCACCACAGAGATTCACGGCGGCCCGCACGCGTTCGTCCGGTGTACCGGCCTCGATGTCCGCCAGCACCAGGTCGCAGGGCCCGAAGTCTCTGGCGATCCGCTCGAAGTCGTCGCGAAGCTGGGAGACCGTCCTGCGGGCCAGGTCCATCGGCGTGTACATCAAGGCCCGCCGCGCGTTGGGGAATGCCTCTCGCGCCGCGATCAGGTCGGAATCGAGCCCCATGTCGATGTAGCCCACGTTCGGCACGGTGGCATAGTGCGGGACGTATGGGTCCGCGCGCCACGCGCAGTTGTGGATGCCCAAGAGGCCGAAGGCCTCGGCGAAGCGCACGTCGTGGGGAAGCAGGAACTCGCGGTATACCTCGGGCGAGACCATGTTCACTAGGCAGTTGCTCACGGTGAAGTGGCTCACCTCGACGCCCGTCGCTCGCTGTCGCTCGTACAGCCGTCGAGTCGCGTCGGTCATCGTGGCGGCCACGCAATCGAGCAGGCGTCGGGCACGCTCCGGGGCCATCGCGATGTCCATGAACAGTGCCTGGCCGCGCAGGCGATGAGCGTTGTTCAGGACGCCCTGCCAGTTGATGTATCCCTCCACGCGGCCCTCGAGGGCGGCGATCTGGTCTACCTGGTCGAGCAGGCCCCGGAGAAACGGGTTGGCGTCGAGGTCGGGCGGCGTCAGGGCGTCGGCCTGGTCGCCGTCCAGATAGTGGTGCGCGGAGTCGGGCCAACCATCGGGCGCGAACACCAGCGGCACGCCGTAAATGCCCGCCACGACACACGCGCCGAAGGTGCCGGTGAGCAGGTCCAGGGGCTCGGACGGCCGGTCGATTCGGCCGATTCGCGTGCAGGGGAAGCGCCGGTGCAACTCGGCCCGCATGGCCACGACCGTACCCCGTCGGTACGCGGAGTCGGCGTGCCAGCGCTCGCCGAAGTCGATCCCCAGCGCCTGGTGGTACCACTTCGGCGTGAAGCCGACCTCGGGACGCAGATAGGGTTCGTCGCCATCCATGGGCCGTCGTGTGGCCGGAGCCCCCGGGGCGATGTAGCTGATCAGGTGGTCGGGCCTCATTGGCTCGCCTCGGGAGCGTAGGCCCCCGACGGGTCGCAGGCCACCGCGGCGACGACGGCGTCGGCCTCGCTGGCGCCGGCGCCTTCGCCCCACTGCACGTAGGCGCCGCGAGCGCCGGCAGCGGTGTCCGCCTGCCTGGTCGTCCGTCGCGCGCCCAGCAGCTTGCCGTCGCGGAACACCTGCACGTTGCCGCCGCCATCCACCGCCAGGCGGTAGGTGTACAGCGCCGCGGCGTTGTCCAGGCTCTCCGCCAGGGGGTGAAAGCTGCCATCGTACCAGAGCACGGCAGAGGCGGTCACCGTGATGAACGCGCGTCCGATCCCGGGCACGAAGGTCTCCAGATCGATCCCGCGCGACCGGTCGGTAGAGCGGGTGACCTTCATCGTGATCTCGACGGTGTGCCCCTTCTCGGGGCACCCGCCTCCTAATGCGTTCCTGCCGTCGCCGACCCATCGCACGCGCTGGCCCGGGCCGGTTCTCACGTGCAGCGCGCCGTGCTGGATCTTCACGGCCTCGCCTTCGTCGGCTCGCGTGCCATTGAATCGCCAGCCGGCCTGGGAGGGGAGCCTATCAGCATGGAAGACCCTATCCAGCCTGGCCTTCTTCCTTAGCTCATCGGGCTTCGGAGGCGGAGGCGGCGCGGGAGGGCTGGCCTTCAGCCACGCCAGGTTGAACGCGTAGTACTGCTTGGAGCTGATGAGGTGGATGACGTTGCCCGGCGTCTGGTGGACCGACATATACCCGCGAGGCTCCGCCGAAGCACTGGACATGGCAAACATCCCCGTGTTCCCCCCGCCGTCCACGCGCTGCGCTGGGCCGCCAGGAGTGATCGGCCGGCGGATGTCCCACGTCTCGCCCTCGTCGTAGCTGAGCGCCGCGAACAGGCCCGAGCCGACGTGCTCGTTGCCGGCTGCGTCGGTGAACGTCATCCGTTTGCTGAAGGACGCAAGGAAGATCGGCCCCTCGGTGAGGCGGGTGAGCACCAGCCGCTGGCCCCCGCCGATCGGCGGGAACGGGCTGGGCCGATACGTCCACGTCTTGCCCATGTCGGTGGAGATGCTCATCGGCATGTGGCCGTCGATGGTGTCGCTGCGGCCGAGCGCCAGCAGCCGACCGTCCTTGAGTTGCACCACGCCGGCGTGGATGCCGGCGATCCAGGCGCCGGTGGCGCCTTTCTCGAACTTCGGCTGCGGGCGCCCCTCGCCGGGATCGGTCCACATCTTGCCGCCATCGTGGCTGATGAGCATAGCCGAGCCACCATTGCCGCCGGTCACCGCATCGCATGGGACGATGATGTCGCCTTCCTTTGTCTTGAAGACCGACTCGATCGGCATGTGGTGCAGGCCATGCTCCGGCATGATCAACCTGGCCTTCGACCACGTGGCGCCGTTGTCGGTCGAGGTTCGCATGATGCTCGCCAAGCCGCCCCACGTGCCGCCCGCGCCGAGGCCGTTGAAGTGGAACAACGTCCCGTCGTCGTCCACGAACAGCGCGGAGGCGTGGTCGTTGCGGTCGGGGGCGTCCCAGAACAGGTCGGCCTGCTCCCACTCGTCGCGGCCACGGCGCAGCCGGCTGGCGGCGACGGCCAGCACGCGATCCGGCTCGCCTCGGGTGGTGTACCAGATGGCCAGCAGGTCGCCGTTCGGGCAGCCGACCAGGGCCGGGCAGTGGTTGTGCCGGGAATAGAGCGGCCCGTCGGAGCCCGGGGGAATCTTGACGTAAGGGATGGGGCCTTTGAAGTACGGCTTGGACATGTCGGGGCCCTTGGACCAGTCGGCTTTCTCCTGCTTGACGTCTCTGGCCCACCGCGCCGTCTGCAGTGGAGGCAGGGGCTTGGTCTGGGGCATCTCGCCGCACGCGACGCGGAAGCCGGTCAGCCAGTGCTTGTCCTCCGGCAGCGTGCCCATCCGGTTGGCGCTACGGAGGTACTCGAGCGTGGTCGAGTGGCTTCCGCCCCGGGTGACGCGGAAGTCGCCGTCGGCCCGACCGACCGGGTCGGTCTGCTCGCCCTCGGCATACGGCCCGTACCAATCCAGACACCACTCCTCCACGTTGCCGTGCATGTCCATCAGGCCCCAGGGATTCGGTGGCGCCTTGCCCACATGCAACGGGACCACCTCGCCGTTCCCCCGGCTGGAGGGGAACCAACTGTTCTTGACGTTCTCGTGGAAGGCCTTGGGCAGCTTGTCGCCGGTGTGGTACGGCGTGGTGGTGCCGGCCCGACAGGCATACTCCCACTCCGCCTCGGTGGGCAGGCGGTACGGCTCGCCCTCCTTCTTGCCAAGCCACTGGCAGAAGGCCACCGCGTCTTCCCACGAGACGAACACCACCGCCTCGTCGTCGTCCTTCGAGAATCCGAGCTTGCCACGGAGCTTTCTGTGCTCGGGGTCGAACTGCTCGTACTGGGCGTTGGTGACCTCGGTCGAGCCAAGGCCGAACGGCCTGGAGATGGTCACCTTGTGAACGGGTTTCTCGTCGAACTCGCCCTCCCCGCTTCCTCTCTGGAAGCTGCCCGCCTCGATCTGGACCATCTTCATGCCGATGGAGTTGGTGTAGGTCACTGGCTTGACGGGCTCGCCGCCTGGCGCCCGGACCGCAACCAGAAGCGCAGATGCCCACGCGATTCCCAACTTCATGGCTCTACCTCTCTGCCTTGGAGGTGGTGCCTGCTTGCAGCCAGGCCAAGTTGAGGCGGTAATGCAGGCCGCTCGAGATCAGGTGGATCACCCCGTCTGGCGTCTGCGTGGCGGCCAGGTAGCCGCGGGGCTCGGCATGGGTGTCGTCGAGGAGGAAGCTGCCGGTGAGCGTCACGTCCTTGAGCGTCCGGGGGGGCTCGCCAGGCGTAACGGGCCTGCGGACGGGCCAGGTGGCCCCGTCGTCGAAGGAGAGTGCGGCGAACATGCCGTGGATACGTCGCGGCCGTCCCGCGGCGTCGGTCGCAATGAAGGGAGGCGCCTTGTCGAGGTTCTCGCGGTATTTGAAGAAGTCGTGGCTGAAGGAGACGAACAGGAGCGGCCCCTCACGGAGGCGAAGCAGGACGGCGCGCTGGTTGCCACCGATGGGCGGCCACGGGCTGGAGCTGTAGTGCCAGGTAGCGCCAAAATCGGGCGAGACGCTCTGGGGCATGTGATCGCCGATGTTGTCGTTGCTGCCCAAGCGGTTGTCGCCGCGGCCGAAGGCCAGGAGGCGGCCGTCGCTGAGCTGAGCCACACAGGCGTGGATACCGGCGATGGTGGCGCCGCTCGGGTCGCGCGGGAAGTCGGGCTTCGGCGTTCCCGCGCCGGGGTCGACCCAGGTCTTGCCACCATCGCGGCTCACGTGGATGGCCGTGCCGCCGTTGCCGCCGTACACGGCGTCGCAGGGCTGAATGATGAAGCCTTCGCGGGTGCGGGAGGTGCCGCTGATGATCTGGTTGCGGGGCTCGTGGTGGGGGTTGATGAGGCGGGCGGTCCAAGTGATGCCGTTGTCGGCGCTCGTGCGGAGGACGAGGGCAAGGTTGGCCCAGCCGCCGCCGGCCTCGAGGCCGTTGAAGTGGTAGAGTGTGCCCTCGCCATCGTGCCAGAGCGCGGAGCCGGTCATGTTGCGGTCGGGCGCCTTGAAGAACTCGGCGGCGGGGTCCCACTCCTCGGCGCCGCGGCGCAGGCGGCTGGCCGCGATGGTCATCTCCCGGCCCGGCTCGGTGCGCGTGGAGAACCAGCACGCCAGCAGGTCGCCGTTCGCGCACCAGGTGATGGACGGGCAGTGGTTGTGGCGGGCGTAGAGCGGCCCGTCGGCTCCGGGCGGGATGTGCACGAACCGCCGCGGGCCGCGGAAATATGGCTTCGCGGGGTCGGGGCCGCCGACCCAGTCGTGCTTGGCCTGCGGCACGTCGCGCGCCCAGCGGGGCGGCTCGGGCGGCGGCAGCGGCTTGGTGGCCGACGGCTCGCCGCAGACCACGCGGAAGCCGATGAGCCAGTGTTTGTCGTCGGGGAGGGTGCCGAGGCGGTTGGCGCTGCGGAGGAAGGCCACGTCCGTGTTGTGGCTGCCACCGCGGGTGACCTTCATCTCGCCCGCCTCGCGGCCCACGGGGTCCGTTTGCTCGCCGGACTCGTAAGGGCCGTACCAGTCGAGGCACCACTCCTCGACGTTCCCGTGCATGTCGTGGAGGCCCCACGGGTTCGGCGGCGTTCGCCCGATGGTCAGGTCCACCGGCTTGGGGTCCCAACTGAACTCCTGCGCTCGGTGGTACACCCGCGGCAGCTTGTCGCCCGCGTGGTAGACGGTCGTTGTGCCGGCGCGGCAGGCATACTCCCACTCGGCCTCCGTGGGGAGACGGTACGGCTTCCCTTCCTTTTTCGAGAGCCACTCGCAGAAGCGCATCGCATCGTGCCAGGAGACGAACACGACGGCCTCGTCGTCGCCCTTCGAGAGGCCCCGCTTGCCGCGCAGCCTCTTGTGCCCGGGGTCGAACTGCTCGTATTGCGCGTTCGTCACCTCGGTGGTGGCCAGGAAGAAGGGGGTTGAGATGATGACTCTGTGAACGGGCCGCTCGTCCGCGTCGCCGCCGTGCTCCTGCCCCATCTGGAAGCTGCCGGCGGGAATGCTAACGAGCTTCATCTCCACGGAGTTGCTGATCAACTCGGGCACGACGCTCCCCCCAAAGGCATGGCGCACCAAAAAGGTCAAGACGGCGACGAGTGCGTGCCGCCACATCCTCTGAGTCCTCATGCGGTCCGTTCTCCTCGAGCCAATGGCGCTCCGGAGTGTCACTGCGCGCGACGCCGGCGGCGTCGCGCCAGGCCCAGGCCGCCCAGGGCGAGGAGCGTCAGGGTGCCCGGCTCGGGGATCTGGCCGGTGACGCCGGTGACGGCAAGCCAGGTGTCGCCGATGCGAATCTCGTCGAGCGCCCACGTGCCGCCCGAGCCAAAGCTGGCCACCAGGTTGTCCAGCGTGAGCGACAGCACCTTCGAGCCAGTGACGTCCCAGACAGCGGGCGCGATGTCCACCAGGTCCGACGGCCCGTAGATCTCGAGGAAGAACTGGTCGGGCGTTGCGCCCGAGTTGGCGTCAATCCGTGCGACGAAGAGGTACGTGGTGCCGTTCACCACCGAGATGCTGGACTGGCCGAGCGCGACGCTGTCGTCCACGATGCGGAAGAGGTCGTCACTGCCGGCTCCGAAGCCCAGGTCGGGATCGCCGTCCCCATCATCGAACTCTAGGCCGAACCAGTCGGAGCCGCCCGAGCCGGTCCGCCGTGCCAGGAAGCTGACGTAGTAGTTCTGGTCCGCATCCATGTCCAGTGCGGCCGAGGAGGCGAGTGCCCGCGTGCAGGTGCCGCCGCCGCTGTCCTGGATGCGCTTGCCCAACGGCTCGAAGGGCACGTTGGCAGGGAAGGCCAGGCTGCTGGCGTCGGGCGGCGTGGCCAGCGCCACGCTGTTCGTCGCGTCCGTCCACGCGCCCGCAAAGCCCACGTCCGTTGCCGAGTCCTTGCCGCTCAGGACAGAGTTCGTATAGATGTAGTCGATGCCGCTGTAGGCGCGCAGCCCCTCGGGCGGGGGCGCGAGGGTGCCGATCTTCACCTCGTCAATGCGGCCGTCGAAGCTCTGGCCGATGTTGGTGCCCGCGGTGTCGCGGATGATGCTGCCGATGCCCATGGGCAGGTCGGTGTTGGCCAGCGTGGCAGTGTAGGTGCCGATGGCGCGGAGTTCGTCGTCGAGGTAGAGGTTCATGAGCGAGCCGTTCCAGACGCCGCGCACGCGGTACCAGTTGCCTGCGGCGACGCCGCCGCTGGTGTTGATCTCGGTCGAGGTGGAGGCATTGCCGAGGTGGAAATACACGGAGCCCCCAGTGCGGAGGTCCAGCCAGTAGCCGTTGTCGTTCTGCGCGCTCTGGTACTTGCGGAGGATGACCGACTGGGCGATGACGTCCGGGCGGATGAGCGCCTCGATGACGAGGGTGGAGAAGCCGCTGCCGCCGCCATCGTGCCCGGTCAGCACGTCCGAGTCCGCCACCAGGAGATGGCGGTTCGGCGTGAGGTCCGCCGACGCGGTGCCGCCGCCGGCCGGCGCGGGCGCGCCGTACGTGACGTTCCCCGTCGTGCCGTTGCGGTTGGCCACCAGGCTCCCCACCACGTCGGTGTCCGACGTCAGGGTGTCGCCGAGGCTGCCGCCGCCGGGCAGCTCGAAGCGCCAGTGGGCCACGAGGTCCGTCGTGATGGGGTTTGCCCACGCGGGCGCGCTGGCCGCGCAGGCCACCAGGACGACCATCACTGCCGCCAACATCACTTGACGCGTCATCGCCTCATCCTCCATTCGTGTTGTGGAGGGCCGCCACACTCGGGCGACCGGCCCCGTGTTCCGAAAGGCTGCTGATGATGATCATGAGACGGAAACAGGCCGGCCAGCCTGTTCCTGCCGGTTCACCTCATTCCCGGGGCCTCCTTCTGTTGTGCACCGTGCTGGGGCGCACGTCGGCGCCCGGCTCCGGGGCGGCCCGCTCGATCCGCTCGAGTTCACGGATGAGATCACGCGGCAAGTCCGTGGGGCCGAGGCCCGTTTGCGATAGGCCCTGATGCTGACGGTCGAAATGCTCCGAGGCCTCTCGCTGGCTGGCTCGGATGTGCTCCACCAGCTGCTCGCGCGCCGTGTGGACGTCGCCACGCCGCAAGGCATCCGCGACGCGACCGTGGTATCGGTGGGCGCCTTCCACCACCCGCAGGTCGTGCTGCTGCCGACGCATGCGGAACACGCGAGAGATCGTTCGCGTCTGCTGGACGAGCTTCATCAGGCGCGCGTTGCCGGCCGTGCGCACGAGGAGGAGGTGGAAGGCCAGGTCGGCAGCCAGGAATCGCCGGAGGCTCGCGCCATCGAGGACCGCCCGCCCAGACGCCCGGAGTTCGTCTGCAAGCCGCCCCATCTCTTGGCAGTAGCGCTCCAAACGCGTCAGTGTCTCCTCGACCACGCGCTCCGCCGCCTTCGTGATGGCGAAGCTTTCCAGGGCCTCGCGCACCTCGTAGAGCTCGGTAAGCTCCTGGCGGGTGAACGAGCGCACCACGGTGCCATACCGAGCGATGCGCTGCACGAGGCCGTCCGCGGCGAGCCGGTCCATGGCCTGGCTGACCGGAGTCCGGCTCATGCCCAGTTCCTTCGCCAGCGTGGCCTCCGAGAGCACCGAGCCCTCAGGGAACCTGCCGACGAGAATGGCTTCCTGAATCTGATCGTACGCCTTTTCGGAAAGGGCAACGGCTGCCATGGGGAAAGTCCTTCCGGACTCTGATGATTCCTGGCAATGGAATACACCTGGAATGTTAGCGGTATTCTATAACGGGCAGCCGAGCTTGTCAACCCATTCGGGATTGTCAGATTCGGCCTGGTTTGCGGGGAGGTCTGGTAAGACAGGTCTTGATAAGAGAAGTGCTTCTCCGCACAATGAGCGTCCCTTGTCTCTCCCCCGTCCCGCCCCCCTTTTGGCGTAACGAACCCCAAGGCTCGCGCCGCAGATGCCAGCACTGGGAAGGCTGGATCAATACGGTTCTGACGGGGGATGGCGAGGGAGACCGAAAACGTAGGGTACGGCCAGACCGCCTCCCAGGAAGGCTCCCCATCCATGGCGTTTGTTCCGGGAAACGGGGGGCGGCGAGGGGGACGGAAAAGGCGTCGCTACGTCTCGCCATTGGCCGTTTCCTCTCGCGTTGGTCCAGGTGATGGCCGGCGATCATCCTACCGTTCACGGCCCCGGGGATCAACCCTGGGAGAAGAACGAGGCACAGGGGCTTGCGGCGAACTGCGGTTGCGGTAGAATGGCGCCCATCGGCGTTCACGAGCGAAGTGGGACATTTCGGGGAACACCCATGCGCAGCCTTCGACGGGTCTTGCAGATCCTGGCCAGCGTCGCGCTGGTGTGGCCGGGGACGGCCCTCGCCTCGGAGCACGGCGAGGAGGAGTACCTGATCGTCCCGAAGGGCTACACGCCAGAGAGGGCCTGGCCGCTTGTCATCGTCGCGCAGAATCAGGTCTCGGGCAAAGCGATGGAGTCGGTGCCGTACTTCGCCGCCTACTGCGGCTCGGAGGGCTGCCGGGCGCCGCTGACCGAAACCGCCAGGAAGTACAACATCGATCCGTTCCGCATATACGCGACGGGCTTCTCCCGGAGCGGCCACGGGCTCCTGGAATGGACCTGGGTGCACCCCGACTGGTTTGCGGCCATCGCGCCCGTCTGCGAGGACATGCGGGAGAAGGCGCAGTACAAGAGACAGAAGATCGAGCTGCTGAAGTACATCCAACAGACGCCGACGTATCTCTGGCACGGCGACCACGACAGCTTCCTCGCCACGGGCAGGAAGAACTACGAGCTGATGAAGGCGGCCGGCTGCCCCGTCCAGTTCGGCACCTATTCCGGCGGCCACGGGCCGGACCCCCTCTACTTCAACGACATCCGCAAACTCACGGACTTCTTCGACCAGCACGTCCTCAATCCCTATCCCAAGGACATTACCAAGGTGATTGACCGCAACACCGGAACGCGGGCATTCTGGGTGGATGCCAAGGTGGGGAAGATCACCCCCGACGCCGACTATCCCGTCTTCCGCGTGAAGGCGAAGGATGGCAATGTCATCGAAGTCGAGGCCAACGAGGGCGTGAAGAAGCTCGGGCTCTACCTGACCGACAAGGTCGTGGACATGGCCAAGTCGGTCACGGTCACGTACAAGGGCAAGGAGGTCTTCAAGGGGCAGCCGCAGCCCAGACTGACGGTGACGCTCAACGAGGGAGAGATCAGCGCCGTCCCCCCGGCCGGCGAGCGGCCGCTGTGGGAGGAGCTGGAGGAGATTCGCACCCAGCCGAACGAGACCGGCGCCTTCGACTGGCTTTACCTGGACCTGCATACCGCGTTCGACGACCCCCGCCTCGGCAGGGCCATTCCCCGGCGAGTCAGCCTCGACCTAGGCTTCCGAGCGGCCGACGCCCCGAAGACGGCCAGGATCGTCCCGAGCTCAAAGCGGTTTGAGGCGCTGGCGGTAGCGGACCCCAAGGCGGCGGTTAGGTTCGATGTGGCAGCGCTGGAGCGGAAGCTGCCCGTGGAGGTGGCCACCGATGCGCGGTGCTTCGGCCTCGCCGGCTCGGTGGACGAGCCCGGCGGCGCCAACCTCGCGAAGCTGGTCCCTGCTGCCGAAGGCAAGAGCGGCCAAGTTGTGCTGGTGCGAGTCCGCCTGGCCAACAAGGGGCAGAGGGACGTCGCCGCCCTGGCCCGCCTCGAGCGGTCGCCCTTCATGAGCTACCCGGTCGGCATCTGGCCCCAGGGCGCGGAGAAGGGGGAGTTCGCCAAAGGCATCTTCGAGGTGGCCGGCACCCACGGGGTGTCCTGGCAGTACTTCAACATCCACGGCAACGAGCCGTACCAGGTGCTCGGCTTCCTGATGCTCGACCCGGGCGCCCTGGCGAAGGTCACGCCCGTCTGCCATGCGGCCTACCGCAGCCCGCTCTGGGCCGTTCAGCGCGAGCTGACGCTCAAGGCCGGGGCGGCGCTGGAGCTGCCGCTGCTCCTGATCTCCGTCCCCTCGAGCGATCCCAAGAGCGACAAGCCCAAGGTCCCCGACTTGGCCGGGATCATCGAGCGCATCAAGCCGGACCTCCTGAAGGCGATGCGAGAGACTTGACGCCCGCCACGCCACGGCCTATGCTCTGGCTCATGCGCTGATCCGTTCCGAGTACCTGTCAACCCTCGGGCAATCCCGGCGCGCGAGTGGAAGTGTTCGTCCAATCGGCCCCATTGGCCCTATCCAACAGAACCCCATGCTCAGGTCACTGATCGACATCCTGGACCGGGCCTACCAACCCGGACGCCATCGCGATCTTCTGTTGGCCCTCTGGGAGCAAGAGCGCTGGTTCGACACGCATCATCAACGCGTCGCGGCCGAGATCGAGCGCGATACGCTCACGAAGGCTGGGCTCTCGGACGTCCGCTTGGCCACCTACCCTTGCGACGGCGAGACGCGCTACCAGGATTGGATCACACATCTGGCGTGGGATGGCCCGTCGGCGCGACTGGCCGCCGACGATGGGACTGTTCTGGCCGACCGCTCCGAATGCCCCGCGTCCGTGGTCTACTGGAGCGGGCCGCTGGCTTCGCAGGCCCTCCCGGCCGTCGGTGAGGTCGTGGACGGGGATGCCCTTGCGACCATTGCCCACGAGGCAGTCAACGGGAAGTTCGTGCTCACCGCCAAGCCGCCGCTGGAGATGAAGCATCGGCTCCTGGGCACGAGTCCCCTCGCGGTTGTGAGCGACTTCCTCGGCCAAGGTCGAGGCTACACCGAGCACACCACCAGGTGGTGCAACACCTGGTCCGATGGACCCGACGGCTGGTACTTCCACGCCGGCGACCGGGTGATGACGGGCTTCTGTCTCTCGCCCGCCAAGGGGAAATGGCTCCGCCAGCGCCTCGCCGCGGAACCTTCCCTCAAGCTCGGCGGCTTCTGCGAGGCGCGGCTCTACGAGGGCCTCGGCCAGAATGTCACGGCTGTGCTCGAGGGGGCAGACCCTTCGCACGAGATCTGGCTCTACGGCCACGCCTGCGAGCAGGGCGCCCACGACAACGTCAGCGGCGTGACCGTCCTCGTCGAAGCGCTGCGGCTGCTGAACGAGCTGATCGCCTCGGGCAAGCTGCCCAAGCCCCGCCACAGCATCCGCATGATCGCCACTGAGGAATGCGTGGGCATGGTGGCTTTCGCGACCCTTCACGACGACCTGCGCCGACGGGCATTGGCGGGCATGAACGTGGACGGCGCCGGCGATGCTGCCGACGCTGAGCGCCCGTACGTCGTCCACTACGGCCCGCTCAGCCACCCGAGCTTCGGCTGGGCGGTTGCCGCGCTCATCGGCGCCACGCTTCAGGAGATGGCCGGCGACGCTTGGCACTTCCGCACCAGGCGGTTCGTCCCTTCCGCCGACGATATGATCGCCGATCCCCACTGTGGCATTCCAGCCATCTGGCTGGGCACGGGCGGGGCATCAACGGGTTACCACTCCAGCGCGGACACCCCCGAGCTCTGCACCGACGATTCGCTGCGCTGCAACACGCTCCTGGCCGCTGCGTGGGCCTATGCCATGGCCTCGCTGGACGGTCGCTCGGGGGCGCAACTCGTCGGGCCAGCGACAGAGTGGATCGGGAACTGCATTCTCCGCGACGGGAATGACGACTCCGCCCTCCTGAGCCGCTGGGTGGCGGGGCAGGTTCTGCGGAGCATGGCCCGCTGGGGGATCCACCAGTCCGTGTACGAGCCGTTCGCCGCGGAGTATGCCTCTCCCGACGCCGAGCCACTGCCTGGCCTGCCGAGCAGCGGGCCGCGGTACGCGCGCACCGTCTGGGGCACGTGCACCTTCGAGACGATGCCTGTGGAGCGCCGCAGGGGCCTCAGCCGCTGGTCGAGCTGGATCAACGCCGGCCTCTATTGGAGCAACGGCGAGATGCCCCTGCCCGCCGTCGAGCGCCTCGCCCGCGCCGAAACAGGGGCCGCCCCGGACGCGAGCCTCGAGCCGGGCTTCGCGGCCTGCGTCGAAGCGGGCACCATGGTAAGGAGGTGAGCCTTGCCGCAGAAGCTGCACATCACAGTTGCGGGGGCAGGCAAGGGCGGCCCCTCGATGGCCGCGCACCTGGTCTCGATGGGCTTCAACGTGAAGCTCTATGAGTTGCCGGAGTTCGAGCACAAGCTGAAGCCCTTCATCCAGCGCGGCGGGATCGAGTGCGATGGCGAGGTGAAAGGCTTCTTCACGCCGGCTGCGATGACCACCGATGCGGAAGAGGCGGTCGCCGACGCCGACATCGTCATGGTCGCCGCAATGGCCATGGGGCACGATGCGATCGTCAGGAACCTCCTCCCCCAGACCAAAGACGGCTCCCTCGTGGCCTTCAACACAGGCTACTATGCCTGCCTTCGCTTCCATCCGGAGTTCAGGCGGCTCCGGAAACGCGTGATCCTGGCGGAGACGGACATCTTGCCCTATCTGTGCCTTCGCACCGGCCCCCACAGCGTCCGCATTGATGGCATCAAGAAGGAGGTCGGCGTGGCGGCTCTCCCCGCCTCAGACACGCCCGCGGCCCTGAAGCTTCTGCGCAGGACGAAGCTGCTGCGCTTCTTCCCCCGCAAGCACGCGCTCGAAGTCTCCCTGAGCAGCATGAACCTCCTCTTCCACGCCCCGATCGTCCTGTTCAACATGGCGGCGAGCGAGAACACGAAGGGCAACTACGTCTTCTATCGCGACGGCGTGTCGCCGGGGATTGGCAGGATCATCCACGCGATGGACGCCGAGCGCATCGCGATCGGCAGGAAGCTCGGCGTGAAGCTCCTCGACTGCGTGGCCGCCACGAAACGCTACTACGCCGACTACAGCGTGACGGGCGACACGATTGACGAATGTCTGCGCACCAACCTCGCCTACGCCAAAGACGTCTTCCCCATGCCAAGCATCCGCGACTTCGCCGTCTTCCGCCAGGACCTCGCCTATGGCCTGCCCCCCATCGTGGAGCTTGGCAGGCTGCTGAAGGTCCCCACGGCGACCTTTCGGATGATCGTGGACATCGCCAACCTGGTCTGCCAAGCCGACTACATGAAAGAGGGCCTGACCCTCCGCAAGTTGGGCATCGCGGGTATGACCGCGAGCACCCTGTTGCGGTACCTCAGAACAGGCGAGACCGCCTCCCGAAGGACAAAGGGGATGCCATCATGCTGAGAAGGGCCGCCGTGGTCATAGCGATCGTCGTGACGTTCGGCCTGAACGTTCCGGCCGGCGTCTTGAGCGTGCCCGAGAGCTACACCCCGGAGAAGTCCTGGCCGGTGATCGTCTCGCTTCAGGACAACCCCGACCCGGCCCTGACGGCCAGAAGCCCGTACTCCCTGGTCCATGCCGGCGGGACCGGCGTGGAGTGTTCCAGCAAGATCCACAGCTACCTCAAGGACCTGGTGGCCAAGTACAACATTGACGTCAACCGCATCTATGGCACGGGCTTCTCGCGGGGCGGCCACGAGCTGCTGGAGCAGGCCTGGCACTACCCGCACCTGTTCGCGGCCATCGCCCCGGTCTGCAACGACCTGCGGAGTGAGCCGAAGGTCTTCTTCGTCAAGCACATCCAGAACACCCCCACGCTCCTGCTCCACGGCGACCACGACATGTTCCTCAGGACCGGCCAGCGGGTTCACGAGTTGATGAAGGCGGCCGACTGCCCGGTTGAGTGGGGCACCTACCCCGGCGGCCACACGCCCGAGGCGCCATTCAAGAAGGACATCTCGCTCCTGACGAAGTTCTTCGAGAAGCGCACGTTCGACCCCTACCCCAAGGAAGTCACGCACGTCGTCACCCATCCCCGTTATGCCCGAGCCTTTTGGACCGACTGCTACCTCGTGGGGAGCTTCCTGGACAAGCCTCCCGCCGCGCCGGACGGGCCGCCCCCTGCTTCGGGCTTCCCTGGCGCCATGCAGAAGCCCTACGCCCTGCGCGCAGCCGTCTTTGTCGTGCGGGTGAAGGAGGGCAACCGCATCGAGGTCCAGGCCAACGAGCACGTGGCGGCGCTGGACCTCTACCTGACCGACAAGCTGGTCGACATGTCCAAGCCAGTCACCGTGGTCATGGAAGGCAGGCTCTTCCGGGTTTCTTGTGGGTGCCCCCAAGATGTTGGGGGGAAGACCTGGGGGACCCGTCCCCCAGACCCCCTGGGATTTATCGCTTTCGAGCCACCGCAGCCTGCCCAGAAAGCCGAGAGGGGACGAGCGCGTCGAGCGATCATCCCCTGCTGCGGCGGCGCCGCTGGGGCGCTCGGGTCGGTTCCCACCGGAGCCCTATCCTCCTCAGCGGCAGGCGGATTGCAGCACGGGCTGCGGTGGCTGTAAAGCGGTAAATCCTGGGGGTTCGGGGGCAAAGCCCCCGAAGCTTCGGCCGTCGCTTTGGCGCCGGGAGCCCCGCCCCGAGCCACGAGGCACAACGGGTAGTGGCTACCCACAAAGAACCCTGAAGCGGCCCTTTTGTTTTCCCATCTTCTTGCCTCCGCACGTCTGTCTTTGCGACACCGTGTCGCAGGGGGCACGGTGTCGCATTGGGGGAGGCGGTCGAGAAGCCAGCGAGAGCCGGCTGCGCGGCAGGGCCCGGCCGCCTCTTTGATCTGGGCCTGACTGTGCCTGCTGTCCAAAGGGTTCACCAACTTGACACCGCGTGCCAAGCCTGCCAGACTCTTGGTGCAGCCAAAGCTGCGCAGCCTGGCGCCCCTGCGGGGCAAGGATGGCAGCTTCGTCCGCGTTGCCCCGATGCTCGAGCGGGTGGGCGACTGGCTCGAGTTCCGCGCCGAGGGCTTGGGTACCGAGGAGGCCGAAGAGGCTTACCGTCACAAGCTCATTGGTCGCCCTTTGCCAGCGATGCCTTCGTCGGGTGGCTGGGGGGCATGCTGGGGCCGCTTCTTCGCCCCCAGACGCCCGGCCCCGAGGTCCGCAGCCGGAGGGGCAAACGCGCCAGGAATTGAGCACGGTGTTTGCCGACGTACCCTCCGAATTGCCACGCTTCTTCAAGACCGAAACACAAGGCATGAAGCCAACACTCATCTGAAACTGACCGTAAGACGAACGGCAGGAGGAAACCAATGCGTGCCCTGATACAACACGGCGCTCTCGGTGTAGTGGCCCTTGTTGCAGTGGTGCTGGCGTGCGCCTGGGCCTGCGGGGCGGAGCAGCAAGACAAAAGAGCCAGTCCCGCTGGGAAAGATGACGCCCTTCTAGCGGAACCATCCGAAGTGCGATCAGTGGATTCGCCAATGGGACAGGAAGGAGGAAGAGGGACCCGTGGCGGAGGGAACCGGAGTCACGCTGGTGCGCTTTCTGGGAGGTTGGGGCAAACGTGCCGGCGGCCCCAAGCAGGACCTTGCCTATCGCGATGAAGACGGCAAGATCCAGTATCGCTGGGATCGCCTCCATCGTTCCCTCGACACTTGGGTCGGTGTCGGTGTCAAGAAGCAAGGGCTCGATCTGACGATCGTGCTCGACGACATTCCGTGGTGTTTCCCGGAAGAAGCGCGCGTGGGCGGGTACGGTCAGGTGGCTCCGCCGCGCGACTTTCGCGAGTGGGAAGCGTTCATCGAGGCGATGTGCCGGGAGATTCTGAATCGATACGGTGCCGAGACTGCCAACCGCTTACGGTTCCGTTTGGGGACCGAGTACAACTGGGCGCACCGCTTCCAAGGCACCCCGGAGCAGCTTTACAGACACTATGACCATGCAGCGGCCGCGGTGAAGCGCGTGCTGCCCGAGGCGGCCTTCGGACCCTACAACGTCGTCGCGGCCGATGCCAGGTGCGACGGAGAACCCGGAAGCATGCACAATGTCAATACGTTGAAGCTGGCCGAGCACTGCGCAACGGGGAAAAACTACGCCACAGGCGGGATCGGCGGCCCGCTAGACTTCATCGCTGTCTCTTGCTACTACCGGTACCGCGGGGTGGGTGAAGATGGCGCGGTCGTCAAGTCCATCGATGCCGACCCGGAAGCGAAGGCGGATATCAAGGCAGATTTCTGGGATGCGATCTCGGCGATTCACCCGCGTTTCAGGGACATTCCCCGCGAAGTTCACGAATGGCGGTGCGGAGCCGACCCGCTGTCACGGGAGAATGCGTGGGTCTTTCACAACGTCGTTCGGCTGCGCGAGCGAGGCATGGACAAGCTGTGGCGCTGGGACAACGACTGGATCTTTTCCATCTTCGACCAAACGGTCGGGGGCGACACGTACCTGTTGCATCCGCAGATCGCTCCCGCGCCCGCGGGCGCGCTGCCGCTGGGCGCCGACGCCAAAGACCTGGAGGCACTGGAGTGGATCGGCCGCTACAGGGGGCCGGACCGGCCGACGAAAGCCTACCCAACGCAATACAAGAGCATCACCGTGAAATGCCGGGACCGCTCGTTCATCATGCTGTCGACCTACAACATCGACCCGTACTGCACCACGTGCGATCAGATCACGATCCCAGTGCCGGATCGGCTATTGCCCGCCGCCGGGGCCAAGAATGTCCAATACACGGGCATCACGCGAACCAATACGGAGGAATTCCTCAGGGATCGGCTGCTTTGCGAGGACGGGCTGACGAGGCGAGTTGAAGACATCAACAGGTCGCTGCCCGGGGCAGATGATGATAGGGAACGGTCAAGACGATTGGGGGAGCTCTTCAAGCAGATCAAGGAGAACCACTCGAACCAGTTCGCGCGGCTCCCGAACCCGGACGAGCTGAGGCCATTCTCCGGCAAGGTCGAGCGCGCAGGCGGCCAGTACCTGTTCTCGATGGTGCTTGCGCCATCAAGCTTGGTGGTAGTCGTGGTCGGCTCGTGATTGCCGCCGCCGACTGCCGGGCGATCGTCGCGACCGCGAAGGGCGGGTGGAGAGACCGGAACAGCCAACTCATGCAGTGGAAACCGAGAACGAGTTGAGGGACACACGATGAGAAGACCCCTCGCCGCGACGTTGCTCGCCGGAATGCTCGCCATTGCTTGGCAGGCGGCGCCTGCCGGGGCACTCTCCCCCGACGTCCCTGGCGTCGAGGCCCGCCTTTCCGCTGCGGCGAAGCAGATACGGGCCAAACAGTTCGCGGAGGCGGAAGAGACACTGCTCGCGCTCGAAAAGGAAAAGGGCCTGGACGATCCGACCAGAGCGCGCGTGTATCTCCAGTTCATGCAGCTCTATGGCGCCACTGGCGACGGTGCGAAGAGGATCGCGGCCGCCAAGGATGCGCTCGCGTTGCGGGGCGCCGAGGGGAAGCAGAAGACCGAGGCCCTGCTCGCCGCGGCCGCCGCGGCCGACTTCGGGGCACGATACGAGGCGCGTTACCTGCACCTGCGGCCGGACGCCGACGTGCGGACGATGGAACGAGAGAACCGCCTCCATCGCGAGGAACTCGTCCGGCTGAATCCCGGCAACGTGGCCTGCCGCATCGCGCTGGGCGCCCTGTACGTGGCG